>VOFI01001460.1_pt1 | contig 24000 bp, 33 predicted proteins | sample 5384131 | NCBI WGS metagenome assembly VOFI01 (sample SAMN12384728, study PRJNA508395) | human gut metagenome | isolation source: healthy gut H | host: Homo sapiens | reverse complement strand
CATTCATCTGTACCCGGCAACAAGCAAAGCATTCTATCCGGTAGAGACTTTGATCAAAATGTGCAAAGAGATTGATCATGTGAAATGTATCAAAATGGGAACACGAGTGACTTCTATCTACGAGCATGATGTACGTCTTCTTCGTCATCTCTTATCACATGCCATGACGAGACACTGTGCGTAAGCTGGTTCCCAGGAATGGACGGAGCTCTGATTGGATAAAGAGGATTTATTTAACGGAGCAATGAAATGGGATGCAATCGCACATATTGTATCAGTTATCCTGATTTCCGGAGCGATCATGCTGGTTGGAGCAATCGTTCTGAATCCACAGGGAATTCAGATTAAAGCACCGGCACAGCTGGCAGCGCTTCTTGTTCCTTTCCTTGGAAAAGCTTCTAACATTGTAATGGGAGTTGCACTTCTCGGAGCAGGATTCTCTTCACTTCTCGGTAATACGCAGAGAGGTATGGTACTTTTAAGTGCAGGATTCGACAAAGACGTTGCACTTGAGTCCAAGCTGATCCGCTGGGGATGTATGATCACACTTGCATTTGCATGTGTAGTCTGCTTCATCTACGACGGTTCTCCGACACAGCTGATCTTCATTGCTAACATCGCAACATCAATCGCAACTCCGGTTGCAGGTCTTTTCATCACATTGATGTTCTGGAAGAAAGAAGTTCAGGCTGGATTGAAGGCACCAAGAGTACTGCAGGTTCTTATGACAGTCAGTTATCTCTTTACATTAGCAATGACACTCTCTGCACTTGCAAATTATATTCCGAAGCTGATTGCTTCATTTTCATAAAGATCAGGAAGTATGTGTCCGCTTCTACGGTCTTATAGATAAGAATGAAAAGTCTGGTGATTATCATAACGAGATGGTTGCCAGGCTTTTGTGGCATGTTATAATAGGAAGAGTGATAATTAATCGTACGAGACAGAACAGATGCACAGGAGGAAGAGATGTTATGGCTACATTAAAGGATGTTGCAAAGCTTGCGAACGTAGATGTGAGTACGGTATCCAGAGCATTGAACAATACGTCGTATGTTCATCCGGATACGAAAAAGAAAAATATTTAAAGCGGTAGAGCAGTTGAGCTATCGCCCAAATCTGCTGGCGAAAGGTTTGAAACAGGGGAAGAGACGGACGCTTGGAGTAGTTGTACCATCTGTGAATCTTTCTCTTTTTGGTGAGATTGTCCAGGGGAATCGAGGCAGGTAACAGGGGTTACAGCCTGATGATCTGCATGACAAAAGATGATCCGGATATTGAAGCAGAGTGTCTGAACCGTCTGCGCAATGGACTGGTAGACGGAATCCTGATCGCATCGACCGGACAGAACACAAGATTGATCCGTGATATCAAGGCAAATGGAGTGGCAGTTGTCCAGCTTGTCAGAAATCAGGACAGAAAATTCAGTTCAGTAGAAGCTGACTGCTTCTCCTGCGGATATGAAGCGGCAAAAATATCTTTATAAGAAAGGGTGTACAAAGATTGGTTTTATCAACGGATCGACAGAGTTTACACCATATGCGGAACGTTACAGAGGATATCATAAAGCAATGAAAGAACTCGGTCTGAAGGAGTATCAGGTAGAGTCGGGACTGCCGCGTGGAAATTATTTCAAAGATGGTTATAAAGGCGTAGAGCGGCTCAAAGAGGCATTTGATGAAGTAGATGGAATCATGGTTGCTGCGGATATGCAGGGAATCGGAGTACTCCGGGCACTGAAAGAGAGCGGAAAGAAAGTGCCGAAGGAAGTCAAGGTCATCAGCCTTACCGGTCATGCAATCGGAGGAATGCTTGAGACAGCGATGACTTCCATGGAGCTGCCGGGTCGTGAGATGGGACAGAGGGCAGCGGATATGATATTAGAAGATATTGAAGCGGCGGATGATGAGAAACCAAGCGTGCAGCATATGGTGTTTGGAACGAAGTTGATTGAGCGAGAGACGACATAGAAAAAGATTCCCAAATAGGAATCTTTTTTTGAGAATAAAAAAATAAACTCCGAAATGGGAATATTTTTTTTGAAAAAGAGCATATAGTATGCTATACTTGGAAAAAGGGAGGGACGCTGTATGGTCGAACGTAAGGAATATTTACAAAAGCTATGGTCATGGAAAGACGAGCAGGTGATCAAGGTTGTAACTGGAATCAGGCGCTGTGGAAAATCAACATTATTAAAACAATATCAGAATAAACTAAAATCAGCTGGGGTTACAGAAGAACAAATTATATCAATTAATTTTGAAGAATTAGAAAATGAGCCATTGTTGGACTACAAGTCATTATATCAATATATTAAAGAACGACTTTGCGAAGACAAGATGACTTATATTTTTCTGGATGAGATTCAGAAGGTAACATCCTTTGAAAAAGTGGTAGATAGTCTTCATGTAAAAAGAAAATATTGATATTTATATTACAGGTTCTAATGCATATATGCTTTCAGGGGATTTGGCTACACTATTAACAGGAAGATATGTTGAAATTTCTATGTTACCGCTCTCCTTTAAAGAATATGTTGAAATTACAGGAATTCTAAAAGAACAGGCATTTTCAGAATATATGAAAACCGGTGGATTTCCCTACATTGCAGTGATGGACAGAACAGATGAAAAAGTGGAGATCTATCTGGAAGGTATTTATAATACGGTGATTGTAAGAGATATTGAAGATCGTCAGTCAAGAAAAGAAATACGGTGAGTGATTATGTAGATGCGTTGACAGAATCATTTATATTTTATTCAGTAGATAGATTTGATATAGTAGGAAAACAGCTGTTAAAAGTTAATAAGAAGTTGTATATGGTTGATTTGGGGCTTCGCAATCACATTTTGCCAAGAAAGCGTTATGATCTTGGATTTTCTATTGAAAATATTGTTTTTTTTTGAATTATTGCGCCGTGGGAATAAGGTGAATATAGGTAAATATGGCGCTACAGAAGTAGATTTTGTTGCTCAAAAACAAGGGGTAATCGTTTATTATCAGGTGACGGCAGATATGACAGCAGAAGAAACTTTTGAAAGAGAAATGAGACCATTACAGGAGATTAAAGACAATTATGAAAAAATTGTTTTAACACTGGATCAATTTTCGCTTGGAAATTATGATGGTATAAAAGTAATTAATGTAATAGATTGGCTTTTGGAAAATTGAAGAAAAAAGTCAGGTATTCTGAATTCAGGATTCAAATTCAGAGTACCTGACTTTCTTTTTGTGTAAAATCATGATTTTATCAATGAATAGCAGAAAAAAAGTGAATAAATTTCATAAATAGATATGAAAATAAGAGAGTTTGTGAAAATTATTTTCTATCCTTTTCTGACAGGTTGTGTATCACAGAAGAGTGCTTTAAGATGAGTGTATTCCAAAAGAGACAAGGAAAGGAGAAGAGAAGTGTTTGATCATTTATTTAAACCGATTTCTGTGAATGGAATGATTCTGAAGAACAGGATCATAGCAACACCGACAGGTGATGATTTCGAAGAAAAGGCAATGGGTGGGGCGGCACTTGTGATTGCAGGACATGCAATCGTGGAACCTGGAAGATCCAGTTTCGCAAGTCCGGAAGAGCCATACTCGTTTGTTCACAGAGGTGGGGCAAAGGCCTCCGTTGAAATATTTCATGCAGGTCAGGATGCCAGAACTGTGGATTATGCAAAGGGACCATCTGCACTGATCCGTCCGGATGGGGTTGAAGTAAAAGAGATGGATGAAGAAATGATGGAGGAGACGCTCCGCTGGTATGCAGAAACAGCAGCAAGTGCGAAGAAGATAGGATTTGATTCGATTTTTCTTCATTTTGGACATGGATGGCTGCCGGCACAGTTTCTTTCCCCACATTATAATCATCGCACAGATATTTATGGGGGGAGTATTGAAAACAGAAGTCGTTTCCCACTTCGGATTCTGGAGACAGTGAGAAAAGCAGTAGGGAACAATTATCCAATCGATATCAGAATCAGTGCATATGAATGGATTGAAGATTCTATAAGCTTTGAGGATGTAATGTACTTTTTAAAGAAAGCGGAACCTTATATTGATACGGTTCAGATTTCTTCTGGTATTGACAAGATTTTTTTGAGGCAAATGTCCATTGTATTACAACAAATCTTGAAGAAGAAATGCCGAATCTGAAATGGGCAAAACAGGCAAAGGCTGAGTTACAGATTCCGGTGTCTGTTGTCAGTGCGGTGATGACACCTGCCATGGCAGATGAAATCATTTCCAAAGGTTATGTAGATATGGTGGCTTTTGGAAGAACGCTTCTTGCGGATCCATACTGGCCGAAGAAAGCAATGGAAGGACATCCGGAAGATATTGTTCCGTGTCTCAGATGCTCGAACTGTTATCATATTTCTTCGGATCACTGGAATGTAGGCTGTTCTGTAAATCCGCGGTATCACCATCAGGAATTTGTTCCGTCTGAAATCAATCTTCCAAAGGCGGAGACAAAAAAAACATGTTGTAATTCTTGGAGGTGGTCCGGCGGGAATGAAAGCTGCAATTACAGCAAGTGACCGGGGACATAAAGTAACAATCATTGAGAAACAGAAAGAATTGGGAGGAATGCTCCGGTTTATTTCAAAAGAAGCACATAAAGAGGAAGTTCAGAGACTTAGATTATTATCTGACACAGATTTTCAAAAGAGAAATAGAAGTCCTTCTGAATACGGAAGCAGATCCGGAACTGGTAAAAGAATTGCAGCCGGATTCACTTCTTATTGCATTTGGGGCAGTGGAGAGAATTCTTCCAATCCCAGTGTGGAAGGTGAAAAAGTACAGCTTGCGACAAAAGCAATCGCACATCCGGAGCAGCTTGGTCAGAATATTGTAATTCTGGGCGGTGGAAGTATTGGATGTGAAATCGGACTTGAACTTGCAGAAAATGGGAAGAATGTTACAATTCTTGAATTAACAGATACGCTTGCTGCGAATGCAAATTCTCTGTACAGAGAAGCGTTGAGACAGAAATTTTTACTGCATGAAAATCTTCACAGTCTGTTAAAATGTGGATGCAGCAGGATTGAAGAGGATGTTGTCATCTATAAAAATGAATCTGACAGAGACAGCTTGTAGAATCCTTTTATGGAATCTGCAGGGATACAGTAGCAATTGGGGACTGTGTCAGCCCGTCTAATATTATGAATGCTAATTTTGAGGGATATACAGCAGCATTAAATATTTAGAAGAAGGAAAAGAGAAAAAGAAAGGGGAACACAAATGAAAGATTATTCAGAATTAATCCAGTCAGTGATCGCCGGAGTTGGTGGGGCAGAAAACATTGAAAACTGCATCCACTGTGCAACAAGACTTCGTTTTACATTGAAAGACGGAACAAAGTTTGATCAGAAAGCATTGAAAGAAACCCAAGGGGTACTTGGAGCGCTTGTAAGTTCCGGTTATTATCAGGTTCTGATCGGACCACAGGTAAATGATGTTTACGCGCAGCTTATGGAGACACCGGAACTGAAGAACATAGCAAAAGAGACAAAGCAGGATGCAGGAAATGAATCTGAAAAGAAGGCAGGGCTGCTGGACAGATTTTCCAAAATGATGTCTGACGTTTATGCACCATATATTCCAATCCTTGCAACAGGTGGTATTGCATCCGGTCTGATCGGACTGCTTGCCAATCTTGGAGTAGTGGACAATGCAAGTCTTACTTACCAGACATTTTATGCAATTTTTACTCACTGATCTATTTCTTCCCGATTCTGCTTGCATTTACAGCAGGAAAGCATTTTAAATGTAATCCTTATGTAGCGGTGACACTTGGAGCATCCATCATGTACCCGGGAGTTGCAGATCTTCTTGTAACAGGTGAAAAAAGCATCACTGCTTGGTATTAAGTTTACAGCATATAATTTCAGTGGATCATTTATCCCGATCCTGCTTGCAGTATTCTGCATGAGTTATTTTGAAAAATGGTTGAAAAAGATTCTGCCACAGGTGACACAGTTTATTCTTGTTCCGTTCCTGTGCCTGATCGTATTCGTTCCACTCAGCATTCTTGTGTTTGGACCGGCAGGCGGATTTATTGCAAATGGCATCAATGCTGTTTATGGTGTCATAAGTGCAAATAGAATTCTTGTAGGCATTGTGTTTGGTGGCTTATTCTCACTGGTAATTCTTCTTGGTATGCACTGGGCAGTAACACCAATCCTTCTTGGAGTTATGGCAGAGCAGGGATTTGAACCGGCACTGGCAGCAGGTGGACTGGGCGGTTACGCTGCACTTGGAATCTGCCTTGCAGTTGCAGTATTTGCCAAGAACAGTGGAGATAAAGCAACAGCAGGATCTGCTGCATTTACAAATGCTCTTTGTGGTATTACAGAGCCGGGACTTTATGGAATTATTCTGCGAAGTAAATGGCTTCTTGGAACAATGGTCTTTTCTGGTGCAGCAGCGGGACTCGTGTTTGGAATCGGTGGTGTGGCAGCAACGAACTTTGCCTTTACCGGAATTCTGGCATTCAGTGGCTGGCTTGGATGTGTCAACTTCCCGATGTATTGTGTGGGAATTGTTGTAGCAATCGCACTTGGATTTGGAATCACAACGTTCCTCTTAAAGAGCGGTAAAGTAAAAGAATATAATTAGTTAGTATGGCAATGCATCTCCCCTTTTTTTCTGAGATCTTCTTTGTTAAAATAAATGTAGGTTTTATTTTCGGAAGAAATCAGGAGAAGGGGAGTTATTATGATTATAGAAAAACTGATGAAACAGACAGACTTCACAAAGGTTGAGAAGAGCATAGCAGATTATCTGATGAAGAACGGATTTGATGTAAAGAACATGTCAATTCAGACATTAGCACATGAGACATTTACTTCGCCGTCAACAATCACCAGATTCTGTAAGAAACTTGGATTAGACGGATATAAAAAGTTTCAGATTCTGTTTTATTCAGAGTATGAGGTATATGCAAGTCAGGGGGCAGTAGATGCGAATTACCCATTCTCAGGAAGCGATTCTTTTGAGCAGATTGCAAGAAAGCTCGCGAAGCTGAATCATGACACGATCAATAAAGCAATGTCGGGATTTGATTATAATCAGTTTCAGAGAATTGTCCGTCGGATGAGCCGTGCAGATATGATCAATATTTTCAGTGTTGGAACATCTGCTACGGTGGCGATGGAATTTCAGCAGAAAATGTTACGTTTTGGAAAAATCGTAAATCTGACAATGAGTTCCTGTTTTCTTCCGGGATATGCACTGGCAGGGTCAGAACATACTGTAAATCTGATAATTTCGCAATCTGGCGAGAACAGGGATGTGGTAGAAAGTCTGAAGCTTCTGAAAAAAAAGAAGAGGTATTGCGTTGGTATTACAGTGACACCGGAAAGTACAGTGGCGAGGATGTGTCAGGAAGTGATTCTGGTGGATGTCCAGGAACAGGGATCTTATGAAGAGAAGATTGATACCTTTGCGGTATACAGCGCATTTCACTTTATTCTGGATTGTATGTTCTCATTTCTATATCAGCTTGATTTTGAAAGTAATAAAAAAGAGACACAAGAAAAAAGCATATTCAATTAAAGAAAGTAAAAAAAGCAAGAATAAATAAGGAGCAGATATGGCATTTAGAAAAGATTTTTTGTGGGGAGGAGCATGTGCAGCAAACCAGTTTGAAGGAGCTTGGAACGTGGATGGAAAGGGAATATCAGTTCCGGATCTGTGTACGAATGGAACAAAGCGGAATCCAAAATGTATTACGACAGAGATAAGAGAAAACAGATTTTATCCAAGTCATGAGGCAATTGATTTTTATCATCATTACAAAGAGGATATTGCCCTTTTTTGCGGAGATGGGATTCAGAGTTTTCAGAACATCGATCAACTGGACGCGGATTTATCCAACAGGAATGGAAGAAGAGCCGAACGAAAAGGGGCTTGTCTTCTATGAAAATGTTTTTTAAAGAATGTAAGAAATACGGGATTGAACCACTGGTAACTTTGAGCCATTATGAGATGCCATATGCACTGGTAGAGAAATATAACGGATGGGCTGACCGGAATGTCATTGCGTTGTTTGAAAAATATTGTTATACAGTTTTTGACCGCTATCAGAATCTGGTGAAATACTGGCTTACCTTTAATGAGATCAATGGAGGTGTAACTCCTCTTGGTACAACCCTGTCTCTTAGTACGGTGAGAGGATATGAAGGACCGGTTGCAGACGCACCGGTAAGTCCACAGGTTCGGTTTGAGGCACTGCATCACCAGTTATTGGCTTCCGCAAAGGTAGTTGCATATGCACATGAGCATTATCCGCAATTTCAAATGGGGGATATGAATGTATTTCTGACGGCGTATCCGCTGACTTGTGATCCGGAAGATGTGCTGGCTGCGCAGAAACACAATCATGTGATTAACTGGTTCTGTTCAGATGTGCAGATCCGGGGAGAGTATCCGTCTTATATGAAACGTTATTTTAAAGAGCAGGGAATCTGTCTGGAAATCAGTGAAGAAGAGAAAGAAATATTAAAAAGAGGAACTGTGGATTTTTATACTTGCTCTTATTATATGTCTTCCTGTATTACAACGCATGAGGGAGAAGCAACAGTGGAAGGCAATCTGGCAGGTGGAGCAGAAGAATCCGTATCTGCAGGCCTCCGACTGGGGCTGGCAGATTGATCCGGATGGACTAAGGTATTCTTTGAATGAGATTTATGAACGTTATAGAATACCAATCATGGTTGTGGAAAATGGACTTGGTGCAAGAGATGAAAAGGCAGAGGATGGACAGATTCATGACAGTTACCGAATTGACTATCTGAGAAGACATATTGAAGCTATGTATGAGGCAACAGAAGATGGGGTGGATCTGATGGGTTATACGCCGTGGGGATGCATTGATCTGGTCTCTGCATCAACCGGCGAAATGGCAAAAAGATATGGATTTATCTACGTCAATAAATTTGATGATGGAACCGGGGACCTCTCAAGAGAAAAGAAAGATTCCTTCGATTGGTATAAGAACGTAATCGCAACGAATGGACAATGTTTATGAAAAAGAAAGGTAGAAAGTAAGTATGTTTTCATTTTTTAAGAAGAAAGAAGCACCGGTAGAAGAGAATAAGACACCAGTTCTGACAGCTTATCTGTCAGGAAAGGTAATCCCAATCGATGAAGTAAAGGATGAGGTATTCTCTTCCAAGGCGTTAGGTGACGGACTTGGAATCGAGCCGGAAGGCAATGTGATCGTAGCTCCATGTGCAGGAACAGTTTCAGCACTGATGGAAGGATCCAAACACGCAGTAGGTCTTACACTTTCCAACGGAGCAGAGATTCTGATCCACGAGGGAATCGACACGGTAAATATGGAAGGAGAAGGCTTCAAGTACTTCGTAAAAGAAGGACAGAAGGTCAATGCAGGAGATAAGCTCCTTCAGTTCGATTCGGAGAAGATCAAAGCACACGGATATGAGACAACCTGTATTTTTTGTTGTCACAAACGGAGATGAATATCCGGATATGAAGTTACATACAGGAATGGATGCAGTACAGGGTGAGACTGTGATTGCGGAGTTCTAGGAATAAAATCCGACAGAAGATATAAGGATTAGAAGAAAAGACCGATGGGTTCGTCTGAGAGGGCGGGGCATCGGTCTTTTTAACACATTTACGCATACAGGACACCTCTCTTTTTTCGGGGCAGTGAAAATGAAACAGTATATGTTATTAGTAGCGGATTTTTTTTACATTTTTTAATTATTTACATCTCCGATCGATATTGTATAATAAAAAAAATGTAGAAAAATATTAAAACATAGTTGACAGATGGGTTTTATAAGTATATAATACAAACCATCAAAAACACACCAACTAAGTAGGTTAATAAAGAAAGTGAGGATATAGACTATGGCAGCAATTTATAAAGGCACACTTGGACTGATTGGAAATACACCACTTGTTGAACCTGTGAATCTGGAAAAAGAGCTTGGACTTGAAGCAACGATTCTTGTAAAGCTTGACCATCTTAATCCGGCAGGAAGTGTGAAAGATCGTGTTGCGAAGGCAATGATCGAAGATGCAGAAGAGAAAGGAATCCTGAAAGGTTCTGTTATCATCGAACCTACTTCCGGAAACACAGGAATCGGACTTGCATCAATCGCAGCAGCGAAGGGGTACAGAGCAATTCTTACCATGCCAGAGACCATGAGTGTTGAGCGAAGAAATATCCTCAAAGCATATGGAGCAGAGATCGTACTTACAGAAGGTACAAAGGGAATGAAGGGAGCAATTGCAAAAGCTGAAGAGCTAGCAAAGGAAATCCCGAACAGCTTTATCCCGGGACAGTTCGTTAATCCGGCGAACTCAAAAGCACACAGAGAGACAACAGGCCCGGAGATCTGGAAAGACACAGATGGAAATGTTGATATCTTTATCGCCGGTGTCGGTACAGGTGGAACACTGACAGGTGTTGGTGAATATCTGAAGTCTCAGAAACCGGATGTGAAGGTTGTAGCACTTGAGCCTGCAGCATCTCCGGTACTTTCAGAAGGAAAGGGCGGACCGCACAAGATTCAGGGAATCGGAGCAGGATTCGTACCGGATGTCCTTAATACAAAGATTTATGATGAGATATACAAAGCAGACAATGACGAAGGATTCGCAGCCGCGAAGCTTCTTGCAAAGACGGAAGGAATCCTGGTAGGTATTTCTTCGGGAGCAGCACTTTCCGGAGCAATTGCATATGCAAAGAAACCGGAGAACAAGGGCAAGACAATCGTAGCACTTCTTCCGGACAGCGGAGATAGATACTACTCTACACCACTCTTTACAGAGTAGGCACGAATATCAAGACAACAGCAAGGCATTAATTAAAGTAAGATTTTAACTTCCAAGCAGCTCTGGCTGCGGAATAAGAATACAAAACAGGAATTAGAAAAAGGAGAATAAACCCATGGCAAAATTAGAGAGAAAAGACAGAAAATTTAAATTTGAGACATTACAGCTTCACGTAGGCCAGAGCAGCCGGATCCGGTGACAGATGCAAGAGCAGTACCGATCTACCAGACTTCTTCTTATGTGTTCCGCAACAGCCAGCATGCAGCAGACAATATTTACGGACGTCTGACAAACCCGACAGAGGATGTGTTTGAGAAGAGAATCGCAGCACTTGAAGGAGGTACAGCAGCACTTGCAGTAGCATCCGGAGCAGCAGCAATCACATATACAATTGAGAATCTGGCTCAGCAGGGAGATCACATCGTATCTGCAAAGAATATTTATGGAGGATCTTTCAACCTTCTTGAGCATACACTTCCGAATTATGGAATTACAACAACATTTGTTGACATTTTCAATCTGGAAGAAGTTGAGAATGCAATCCAGGAGAACACAAAAGCTGTTTACATCGAGACACTTGGTAACCCGAACTCAGATGTAGTTGATATTGAAGAAATCGCAAATATCGCACATAAGCATAAAAATCCCGCTTGTTGTAGATAATACATTTGCAACACCTTATCTCGTAAGACCAATCGAGTACGGTGCTGATATTGTTGTTCACTCTGCTACAAAGTTCATCGGTGGACATGGAACAACAATCGGTGGAGTTATCATCGAGGGCGGTAAGTTCGACTGGGAGGCTTCAGGAAAATTCCCGTCACTGACAGATCCGAACCCAAGCTATCACGGCATCAGCTTTACAAAGGCTTGCGGACCGGCTGCATTTGTTACAAAGATCAGAGCCATCCTTTTGAGATACAGGAGCAACAATTTCTCCGATCAGTTCCTTTATCTTCCTGCAGGGACTTGAGACACTTTCCCTTCGTGTAGAGCGTCATGTGGAAAATGCACTGAAGGTTGTTGAGTATCTGAACAATCATCCACAGGTTGAGAGAGTACATCATCCATCTGTAGATCCAGATCCGAAGCAGCAGGAACTTTATAAGAAATATTTCCCGAACGGCGGCGGTTCCATCTTCACATTTGAGATCAAAGGTGATTCTAAGAAAGCTCAGGATTTCATTGATAACTTGGAACTGTTCTCACTGCTTGCAAATGTAGCGGATGTGAAATCACTTGTTATCCACCCGGCAACAACAACACACAGCCAGTGCACGGAGGAAGAGCTTCTCGATCAGGGTATCAAACCAAATACAATTCGTCTTTCCATTGGTACAGAGAATATTGACGATATCATTCAGGATCTTGATGAAGCATTCAAAGCAATTCAGTAAATAAGAATCAGAGAAAACAGAAAAATCTGTAAGAAGTAGGAGCAGTAAAAAGCTGCTCCTATAGTGTTTAGAAGAAAGGAGTAGAAGCGTTTGAAATTATCAAAGAAAAGTAGATATGGACTGCGTGCTCTTATTGATCTGGCGGTGAATTCACGGACAGAGCTGGTCTCATTAGGAAGTATCGCACAGAGAAATGACATTTCCGCTCAGTACCTTGAGCATGTATTTTCAGCCCTTCGCAAGGCTCATATTGTAAAAAGTATGAAAGGTTCCCAGGGAGGATATTTTCTGGAGAGAGATCCGAAAGAGATTACGGTTGCGCAGATTGTAGAGGCATTGGAAGGAACCTATGATCTGGAAGATGAAGTTGATCGAAACAGCGTGGAACGTGGAGATCAGGAAGCAATTCAGCATCTGATCATTGATCGAATCAATGATTGTGTTCAGGAGATTCTGGAAGATGTGACGCTTAAGGATCTTGTGGATGCATACGAAGGGTATCAGGATTCCGTTGAGGGAATGTACTATATTTAATGGAGAAGGAACGTAAGGAGCAGAGACAGACAGCATGGCAGAACAGTATCAATTTGAAACACGATGTATTCACGGGGACGGAGGATTTGTAGAGGGACATCCATACGGAGCAGTCTCCGTTCCCATTTTTCAGACAGCAACCTTCGCACACCCGGGAATCGGGAAAAGTACAGGATATGATTATTCTCGTGAGAGCAATCCGACACGGTATGAATTAGAAAGCGTAATGTCCTCTTTAGAAGGAGCGGATGACAGTATTGCGTGCGCGACAGGAATGGCGGCAATTGGAATCTGCCTGGAGCTTTTCGGAGAAGGCAGTCATATTTTATGTACAGAAGATCTGTACGGCGGAACTGTGCGAATGTTTGAAAGCATTGGCGAAAAGCGAGGATTAAAGTTTTCTTATGTAGATACTTCAGATATTGATCTTGTAAGAAAGAATATCAGAAAAGAGACAAAGGCATTTTATATTGAGACACCAAGCAATCCAACGATGAGGATTACAGATTTTGCAGAGATGAGAAAACTCGCAGACGAATTCGGGTTACTGATTCTTGCGGATAATACATTCCTTTCTCCTTATTTCCAGAAACCGCTACAGTTGGGTGCTGATATTGTAGTACATAGCGGAACAAAATTTCTTGGAGGACACAATGATGTTCTCGCAGGATTTGTTTGTGTCAAAGGGAAAGAGCTGTCGGAAAAATTGCGTTATACATATAAGACAGTTGGCTGTAGCCTGTCTCCGTTTGACAGTTTCCTTGTACTTCGCGGAATCAAAACTTTATCAGTGCGTCTGGAGCGCCAGCAGGAGAATGCGAAGAAGATCGCACTTTGCTGAAAAACAGACCGGAAGTGACAGAAGTTTATTATCCGGGTCTGGAAGATCATCCGGGTTACGAGGTGAACCGGAAGCAGGCAACAGGAGCAGGAAGTATGCTTTCTTTCCGTGTAGATACGGTGGAACGTACAAGAAAGATTCTTGAAAGTGTGAAATTGATTTCTTATGCGGAGAGCCTTGGCGGTGTAGAATCATTGATCACATATCCAATGCTTCAGACACACGGTGATGTACCGGTGGAGATAAGAGAACATCTTGGAATCACAGAAGATTTCCTTAGAATGTCCGTTGGAATTGAAAATGCTGAAGATCTGATCAAAGATCTGGAACAGGCATTTCAATAAAAGGAGTAAAAATGAGTGAGAAGAATTTGAATTTTGACCAGCCTGTAGAGAGAAGAGGAACCCACAGTCTGAAGTATGATTTTGCAGAAGAAAGAGGGAGAAAGAAAGATATTCTTCCGTTGTGGGTCGCTGATATGGATTTTAAGACGTCATCTTTCGTCCAGGAAGCATTGATCCGTCAGGCAGAGCATGGAATTTATGGATATACAGAGTCAGATCAGGAATATTACGATGCGGTCAGCTCCTGGATGGAACGCCGTCACGGATGGAAGATCGACAAGGAGTGGATCACAAAGACTCCGGGAATTGTCTTTGCACTGGCAATGGCGGTGAAGGCTTATACAGAACCTGGGGATTATATTCTGATCCAGGATCCGGTCTATTATCCATTCCGGGAAGTGATTGAAAGCAATGACCGTAAAGTGGCCGCCAATATCCTTATCCGTAAGGAAGATGGATCTTATGCGATTGATTTCGAAGATTTTGAACGCCAGATCGTGGAAAAGGGTGTGAAATTATTCTTATTCTGCAGCCCACACAACCCGGTCAGCCGGGTATGGACAAGGGAAGAAGTGGAGCGTCTGGGGAGATATTTGCCTAAAGCATCAGGTGATCATTGTAAGTGATGAGATTCATGCAGACTTCGTATTTGAAGGGAAGCATCAGGTACTTGTAGATCTTAAGGACGAGTATAAAGACATTACAGTGACATGTACTTCCCCGGGGAAGACATTCAATCTTGCTGGACTTCAGATTTCCAATATTATCATTCCAAATGAAAGCCTTCGCAAGGAATTTCAGCATCAGGTAACTGCAGCCGGGTATAGTCAGGTCGGCGCACCCGGAATCTTTTGCACTGATCGCTGCGTATACTCAGGGCGAAGAATGGTATCAGGCGATGAAACAGTATGTGAAGTCGAATATTGATTTCCTTCATACATGGATGGCAGAACATTTACCACAGATCAAGGTGACAAAGACAGAAGGAACCTATCTCGTCTGGATGGATTTCCGGGCATTAGGGCTTTCAGACAAGGAACTAAAAGAACTGATAGAAGATAAGGCAGAGGTTTGGCTGGATGGAGGAGCGATCTTCGGAGAGCCTGGAAGTGGTTTTGAGCGGATCAACGTGGCCTGCCAGAGAGCGACGCTTGTGGAAGCGTTGAATCGGATTGAAAAAGCAGTGAAAGAAAACGTTCACGGATGACTAGATAAAATAGAAACAGAAAAAAGATGGATAAAGCAATAAAAGCATTACTTATCCATCTTTTTCTATGTAGATCTGATTTTCCATTGTATTGAAACAACTGTTATTTCGTTCCCCCTGAAATAATGCTATTTCTCAATCTTGCATGGAATGGCCGGTTCATGAAAGTCAGCAAGTGTGATGCTTCCAAGATAATCTTCAATAAGATTATTCAGCTTTTCCCAAATCGGACGTGTCGGACACTGACCCGCACGTGCACATTCCGGTGCATGATCCTCCAGACATGCTACTGCCGCAAGACTTCCTTCTGTCGCATGAAGAATGGAAGCGAGAGTGTATTCTTCCGGAGATTTTGTCAGGCGGTAGCCGCCGCCCTTTCCGCGAAGTCCAAGGATAAATCCTTGTGTGACAAGAGATTTTAAAATATTTTCCAAATACTTTTCAGAAATCTCCTGACGTGCTGCGATCTCTTTCAGCGGTGTGTAAGAGTCCGGATCCTGCTGAGACAGATCAATCATGACTCGGAGAGCATAACGCCCTCTTGTAGAGATAATCATAACCTATTTCCTCCCAAGTTACCTATAATTTTACATTGTGAATAGTGTATCATATGTTAAGAAAATAAACAAGTTGTCGAGGTAAAGTGAAACAGTGCAAAAGCATTAAAGTTTGTTGAAAACAAACGAAAACGAGTGTGTCTAAAAATGAAATAACCGTGAAATTGTATTAACTTTACTGGAATTTACAGTGCGTTTGTGATACTCTAAAGACTGTAAGTCCTGATCGGAATGCTATCTTTCTGATCAGGCAGAAAGACTGGGTTACTGTTCACTCCCGTGTCAATCACTTCGCTGATTGACACGGAGTGAACAGTAACAAGACTGGAGAGAGAATATGAAAAGATTAGTAGTAGCATTACTTCTGGCAAGCACATTGTGTATGACAGGCGGCGATACGAAGAAAACAGAACCGGCTGCATCTACGACAGAAGAGGTGGACAAAGCAAGCAGTACGATGAAAGAACAGATGGGAGACAACGCGGTTCTTCCAAGTGATTCTGTTAAGAGAGTTATGGCAAAGCAGTGGAAGGTGATTGGAACAGATACTGTGTATGATCTGAAAGAAGATGGAACAGGAACTAAGGATGACGCCGGACTGACATTTGAGTGTGGATTTGATGAGGATAACAACATTACGATCAAGATCACAATGGACGGCGAAGACGAAGGTAAACTGTATGCGGTTACGACAGATGATACAGGCTATGGCGTAGTGCTGGAGTCCCTGGATGGTGGTAAGGATATAAAATTACTCCAGGCGGATACAGACCTTCTGGATCTGACGGATGACCGTGCGAAGGGGCTGATCGGAAAGTGGACAGACAACAGCGGAAATGAATATAAATTAAAGAAGGACGGAAAGCTTGTGATCAAGAGTTCCTCCGGTGAAACAAAGGGAACATATTGTGTTGCAGAGAATGCAGACGGTACATTGAGGCTGAATCTGGTTATCTCCGGTGGAACACTGGAATATGTCTATACACTGTCAGATGATGGATCTACAGTGGAATTATGTAGTCCGGGAACAGATACGGTACATAAGTGGACGAAAGTCTAAAGTGTGGTGAATAAAAGAGATGCAGTTTGCGCATGAATTGATCGTTCCGGAAGTTGGATTTCCTTTTAAACTATTCTTATTTGAAGGCAGAGAAGGACGTTACCATAGAGAAAAACATTGGCACAGATCGATTGAGATTTTTGCAGTGTGCGACGGAGAACTGGAATTTAAGATCGATGAGAAGACCTGGCATCTGACAGCGGGAGAATTTATGATTGTGAATTCGAATGAGGTTCATGAAGTAGATTCTCCGTTGCCAAACGAGACGATCGTTCTTCAGATTCCGTTGAAAGTTTTTGAAAAATATTATACAGGAGAGCAATTTATCTGGTTTACGCATGAACCGGGACGTAAGGACGCGCGCTTTATGGAATTGTTGGAAGAACTGTATAAGACGTATTGCGAAAAGCAGTGTGGATATGACATGAAGATGAACAGTATTTTTATCATCTTTTATATCTCCTTGTGAAAGAATACCGTCTGACGGAAGTTGAGGATGCTTTTGTAAGGAAGAATAAGAATCTGAACAAGCTTTCAGCAATCACATCTTATATGAAAGAGAATTATGCACAGGAGCTCAGTCTGGAAGAAGTGGCAAGAATTTTTGGCTACTCACCAACGTACTTGTCGAGGATGTTTCAGAAGTATGCGGGAATCACATATAAGAGCTATCTGCAGAATATCCGTCTGGAATATGCAATGAAAGACCTGAAGGGCGGAAAATATAATATCACTGAGACAGCACTTCGCAGCGGCTTCTCCGGAAGCAAGGCGATGGCAAGGGCATTTCGGAAAAAATACGGAATTCTTCCAAGTGAATATAGAGAAAATGCGTAGCATTTTGGAGGTTGGCTCTGAACAGTTACGAAAATGGAATATAAATAAAAAAAAAAATGACTAACAGTACAAAATATATTGACTGTTAGTCATTTTTTATTGTATAGTGCAAGAAGAGATTAAAATGACCAATGGTCATAAACTGAATATGAGGAAGGAAGCGAAAAAGGATATGATGGTAAAGTTTGGAAAAAAGATAGTGAAATTCAGAGTGCCGATTCTGATTCTCAGTATTTTATTATTGATTCCGTCTGCATTGGGGTATCTGCATACGAGAATTAATTATGATGTATTGACTTATCTGCCGGATAACATTGAGACGATGAAAGGCCAGGATATTTTGGTAAATGATTTCGGTACAGGTGCATTCTCGATGTTTATAGTCGATGGAATGGAAGACAAGGATGTATCGAAGCTAAAAGAGAAGATTGAGAAGGTAGATCATGTAAAAAGAGGTTATCTGGTATGATTCTATCGCAGATATCAGTATGCAAGAGCATGCTGCCGACAAAAGTCTATGATGCATTTAACTCCGAGACTGGAACGATGATGGCAATCTTCTTTGATGAAGGAACATCTTCGGACGGAACAATGGAAGCAATCTCCGAGATCCGTTCTCTGGCGGGCGAGCAGTGCTTTTTAAGTGGTATGTCAGCTGTTGTTACAGATACGAAGGAGCTGGCGGAGAAAGAGACACCGTTGTATGTATTGATCGCGGTTGTACTGGCGATGATCGTACTTGGTTTTACAATGGAATCGTTCTTTGTACCGATCCTTTTCATGCTCAGTATTGGAATCGCGATTGTCTATAACCTGGGAAGTAACTACTTTATGGGAGAGATCTCCTATATTACAAAGGCATTGGCAGCAGTTCTGCAGCTGGGGGTAACGCTGGACTACTCGATCTTCCTGATGCATAGTTACGAAGAACAGCAGATTCGTTACGATGGAGATAAACACCGTGCAATGGCACATGCAATCTCACAGACTTCATCTGTAATTGGAAGCTCCGTCACAACAATTGCCGGATTTATCGCACTGTGCTTTATGTCATTCACACTTGGACTTGATATCGGTGTTGTTATGGTTAAGGGTGTTATCCTTGGTGTACTTGCCTGCGTAACAATCCTTCCATCCATGATCCTGTGCTGTGACAAGATTATTGAGAAGACAAAACATAAACCATTCCTTCCGGATATCGGAAAGATTTCAGATAAGGTTACTAAGAGATATCTCATCTATGTGGCACTGTTCGTAGTTCTGCTATTCCCGGCTATTTACGGAAATAACCATACAGGCGTTTATTACAACCTGGATGAGACACTTCCAAAAGATCTTCCGAGTATCATTGCAAATGAAAAATTGAAGGAAGATTACGACATGAATACGACGCACATGATTCTTGTAGACAGCTCTACAGATTCAGCGGACGTAGGCAAGATGCTGAATGAGATGGATAAGGTGGACGGAATCAAATGGGCACTTGGATTGACTCCCTGATCGGGCCGTCCGTACCGGCAAGCATGATCCCGGATTCAGTGGCAAGATCATTAAAGAATGATAAGTACCAGCTTGTACTGGCGAACTCGGAATATAAGGTAGCTACAGATGAATTGCATGATCAGATCAAAGAACTGAATACGATTCTTCATAAATATGATGAAGGTGGAATGCTGATCGGAGAAGGTCCTCTGACAGCAGATCTGATCGACATTACAGATAAAGACTTCAAGACAGTAAGTGCAGTATCAATCGGAATTATTTTCGTGATCATCATGCTTCTGTTCAAGTCAATCTCACTGCCGATCATCCTGGTAGGCGTTATTGAGTTCGCGATTTTCGTCAATATGGGAATTCCATACTACATGGGAACTAAGTTGCCATTCGTGGCATCCATCGTAATCGGAACCATTCAGCTTGGATCCACCGTAGACTATGCAATTCTTATGACAACTCGTTATAAGAGAGAACGTAACCACGGCGCAAATAAATACGATTCCATCACAACTGCGCACCGCGTATCCGCACAGTCTATCATGGTAAGTGCGTTGAGCTTCTTCGCAGCAACGATCGGTGTAGGACTTTACTCTAACATTGATATGATCAGTTCATTGTGTATCCTGATGGCGAGAGGAGCACTGATTAGTATGGTAGTTGTAATCTTCGTACTACCGTCTATGTTCATGGTATTTGATAAAGTCATCGTAAAGACCAGTAAGGGATTCCTGCCACCGAAGGAATAATGGGACGTGGAATAGGATGAGAGGGTAAAAAAAGGAAGCGGTTCGCTTCCTTTTTTGCTTATGAAAATAAATACTGGTAAGATCTTCTTTGTTGTAATATAATGTCGCGAACTCTTATTTTTATATCTGTTGAATAAAATTTTTCTTCTCTTAAAAGCGTTTCTATTATTTGTCCATTGAAATCGAAATGTAATTTTTGACCATATAATTTTTCAACAGCATCTAACTGCTCTAAGAAATCCGTAGAGAGTGTTTTTGCCCGGACTTGTGGAATTAGATCAATAATATCTTCTTCAAGTGGATAATCAGTAGTTGTATCTGAGAGTAAAGAACATCCATTATCAAAAACAGGACAGTAATGGTAAATTCCAAGTGGATCAAGTAAGACTCAATATTATGCATATGTCGATCTTCATTTAAAAATAATGCATCAATAGTGAGCAAAGTACAAAGGTATTTCCCAAAATCTTTTAGTCCAGTCATTTGTATTACCTGATCTACGAGAAATTGTGCTCGATCTTCTACTTCTCCAAACTGAAAAATAGATTGATAAAGACTTTTTCCGTGAAGTGTATGAAAAAGTCGTTCTAGTGTTAATAATTGCCAGCCATCAGGAAGAAAATTTGAACTTTTACATCCTAAATAGTCTTTTTTTTCCAACACGAAGTATTTCTGTGTCATATAAGACGAAATCCTTTGTAGAAAGAGTGGAATGCATTAATAAGTGAGAAACCATATATTCTGTTAAACCTTCATAACCAATATAATCTGCCTTATACCAGAGTTTCAGTATTCGCAGGGTTCCATTTTAATTGATTTCCCTTTGAAGAATGACGTTCAGTATCTTTCATATCATTTATATTTAATTCAATCACTCTATCTTACCTCCTTCCAGCGTTCAAGTTACCTATCGTTCGATTTCTATCCAAAAATCATCCTCAGCCATTTTCCCCTTGGTTTTCTGAATAATCAGGAATGGATCATAAAAAGGCAGTCCGAGATCACGTAATATAATCTTCATTTTATCCCTGCTTCGTGGAAAGCATCTTGATTCAAGAAATTCTTCATAATCTCTGAATGTAGGAGCATTATTGACACCAAATGCACAAAAAATAGGATTCCTTACAAAATTTTTAATTGCTATTTTTCGGGAGGGTTCGTTTACATCAATTACAGTACACAGACTTTCTTTATAGTAATAAAATAGTCTAAGAGGATAAATTTTCGTTGGAATTTGTAATTCTTCAACCCATTCAGGTGTTTCATATAGAATCTTTAATAATGTTACAGCGGGACCGGTTACGGTAACATCTGCTTCTTCCCAACGTTCAACTGTTTTTACTGAGACATTTAATAAGGCGGCAAAGTCTTTTGCTTAAGTCCAAGACGCTTTCGCATTAGTTTTATGTCTTTCGAAGATAATGTATGTTGAATTGCAAACTCCATAATTTCACCTCCAATATAATTCTGTTTATAGTATAACACATAAAATCCCTAAATATAAGGGGTAATATAAAAGAATAATCCCTAAATATTAGGAGTTTTTCTTCGTATCATGCGTCTTTCGAACCTCAGTAGGCGAAGCCTTAAAATGTTCAAAGAACATTCGACGGAACAATTTATAATTGGTAAATCCATGTCTTTCCAGGATATCTTTGATGGAATCATCTGTAGAAATAATATCCTGATAAATAAAGGAAAGTCTTAATTCATTTTGATATTCTAAAAAAGTGATTCCCATACATTTTTGAAAAAACGGCAGAAGTATCCGGGCTGCAGATAAGCAATTCCGGCAATCTCTTCAATGCTGATGTGGCGGTAATTCTGTGCGATATAATCTAAGATTGTGTCTAGTCTTGCGCGGTCTTTATTGCGCTGAGACTGGTTACTGTGTACAACGCGGATACTGAAATTTAGTGTGCCGAAGATGCTATTGCTCATATGGTTGGTGTTGGAAGAGATACACTAGAAAATCCTCTTCATTGTTTATCGGTTTTACGAAACAAATGTGCGCATGCGGCTAGAATGTATAATACAGATTTTAATCCTCCGGCAAAGTTTACAACATTATATTAGTGTACATTTCACTTCCAGAAAGAAAAGATAAGAAATGGGCATTATTTGGCTAATTATTTGGTCGATAATGCCTTTTTAAGTTGGTAAAATGACCATAGAAACAAACGAAACAGGGAACAGAAGAAAATTCAGGAGGACATCATGAAAATCCAGAATGTAACAGATGCATCTTTCCGAAAATACGGCAAGATCATCACGGAATACTCTTTTGAGAAGATCTTAAAAGAGATGGAACACACACCACTTCCGAAAGATGTTGTCTACGTACCGTCTGTTGAGGAATTGGAAGTACTTCCGGAAGCAGCTGAAATCTGCAAGAAAGGATTCGGCGGACTGCCAATCCAGATCGGATACTGTAATGGAGATAATCACAAACTGAATGCATTAGAATATCACAGAAGCTCGGAACTTGATATCGCACAGACAGATTTAATTCTGCTTCTTGGAATGCAACAGGATATTGAAGACGGTGATATCTATGATACAGTCAAAGTAGAAGCATTCCTTGTTCCGGCGGGAACCGGTGTAGAACTGTATGCAACAACACTTCATTATGCACCGTGTACTGCACAGGAAGGTGGATTCCGCTGTGTAGTAGTTCTTCCGAAAGGAACGAATGAAGCGCTTCCATTTGAAACAGCGAAAGAGGGAGAAAACAGACTTCTTGCAGCGATGAGGATGCACAGATTGAAGGAGCATTTTGCGGATTAAAAGGCGAGAACGTCGAAGTCTGATTGAAAATGGATGCCGGGGTTTCCAACAAATCAGGATCGTGTTATTCACAAGGTTTCTGCATGATGTGTGGAAAACCAAATGAAATTACAGGAAAAGTGTGGATAACGTAACATGAGAAAGATAGAAATAATAACAAGTATAAAGAAAGCGAGGATTTTATTATGAGTAATATGCCAGAATTAAAAATCGGTGTTGTAGCAGTCAGCAGAGATTGTTTTCCGGAAAGTCTTTCCGTGAACAGAAGAAAAGCATTGATCGATGCCTACACAAAAAAAATACGGTGAAGGAACTGTCTATGAATGTCCGATCTGTATTGTAGAGAGCGAGATCCACATGGTGCAGGCTCTGGAAGATGTAAAGAAAGCAGGCTGTAACGCACTGGTTGTTTATCTTGGAAACTTCGGACCGGAGATTTCTGAGACCCTTCTTGCAAAGCATTTCGAGGGACCGAAGATGTTTATCGCAGCAGCTGAGGAAACACAGGATAATCTCTGCCAGGGACGTGGAGATGCTTACTGCGGTATGCTGAACGCAAGCTACAATCTGAAACTCAGAGGAGTAAAAAGCTTACATTCCGGAGTATCCGGTTGGAACAGCAGAGGAATGTGCTGACATGATCCATGAGTTCGAACCAATTGCGAGAGCAGTTGTAGGATTAAGTGACTTAAAGATTATCAGCTTTGGACCGCGTCCGCTGAACTTCCTTGCATGTAATGCACCGATCCAACAGCTTTACAATATCGGAGTTGAAATTGAGGAAAACTCTGAACTTGACCTTTTCGAGGCCTATAACAAGCATGAAGGCGATGAAAGAATCCCGGCCGTTGTAAAAGAGATGGAAGAAGAGCTCGGAGCAGGAAATAAGAAACCGGAGATCCTTCCGAAGCTGGCTCAGTATGAGATTACTTTGAAAGACTGGATCGAGGAGCACAGAGGATATAGAAAATACGTTGCAATCGCCGGAAAATGCTGGCCTGCATTCCAGACACAGTTCGGATTCGTTCCTTGTTATGTAAACAGCCGTCTTGCTGCTCAGGGAATTCCGGTTTCCTGTGAGGTTGATATTTACGGAGCGCTCAGTGAGTTTATCGGAACCGCTGTGAGCCAGGATGCAGTAACACTTCTTGATATCAACAATACAGTACCGGCAGATATGTACAAAGAAAGCATCGAAGGAAAATTCCCATATACACAGAAAGATACATTTATGGGATTCCATTGTGGAAATACAGCTTCCGGCAAACTTGCTTTCTGCGAGATGAAATATCAGTTCATCATGGCAAGATCTCTTCCAATCGAGGTTACACAGGGAACACTGGAAGGAGATATCAAACCCGGAGACATCACATTCTACAGACTG
>VOFI01001364.1_pt1 | contig 24000 bp, 33 predicted proteins | sample 5384131 | NCBI WGS metagenome assembly VOFI01 (sample SAMN12384728, study PRJNA508395) | human gut metagenome | isolation source: healthy gut H | host: Homo sapiens | reverse complement strand
TTCATTATATTACCTAAGTGATAACCTTTATCTTCTATCCATTTCATGACCACAGCCTCCTGATTCTCCAGCGAGAAGTCGTCCAAGGCCTCCAATACGTCCGCCAACTCCAGCATACGTTCGGGAGAGAAAGCTTCACCAGTTCATCCAAGGACATCAGTTCCTGGTCATTTCCCGGATTCCATCCCAACAGGGCAAGGAAATTGATAACAGCTTCGGGCAGGTAACCCGACTCGCGATATCCCGAGGATACTTCGCCGGTCTTGGGGTCGTGCCATTCCAACGGGAAAACAGGGAAGCCAAGACGGTCACCATCACGCTTGCTCAGTTTACCGTTACCATCCGGTTTCAACAACAAGGGAAGATGTGCGAACTCGGGCATGGTATCCGCCCAGCCGAAAGCCCGGTACAGCAGGACATGCAACGGAGCGGAAGGCAACCATTCCTCACCACGGATTACATGGGAAACTTCCATCAAATGGTCGTCCACAATGTTTGCCAAATGATAAGTAGGCAGTTCATCCGCCGATTTATATAAAACTTTATCATCCAAAATGGAAGAATTGATCACTACCTCGCCACGGATAATATCATGTACGTGTACATCTTCATTCGGTTCAATCTTGAAACGTACCACATATTGCTTCCCATCGGCAATCAGTGCATCCACTTCTTCTTTCGGCAGAGTCAAAGAGTTACGCATAGACATACGGGTAGAAGCATCGTACTGGAAATTAGAGATTTCCTGACGTTTGGCGTCCAACTCCGCCGGAGTATCGAAAGCAATATACGCCTTACCGCTGTCAAGCAACACCTGTACATATTTCTTATAAATATCACGACGTTCAGACTGACGGTAGGGGCCGTAGTTACCACCAAAGCTGACTCCTTCGTCGAAGTTTATCCCCAACCACTTAAACGACTCAATGATATATTCTTCCGCACCCGGAACAAAGCGATTTGAGTCGGTATCTTCTATACGGAAAATTAAATCTCCACCATGCTGGCGAGCAAACAGATAGTTATACAAGGCTGTGCGCACACCGCCGATATGCAACGCTCCCGTCGGGCTCGGTGCAAAACGAACTCTTACTTTTCTTTCTGACATTGTTGTTTTATATAAAATACGCCGCAAAATTAATCTAAATTTCCCGATTTTTTCGTATTTTGCACGCAAAAATATACGATTATGAGAAGTTTCAAGATCAACCAACGGTTTTCATATAAAAAATTTGATTTATAAAAGCCTTATTTTCATTGCCACAGTATCAGTGATAGTCTACTTTTTACCCAATGAAGGAAAGTTCAACTATCAATTTGATATTAACAAGCCTTGGAAATACGGACTGTTACAGGCATCATTCGATTTTCCGATTTACAAAAACGACATACAAGTACAAAAGGAACAGGACAGCATCCTGGCAGACTATCAACCTTATTTCCAGATAGACAAGGAAGCCGAAAAAATGTCCTTTCCAAATTAAGGGAGGATTACAACAAGACCTTACGCCATTCACTGCCGGGCACGGACTATGTACGTTATATTGAACGCACATTAAAGGCACTGTATGAGGACGGAATCATTGCCGGAAATGACTTGAAGCGTATGGAGGAAGACAGTATCATTGCCATACGGCTGGTAGACAAGAATGTAGCTACAAGCCGTTTTATCGACCAATTGTACACCGTGAAGGAAGCCTATGAATATTTGCTGAATGCGGATACCACCCACTACAAAAAGAAGATATTACAACAATGTAATCTGAATGATTACATTACACCTAATCTGGTTTATGATGAAGAAAAGTCCGAGGCGGCTCAAAAAGACCTGCTCTCTAATATTTCATGGGCAAACGGCTTTGTGCTGAACGGACAAAAAATTATTATTGACCGTGGAGAAATTGTTGATGAGCAGACTTACAACATATTGGAATCCTTACGCAAGGAATGGGAAAAACGTAGCGACTCGGTACAAGAGAAAAAAGACTGACATTGGCCGGACAAATATTATATGTAGGAATCTTCCTGTTCTGCTTCATGGCCTATCTGGAGTTGTTCCGGGCAGATTATTATGAACGGAAAGGAACACTCACCCTGCTATTTGCGCTGATTGTGTTCTTCCCCGTCCTGTCTTCCATTATGGTGGAACAGAACTTGTCAAGTATTTACGTGGTTCCATTTGCCATGATTCCGATTATAGTCCGTGTTTTCCTTGACTCAAGAACGGCATTCATGGCACATGTCACTATCATTTTGCTTTGCTCCATCACTTTACGTTTTCCACATGAGTTTATCTTGTTACAGGTAGTGGCAGGAATGGTGGCGATCTATAGTTTGAGAGAATTGTCCCAACGGTCGCAATTGTTACGGACGGCTTTGGTTGTATTTATCAGTTACGCTTTATTATATTTTGCTTTCGAGCTGATTCATGAAGATGATTTGACCAAGCTGAATACGCGCATGTACATCTATTTTATGATCAACGGTATCTTACTGCTGTTCGCTTATCCGTTACTGTTCCTTTTGGAGAAAATATTCGGTTTTACTTCAGATGTGACTTTGGTGGAACTGTCAAATATCAACAATAGCTTGCTTCGGGAAATGTCCGAAGTAGCTCCGGGCACTTTCCAACACTCATTGCAGATGGCAAACCTGGCTGCTGCGGCGGCAAACAAGATTGGAGGTAAAAGCCAGCTGGTGCGTACGGGAGCATTATATCATGACATCGGTAAAATGGTGAATCCGGCTTTTTTCACAGAAAACCAGTCGGGAGTCAACCCGCACAAGAGTTTAAGTTATGAACAAAGCGCCCAGGTTATCATCAGTCATATCACCGACGGGCTGAAACTGGCGGAAAAGCATAATCTGCCCAAAGTGATCAAAGACTTTATCAGTACCCATCATGGACGGGGACTGACGAAGTATTTCTACATTTCATATAAAAACGAACATCCTGACGAAGAAGTGGATCAGGAAAAGTTCCGCTACCCCGGTCCGAACCCGTTCACCAAGGAACAGGCCGTCCTGATGATGGCCGACTCTGTAGAAGCGGCTTCACGCAGCCTGCCGGAGTACACGGAAGAAAGCATCAGCACACTGGTAGATAAGATTATTGACACACAGGTATCTGAGGGGTATTTCAAAGAATGCCCTATTACGTTCAAGGATATAGCAACAGTCAAAGCACTGTTTAAAGAAAAAAGCTGAAAACGATGTATCACACCCGAATCAGTTACCCGGAACTAAGGAAGTAAGCAATCCTGCACAAGCATCTTCCAGTATATCAAGCACGTTCTCGAACCCTTGCGCACCGCCATAGTAAGGGTCGGGAACATAGTCTGCCACTTGGTGCGGCAATAATCCGTCATGCGATGGATTTTCTTTTTCCGTTTCAGATCGGGAGCACGCTCCATCAGGTCCTCTATATTACGGTCGTCCATGCCGATGATCATATCAAAATGATAGAAATCCTCCGTACAGACAGGACGGGAACGATGGGTCAGATTGTAACCGCGGCGGGAAGCATGCATCCGCATACGGCTGTCGGGCAATTCCCTCTATGATAACTCAGGATTCCGGCAGAATCCACCTCTATCTCGTGTTCCAGTCCTTTTTTCTTTATGAGAGTACGCATCACTTCTTCTGCCGAAGAAGACCTGCAAATGTTACCGAGACAGACAAAAAGTATTCTTTTCATATATAATCTACAAATGAAGGTATTCTTTAAATGATTTCACATCACGGTTCATGATCAGCTCTTCAGGAAACCCGGTAAGCTGCAACAATTCATACAAATTATCGTAACGGGCTATATCAAACGAAATATGCGCGTCACTTCCCAAAATGACCGGAACTTCATATTTCTTGCATAAACGGAGAATGGTGAGGTTGTTCTCACGGGCATTGGGTTTGTTACGGGTGGGTTTTAAAGAACTGTTATTTATTTCCAATAAAGTATGGTGTTCTTTGGCTGCCAATACCATCGGTTCAAAATGTAACGCCGCCGTACCGTCTCCGGGGTGACTGATAATATGAATAAAAAGGATTGCTGATAACCTGTACCATTCCATGGGTGTTTTCTTCTATCGTTCCATATTCATAACATAAAGAGTGGATACCCGCAATACGGATATCAAGCATCTTCATATAATCCTCGTCCAAATCGAGGTTTCCTTTACCATCCAGAATATTAATCTCAGCCCCCAACAACAGCTCCACCCCATACATCCGGCGGGGAACCACATGCAAGTTTCTAAAATAAATAGGATGGCAAGTACCGGGAACACCGGGCGAATGTTCCGTTATCCCTAAAACCTTCAATCCCTTATCGGCGGCAGCTTGCGCCATTCTTGTAAAGTACTGAATGCATGCCCGCTGGCAATGGTATGGGTATGTACGTCTAATTCTATCTTCATCTTTATTTTCGTTTATCTTTTCTATTATCGTCCAGTGCATGGACCGGTTACTGTGGATCTACATCATAATAAACTAACAACGAACGGAAACGTTCATCTTCCAATATGGCACGTTGTACGGCAAGCAGATAATCACGCACTTTCTTTATAGAAGCATTCTGCTCCACTTTCACAATCATTTTTTTTATAAATAAGGTCTGGATACGGGCCACCGGCGGTTTGTCCGGGCCCAATACCCTGTCGCCCAATCCGGAACGGAGCTGTGCCGCCATGGTATCCGCCGCCAAATCCAGAATATCCTCTTTGCGGTGTTTCAGATATACATAAATCAAACGATAATAAGGAGGATATTTGAACATCTGCCGTTCTGCCAATTGGTCATAATATAACTGCTCATAGTCATTATGCATCACTTGATGAATAACGGGTAAATCGGGCGATTTGGTCTGAAGGATAACCAGTCCTTGCTTATTTTTACGCCCGGCACGTCCTGCTACTTGGGCCATCAGTTGGAAAGCACGCTCATAGCTCCGGAAATCCGGGAAGTTCAACATCGTATCCGCATTCAGAATCCCCACCACACTGACATGATCAAAGTCCAATCCTTTGGACACCATCTGCGTACCAATCAGGATATCGGTCTTGCCCTGTTCAAAATCCGCGATAATTTTCTCGTATGCGGTACGGGTACGAGTGGTATCCAAATCCATCCGGGCGACTTTCGCCTCGGGAAATATCAGTTTTATATCATCTTCTATACGCTCTGTACCGAAACCGCGATGCATCAATTCCACTCCGCCGCACGCCGGGCAGGAACGGGGAACTTGATAGGTATATCCACAGTAATGGCAAGTCAGCTGGTTCAGCCCCTTATGATACGTCAGACTCACATCACAGTTCTTGCATTTAGGAACCCAGCCGCAGGTATGACATTCTATCATCGGAGCGAAACCGCGACGGTTCTGAAACAGGATAACCTGCTCCTTACACTCCAATGCCTCTTTTATCTGCTTGACCAGCGCCGGTGAGAAAGGGCCCTGCATCCGCTTCTGATGCGCCAGTTCCTTGATGTCAACCAGTTCTATATGAGGAAGCCGGATATCTTTATATCTTTCTTTCAATTCTACCAAGCCATACTTTCCCGAGGTAGCATTAAAGTAAGTTTCCACACCAGGAGTAGCCGTCCCCAGCAGCACTTTCGCCTTGAACATAGAGGCCAGCATGATGCTGCTGAGCTACGGGCATGGTAACGTGGGGCAGGGTCTTGCTGTTTATACGTATTCTCGTGTTCCTCATCTATGATGACCAGCCCCAAGTTACGAAAAGGCAGAAAAATAGAGGAACGGACTCCGAGAATCACGTCATAGCTCTTCTCTCCCAACTGTTTCTGCCATATCTCCACCCGTTCAGCGTCCGGAAACTTGGAATGATAAATACCCAGCCGATGTCCGAACACCCTTTTCAAACGCTCAGTTATCTGAGTGGTCAGTGCAATTTCCGGAAGCAAATATAAGACCTGCTTTCCTGTTTTCAGCACCTCCTGAATGAGGTGGATATAAATTTCCGTCTTGCCACTGGATGTAACGCCATGCAGAAGACACACATTTTTCTCTCTGAAGCATTGAAGAATGTTGCCATAAGCCTGTTGCTGCGCAATATTCAGCGGATTAATATCACCGGTATCCGAAATTCCTTTATCCAAACGTCCTATCTCCTGATGATAGACCTCAAAGACTTTCTTTTCGACCAATCCGTTAAAAACGGCCGCAGACCCTCCAGACTTTTCAAGCAGCTCTTTCTTTGTTACTTCCTTTAAAGCATACCCTCTGGCTACCCAACCGGACAATTCCACATACTTCATTAATATCATCAATTGTTTAGGAGCACGTGACAATTCATTGAACAGCCGTTGTAAGTAAGCCTCATCCGCTTCTCCGTTCACCAACCTCACCCTTGCCTCTGTACGCGGTTTGTAATTACGTTTCAGTTCCTCCTTGACAAAGATGGCCTCTTTGTCCAACAAAGACTTGATGACAGTCAACACATTTTTCAGTCCGCTGTTTTTTTCCAACTGGGTTACACACTGTTCTGTATCCCGGCTCAACAAATCCAGAATTTTCTGCTCTTTCTCCGGTAAGGGTGCAGTGGCTTCAAAATCGGGATTATATTCCACCAACGTTTCGCTTTCCAGTTTCATACCCGAAGGGATAGCCGCCTTGTACACATCTCCTAATGTACAAAGATAATATTCCGCCAGCCATTGCCAGAACTCATATTGTTTCGGTAACAGTACCGGAGATGAATCCAGCACTTCAGCTATATCCTTCGTTTCATACCCTCCGGGGCCGCATAATGTACATTTGTCACTATTGCCGTATAGAACTTTTTCTTTCCAAACGGAACAACCACCCGACAACCAATCTGTACCATCTCTTCCATCTCCTGAGGAAGGGAATAAGTGTATTGGTTGGCAATAGGTAATGGAACTATGACATCTACGAATTTTTTCATGGTGCAAAATTACAAAAAGGAGGCATTCAGTGAAGAATGCCTCCTTTTATCTTTTTATTAAATAAGGTTGTCTAGAACAAGTATGCCAAAGAAACTTGCCAAGTGTTGTTCTTTTTATATTAACAGAATGGTGTCCATCACCCGATCCACCCTCTGTATAATATTCATAAGTACCAGTCTTGCTCAGAGCAAAATTATAATTAACCCCTAACTGTAAATGACGTATCAATTTAAGACCTGCTCCTACATTGAAACTGGTTGTAGATTTTTTCAATGACAATTCACGCGTCCATGTTTTATTGCCAATATTAAAATCAAACTGGGGACCTGCAGCAATATAAGCACCCAACATGCTACCAAGGCCAAAGGACCATTTCAAATTCACAGGAACTGCAAATGTCTTTAACTTCATTGTTTTCTCTCCATCGACCCCTAAGTCTGTCTGAGAATATAAAGCGGCAACATCTGCCCCTATCCCGATAATAGGCAGGGTGAATTCAGCCATCGGACCCACAAAAAAACCAGTCTTATTATCCCCTTTAAAAGCATCCTTTGAAAAACTCAATTTTGAAATATTCAAACCACCTTTTACTCCAAAGTGCAACTGAGCCTGAGCAGGAGCAGCCATCATCAAACATACAGCTACCATTAATACACTAATAATCTTTTTCATGTTTGTCTATTTTTAGTTTACGCCACAAAGATAAACACTTTTTCCATGTATAATGTTCAATCTCCCAGGAAAGTTACATTACGCTTTCCAATCCCCCCTTCCAAGAAGAAATATCAAACAAAAAAACGGACAGAATTTTTTATTCTGTCCGCCATGTTCTCTTTCTAATATTCTTCCTCATTAAAAAAGAAATCCTCTTTGCTCGGATAATCCGGCCAAATATCTTCTATACTTTCATAGATTTCGCCTTCATCTTCCATCTCTTGCAAGTTTTCGATTACTTCCAACGGAGCGCCCGAACGCATTGCATAGTCAATCAACTCATCCTTTGTAGCAGGCCAGGGAGCATCCTCTAACTTCGAGGCCAATTCTAATGTCCAGTACATAGTTTTCTTATTTTTTAAGTAAATACTTTTCTTTCGTTCTCTAATTAGCCGCAAAAGTATAATAAATTATTTCATTTGCAACTTTTATCCCAAAAAATTTCATCCGTTTTAGTTAAATGATTTAACTTTCGGGTCAAAATGAATAAATAATCAGATAAACGGTTGACAAATGCTGTTACACGGGCATCTATGTCACATTCTTCAGCCAATGCAAGAATGCGTCGCTCGGCACGGCGACACACCGTCCGGCAAATGTGTCCAACGGCTGCTCCACGGTCACCCCCCGGCAGAATAAAAGCATTCAAAGGAGGAAGTTCATTGTCAATTACGTCAATTGCCTGCTCCAACATCCGGATGTCTTCATCCTCTATACGACTTTCCATACGCAACTTGGTCTGTGTCTGATCCGTTGCCAGATACGAACCGACAGAGAATAATTTATTTTGTATACGAAAAATGATTTGTTTATCCTCCTCATCCGTCAAATACGTTTGCAACAATCCCAAATAGGAGTTCAATTCATCCACTGTGCCATAGGCTTCAAGCCGTATATGCGTTTTCGGCACCCGGGTACCACCTACCAATGATGTGGTTCCCTTATCACCTGTTTTGGTGTATATCATGCTTTTCTTCATGGTTCCGGTTATAAAAAATTTACAATATAATGCTGTTTATATCTCGCTTTATCAAAAAAGACCAACCCTATGTCATACAAATCAAAAGTGATACCCGTCGACTCACTGGCTACAATTTGCTCCCACCATTTCCGTTTTTCCTTCGATTCATGAATTCCTCCGACAATAAAAGCAACTACGAGGTCCGGCATAAGGAAGTACCAGTTCAAAAACTTCTTTATAAAAAGGAGTATGCCCTATATGCAGACAATCTAATGTATGCACCTCCGCCAGTTTCTCCTCCAGTTGCCGGGAAGTCTTTGCCCAATCCCTGCCTTTCAAGGTGACGGAGTCCATAGTATGACACGCAGCCCGCATATATCCTATGGATGCCCCATTACCAATCCCCACTTCAATCAACGACTTTGGTCTGAAATAATTAACCAACCGGAATAGCAAACGGTTCACTTTCCTTCGATAATGTGGCAAATAAGCAGGAAATCCCCTTTCCTTCAATACCCGATAAGCATAGTAGTGATATTTTTCATAAACAACAGAAGTAATCAGAAAAAAATCAGACGGAGAGTGTACTCCGTAACCACAACGGTGACGGAAGCGACTGCACCAATTCCATATACGATGAAGAAAAAACATATTTCTCAGCTTTATTAAGTAACACAAAGATAAAAGATTACCCGACAATATCGAAATAAAATACTATTTTTGTTGCCCATTAGTTATTAAACCATTTATAAACGATGAAACACACACTCTCTTTTATGGTATGGGCAATACTGGCTGTCTTATTGCCTTTACAAATGGCCCAGGCCGCAGCTCCTCCCACTGAATTACAGAAAAGACTTCAAAATCTTCCGGACATCAGTGACATTAAACCAATGCAAAGTGATGCCTATCCGGAGAAATATGTATTCTTCATTAATCAACTATTGGATCCGCATCACCCCGAAGCAGGGAATTTCAAGCAAAGGGTTATTCTCTCGCATGTAGGTTTTGACCGCCCTACCGTACTGGTTACCGAAGGCTATGCCGCCCATTATGCCACCCATCCGCGTTATCAAGAAGAGTTATCCAAATTATTCAACGCCAATCTGGTATTCGTGGAATACCGTTATTTTGGTGAGTCCATGCCGAAGCCCTGCAACTGGGATTATCTCACGGTTGAAAATTCACTGTATGATTTGCATCATGTAACCACGACCTTGAAACAACTATACGATGAGAAATGGATAGCTACCGGAATCAGCAAAGGCGGACAGACTACGATGTTCTACCGCACTTACTTTCCCGATGATGTGGATATCTCCGTACCTTACGTAGCCCCCCTCAACCAATCATTGGAGGACGGTCGTCACGAACCGTTCATTGCCAATAAAGTTTCGACTCCCGAAAACCGTAAACGAGTTGAAAACTTTCAACTGGAAGTACTTAAACGCAAGAGCCGGCTGCTACCGATGTTCGAAAAATATTGCTCGGATAAAGGATATACCTTCCGCATTCCTATAGCCGAAGTATACGACTTCAATGTATTGGAATACTCATTTGCCCTATGGCAATGGGGAACTCCTGTAAATAAGATTCCGGAAACAAATGCCGATGACCACACGCTATTCAAGCATTTCATAGCTATTTGTGAACCGGATTATTTCTCCGAACAATCTCCCTACCCTTCCTTTAATGTGCAAGCGGCCAAAGAACTGGGGTATTACGGATATGACATCAAACCTTTCAAAAAGTATCTGACGATAAAGAGCAGCCGTGACTATCTTCATAAGGTAATGTTACCGCCCGAACTGTCAAATCTCAAATTTGACAAGACACTATATAATAAGGTGGTAAAATTCCTGAAAGAGAATGATCCCGAAATGATCTATATTTATGGCGGCGATGATCCTTGGACAGCTTCGGGTGTCACTTGGCTGAAGAACAAGAAAAACATAAAAGTTTATGTATTACCCGGCGGCAGCCATACCACCCGTATCGGCAGCTTTGACACCGACACACAAGAAGAAATCAAGACACAAATCAATGCATGGCTGAATAAAGAATAGCAAAGAGACGAGATAAAAAGCTTTTCCGCCACAGGTTACGCAGATTGTCACCGGTTATTTCCATTGAGGACCCACTGTTTAAATTGGACCGATGTCAATCTGAGCAATCTGTGACGGAATCTTGATTTTATCATAAAGGCATATTGCCATGTTTCTTAGGCGGATTGCTTTGGTTTTTATTGTGACACATTTCCAAAGCTTGAATAAGTTTGTAACGAGTGTCACGGGGCATAATCACCTCATCAATCAGACCACGTTCTGCCGCACGATAAGGATTGGAGAATTTATCTTCGTATTCCTTGATGATCTCAGCTTTCTCTTCCGGAGCAGACTTGCGGTAAAGGATATTCACTGCCCCTTCTGCACCCATGACGGCTATTTCCGCCTGTGGGTAAGCCAGGTTCACATCGGCTCCGTCGGCTTGCTGGACATGACAATGTAGGCACCTCCATAAGCTTTACGGGTAATTAAAGTAACCTTGGGCACTGTAGCTTCAGCGTATGCATAGACTATCTTCGCACCGTGGCGGATGATGCCGTTGTGTTCCTGTACCGTTCCGGGCAGGAAGCCGGGAACATCCTCGAAAGTGATCAGAGGAATATTAAAGCAGTCACAGAAACGGATAAAACGGGCAGCCTTGTCGCTGGCGTCAATGTCAAGGACACCGGCCAGCCAGGCGGGCTGATTGGCAACAATACCTACGGAACGACCTCCCAGGCGACCAAACCCCACCACCACATTTTTAGCAAAGTGAGGCATCACCTCGAAGAAATACTGGTTATCCAGCACCGGTTCGATGATATCCTTTATATCATAAGGCATGTTCGGATCTTCGGGAATGACAGTCTGCAACGCCTCCACCTGACGATGGATGTCATCGTTGCAGGGAACCAGCGGCGCATCCTCCATATTGTTGGAAGGCAGGAAACTCAGCAATTCGCGGATACTCATCAGCGTTTCCTCCTCCTTATCGCACATAAAATGGGTCACACCGCTTTTTGCCGCTGTGAGTCTGGGCACCACCCAGTTCCTCCTTGCCCACCTCCTCGTTAGTCACGGTCTTTACCACGTCCGGACCGGTGATAAACATGTGGCTCTGCTCCTTTACCATGAAGATAAAGTCGGTCAGCGCCGGGGAATAGCAGGCGCCACCGGCACAAGGTCCCAGAATAGCGGAAATCTGGGGAATAACACCTGATGCAATGGTATTCTGATAAAAGATGGAGGCATATCCGGCCAAGCTGTTCACCCCTTCCTGTATGCGTGCACCCCCCGAATCGTTCAAAGCGATAACGGGAGCTCCCGTCTTCAAAGCCAGTTGCTGAACCTTTACAATCTTTGCCGCATTGGTCTCGCTCAGCGAACCGCCGTGCGCGGTGAAATCGTATGCATAGACAAATACAAGGCGGCCGTCTATCTTTCCGTAACCGGTGACCATACCATCTCCGGCAATCTGCTTCTTCTCCATGCCGAAGTTGGTACAACGGTGATTCACCAGCTTGTCCAGTTCATTGAACGTACCTTTGTCCAGCAACATTCCGATACGCTCGCGAGCGGTCATCTTCCCTTGGGCGTGTTGTTTCTCGATCTTGTCCACACCGCCGCCCAGCGACGCGCGTTTGTCCAGCTCTTCAAACCGGCTGTATATTTCTTCTCTTGTCATGATCAATCTTCTTTTATTATATCCAATACTATTAATACCTGGTTAGCATTGACGGAATCCCCCTCATTGACCAGGATATCCCTTACCGTACAGTCCGAGGTCACTTTGTAGTTGCTCTGCATCTTCATGGCCTCCAGCACTACCACAATATCCCCGGATGACAGACGGTCACCTTTCCGGACGGGAATTTTCACAACCTTTCCGGGCATGGGAGCCACAATCTTGTCATCCTGTCTCTCCTCGCCGCCCTTTTTCATACGCAGATACTTGGTCTGGGTGTCCACTATGTCCACATGATAGGAACGGTAGAACATATTCACATCATAACTTTTCCACCCTCCCCACGGATCAGTTCGGCATTGAAGGAATTGCCATCGTGCAGGATGGAACAGCTTCCGTTCTCGGCCATAACGATATCCACATCATACGGTTTTCCGTCAATCATAAACTGTACCTTGTTTCCTTCCTTGCTCACCAACGTCACATCGGCTACGCGGTCTCCAATATATTTCCATACTTTTGCTTAATTAAATGAAGAATCAGATTCTCAACACTCCTTTCTGCAAGCCGAACTCACGCCAACGGCTGATGGGACGGGCATCAGACAGCTGGGGACTCTTGTTCTCTTCCAGATTCATCAGATAGTCAATATAAGAGGCGATCATGGCCATGTTTTCAATCTCCTCATTGTTGCCGTTGCCACGGAGCAGCATACGGGAGTTCTTCTCTATAAATAAGGTATTATACTCCCCCTTCACAAAGTCGGGGGTATGCATGATGCGTTTCAGATAACTGAGGTTGGTCTTCAAGCCCGTAATCTTGTACTCGTAAAGCACACGGCGCATACGCTCGATGGCATACTGGCGGGTGGTTGCCCATACGATGAGCTTACCTATCATAGGGTCGTAAAGACAGGAATCTCGTACCCTTCGTACACGTAGCTGTCAATGCGTACGCCGATGCCGTTAGGCTCCGTCAGCTGTTTGATGATACCCGGCGAAGGCATGATGGCATGACCGCGCTGATACAGCTCTTCCTGTTTCAAATGCAGCACTTCATCATTGGCAATGCGGATCTGCTCTTTCACCAAGTCCACGCCCACCACTTCTTCGGTAATGGGATGCTCCACCTGGAGACGGGTGTTCATCTCCAGAAAATAGAAATTGCGGTTCTTGTCCACCAGAAACTCGATAGTTCCGGCTCCCGAATAGTTCACTGCCCTGGCAGCAGCTACCGCCTTTTCCCCCATCTCCTGACGGAGTTCCGGAGTAAGGAACGGAGACGGACTCTCCTCTACAATCTTTTTGGTTGCGACGCTGAACAGAACACTCGCGGTCAAACAGATGGATTACATTGCCATGATTGTCACCCAGTATTTGAAATTCTATATGATGGGGTTCCTCCACAAATTTTTCCAAATAAACCGTATCATCCCCGAAAGAAGACATGGACTCGGAACGGGCGGTGTTATATGCCTCCACCACTTCATCTTCACTGTGTATCAGCCTCATCCCTTTACCGCCGCCTCCCATAGAAGCCTTCAACATGACAGGATAGCCTATTTCATTACAGATACGTACCGCCTCTTCGGCACTTTGCAACGGCTGTTCCGTACCGGGGACTACGGGAACACCTGCGGCAATCATACGCTTACGGGCGGCAATCTTGTCACCCATCGCTTCCATCGTCTCGGCGGCAGGACCGATAAAGATGATCCCTCCTCTTTGCACCGGCGGGCAAAATCAGCATTCTCGGACAAAAAAACCATAACCAGGATGAATGGCATCGGCATGATGTTGCCTTTGCAGCTTTAATGATATTATCTATATTCAGATAACTTTCTTTGGAAGCGGCAGGCCCTATCAGACAGGCTTCGTCTGCATACATCACATGACGCGCCGTACGGTCGGCTTCCGAGAAAACAGCCACAGTGCGGATACCCATCTCTTTGCAAGAGCGCATAACGCGCACGGCTATCTCGCCACGGTTGGCAATTAGAACCTTTTGTATCATAATCTTTCTCTTTTTACCCGAAATGTCACACAAAAATTACAGATGCATTCATTATACATGAACACATCTTACATGGGTGGCATCTCTCATTAGTATTGATTATTTAACGAAAACTCCTGTTTTTTAGAAGTGGGAGCCATAATTGGCTGCAAAGATACTTGTTTTTTGCACAAAAACTACAAATGTGTGTCTAAATAATGTTTCAATACATTGGCATGATTTCGCTCCTGTTCTTTCGAAGCGTAAAGTAATGTTACTTTCGAATAAGCTTTTATCTTATCAATGAACGCTTTAGCGGCATCCGATTCATTCAATTCTTTTTTGATACATATCTGCAAAAGTCCCCCATCTTTTTTTTATATATCCGCATGAAACCATTTCCTTAAATCATTGGATGGAGTGACCTCTTTTGCCCAATAATCGTATTTCAAATATTCCCGCTTCATGCCACGGGGCCACAGGCGGTCTACCAAAACACGATAGCCGTCTTGTTCAGAAGGTTCATCATAAACCCTCTTGATGTTTACTTGAGTCATAGTTGGTTATTTTAATTTAGGTACAAACTTATAACTCCATATAACCCTAAAAAGTTCATTCCGGACAGTGGTTTCAGGATAACAGCAACTCGTAATCCACTACATCCAACCATCGTCCGAATTTCAGTCCTACCTTCTTAAAATGGGAAACTTTTTAAATCCCAGCCTCAAATGCAAAGCATCACTGACAACATTTCCCTCTGTGACACAGGCTATCAGTGCACGATACCCGTCCCTACGACATTCTTCAATCAATCTTTCCATCAACTCCCTGCCTATGCCCTTCCCCTCGTATCCGGGAGCTAAATAGACCGTTGTTTCCAACGTATGCCTGTAAGCAGCCCTCTCCTTCCACAAATGGGCATAACAATAACCCACTACTTTCCCTTCTTCCTCATACACAAAAATAGGGAAAACGGACGGCAATTCCGGCAATACGGTTACGCATATCCTCCTCTCTCAAAGGTTCCGTTTCAAATGTAGCCACACTGTGCCTGACATATTCATTGTATATCGTTGTGATGGCTTTGGCATCCTGAAGTTCCACTCGTCTAATCATAATGTCATATCTATTATTAAAACGTAAGCAAGATATAAAAAAATAATCAGTTATCTAGAGAATAATCACTATATTTACAGCCGATTCTAATTTCAGCTATAAAAATGACAGAAATAGTAGAAGTAAAAGACTTTATCCCAGCCTACACCGATGCAGTACAAAAACTGCTGGAGCAGCTCACAAAACCGCCCGGTAAAACTGACCGGGACAACCCTCAGAGAGATCATATCCCAAGAAAACACCCATCTGTTTTTCTTACTGGCTGATCAGGAAATCGGGGAATGCTGACTGTAGGCATCTATCACAGCCCCACAGGCGGCAAAGCGTGGATTGAAGATGTGGTAGTGGATGAAAAATACCGGGGACAAGGACTCAGCAAACAGCTGGTCACCCACGCTGTCCGGTTTGTGAAGGAACAAGGCATACCTCTTATTATGCTTACCTCAAACCCCACACGGATAGCAGCCAACAAGCTATATCAAAAATTAGGCTTCGAACAAAAGCAGACCAATGTGTACAGAATGAATTTAGAATAACCCATTCCTATTTCAATATGATAACAATCAGACATTCATTGCCCAAAGATTTGGATGCAATTATAGAAATATTCCACTATGCCCGTCAGTTCATGAAAGAGCATGGCAACCCCAACCAATGGATAAACGGTTATCCTTCCGCTGAATTGATTCTGCGAGAAATAACCAACGGAACCAACTATGTTTGCGAAAATGAAAACGGAGAAATAATAGGCACATTCTGTTTTATTCCCGGAGAGGACCCCACGTATGCCCGCATTGATGACGGCAACTGGCTGAACAACGAACCATATTACGTCATTCACCGCATGGCTACCAACGGCAAACAGAAGGGAGTAGCTGACGCCTGCCTCAAATGGTGTTTCGAACATTGCAACAATATCCGGGTAGATACCCACCACGACAACCTTGTAATGCAGAATATCCTGAAAAAGTACGGTTTCCGGCGTTGTGGCATCATTTATACCCACAATGGCACATCCCGCATCGCTTACCAGCGGACATTAACCGAAAAAGAGTTATCTTTGCCGACCGAATAAACAAGAAAAAGAAACATGAAGATTCTCTGGATAGACCTGAACAGTTCATATGCCCATTCCTCATTGGCACTGCCAGCCCTACATGCACAAATCATGACAGACCCTTCTATAGAATGGGAAATCGTATCTGCCACCATCAACGAAAATACAGGAATGATTGTCGATGAGATCTACCGCCACCGACCCGACATCCTTGCCGCAACCACCTGGCTTTTCAACCATGAGCAACTGATGCATGTCGCTTCCAGAGTAAAAGCATTGCTCCCCGAAGCCTGCCTGGTGCTGGGCGGTCCGGAATTTCTGGGAGACAATGAAGAGTTCCTCCGCAAAAATCCATTTGTGGATTGTGTTTTCAGAGGAGAAGGAGAAGAAGTCTTTCCACAATGGTTGACCTGCTGGAACCATCCGGAACAATGGCACACCGTGCCCGGACTCTGTTACCTCACTCCTAACAAAGAATATAAAGACAACGGTATAGCCCGCGTACTGAATTTCGCCGGACTCGTCCCGCCAGAACAAAGCCGTTTCTTTAACTGGAGCAAGCCCTTTGTCCAACTGGAAACAACACGCGGATGTTTCAACACCTGCGCCTTCTGTGTCAGCGGCGGTGAAAAACCGGTACGCACCCTTTCCATCGAAAGCATCCGCGAAAGGCTACAACTCATCCATGCACATGGCATCAAAAATGTACGCGTATTAGACCGTACTTTTAATTACAACCCTCGAAGAGCCAAAGAACTACTCCGGCTCTTTCTGGAATTCCATCCCGATATCCGCTTCCATCTGGAAATACATCCCGCCCTGTTGTCAGAAGAGCTGAAAGAAGAACTCAGCCTGCTGCCCAAAGGACTGCTTCATCTGGAAGCCGGCATCCAGAGCCTGCGCGAACCTGTACTTGAGAAAAGCCGCCGGATGGGCAAACTATCTGATGCACTGGATGGTCTGAGATTCCTATGCGCCTTGCCCAACATGGAAACCCACGCCGACCTTATTGCCGGCCTGCCTCTTTATCATCTTCATGAGATATTTGAAGATGTCCGTACCCTTGCCGGATATGCTGCGGGAGAAATCCAACTGGAGTCACTCAAGCTGCTTCCCGGAACCGAAATGCGCCGGAGGGCGGAAGAATTAGGAATCAAATATTCCCCTCTGCCGCCATACGAAGTGCTACAAACCCACGAGATCAGTGTCAGTGAATTGCAGACAGCCCGCCAGCTTTCACGCTTGTTGGACGGATTCTACAACACACCGGCATGGCAGGCACTGACACGTGAACTCATTTTGAATGACGAACAATTCCTCCATCGTTTTCTTGCATATTTAACAAAAGCCAATCTGATAGACCAGCCCATGAGTCTGGAGAAACGAGGCTTGATACTGTATGAGTTCTGCAAACAAAACTACCCCGAATACCAGATACAGGCTGCTATTGCCTGGATAGAAGCAGGCATGTCACTGAAAAAACTCCCTGCCGAGAAAGTATGGACCAAACGACAAATCCCTCCTGCCACTTGGAATATCATTTATGGAGAATACAAAGAAAGCCTTCGTCTGTGTTTCCTTCCTGCCGATGAAAAGGGGAACATGGCTACTGGTTCGGCTTTGAGTCGGAGATACAAAAAGCAAGTCCTGTATTCAAGGCAAGAACGTAAAACGTTACGACATCAGGAGAAGCTGTTGGTTTCAAAAAGTAATGCTCGATTTTGATTTAGTATCACTTTATAGAAGTGAAGCCAAGCGGCTGAAAGAGCCCAACAAGAGTAATCCGGATAAGAGCCAAAGGAAAAGGTGATTTCGTCTTATGTAAAACATAAAATTCTTCTGTCACACCATCTCTCTCATTACCAGCAATTTACTGTATAAAAACATCCATAATGTCCCTGAACCGGTATGTAGGCAATGGAGATGGAAACATTCGCCCATTATTTGTATAAGAGCCGCAGATATCAGATTGGATCTGACAGGACATGCCGTGCTTTCATTTAATTTAATAGGATGTCATTGCGTTAACTTCCGATATATACTGTTGCCTCACCTATGTGAAGCAGTGATTCCACTTTAGTGACAACGGATATTCACACAGATGAAAAGCCCTTTTCACCCAAGTGAAATATCGGGTACAAGCCATAGAAATCATAGGAAAACAAAAGAATTTATTTTCCTTATTATCAACTATTTGCATATTTCCTATATTCTCCATTTTTCCCTATTTTGCCCGTTTCCTATTATTCAGTACGCTTTTAGTACACTTTGAAATCTCATTTTCTTTTGTACCTTTGTAATATCAGGAAATAAAAGAAAATCAACTATTTAGTATAATTACCTGGCTACAGTACCTAAATCGGGATAAAACCTCTAAACAATGGGAAAAGTTAAGACGAAGTTTACGACAGTCAGAGGAGGAGCCAAGAAAAAATAGAGGGCTCAGAATATAAACTAAAAAGTACAGACCATTTTTATTATGGTCTGTACTTTTTATAACTTTGCAATACTAAATCAGAACATCAATTATGCAACAAAATATTATAAGCAATTTCTTTCGCCCTATAAATACGGACATACAGATACCAGATAGCGAGTATGCAAAAACCGATGTATGTATTGTCATGGCTGATGCTTTGGCCCGCAATACCAATCATAGCCTATATATCATAGACTATCACCGCAAGAATTTCCTTTACGTATCGTCCAACCCGCTTTTTCTCTGCGGTCATTCACCGGAAGAAGTGCAACAAAAAGGTTATGCCTTCTACTTTGAGGTTGTTCCGTCTGACGAGATAAACCGTCTTATGGAAATCAACGAAGCTGGATTCCGGTTCTACTATGACCAGCCTATAGAAAAAAGGCTTGACTTGTCTATCGAATATAACTTTCATATCCACACATCAGAAAAGCATCCGCACCTTATCCACCACAAACTAACACCCGTTTTGCTAAGTGGCAAGGGAGATATATGGCTGGCTCTATGTACAGTTTCACTTTCACCGGAGAAAAACATCGGAGATGTAGTCATATCAGACCATACATGTACTGACCACTATATCTATTCATTCGAGGGCAAACGATGGAGAAAACAGCCGGAACTAATTCTTTCCGACCGTGAAAAAGAGATTCTCCAGCTCTCCGTCAAAGGACTGTCGAACACTGAGATTGGAGAAACTCTCTTTATTGATGCCAATACCGTCAAGTTTCACAAGAAGAAAATCTTCGAGAAGCTACACGCAGAAAACATCACTGAGGCCGTGGGTATCGCAGCCAATCTGAGGTTGATTTAGGAACACAATGTAGAACTTTGGCAAAGTAGCTATAGGAGGATGTGAGAATATGTATTCCTCCATTTTCTTCCGTCCAAGTTCGATGACCTTTTCATCGTTACATCTGTTCATCTTTTCTTTATCAATAAAGGCAATATGCCAGAAGACCAGATAACCGATTACATACCTTTCGATGGTAACTTCTATCGGTTCGTCCGGACGCTTCATGGATTGAAGGCCGTTGCGGACGTCCTTGTCGATGATGCCCACAACTGCCCATGAGAGATTTATATAGGAAATTGATGCTGTCATAATTTACATACGGTTTATTGTATCCTGTCCTGCTCCCGTACCTTTATACTTGCTTTTGGCTGCATTAAACTTGTAGCGCACTGTAAGACTGAACGAGCGTGTATCACTCCAAGACAAATCCTTCATTTGTGCACTCTCCATATAAAGAAGTGCTTCCTGCTTACAACCTAACAACAAGTCATTTGCACGCGCTTCTATACTTAGGGCATCATTAAAAAGGGATTTGCGTAAGCCTATGTTCAAAGTATATTGTGGACGTTTAAGGGTGATATTCTGAACCTGACCACGACTTTGATAATTAAAATCAGCAGAGAGAAGGAATCCTGCAGGAAGAGTAAAAGTATTGTTTAAGGAACCTACAAAAAGTGGATTGTTATAGGTCCTTCTCTGACCGGCGGCATCCAACGAGAACCACTGCTTCATCACAATTGCGCTGGCATTAAGATTCCATATACCAATAGTAGGCGAAGCTGCCAGCATTACTGTCAGACTCGGTAAACGGTCGTGATTGATATAGTTTATTAAAGTAGTAGCCGACTGATTTTCCACCTGTGTTCCCCAATAAAGGATATAGTCCCGAAGCACTTTGTAGCTTACCATTGCCTGAAAGAACCGCCATACACCAACAGCGGTTATATCATGCGTAACACTTGGTTTTAGGAGTGGATTTCCCGTTTGCCATGTAAACCTATTGGCATAAGTGATATTATTTCTTAACTGACTGTAGTTGGGACGCTGTGTCTTTGCAGCATAGCTGACTTGGAATTGTACTTTCCCCAATTGCCCGTTCACAGAAATATTTGGAAAGATATTATCATATACACGGCTTTGTCCGGGTACAAATGTAGCATTTTCAAAATAATCAAAATCCACATGCTCATATCGCAAGCCAATGTTTGCCTGACCGAATGGTAAAGGATGGCTGTACTGTGCATAGCCGGCAAGATTCTGTTCACGGATGCGGGTATAGGTTGTAGGTACATATCCTTCCTGATTTACATAATCATCATGCCGGTTGGTATAGGTATATTCTCCTCCCACAGAGATACTTCCTCCCCATAAGGGATGAGTGTATGAAACTTTGGTGGCAGTAAGTTGATTTTCCACCCTGTTATCAGAAGTGACAGTACGGTCTTCATGGTCCTGACTATTCTCCATATTAATGGTATATTGCGTGTATGTATTGCTGTAATAGTCTGCATCCCAGGTAAGTTCTCCTTTGCCTATTTGTCCTGCATAGTAAATATTAAGCTGATGTTCCGGTTGTGATTTTGCATCGGCAGCAATGGTACTATATAAAATATCGTAAGGCAATCCATCTGCCTGAATCTCGCTATCGAAGGCGGTAAACATATCTGTATGCAGGGCATTGCTCAAATCATAACGTACACCTATGGAATGATACTCATTAAAATCATAATTGAATCCGATGCGTCCGTCTATACTGCGAGAATCGGTATTAGAGTGCTGATAATTCTTTTGCGTCCATATGGTATCGGTAAAGGCCGTTTGCTCCAGAATATCGTTTTGCAAGGAGGTAGTTTTATCAAAACGGACCATAGCGAAAACATCAAGACCGTTATGCCGATAGTTTACATCGGCTTGCTCTACAAAGTCTGAATTTTGAGATTGATCATAGGAACTTCGCAAACTCACTCCAAATCCATCTCCTTGTCGTTTGACAGTACGGATACGAACAACTGCCCCTACCGTTGCATCATAACGGGCACCGGGATTACGAACAACTTCTACGCTTTTAATTTCCTCCGATGTCAGTTGGTCCAGTTCAGCGATATCACGTAATTTTCTACCGTTGATATAGATAAGCGGTGAACCTTTACCCAACACCTCAAATCCATCAGCCTTTTTTTGTAAACCGGGTATATGTGCCAATACATCTTCAGCTGTTCCGGCTTTCGAGAGAACTGTACCCTGCACATTGGTTTCCAGAGCATCATTCTTTATGCGTGTCACAGGCAAATTGGCTTTTACTACCACTTCTCCAAGCATCCGTGCATCCGATACGAGCTGCACGATACCCATATTGGCAGGAGTAGTCGGTTTATACACTGTCTTATATCCGATAGAGGATATTTTCACTATCTGGTTTACCGATGTAGCTTCCAGCTTAAACAAACCATCTTCACCACTGATGGTTCCACTTACAAATGCCGAATCCGGCAGAGACAGCAGCACCACATTGGCATATGGCAACGGATGGTTACTTTCATCTACAAGTTTCCCCTTCACGGTTTGTGCCGACACTCTCATCGGCAGCAACATGCTCACGACAAGCATGACCAAATACATTTTCATCTTTTTCATTGATATATCCTATTGGCACACTTTGAATTTGCTTTTCTTTCCATTTATCCGGAGCGTCACTTGGGGATTTGAGAATTGCGTGACATGAGGAAATGTGAGTGTGACAGTGGCCACCCCCTTTTTTACTGTTACTTCTACGGATGTTGCCGGATATTCTTTTTCACTCCATGATGACGGAATGAGTTTTACATCAGAAACCGTGTATTTGTCTTTGGCTTGATTGTCCGTGAAAACGATGGTTACTTTGTTGTCGTAATTGTTGAAACCTTGACAACGTGGCTTTGCATTAACTGTCAAACCTATGACAGTCAAGAAAATTACTGTTACAATATAAAATACATTTTTCATTGTACGATGTTTTTTTGATTTCTGCAGCAAAGTTCCACACTTCCGAAGACTTCTCCACTACCCTGTAGAGTAGTTTTGATTACAGGAGCTAAAAAAGAGGAGATATAATACATATAAAGAAGGGAGTGAATAGGTTTACCCATAGTAAAGACTAAACCTGTAGTTGATTTTTGGAACGTAAAAAAAGGTATAAACCCAATGCTTGATTTACACCCTTGCAGGCGGAAGGACAGGTATGCCGTCGTTCCTTTTATCTCAAAAGACGAATATCAGATTTCCCATACCGACCCGATTCCCGTTTTATTCATTTACCGTTTCTATCGTATCGCTGCGCCTTTACCACCATATATATTGAACCGATGATTGGTATAAGCATTGTCGACACAACTGACACCGCTTTTTCGTTTACTGACCTTGCAACCATTACGAAATATGACACAATCATAAGCACAGCAATCACGCAAAGCGAGCGACACATGAAGTTAGACAGTCCTTTGACATCCACATTCTTTTTTTGCTCAGCAGTCATTGTGTTATAGCCCGCTATGAGGTTGGGATATTTCCTTACGAGCATTCCCAATACAAACAGAACAGCTGCTATTATCAACACTGGTGTCTCCATTTATATGATACTTAAAACATAAAACTGAACACTTTCTTTTGCGAAACTTTAAACCTTTCAATCTCCAAAGAAAGCGATTTCTTCAACTGCCCTGCCATAAACGACAAAAACGGCTGGTTGGTTTCTTCGTCCTGACATTGGCGTAGAGAAAGGATATATTCTTCCCTATCCTCTTTGAATATCTTAGTAGGAAAAAGGTGATAACAAAACTGGATGTAGTTCATCAGTAATCGAACTGTTCTGCCGTTGCCATCCACCCACGGATGTATGGTTACTAAATTAAGGTGGGCATTAAAACTCAATTCATATTGTTCCCGAAATGCTCCCACGGTCTTTTGCTTCTCTTGCAGAATCGCACAAAGTTCATCCACCTTAGCAGGAACTTTCAGATAGTTCATGTAAGAATGTCCGCCAACATCAGCCGTAACACCACATAAGCGAAATTCTCCTTTGGAAGAATCGAAAGACCCTTGTAAAGATATTACCTGCAAAGTGGATAGTCAGATGCTTCGGAAAGATGTGCTTTCGCCCGAAGAAGTACAAAAGCTGATGGCTTGTCATTATGACAACGAAAACCCTACAGTCAGACAAGCGTTTATCTTTTGCCTATATTGCGGTCTGCGCT
>VOFI01001214.1_pt1 | contig 24000 bp, 39 predicted proteins | sample 5384131 | NCBI WGS metagenome assembly VOFI01 (sample SAMN12384728, study PRJNA508395) | human gut metagenome | isolation source: healthy gut H | host: Homo sapiens | reverse complement strand
GTCTATCATATTTATACCCTTTAAGTCTTTCGCTATACGAATATGGATATTTGATATTGTACCACCTCTATAGACTTCTCCAACGGCACTAAATTGTAATGTATAAGAAACAGATCTGCGATCAGTTGATAATTCAGGGTGGCATATTACTAAAACCTTTCTACTTCCTGCTGGTACTTTCTTGTCAACAGAAATTGTATGATAAGGTTCTGGAAGTGCATAAAACCTGTCTTTTGCATCTGCTACCCACAAATCATTAGGTGTTCTTGTCGCGTTGGTATAAAATTCATAGGCTTCAACCTGTTTACCACTAAATCTTTGAAATTCCGTTGTCCAGTAGTATGCTTTTCCACTATACCAACAATCATTTGTCCCATCTGTAAAATACACTCCTTTCTTTAATGGTATTTTATTTCCTGAATAATCGAGATAATCGTATAGCATTCCTTGTGATATGTAATCACTTTCTTCTGGTTCTAAATCGGGTAATTTCATTCCTTCTATAATTGCCTCATAACTGCCGTGATTGGATGATGTTATACCTCCAATATGTATTTCGTCTCCATCTTTATAAAAGGCTGATACAGGTAATAATGCGTTATGGTAATAATTACGGAAGTCTCCCAATCTATAAGGACTGAAAGAGCCGCCTCTAGGCTTATCATACTTATACCCTGAATTATTATTTTGCTTAATCAAATTTACAAGTGCCCCAGGGTTATTTGCCTCTAAGATTTCAATACCATACTTATTCCTTTTTAATAATTCATTATTGAGTGTAAGCGTATTGGCACAATGAATAGGTTTCCATTTTGACCACGGGTTTATATTATTGCAAGTGCATAATGTACCTAAGTCTGTTGATGGATAGCCCAATATATTACGGACATCCATTATTGATATATTTGTAGCTCCTAGCTTTGCCATAATTAATTGGTTTTACTCTTATAACATTATATCTTTTGTCGCTTCTATACTTCCATCTACAGACAAATCACCATCTAAAGAGATACTGCCAGATAATTTATCTTCCAATGGCTTATAGACTTCTTTATAAATAATCCTTTCTACTGTAATATCAGCCTTAAATACTTTGGCTAACCATCTAATTAGCTTCTTCATCCTTTAAATGGTTTTTAGTTTCTAAATTTACTAATCTGGATTCCAATTCATTTATCTTTACTTGTTGCTCCTTAATTAGTTGGTGTAGTTCTTTATTACATTGTATGGCAATAGAGGATAAACTAATATAGTCCATTGAATAAAATCCGTCTGATTCTGTGTAAATAAGTTCAGGAAAAACATTAATTACTTGTTGCGCTGACATTCCAATTCTCCATCTATTTATATCAGAATCATTATATTTATATTGGAATACATCTAAAACACTAATTTTATCCAAACAATTAAATAACTTAGAATGAATTGTTTTTAATCTTATATCAGACTTTTGGGTTAACGTTCCTCTTATTTCTACATTACCATAATTTGAACCAGATATGTACATACAAGCTCCTGCCCACTTTGAATGATAAAAATTTAAGTCTGTTCCTGATTGTATTCTCCAATTATCACCCCAAAATAATACTGGTGGATCTGATTTAATTTTAATACCATTCATAATTGTCCCGCCTCCCCAAGAAGGTCCAGCTGGACCTTGTGGACCTGTTGCGCCTCTGTCCCCTTTGGACCTTGTGCACCAGTATCCCCTTTATCTCCTTTATCTCCCTTATCCCCTTTTGTACCTTTTATATTGACAGAAGAAGGAACAACCTCACTTGTTGAATTAGTCCAGCTTAGTACACCAGAAGAAGAAACGGAAGGTTTCCAGTACTTAAATGGAGATTGTGTTCCTGTTCCAGTAGAATATGCAACAATATCTCCAGAAGTACTAATATTATTATCTTTATCTATTTTAGTATTATTAGAAGCACTATTGTAATTTAGATAAAGATTAGCCACATTATTATTTTGGTCTTTCCCATTTATGCTATTTCCTCTGGAATGTTCAATATGAATATCAGTCTTATCACCTGTAATTATTCCCCCTGTAAATAATGGTGTTGAACTTGTAGATAAATTTTGGTTAATTGCATCTAGATAGTTTTTATTGCTATGTGAATGCAAGTCGCTTGTTAAAGCAATATTAGTATTACCTACTTTAGGTGTTTTGCTGAATGTACAGTTTTGCTTTTTACCCTTAAATCTTCTATAATATCTATATAATTTCCATTATTGGAATTACCTATAGTCTTATTGCCCACAGAAGATGCAGCAGCATTCCACATATCTAAATTAACTCCTGTAATATAACCGGCTCCATTAGCAAGTTGGTTATTATTGGTAGGTATAGTAGGTTTATTCAATAAGTCAGTATAACTTCCAGAAGTGGCTACTGTGGAAAATATAGGCTTATCCTGCACATCACTCCAAGTAACAGAAGTAATACCGCCTCCAGCCTGTGCATTCAGTGTACCATCCTCTGTAATGGTTAAGTTCTCTCCAACTTTAATACAACCTAAAGCCGTTTTACTGGCAATAGGAAATGTTATATCGTGTTTTCCTGTAGCATAAGCCACTACATCTGCCTGTCCTAATATTGCCTTACTGAAAGTCTTTTGTCCTGTAATTGTTTGGTCTGTATCTGTTGTAACTCCATTAAAATCCGTAATGTCGTTCATTACGTGTGTATGTGCAGACGGTATAAATTCAGTTGGCTTTCCTGTTACCTGTTCCCAAGTAGAAGGAAATGTAGTTGGCTTATCTGTAAGATCGTCCCAACTGCTTACACCTCCACCCCCAATTTCACCATCTACAGACAAAGTACCATCTTCATTTATTTTAAGTCCGTTACCTACTTTGATTGTACCTAAAGCATCAGTGGAAGCAATAGGGAATTGAAAGTCTCCTGCTTCTGGATTCGTCTGGTAAGCTATAATCTCTCCAGTAGCTGCTACTGCACCTTCTATAGATTGGCTGGTTTGCCCTCTTAACCTGACAAAGTTGGAAGTATCTATATTAGCACCTCCACTGCTGCCACTTATAGATACATTATTGTTACCGTATCTGGCATATTTGCTTCTAGGTGTGGCAGGTATCCTGTTACTTGTTATATCCATATTAGTTTAGTTCTATAAGGTTACATTCTATACTATTATCTTCATAATTGATTCTTCCACCAGTAAATACAAACTGTTTGCCAGACAAATAACTGTCTGTTACTTTAGAATAAGGCAGAATGTCAGGTTTTATAACTTGTACCAGCTTTATTTTTAGGCTGCTTGTATTGGTTAATGATCCTTTGGATCAGTAGCTTTTCTGGCTTCTCGCTGTTATTGTCAATATTATTTGTGAGTACGTCCAATATACTGTTACCATCCATAGCCTTACTATAGGATAATTCGCTTTCATTCTTTGATGTTATCTTAAATTCAATATCATCCAAAGCATTAATGAATCCTTCATTTACAACATTCTCATATTTTGTATCTTGTTTAGTTGAATCGGATTTACTTGCATTTACCCTTTGAGTTGATATTTCAATATTCCGTATAAAAAAGGATTCGATTGGATTTTCAAATACTGAGTACTATAAGGATTTATAGCAGGATTGTATATTGTCAATTCAATATCACCAGTTGTAATGCTTTTAAATGAAACAATATAGCCATTTAAATCTGGGACATTCAGTTCTGGATCATTGTAATTATAAACCTGTAACCAAGTATTTACATAATTGTTTGGAGTTGCAGTTGTTGATACTTTGAAGATGGTATTGCTATCCGTTACCCAACTGCTGCCATTATAGTAATGATCACCTATCCTTAATTGCATTGGAATAAACAATTTTGGAACAGAAGTAAGTCCTGTTGGCTTAAAGTCCCCTTCAAATCCATCCTTATCGGTAGTCAGATAGATGTCAAAGTTGATACACAGTTTTATATCTGGATCAAATACCAGATAAGACAATTCATTACCCTTGCATTTGATTGCAGGATAATTAAGAATGAAAGGATCGTTTTTGATCTCTTCCCCGTTGTGGTATATGTCTTTATACAAATAATAGGGAGCACTATTGTCCAGTATAATAGCAGATTTCTGTTTTATCTCAATCATTTCCTGCCAGCTATATTTTGATAATGCTTCTGTTTTACCATAACTTGTTTTTCGCATTGCTACTGCTCCAGCAGATTGTTTGTCCGTATTAAACGGCTTATCATACGTTGTATAAGAATTATTGGACAGTACATAATTGAATAATTCCAAATTGGAATTATAATACTCCTTCTTATATATATGGTATCATCTTTTGTCTTTTCAAATTTAAACAACTCTCCACCTGACAGATTCAATTCCAGTTCTGGATATAATATGTCAGAATCTACTCATAGTCACTATCAATTACTATAGCCTTATTGTATCCTCCTAATATGGATAATAGGTTACTGTTTCCTTTAGATGGTATATCCCTTAGATTTATAGTAGAAGATAGGGTAGTAGTAGTACTGGTAAGTATATTGGTATAACTGGTTTTACCAGCCTTTATATAGTCCATATCAATAAAATAAATACAACCATCATATTCCGTTACAGTCCAGTTGAGGAACTTGCAAACTTCTTCCAAGCATTCTTTCAAAGTCATAGCCTTGCCATCTTCATCTATGAAATTGGCAGTACTGACAGTTATACCATCTAAAGAAGAAGTATAGACGTTTGGTATGTAGACTGCCCTAAAATCCCCTTTACTTTCTGTAATGCACTTTTTAATAATACCTAGTAAGGAAACAGTAGCTCCTTCTTGCTTAAAGTCTATGTACTCTAAAGTAGATAGGGCTGATATACATTCTATTTCCAATTCAAACAAGCTGTTATCATAATCCTGTGAATATAATTCTGGAGTTATAAAGCCAGTCCAGATAACAGAACCTGCCTTTACCAAATTAACTTTGAACTTCTGGTATTGGGTACTAAACAATTTCTGTAAGTAGTCACTTCCAACTAACTTTAATGTAGCTCCGCTGAATCTGGTTGGAGTATATAAAAAATCTTCATCATTCACATCTACTATAAATGGTGGTGTGCCACCTGTAAGTTCTACAGGTGAACCAGTTCCACCATCTTCTAGTATTTGTACAGTTAAGGCTTCACCATCTACATTAGTAAATGGCATTGTATATATAAGGTTGTACATATTACTTGTATTTACTTGTCTTACTTGTTTGAGAATTAATAACCCCTACTAAATCTCTACCCTCAATCCTTAGTTTAACCTCTCCTCCAGCATTAACAGAAGTTCCACCTTTACCATCTAAAAGGTTAAACAGATTCCTTTGCTGTCTGTTGTTCAGAATCATTTCACCGCTGTTTACTCTGGCTATCATATTATCGCCAATGAAGGAATTACCGCCAATGATACCGCCATCAGCAAATTTTGGTACAGCAGCCATAGCAGACATTATAGCCGTAATAGCAGCAACGGCATTAATCCAACCTACTACAGGCACAGCAGCAGCACTACCAGCAGCTTCAGCAGCAGCCTTAGCCGTTAAAGCAGTAGTTAAACTGGTTATCATTGGTATAGCAGCACTGATACTACTAAGGATATTAGCACCATAAGCCAGCCAACCAGCAGCACCTTCATTTGTCATATTGGTAACAGATCCCATAATAGAAGCTATAGCACCTAAAGAATCCGCATAATCATAATTAGCCTGAATACTGTCTGTAGATATAGGCTTTATATTTATATATCCAGATTTTACATCATCTGCAATATTCCTTCCAACAGGCTTATTAATTTCTCCAGTTGGTAGTAAAGAAGTTCCAGCAGCCCTTAATTGCATCATTTTAAGTTCTGTTTCTGCTTCTTTGATGGCTTTCATAAAACCCTACTCTAGTTCCTTCATCAGCAGCATTTTCATACTTCTTTCTAAGGTCTGCAATCTTTTTCTGCATTTCCATAATAGAACCTGCTGGAATGATTTCTTTTTTACTGGCAGTAGTTTTAATACCAGCTATTTCATCCCTTGCACCAGCCCTGTCTTTTTCCCAAGTACCAGCCTTGTCATTAAGATCATTCAGTTTATCAAACAAGCCTTGAAATGAACTAAATGTTTCATCATTCATTCTATCAGCCAGCCTTAGTAATTCATCGTAGTACGCTCTTTGGTCTTTGGTATATTCCTGATAATATTTCTTAGTGGCGTCCTGATTAATCTTATACCACTCGTCACCGCTGTATTTGAAGGCATTAGGGTTTAGTACCTGATTCTTTGTGTCTCTGATCTCCCTGTAGGCATCCAGTTCTTTTCTAAGTTCTGAATACTTGTTCCTTATATCCAAAATCAGTTTTTGTGCATTCTCTGTCGTGATATATTGAGCTTCTCAATCAGATCAGCCGACATATTATTTAGTTCCCTTTTCTGTTATTTGGGATGCTTCCCTAATATCAGCCACACCCATTAGCAATATACGGTCTAACTCCTGCTGTGCCTTCTTCCGTTCCTCCAGTGGTTTGGTATCATCTTCTATAATGGCTTCCAACTGTGTTTTCCTTGCATCCGTTTGTTCAAATTTGATGCTTGTAGTTTCCAGCATCCTTTGTACATTCCTATAGGTATCTGCATATTCTTTTGCATTCTTAATGGCTTTTTCTATACCATCATTGAATACAGTCCAGTCCCCTGAATAGATGGCTGTAAAGAATTGGTCTGTTACAGTAGATCCAGCCTGCATCAAAGAATTATATTTATCCTGTAAAGTGGCATTGCTGTTAAGTCCTTTCTGTAGCAGTTCTGTAGCTCCATAAGCTACGCCCAGTACCCCGCAAATTTTGTAAAGGCACTGACAGCACCACTGGAAAAGCCTTGTATCTTTTGCTGGAATCCCTGTATTTGTTTTGTTGACTTGCCTAAATTATTATCAAATTGCTGTGTGTTAAGCAGCAACCTAGTAATCAAATCAGCCATATTATAATAGTTTTTAAGGTTTTACTTGCCTTATCTTTCAACCTCTGTATATCTTCACTAGTAATAGATGTGCCTGTATCCTCTGGCTTATCCCATTTAAAGGAAAGAATATCAGTAGGCTTTAACTTCTTGCTGCTGTTTACTTGTGCCGTGATATAACTAAGGAATCTGGTTTGTTCCCAACCGTTCTTGTTTTTACCCTCCAGACCATTTAAACAGGAATCCACTTCATACCACTGCATTTTATCCAAAAAGTAATCTGGCTGGATTCCACACTCTACCACAATGATACTATACAGTTCTGAAATGGATATTACTTTTTTTTTGAAGTATCTTCTTCTTTAGATGGTTCCAGTTGCCCTTGCTTTTGAAATTGCGCATTAAGGAAATTCTGAATATCAGCCACCAAAACAGGATTCAAATCACATTCATCTATAAAATCGTCAAACAGCAATGTACATTCTGGATTTCCTGCCAGTATCATAGAATAGTAGAATATATAAAAAGTCCATCAGGCTTTCCAGTTTGAATAATTTGCCAGTCAGTTTTTCAAATACGAACATTGCCCTAATGCTGTACTTTACTTTATATGTCTTGTCTTTAATTGTTATTTCCATAATTCTGTTGATATAAAAAAGCCCTTACACCTCTATAACAGAGATATAAAGGCTTTATATTATGCTGTTTTAGTCAGTGCTCCAACTCCTTCAAAAGAAGCTGTAAATGTTGCATTATCTCCATTCGGTGCGTTAAGTTCCAGACTGGTAATTACTACTTTCCCTTTATATTGTCCAGTGGTTACAGGTGTCCATCCACCTTCAGGAACTTCATCTTTCTTTTTGCTGCATATTCTTTTTTCTAAGCTGAAAACTACACTTAATTCTTTTCTTTCTGTCATAGCAGTAAAAAAAAGATCATCATAAGTAGAACCTTCACCATCTAAAGAGTAAAGATTTTCTGTACTCATAGTCCAACTTAGCTTTCTAGGTGCTTTAGACACCCATTTTCCACCAGTATCTTTAGAACTTGTTTCAACTGTTTCAGCAGAAATTGATAAACTGTGACTAGTTGCAAATGCTATTGATTTAAATGCTGTTCCTTCTCCAGTAGAATCAATGAATAACATCAAATCACTACCGTTAATCGGCTTTCCCATAGTTATTTTGTTATTATTAAATTAAAACTTAATGTCTGTACGTAAGCATCATCTATAAAATCTTCATCAGCAGATTCCAGTTTGATGCTTTCTATATCAGCAAATCTTTTATCTTCCAGAATATCCCTTACCATACTGGCTATATCAACGGATTCAGAATAATCATCAGACACACATATAATGTCAATTATTACTTCATCCTTGAAATGGAAGTCCTTAGTATAGCTAGGAATAATATTACTTCTCTTATATACTATAAATGGATATGTAGTTTCCTTTTCTACTATAATAGGGTAGATCTTACTGCCTACTACCCCAGTAAGAGAATCATTACCATTTAAAAGAGAATAGATTTCTTTACCTACCTTTAAACTGTCCATTTACCCTTAGTATAGATTTGGTTATTATGTCATTCATACTATTACTGATTTCTGATTCTTTGGCTTCTCTGGCTTTTTTTAAAGAAATAAGAGGCTTTTATACTACCTGTAGATGGTCTGCCCTTAGTCCGTTTCTTGTAACGTGTCTTAGTTCCCATTTCAAAGAACTTTAATCTAAAGTCTCCCATAATATGTACTTTTACCCTCTGTGGCTTCCTTATTGACCTTAGATTTGATTCCAGAAGAAAAGGTTTTCCGTTCCACCTGTTTCTGGCATTGGGATTCTTTACTACCTTCCTGAAATTTTTTCTGGTTTCTCTAACCAATATGCCTGTAGCTTTTCTAAGTGCAGTCCTATGTGCTTTCTTCTGTCTCTTGCTATCCAGTACAGCAAACATCTGTAGGACTTGCCTTGCATCCACATTATTCATTTATCAGTTCTCCAATAATAGTAATAGATTGTTTTGTCCTATCTTCGTTATTATCCTCTATGGACAGGATTCTGTAAGTTTTGCCCTTCCAAAGAATCCTCATAAATTCATCTATGTTATGATACCTTCTTACAGTAAATGTTACTGTATAGGTATTAATGATTTCATTGTTTTCTGTAACCCTGTTACCTGAATTGAACCTTACATTTGCCCTTGTTGATATGCAATCAATCCAATCTGTTTCTTCCTGTCCGTATTGGTTCTTTGTAATGGTTGCCTTTCTAAAGGTTACAGGATCGGTTAATAGTCCTGCCCTCATTACTTTGTGGAATAGTTTTTATATAAGGAAATTAGGTAATCAAAAGTGTAAGGCACTTTATTTACAGCAGTATAAGCTACAGGTTCTCTGTTAGCGTATAAGTTACCAACTAATAAAAGTATAGCAGCTTTTACAGCAGGCGGTAATTCACCACCTACTGTAATGCTGTCCAATGGAATATTTATATTAATTGAAACAGCATCTTCTGCTATATCTATTAAAGCTAGTATGTATTCATCATCATCTTTAAATGAATTATCAACCAACAGATGTTTCTTTGCTTCACATAAAGTTACATACATAGCTTATTCATAAGTTAAGGTTACGCTTTCAACACTTTCTTTACGAAAGAATCAGCACGTCTGGGTTTGGCATCAAAGTAAGCATTGATAACCAGTCTTACTTTACCGTTAGCTGCCTGTGTATATGGATCTACAGTCAAGTCGATACCTCCCCATTGTCCAATAACCAGATCACTGAAGTTACCGTAAACAATACCTTTTCCAGCTACAGCAGATGTACAAAGGACTGGATAACCGTTTTACCTCATTACCTTCCATAATGAAAGAATTTTGATTCTTTGCTGTAGACTTTAATACTGCCTTGGCAGATGGAGATACGATAAACTTAATATCACCTCTTACATTCTTTTCGCCTAATGTAGCTTCCATATTTACAAAGTCGGCATAAGTTATAGCAGCAGTGTCAGCAGTTACACCATTTAACAAACCAGCAGGTTGTGTAGCAGAACCAGCAGCATTACCTAAAATAGTAGCTTCCAGTTTATTTGAAATAGCAGCAACAATATCTCTTTTCAACATTTCTTCTGCACTGTTGGAATCCTGAATAAGGAACTGTTTTGAAACATCAATATAAGCAGTAAGGCGTTTAGGCTCTAAGTTTACTTCACTGAATTTACCTGCGCCATCAGTAGCAGCAGCAACTTCACCAGCCCAACCTACATTAGATCCAGAATAAACTGGAATAGATACATTTCCAATTAAGCCAGTCATATAAGAAGCACCAGCCTGTACTAATACTAAATTGGCTCTTAGAGGTTCTAGGATTCCTAATTTATCCTCTGCAACATTTTCCTGTCCAGCAGTTGCAACAGTAGCCTGAATATTTGCTCTTTCCTCGATAGGCAATACAATTTGTCCAGCATAAGATTGTCCAGCCTTTCTCATTTCATTCTGACCAGCTGTTACTACTTCTAAGGCTCTTTCATCTAATTGTCTGTTATTAGCTACATCATTGATAGCTTTAAGCAATGAAAATTTTTCCATAGTCTTTTTATTGATTTGTGGTTTGTAATTTCTTTTATTCTCTTCTTCTATACCTTTTATCTGGCTGTCAATACTTGCAATCTCTTTCTTTAGATGGTTTAACTCTGTAGCTTCTCCATCATTCAACTTTCTAATTTCCTTTTCAGCATTGGTAATCAATTCCTCTGCCTTCTTTCTTAATTGTTCCTTTTGGTCTATCAAAGTCAAAGTGTCCATTATAGTCCTTCTCTAAGGTTTTGATAATATTCCTTTAATTCCTCTGTGTTCAGTTCCTGCATCTTTCTACAGGCTACGCTGGTATCTGGATAGGCTTCTTTGTACACAGGGGAAACATCAAATAATTCTTTGAATTTGGTGATTCGTCTTAGATATTTACCGTCTGCTCTCTTTTCCCATTTGTCACTATCAATGGTAAAGGCAAAAGAAGAAGTAGTAATATCACCTCTTTTAAGCCCTTCCAGCAATTCATTCCCCAGTGCGGTATCTGGTGCTTCAAATCTGTACTTCAATCCTGTTTCATCTACAAGTAAAGATAGAGAACCAACACCAAATTTACTTCTGGCTAATACCCCTTTTATCTTCATTATGATTTAACAGGCATAATATATCTGATTTCTCAATCACACCATCTAAAGAAGAAGGATCTATTATTTCAATGAATCCACCTAGATCTCTGATTCTTTATCGAATACCAAAGCATATCCTTCTACCGTTCTGGATTCTGGTGTAGCTCTTAATTCATAGTTACAGTTTCGTTGTTCTTTCATTTTAGTTTACTTTGGTTACATACAATCCAACCAAATCTTTCAAATTACGTTGTACAGGAACTCCAGTACTTCTTGTACATAGATAAACTACGTTATCTTGTATATAATATTTCCCTTCTACTAGTTCCATATTACCAGAATAAGGAATAGGATTTTCCAATGTCCCTGTATCGCTTTCATTTATTTCCTCATATAAAGCAGCAGTATGTATTGAAGGTGGTTGATTCTCCAGTACTACATTAATAGGCTGTCTAGTCTTAAAGAGTTTATTGTTATATTGTATCTTAAAATTGGTTGGTAATGACTTATTAATATAATCATTCCAATCTGGATAATACTTAGTATATAACAATGCTTCTTTATCTGTCAGGTTTAATCCAGTAATACTATATTTTAATTGAAGTCTTTCATTCTATATCTATATTAGATATTGCTTTATCTAAATCCTCCTTACTGTTGATTGATATACTGTCCTTTAGCATTCTTTTTATTTTATCTGCTTCACTTGCATCTACTTCAAAATATTCATCGGTGTTAGCATCATCAGGCATATAAATAGTATCAGTAAAGAATGAATACTTTGAATCAGTATATTTTTTATTCGTTGTGGCTTTTAACTGTTTCATACTATACTACTGTAAATCCTTTATTAGTTGCTATTGCTATTTCTTCTTCTGTTAGTAATGCTTTAGTATCAGGATGTAGTGTAATTGTAAATGGATTTGTATATCCTGCTGCTGCTCTATCAAAAGCATTTTCAAACAGGTATAGAACTGATTCTTTAGTTAATTTGGGGCTATAACTAATATCAATCCCCTGGTATCCCGGATCGGATATGTCTAAATGCCCTAAATCATTAAACCTCAAATCTTCTAGTGCGCTACAATCATCAAACATACCTATATATTTTTTGTTAACAGAATTATCAATATTTTCTAAATTAAGAACTTTCAATCGTGCACAGCTATTGAACATATGTGCAGTAGTTACAGGTCTTATTATACCAGATTTGGAAAAGTCTAAAGATTCTATACTATAGCATTCATAAAACATATAATGACATTTGGTAACATTACTAAGGTCAAATATTGAGACATCAAATACAGTAAAATCAGATTTGGCAAATTTTGTACTTTCTGGTAATATAATTTTATCTCCACCACCATTAATAGAAGTAATCTTACTAGGATAACTCGCAAATGTATCTGAATCATTAACTGTAACTCCTTTTAGCTTTATAGCTTCTTTAATATTTGCTTTAGTTTCAATCAACTTATTTAATTTATCTGCTGTAGCCATTATATCACCTCCCCGTTAATTTGGTCTAATAAAGTATCTATGTTACCCAGCTTTGTATCAATTTCACTCTTAGTATATACACTAGATTTATCTGCTTTACCAGAAATATCAGTAATATATCCCTTTACTGGCTAATTCTGTTTCTGTAACATATTCTGCTGGTATTGAAGTAAGATAATTCCCTTTAGGCTGGTATTTCTTATCATTCTCTACAGTTGTGCTATATGCAGAAAGATCTGGTTTAGGAATTGCTGTAATCTTTCCATCAACTTCTTCTTTTGTATATACATCAGCCTTATTTGCTTTTTGGTTTATTTTTTCATTCAAACCATTTAAAGAAGAACCGTCCAATTTTCCAGACAATTCTTCTTTTATATGGTTAATATCATTCTTTATAATAGTATCGTTATAAGGTTCTGGAATAGATTCCTTAATATCATTTAGTGAATCCTGTAAATCTGTCTGGCTCTTTATATCACCAGTAATAAACCCCCAAACTGCATCTACAGAACCTGTTCTTAACACAACATCAGCTTTATTCAATTCTAATTTATACTTTCTCATTTCTAGTCAATTTCAGTCCAGCCAAATATTGAATCTATTTCAGTCCTCGTATATACATCTACTTTATCTGCTTTCAGAGTGATTTGCTGATTCAAACCATTTAAAGAAGAAGATAATTCCGTTTTGGTAGCTAGTCCAGATATATTTGGAATCTCTGATTTATCAGCTTTTTCTTCTTTTAGATGGTTAATATCTTGATTAATTTTTGTAATGTCTGGAATTGATCCTTTTATATTATCAAGTTCTGTTTGTAAATCTTTCTGTCTAGAAATATCACCTATAATTGTACCCCAGATAGTTTCATTGATTTCTTGCCCACTACCTAATACAACATTTGCTCTCTTTACTTCTAATTGATATACATTATCTTCCATTACAAGTAAGTTTTGATTTTAAGTATAAATTAGTCTGTCCTTTTATTACTTCATCATAGAAGCCATCTTTAAAATTACTATTGGTAACTCTGATATGGTACACATAACTTAGTACTCCATCTTCCAGCTTTTCTAAATCCAAAGCATTCAAAGCAATGTAATCAGTATCTTCTTCTGCTATGATTCCAGTATATTTACCAGCAGAATAACTACCTTCTATATATGTATCAGGATCAGTAGTAAAGAACCTTATAGTAAACTCATTAGTAGTACTTATTCTATAGGGTGTACCTTCTGCATCCTTCAATGACAATGCAACCATTATATCACTGCCTTTATATATTTTCTGTATCATTCTTTATAGCATTATTAGAAGGTAAATTATTAACTGCATTATCTAAAGTCATTACATTTACTTGTACAAATGACTTATCCCCATTTTCCAAAGGTTCTAAATCCAATTGCTTTCTTATTTCATTAGGACTGACTACACCAATATTAAACAAGGTCTGGTAATATGTAGCTAAACTGGCTTTATCTGCCCTAAGTAATACAGACGTATCGAATCTTACATCTATGCTGTTCTTTTCAGAAGGTTTGTATAGTTTACGTTCAAACTCCAGTTCTATTTTCTCTAATAAAGGTGATAACGTATCAGTAAGGAAAGCTAATTGAGTTGCTTCTACCGTACTGTAGCTGGATTTACTAAGGTCAAATGCCTTTACTGGTGATACTCCAAAGAACCTACAAATGTCAATTACATTAAATTGTCTGGTTTCTAATAATTGTGCATCACTAGGACTGACTGTAATTGGTTGGAAGTCCATATTTCCCTGTAATACGGCTACACCATTTGGCGTACCAGTCATAGGGCTGAATGTACTTTGCCAACTCTCCTTAATATCCAATTGCTGTTTTGGCGTTAAGCTGGATTGTACTTTGATAATTCCAGCCAGATTTGCACCGCCTTTAAAGAACCCCTCTGCGTGTGCTTCACTGTCTGTAGCCAGTCCCAAAGTATTTCTGGCGTGTTGTAATGTACTGATTCCTGTAATGCCATCATAGCTGAAATTCAGTATATGAATCATATTAACAGGTTCTACCAGTTGTTTAATGCCAGTAACATTATACATTATCTTGTTCTTTAAAGGATCAACTTTTGATATAGTGACCAATTCAGAAGGAATCAGCTTCAAACTTACTGCATCACCTTTGGCATCTCTTTCAATTAAAGCGTAACCATTACCATTTAAAAGGACAGAGGTAATCAATGTTTTCATAAAAGTAAACCTGCTCATCTGGCTGTTTGGCTCTTTGTTCAGCAGGTAGTAAGTGGGATGTTCCAGATACTTTCTTTTATATCCGTCCTTGTCAATCTTATATGGCTCTAATGGTAATTGTGCCACTGAATCACCAATTACATCTACACACCTGTAGACAGTGGAAAGAAGCATAGATTTATCAGTCCTGTAGCTGGAATTTGTATTATATACCAGACTATTAAGTCCATAAGGTGTATAGCTTCTTTCTTCTTGTGGCTCTTTCTTTTTAAATAAATCAAAAAATCCCATCAATTAAGGTTTTATATTGTAAATATCGTATTGGTATAATGTGGTGTCAGCAGATAACCGCCTAATGCCTGTATCATAGCAATCACACCATCAATTTTCTTTTTATCCTGTGATTTTACCGGCTTTACATTGCCACAATAGTCAGATTTCAGAACTACATTCCTAAAGCAATTTCTAGTAATGTCGTTATTGTCTATTACTGCTTTTCCTGACAATATAAGCCTTTCCAGTTCTTTGGTAGGTCTGTTGAAATTGCCTAAAGTCTGTGAATATTCTTCTAAGGGCAAACCTTGTTCAGTTGCATTAATTGCCCATTGTGTAGCATTGAATTTATCGTAGCTGACAGATATTATATTAACGACTTCTCTGTATTTCAGAATATCAGTAGTTATGTAGTCATAATCCGTAACGTTTCCAGGTGTTACTGTAAGCAGTCCCAACCGCTTCCATAACTTGTAAAGTTCTTTATCAGCCTTTTCTTCCAAAGCTGCTTCTGGCAAATAATAATGTGTTTTGAAGTAATATTTTTCGCCATCAACAACTAAGAAGGATGCAGCCGTTAAATCGCTTGTTGCTCCCAAATCCACACCTATATAGCAGTCCAGACCATTTAAAGAAGAAAGATCCACTACATCACTGCACTTTACTATATAGTCCTCTGGAATCCATACAGTTGCAGAATCACACCAGATATTCAATGTCTTTGTTTTAACTCCAACTTCATCACTAGGATTATTCTTTGCCTGTTTAACTTGCTCCCTGATATATTTCTTAGTAACAGTGATTCCTAAGTTTGGAGCACATTTACACCAGTTCTTTTCACTGTCCCATTTATCGCCTTCATCCAAACAATAAATGGCTATAAACATACTGTCATCTTCCTTTAGATGGTTTAGTACTTCTATAGCTACTGTTCTTAGTTGATAACAGGGTAAAGACTTGTCAAATCCAGCAGTTGTAATGGTACAAAGATGTGGATTCTCGCGCATCCCCATACTGGATTTAATTACATCTCTAACCTTGCTGTTGGCTGCTGCGTGATATTCATCGAGTAAACCAAAGCTAGCGTTAAACCATCCAGTTTGCTATCATCAGCAGCCAATACTTTCAATTTGGAACTGGTAAGGCTGAATAAAATATCAGCCCTGTAAGCAGTAAGATACTTTCCTTTTGGATCTAAGCCTTTACTGAACTTGCTGCACATATCGAATGCAATTTTAGCCTGTTCCTTACTGTTTGCAGCCAATAATACTTCTGCGCCATCTTCACCATCAGCAATTAGATAATACAAGCATAGTGCAGCAGCTAAAGCCGTTTTTCCCTGCTTTCTTGATACTTCAATATAACTGCTGGTATATCGTCTAGTACCTGAATCCTTCCAATACCAGCCTACTATGTTGGCTACTATGAACTGCTGCCATCCTTCCAATATAAAAGGCTTTCCAGAATGCTTACCTGTGTAATGTGTCAAAGTAGAAATGAATTGGATAGCCAGATCTACTTTTTCTTCTCTAAACTCCAGATCTTCCCTTTGTAAATCATTCTGGAACCTTTCACAAGCTAATTTTATATACTCACCAACAACAATACTTCCATTTAAAACCTTATCTACATATTCGTAATAAGGTTTCATTATCTAACTTCCTTTGCAGTCTTTACAAATTTCTCCAGTGGTGAATCTTCTTCTTTTTCTTTATCCAGTTTAGGCAATTTGGTTCTGGATTTGGCGGTAAGTCCAAACTCCTGCATAATTTTTACTGCCTGTATTTGTGCATCTTTGGCAATGGTTACAGCAGGATGCTTTACAATGTTACCCTGTCTATTTTCAATTGTTGCTCCCTCTCTTTCTACTTGCTTGGAAGCATTAATAAACATACTGTAATTTCTTGCCAACATATCTAACGCTGCTACATCTACATTTTCCAGTACTCCAGATTCTTCCAGTCTGGCTAATACGGTTTTCATATATTCTTTTGCTTCTTTACATACGTCAGACGGTGCTTTGTAGTCTATCATAATTAAATTCTTATTTTAAGTGTACATATCCATTCGTATCTGTATCTGCTCATTTATCTTTCAAACTTTCAAATACTAACCAGTCTATTGGCAGTCAATTATTTGATTATTAGCATTTTACTTGTTCTTGCTGTAAAATATCCGTATCTTTGTATATGATTAAAAGCCAATACATTAACATTAAAAATCACAGTTTATATGAAGGAAAGTATGTCAGAAAGAATTACAGTTCGCCTAGATGGTGAAACTGCATTGAACATAGATATTATGAATAAAGCTACTAATACTCCAAAAGCCCAGATAATAAGAATGATACTAAGAGATTTCTTTGCTAAGAATGAAGAACTGTTAGACAAATACTATGAAGAAATTAAAGCCCAGTAAAGAAGTGTTGCTGCAATATCTATATGACTATGGTATCAAAGATACTTGTAAATTACTACATATAACAGAAGAAGAATTTAATTCTATCCTAGAACCATCTAAAAGAGAACATAGCCATCATAAATACAATTACCAGATTTCAGAGATCAAACCTTCAATAGCCAAAGATATTTCAGATAATTACAACCGTTTAAGATCCAAATTTATAGGTAATACAAACCAACTTGCAGTTAAGTCAGACAGATGAAGATATATTTCATAATACCTTGCTAAAGGTAATATCAGATGGAATAGAAGATAATGTAGTTAAGCAGATAGAATACCGTCTTAAAATGGTACGGTATCAATTACAGATGGATAATAAACAACTAAAAAGGAATACAAACAAATGCCTTATCTAAAGAAGCCAGAGAGAATAAAGCAGACCTCTATTAAGCGTGAAGAACGTAATGAAGTATATACTTCTACCAGATGGAGAAAATTAAGGCTTTCATATTTACAGCAGCATCCGTTATGTGAACTATGTCTAAAAGAAGATAAAGTAGTTCCTGCTGTTGACGTTCATCACATTATTAGCTTTATGACAACAAATGATCCTCTTAAAAAGAAAATGGTTGGCGTTTGATTCTAGTAATTTAATGTCACTTTGTAAAGAGTGTCACCAGAAGATACATAATAAGTAATTTCAGATGTGCTTTCAGGGTAGACCATTTAAAGAAGAAGATGCCGATTTAATTCGGTTATTTTTCTAGAATTATCTTATTCCAGCCGATTTAATTTGGAATGATAAAATCATTCTTCTTTTAGATGGTTTGACCTTAAAAATACACCTCAAATCGAGCCTTAGATATAAAATATAAACATCAGATATACATATAGTTACATATTTAGATTCTTTGAAATTTACTTGACAGTCACGAAAAAAAGCAGTATCTTTGTGTATATTAAATAAGTCCAAGAAGTATTGTCATAACTTCTACTAGAAATACACTTTAAGCCATAAAAGTACGTTTGTGTGAGTGAATTTGATAAGAATAAGACCAGATGTGAATCTGGTTTTATTTTATTTCGATTGGAATTTTTTTTTCAGATTCCGTATATAAGACTAGCCTTCAAAATTTTATTCCAATGGCACTAATAATATTCCAGATGCTTATAAACACTAGATTTTACCCACTTAGATAGATGGAACTTTTTTTTTACGTCAAAATCAATACATAAAATGAAGAATCAAGCAAATACACTAAAAATTAATTCTACAGATGGATATTTACATTTAGAAGATCTTCCACATAATTGTATATTCAATAAAGTTATTACTGGTTGTGGTGGTACTACTATTGCCATTACTAACAGTGAAAACTATGTTATAGCAGTACCTACTAAAGAATTAATAGTAAATAAGATTGGTAAGGCAGAAGCAGGTGAATCAGATAATAAGAACTTGTTCGGTTTATTTGGCGAATTTACCAACAGCCTAAAAAGTAAGCTAAAGAAGTATTTAAAGAAAGATGGAGTTAAGAAGATCATTTGTACTTATGATAAACTGGCTAAATTGGCTGAATATCTGAATCCTGCTGATTTTAGGTTACTGGTGGATGAATATCATTGCTTGTTGAAAGCATATAGTTATAGAGATACTGCAATAGATGGAGTATTAGACAGCTTCAAACAGTATAAATCATTCTGCTTTATGTCAGCAACACCTATACAGGCTGAATTTAGTCCTTCCTGTTTAAATGGTGTGCCTGTTATTGTTGCAGACTGGAGTTATACAGATACTTTAATTGTATCATTAGAAAAAACCAATCATCCATATCAAAAGGCTTCAAATTATATCAAGGCTTATAAAAGGGACGGATATATAGAGATAAACGGTAAAAAGAGTTATGAAGCATTTTTCTTTATTAACTCAGTAACAGATATAAAGGCTATTTTAGATCATTGTGATTTGGCAAATAATGAAGTAAGAATTATATGTGCTGATACCGAATCAAACAGAAGTAAATTAGAAGGTTTTAAAATAAGTAACAGTATCAGTGATAATAAGATGTTCACATTCATTACTTGCAAAGGTTTTGAAGGTGTGGATTACTTTAGTGATACTGCAATGTCATTTGTTGTCAGTTCTACTTCCAACCCACATACTTTAGCTGCTATAGATACTGATATTCCCCAGATAGCTGGTAGGATCAGAACAAAAACAAATCCTTTTAGAAACTTAATTGTACATATATTCAATACTCAACTGGATACTCTTAGTTTAAGTTACGAAGAAATGAAAGAGAGGACAGAAAAAGAATTGGAAGCTGCTAAAGAAACAGCAAATATGTTCAATACTGCACCAGATATAGTAAAGGATCATTTAAGAGATAAATTAAAAGACAAAGTAAATGATATGTATATTTCATACGATAAGAAAAATGATGCTTATAAGGTGAATGATATTCTTCCCAAACTGGAGTTATACAACTACCAAGTAAATAAAGTGATATATTCCAGTGGGTTACAAATAGCAAAAGGATATGATTTTAATGGGATATTACATACTTCTGTTAATTGGGAATTGGTAGATAATGAAATAATAAGAAAGAAAGGTATGAAACTTACATTTGAGGAAGCATATAAAGAGTACAGCCAATTAAAAGAGAGTTTAGTTGTTTCACCTAAAATAGAAGAATTAGAGAAACAGTTTCCTTTATTGATACCAGCATATCATAAGTTAGGGGATGAGGCTGTAAAACGCCTAAAATATGTGCAGAAGGCAATTAAAAATGAATTGCTGGTTACTAATGACTATAAGAGTTTAGATAATAAGATATTCAAGATAATCAAAGAAGATATTCATATTGGCGAATTTATTCCTGCAAAGAAGGCAAAGGAATTGCTTAAAAAGACTTATGAATTAGTTGGAAAGAAAGAAACGGCTAAAGCTACGGATTTGGATAAATGGTTTGAAATTGATGCAGCCAGTAAGAGGATAGACGGTAAAAAAGTTGCTGGATATATAATTGTAAGAAGTAAAATCATATTTAAGTAATTATTATTCTCTTTTACTTGTTTCAGACCAAAGAATATTTACAAAAATGAAGCATAGTAACAAATATCAAGATTTCTGATAATTTGTTTTTATGGCTGCCAACAACTTAGTATCTTTGTACTATAGAAAATTGAGATACAGCATACTAGTTAGATTCACCAAAACTAAACTTAAAACTTTAATTATATGGAATCAATAACCTTATCAACCAAAACACTACAGCAAATCCTGAATTATTTGGCTACACAGCCTTACAATGAAGTTGTAAACCTGATTAATACAATTCAGGTAGATATTCAAAATCAACCATCTAAAGAAGAAACAGAGAATAAGCCAGAATAATTTGGCAGATTCTCTTTTAGATGGTCTGTATTTTAAAGAATCATTTAAAAGATACTAAGTTATAAATAAAGCCTGTAATGTTAATGGCTATGTGAATGATAATGTAAGCAGATATAGAACTATGGCTATTATCTGTATGAGGTTTTAACTGCCCACGTTGCAGTAGTAAACAGGCTGGTAAATAATTACTGGCTTAATGGATAAATTTCAAGAATTAGAAAATGAAGGTAGAAGAATATTTGAAAGCCTATTAAAGCAGTCAAGAACTGCAAAAAACTGGAATCCAACTAATGATAGATATAATTTTGTGGATGGATTCTTTGAGTTGAAAGATAAAAAGATAGTAGTGGAAATTAAAACCAGAGATAGAAGATATGCTGATTATCCATCCCATCTAATGCAGATAGATAAGTATATGAACCTGACAAAAGCCAAAATAGATAATTCCTGTAGTAATGGAATCTATGTAAATATATTTGGCAGTGATCTAATTTACTTGTATGATCTCAAATATATTAATGCAAGTAACTGTAAACTTACTAGTAGATACGTTAATAGTACTACTGCCATTGATACAGGTAAAAGATGGAAGAAGTTTTATGAAATACCAGTCAGATATGCACAGATATTTAAGAAAGATGGTGATAAGTGGAAACAAATAAACAAGTAAAATGAAGAAACTATTATTTATTATAGCAATAATGGTAGCCGTATTAACTGGCTGCGAAGTAGATAATTCTGTAGATGGTAGAATCAAAAGTGCATTAATTGAATATTACGAACCTGATAGAATCCCTGTTCTTCCTACAGTTGGTGAATTAGATGTAGTTCACGAAAATTATGAATATCAATCACATAAGATATTAAAAAAAAGCTCACTATGGCGAAGATGTTACAGAATATATCATAGAACATAAGTATAAAGTAGATATAGAAGGAAACAATACTACTCACACAGTAAACAAAACTGATACTATTAAAGTTACGCTATATAACCATATTTACTACTCCAAAGTAAATGATGGTAAAGTATGGAAGTATTAAAAAAGAAGCCTAGCAGTTGATTCTGTTAGGCTTTTTTTGTATGTTTGCAATATAATCTAAAATCAAATAGTTATGGAAGATATAGTTTTTAGTAGTATTGCTACAGTTTTTCAGCTTGGTTCTAGTGAAAAACATTGCATTGATATTTCAGTAAAGGTATTAGATAATAGATATTTTTATGTGGTAAAAGCCATTGATAGAAAGGATATTTGGGAGAAAATTATTATTGTAAAAAATCCTAGATTTGATAAAGATCGTTTTGGGTCTAATTCACTTTCTCGTGAAAGTTATACGCATTGTTTCCAGACAAAACAAGCTATGTATTATTTGAATTTAGATTTGTAATATTATTAAATAAATTGCTTCAGTGGAGGATGTAAATTAAACTGTGTCAGCAAAGAATAAAATATTAACTTTGCTCACACAGTTTTTTATTTCCTCTCTTTACTTAACCTTAACTTTATAAGATTGATTGTCTAATACTACAATATAAATACCTGAACTTAATGGAATTTCTGTTCTATTGTCAGATATAGATATTGTTCTTAATAGTTGACCTGTTATTGCATAGATAGATATTTTTTTACTTATTCCTGTATTATTTTCTAGAATTAAATAGCCATTATTAGAATATACTTTATAGTTTGTTGGTCTTATTTCTTCATTAGAAGTTGGTTCTAAATAAGTATAAGTATATTCTCTTATGTTATCTAAATAACGTTGATCATCATTGCTCCAGTGATAAAACGCATCTGTTATAAGATCTCCTTTTTCGTTAAAAGAACATTCTGTAATACTATAATTGTTCCCATTGGAAAAAGAATATAAAATATATCCATCATTTGTATATTCATAGTTCCCTTCTTTTCTATATATTTCTTGTTTTTCTCATTGTAATGTCCAAATTCGATAACTTTCCCTTCAGAATCTAACAAATTAACCCAACAAGAATTCTTTTTTATCCATTTTTACTATTGACATCATAATTATATGTATAACTTACAGTTTTATTATCTAAATATTTTATTACTTCTTTATCATCAGGAAGATATTTATCAAATATTTGGCTATATCTATAAGATATTATACTTGTGGAATTGTCATTATATTCATATATGGAATACCACTTATTTTTTTTATCATTACTTTCACTATCTATTCTTTTTATTTTCCCATCATCTGTATAAGTATATGTGTCATTCCAGTTATAAAAAGGATTACTGTAAGAAGCCATTGTTTTATTTATGTTATACCTTATATATTGTTTTCCTTCAGGCTGTCTTATTGTTAAATTCAAACTATCTTCACTATAATCATAATATTTATCCCACTCGCGTATTATTTCAAAATAATTGTGCATTTTACAATGGACTTTACTTGCTTTAGGGTATTTATAATCAAAAGGTTGTCCACCTTCTGGTATAGGATAACGTAATACATCTTCTTGTGCAAATAAAGATGTAGAGAAACAAACTAAGCAAACAAATAGAAAGTAAAATGATTTCATAAAAACTAAATTATACCCATCTGTTCCCTGGATAGATTAATAAAATAAAGAAGCGTGGGGAACTATTGAATATTACTATTGTGAGGCTCTGGACTGCCCTATACTGGTAATAAACAATAGCCCACGCCATACGGTTATATAAACTACACTAGGTAGATATATAGCACAGCGTGAGCGATTACTGTCTATTATCCCTGTGTTTAGAATTGTCCAGATTCCAGATTAGGATAATATTTCAAACGCTCTTAATTAACTATGTCCCTTCTAAGAGGTTCAACTCCTTGAACTTTAGAAGTTGATGCAAAGATAGGTAAAGTTTACAAGACAAAAAAGTCCTGCCAGTTTATTATGCCAACAGGACTTTCTTTGTTAGTAGTATCTTCTGTTTTCCTCAATATCTAGATAATTTACAAAATCTATAATACTGTATTCCTTAACTTCTCCAGTGAGATCACCTAAGTAAATGGAACCATCTGAATTAATGGTTGCCTTCTCTTTTAAATGGTTGATATATCCTTTATTTGTTTGAATATCAAAGTAAATATCAGAACT
>VOFI01001105.1_pt1 | contig 24000 bp, 20 predicted proteins | sample 5384131 | NCBI WGS metagenome assembly VOFI01 (sample SAMN12384728, study PRJNA508395) | human gut metagenome | isolation source: healthy gut H | host: Homo sapiens | reverse complement strand
GGTCGTCCCGGCAACGAACAACAATATGCTGGATTCCATCCGCGACGCCTCCGCCATCATCGCCGAAGAGGCGGGCGTTAATTCCCACGCCGCCATCGTTGGCCTTACGCTGGGCAAACCGGTTGTCGTGGGCGCGGCGGGCGCTACCCGCAAGCTGCACGACGGTGTGCGCGTTTCGGTGGACGGAGAGCGCGGCGTGGTGCATTCGATGCCCCAATAAGCAATATTTTTGACCGGATTGGAGGAACAGCAATGGAACGGATCGCAAGCTTTTGTGTGGATCACACCCGGCTCGAGCGCGGCATGTATATCTCCCGTGTGGACGGCGATGTGGTCACTTATGACATTCGCATGAAAAAACCGAATCAGGGCGATTATCTGGCCAACGGAGCGCTGCACACCATTGAGCATCTGTTCGCCACCTACGCCCGCAACTCGGTATATGGCCCCGGCGTCATCTATGTCGGGCCCATGGGCTGCCGCACCGGGTTCTATCTGCTCACCCGCGGCTTGTCCCACGCAGACGCCATCCGGCTGGTGCAGGACAGCTTTCGCTTTATGGCGGATTATGCGGGCGATATCCCCGGCGCCTCCGAAATTGAATGCGGCAATTACCGTGAGCAGGACCTGCCCGGAGCGAACCGGGAAGCGCGGGCCATGCTCCCGGTTCTAAAGGAATGGACGGAGGAACGTCTGCAGTACGAGGCATAAAGTGTGTTTTATCTGTGCCGCCGGTTTCTTTGCCGCTGCCTATATAAAAGCGCGGCGTCTCGAATGAGACGCCGCGCTTATTTTTCGATGGGTGCGTATCAGCCTTCCAAACTTTCCAATTCCGCGCGCAGAGCGGCAAGCGTCTCCGCTTTCCGCTCCGGCGCGCCGTGGCCCGGCACATACAGCTTGAACTCCATTGCTTCCACCGACGCAAGGTAACGCTTCAGCCGTGCTTTATCATAACCGCCGTCAAGGCTGTAAAAATCCCCGCAGTCCGCATCCCCGGCAAATAAAATCCCCTGTTCCGGCACATGCACCAGAACGCAATCTCTTTCATGGGGCGCTTCGGTTTGCAGCAGCACACAGTGTACACCGCCCAAATCAACGGACAGGCGTCCATGAAACACAAGGCCGGCCGGTACGACGCTGATTTCTTTCCTGTCGGGATATTCGGCACGGATATGCTTGTCACAGAATTCAATTTCTTCACCCGTCCGCAGGCGTTCCCGCATGGCTTCTTCGCTCCACTTCCAGCGTGAAGCCCTGCATAGCATTTCGTTCGTGGCCTCGCACGCGATGGCCGCGCCGTCCACCGCATGAAGGCCAAACGTATGGTCCCAATGCCAGTGGGTCAGCACCGTAAAATCCGGCCGCCGAAGCTCCGCGGCGTCCAGCGCCGCATAAAATTTTTCCACATGACGGCGGGAATTTCCCGCATCCACGGCAAGGGAGTACCGCTCTCCCCGGATATACCCCAGCACAGGACGATCCGCCGGTTCTTCATGCGGCAAATAAAATACCCGCTCCGTAAGCTGCCGCAGACCTCTATTCACACTGCATCACCCCAAAACCTCCCGGGCGATATCCACAGACTGTTTCGCGTCTTTTGCATAGTAATCTGCGCCGATGTGCATTGCATATTCCGGTGTAAGCACCGCGCCGCCCACCATCACCCGGCAGGAAAGCCCGGCCCTGCGCAGCGCACAGATGGTTTCTTCCATACTGCCCAGCGTGGTAGTCATCAGCGCACTGAGGCCCACCAATCGTACGCCATGCTCCTGCGCTGCTTTTACCACGGTTTCCGCAGGCACGTCGCGCCCCAGGTCCAGCACGTCATAGCCGTAATTTTCCAAAAGCGTTTTAACGATATTCTTTCCAATATCATGAATGTCGCCTTTTACGGTCGCCACAATAATTTTCCCTTTGCCGCCGCTCTTTTTTCCCGACGCCGCGATCGCATCCTTTACGACTTCAAACGCCGCCTGCGCCGCGCCTGCGGACTGCAGAAGCTGCGGCAGGAACAATACGCCCTTTTCAAAACCGGCGCCCACCGTGTCCAGCGCCGGAATGAGCACCTCATTGACAAGCTCCTCCGGGCTTTTCGCCTGTAATGCGGTGCGTGCCGCCTGCGCCGCAGCCGCTTTCAGTCCCTGAAGCACCGCGTCGTACAGAGTAACAGTCTGTTGTGCCACAGGCTGCACCGCTGCCTGTCCGGCGTAACGGGCCAGATACTCCCTGGAATCCCTGTCGATATTGTACAGCACCTTGAAGCTGGCCACCGCCGCCATCATTGCCTCTGCGTTGGGATTGATGATCGGCAGATCCAGGCCGTGTGCCATTGCCAGTGTGAGGAAGCTGGTGTTCACCTGTTCCCGGCAGGGCAGCCCAAAAGAAATGTTGGAAACGCCCAGTACCGTTTTAACGCCCAAACGCTCTTTCACCATGCGCACGGCTTTCAGAGTTTCCCGCACCGCTTCCTGCTGGGCGCTGGCCGTAAGAGTAAGGCAGTCGATATATACGTCTTCCCGCGGGATGCCTGCGGCTTCGGCCGCGGCCACGATTTTTGCGCCAGTGCAAACCGCTGCTCCGCCAGCGCCGGGATACCGTTTTCATCCAGCGTCAGGCCTACGACCGCAGCTCCGTATTTTTTGCAGATGGGAAGGAGACGGTCCAGCACCGCCTGTTCCCCGTTTACCGAGTTGACGATAGGCTTGCCGTTGTATACCCGAAGCCCCGCTTCCAGAACATCCGCGCGGGTGGAATCGAGCTGCAGAGGCAGATCGCATACGCTCTGCACAGCCTTTACAGCACGGATCATCATTTCCTGTTCATCAATTTCCGGCAGGCCCACATTTACGTCCAGGATATCCGCGCCCGCGCCCGCCTGCTCCACCGCTTGGGAAAGGATATAATCCATATCTCCGTCCCGAAGCGCCTCTTTAAAACGCTTTTTTCCCGTGGGATTGATCCGTTCGCCTATCACACGTACAGTGTCGATTTCCACAGTGCGTGTCGGAGTGCACACGGCACTGCGCCGCACAGGCTCCCGGTGCACAGGCGTGTCCTGCTTAAAAGCCTTGGCAAGCAGCGCCAGATATTCGGGCGTAGTACCGCAGCACCCTCCTACCGCCGAAATTCCCAACGCCTTGAAGCGCTCCAGTTCATCACAAAATTCCTTCGGGCCGATGCTGTACCTTCCGGTGGCCGGGTCCGGCAGGCCCGCATTTGGTTTGATGAACACCGGCAGGCTGGTTGCGGCGCACAGCCGCTGCGCCATTGGATAGATTTCCGCCGGGCCCAATGAGCAGTTGATGCCCACGCCGTCCGCCCCGAGCCCCTCCGCGGTGATCGCGAAAGACTCCACGGTGCAGCCTGTGAACGCGCGGCCGTTTTCCTCAAACGTCATGGAAACAAGCACCGGAAGAGGTGTGTTTTCTTTTGCCGCCAAAACCGCTGCTTTTATCTCATACAAGTCTGTCATTGTGGCGAATTTCACCAGATCCGCTCCGGCACGCCAGCCCGCCAGGACAACTTCCTTGTAAATCTCGTACGCTTCTTCAAATTTCAGCACGCCTGCGGGCTCCAGAAGTTCGCCTATGGGGCCAACGTCCAGCATCACACGCGCCGCGGTTCCGGCCGCAGCACGTTTTGCCGCCCCAATGCCTGCGGCGACCACTTCTTCCACCGTATAGCCGCAGCCAGCCAGCTTTTTCGCGTTGGACCCAAACGTATTGGCGCAAATCAAATCACTGCCGGCCTCCACATATGCCCGATTGATGCGCTCTACTACATCAGGATGTGTGATGGAAAGCAGATCCGGCCTTTCCCCCAGCTTGAGGCCGCTTTTCTGGAGCATCGTCCCCATCGCGCCGTCCAACAGCCAATAGCGTTTCCCGTCAAATATTTTATTCACAGGTCTTCCCCTCCTTACGGTAAGCGCAACGTTCACGCAGCGCACAGTTTGCGCAGCCCGCACGACGGCCCGTCACCGGATGACCGGCCACGCCCAAAACAGCCGTAACGCTCTTGCGCGGCGTCAGCAGATGCGTCGGAGTGGCGCACAGGCCGATTTTTCGCGGTGCATCCAGCAAACGCAGCAGATCGTTCTGCACGGCGATGGGATAATCGCCGTATCCAGGAGAAAAACGCCCCGTCAAAAACTGCCCTTCCTCCCGTTCCTCATTGCGCAGCGTCTGTTCAGCGGCATCGGCCGTCTGCTCCACCGCCACAGAAGCCAGCGCGTCCAACACCACAGCATAAGCCATATCGGACGCGCCCGCAGCACGCAGGGCCGCATCTACTCCGGCGCCCAGTGTACATGCCAGGAGCACACAGCTCCCGCACCCTTCCAGATGCCGCAGGATATCGTTTCCCTGCAAATAAGGAGAAATATCATCCCGCGCTGCGCGCACCGCCACTGCGCGCGGCCCGGCTGCTGCGCGCAGCGTCCTCTCTGCACGCCGCAGCAGAGCCCGCGTCGCGCTGTCCGGCTCTTCTGTGCTGATGCCCAAATACCGCAGCGCCTGCCGGGTATCAAACCGCTCGGGCAGTGCAAGCTCCATCCTCATGTCCTTTCCGGCAGCAGATCGCGGATTCCCTCATATACAAGACGCGCCACCCGTGCGTTATTCATTGCATATAAATGGATTCCATCCGCCCCGCCTGTGATCAGGTCGCGGATCTGTGTGACCGCGTATTCAATGCCTGCGTCGAACAGGGCCTGTTCGTCGTGGTCATACCGGCTGATCATTTTAGTAAACTGCGGCGGCAGGCTGGCGGAGCTGAGCGCCACGGTGCGCTCGATCTGCCTTTTGCTCACGATGGGCATAATACCAGCCTGCACGGGCAGAGAAATTCCCGCCTTGCGCGCCATATTCAAAAAGCGGTAATAGCTGACATTGTCAAAGAACAACTGTGTGATAAGATGGGAAACGCCCGCTTCCGCCTTGTAGCGCAGGCTCTCTACATCCGCTTTCAGCGACGGACTTTCCACGTGCCCCTCAGGATAGCACGCACCTGCCACGCCGAAGCCGCCGGTCTGCGCAATGGCTTTTGCAAGGTCGCTCGCATGCAGGAAATCCATCCGGCGCGGCAGATCCGGGTTGATATCCCCGCGCAGGGCAAGAACGTTTTCCACGTTGTCCTCGCGCAGCCGGGTAAGTGTTTCCTCCACCTGCACACGCGTGGAGTTTACACATGTCAGATGCGCCAGAGCCTCCACATGAAGCCCGTTTTTGATATACGACGCAATCTTTGCAGTCGACTGTCCGGCCGTGCCTCCGCCCGCGCCATAAGTAACGCTGATGTAATCCGGCCCAAGCGTACACAGCTCTCGCAGCACCGGATAAAGCGTTTCCTCCGCGGCCCCTGCCTTTTTGGGCGGAAACACCTCAACGGAAAAAACACAGGGCTTTTGCTGAAACATTTCATGAATAAACATATACGATCCCCTCTTTACTGCAAGGCGGGCATTCTGCCTTCAAACATGCCGGATATGCCGGTTGAAAAGGCCCAAAAGCCGCCGAAGCCGCACGGACGCGCGCGGCATAAAAATATTATAAGTGAGCGCTTTGCCGATGTAAAGTTTTTTCTTACGAATATGCCCACGCTTTTTATATGGCCGTTGACATGCGGGCGGAATTTATTGTATGATAAGAAAGCAGCCGAACCAGCCACCTGTTTGCTGCTGTGGCGAAATTGGCAGACGCAAGGGACTTAAAATCCCTCGGTGGCAACACCATACGGGTTCGATTCCCGTCAGCAGCACCAGCTGTAAAACCGCTTGTTTCCTTGCTTTTCGGGGAACAGGCGGTTTACTTTTTGCCTGCGTCAAACCGTCATCCCGGTTTTCGTCTGCTATTTTCCGTCTGTCGTTTTGCCAAATAGCCAAAATATACGTTTCAAACCCGGAGTTTTGTTTCCTTACGCCGATTAAAATGCTCCCGCTTTTATGCTCTCCGGAAGCTTTAATGTCAGACAGTCATTGGCAATCCACGCGGTTTCATCTTTATGCTTCACATTCAAGTGCGCATAAATCGTTTCCGTTGTGACAGGCGTGCTGTGTCCCAGCCATTCTTGTATTTTCTTCATGTCCTGCCCCTTTTCATATAGCATACTCGCACAGCTGTGCCGAAGACCATGGAACGTGATTTTTTTCAAACCGCGTTTCTTCACCAACTCTGAAAATTTGCTTGTAACATAATCGGGTCTTAACAGATGTCCATTTGCATCAAGACATATGTATTCTTGGTCGCCCATATAATAGCAACTCCCCATTAACTCACGCTGTTTTTCTTGCTGCTGCAACTCCCAATCCAAAAACATCTCTATTTGCGGAATGAGCGGATAGGTCCGAAAGCTTTTTTTGTTTTTGGTGCGGTCCTTGCGAATAATTTTATGTTCACCCATTAGGTTTACTTCAATAATTGTATGACACACTGTTATTGTTTTCTTTTTTCGGTCGATAACCGCTTTACGAATCCCCAGCGCCTCACTGCGGCGCATGCCGTAAAAGGCGGCAAACATAACCGGCACCCGAATGGGTGACTGCATCAGATCGTTTATCAATTCATGCAGTTCATCTGTGTCTGCATATGGCGCTACATAGTTATCTATTTTAGGGGCAACAACATAGTCCGCAACGTTGTACTGCAGAATATGCAGCACCACCACTGCATCCTGCAATGCCTTATGTATTACCGCATGATAATGCCGAATGGTGTTGCCCTTGATTGGCTTTCCCCTGTATGTCCGCGTCTTGCAATATTTATAGAACAGCGTCAAATCCACCGCTGAAAGTTCTTCTAATTTTACATTCCGTTCACAGAAGTATGGAATGATTGTATGATGCGTTACTCTCCAATATCCGGCAAATGTATTTTCCTCCACGTCAGCTTGAATAATCTCAAGCCAGCGTATTAAGTAATCGGTGAAATACATATCCTTTCGGATAGGAATCGTTAGTTGTGCCGCTGAACTATCTTTCCCCCTTTCTCTTTTCTTCGATTCCAAAATTGCAAGCGTCAACTTACCGCTGGTAAAATCCTCCCTCCATTCTTTCAGCATCCGCTTTGCATCGCGCTCCGTTTGCCGCTTTCCATCATATGGAATCCCTGTAGGAAACCATTTCGGTAGCCTACGATTTTCCTTTTTCGGATTTGGTAAGCTTAAAACCATATAGTAATATCCATGCTTGTGGTCTAAATGGCCCGCCACCATCTTTTGCTTTGTCACAATATCCTCTCCCTTCTTTGCAGGCCACTTCCGATTGACAGCTATCAATTTATCATCGAATAAGACGCAGACGCAAGTGTGCCATTTTTGTCACAAGCAGGAATTATATACTTGACACGTTAAAAAAATAATTCATCAAATGCACTTTGGGTATTTTGTACGCTCGTCCAATGCGAAAGTAAAAAATCCCTTTACTCTGTAACCATCGAGCCGCCGTTTTTTTCGTTCTAACATCCAAAATAGAACGCACATCCTCCAATGAAAGAATGTCTGGATAATTGTCCAAACGCTTTATATTTTTCGACTTCAACTTTCACGCCTCCACTTATAGCATTTTTATTGAATACACGAGTATAAATAACGGGCACGGCGGCAATTCCTGTAAAACTCTTATATGAGAGTAAACAACAAAATTTTGCCGCCGTGCCTATTTTATCAAAATGCGCCTATTTGACACCACTTCCCGACGCAAGGGCAATATTTGACTGTGCCACTGGTTAAGAGGCCTCCACAGGATTCTCACCCTCCCCACCTTCTGTGGGGCCGCCCAATGCTGTGATGCGTTCAAGGCGGGAGTATCATTATGCTTGCCCATTTTCATCGCGCATAGCCCACCACAGGCTATGTAAAAGATTTCCGATTCATTCAGAATATCATTTCCGCTTGCTGGCACCTTTGTGTTGCAGCAGGACAAACGTATGTAGCCAAACTATTGGATATTTGATTTTCAAAGAACATTTGCCTCAGTAGCCGGGGTCAGCTTCTGAGATCTCTTTCAGAGTAAAGTCACGAAGGATGCTTTCCATAATGTTACGATCTTCGCCAGACAAAGTTTTTGATAACCGTTTCAATAAACGTTGTTGCTCATGATTCAGATATTTTCGATCAAGCCGGTATCCATCTGCAATTCTTACGCCACCCTTATATTTTCCACGTATTGCCACAATCGGATAATTCCGAGCCAGTTCATCAATGTCATAGCAAATTGTTCGGAGCGAAACATGAAATTCATTCGCAAGGTTTTTCATCGTGTCCTGTTTTCTTTGACAAAGCACTTCAATAATCGCCCTACGACGTTCATTCGCTCCCACTATGGGGTCACCCTCCCTCCTTCGCCCTGTCCGTATCATAAGGGTTAAATATGCAAGTCCTTTGCACAATTAAAAAAAGTTCACAAAAAATTAAGATTTGTTTTTCAATATTTTCCCAATGGCAACCACTTGGAAAAGCCTGTACGTATCTATGCACGAAAATGGAACAGGCACAGTCAATGTTTTCAATGACTGTGCCTGGTTTCTAATATCCTAAAATTTCTTGACTGTATTTGAGACCGCCCCAACCTGTATCGACAATTCCCCTAACACAAACGCTTATTATACTTACATCAGCCTCTGCTTGTGCACACCCGAATTCGATGACGCACCAATTCCGCAACAGCTTCCCGTCCCTGTGTGCCAAACTTTTTGGGGTCATACACTGCCTTATCAGCATCGAGGCACTCGCGCGCAGCTTTTGTATAGGCTGCCCGCAATTCGGTGGCAAAATTCACCTTGCAGATGCCCAACGAGATTGCCCGCTGCACATCCTCATCCAGCACACCGGAAGAACCGTGCAGCACCAGCGGAACAGGCACCGCCGCTCGCAGCTGGGCCAGGCGTTCAAAATCCAGCTTGGGCTTGCCCTTATAGAAGCCGTGCGCCGTGCCAATCGCCACGGCCAAGCTGTCTACACCTGTCTCTGCTACGAAACGGATCGCTTCTTCCGGGTCCGTATGTACATCCTCGCCGGGTTTCACCTCCACTGAATCTTCCTTACCGCCCAACTTGCCCAGCTCAGCTTCCACGCAGGGCCTGCCCGAGAGCGCGGCAGCCATCTCTGCCACTTTGCGAACCAGCGTAATATTTTCAGTGATGGGCAATGCCGAACCATCGATCATAAGGCTGGTATAGCCATCCCCCGCCGCGCGGGCACACAGCTCAAAGCTGTTGCCGTGATCCAAATGGATTGCGACATCCGCCGGGCTCGCCTGCGCAAGCGCCCGCGCCATTGAAGCAAACAGTGCCGTACCTCCGTATTTTACTGTGGTGGGCGTTGTTTGCAGAATAATCGGGGCGCCCTCCTGTTCGGCAGCATGAATGGCCGCCTGCATCATTTCCATATTTTCCACATTGAACGCGCCCACAGCATACCCATGCGCCTGCGCGTCCAACAACAATTCTCTTGTATTTACCAATGGCATTAGACCGCCTCCTTGTTATTTTGTACTACTTTCTTCTTCGTGAATCTTTTTTGTCAGATACCCGGCATAGCCTGCACTTGCAAAACAGCACCCCATATAAATCTTTGCTAAAATGTCAATAACTGGCTTGAACCCCAAGTTAAAACAGGACACATAGCCAATTAACACGAGCATAATTGCCAGACCCACCGTTATTGCAATGAGCAAGATTTTCCGTTTTTTTTGATAACTCACGATCTTCCCCCTTTGCTATTCCGCCCTGCACCTTTTGTCCGCAAAGGCGGCCAGCACACATACCATACAAATCAACAGCATTGCACAGATCGCCCACAGCACCGGCACATAACTATGGAATGCATCGTAAATAAATCCGTAACCCGACATAGACACCATACCTGCAAAGGCCATCCCCATTGCTATGGAAGAGTAAATCCGGCTGTAGTCTTTTTGTCCGAAAATGGCAGTTGTCAACAGTGGGCCTAAAGTTCCTACAGAGGCACACGCGAAGCCGAACACCAGCACGGCCGCGTTAAACAGCACCGGATAACACCCTCCTAAAATCAGTGTGAGAATCGCCGCGCCCCCACAGACCAACGCCAAAATCGTTGTGATCTGTGCTCCAATTTTATCACTCAGCAAACCAAAGGTTAGAGCACCCACCAAGGTGCCCATCATAAATATCCCCATAGCCTTTCCTGCGAATACTGCATCAAATCCAAGCTGATCGGCATATTTGGGCAAATGCTGGGCGAAAGAGGCTACAGCAGTAATGAAAAACATAAATAATACAAGTGCCCAAAACGCAACTGTCTTACGGGCTTTGGTTCCGATATTCCTGTGCTCTCCCTGGGGCTAATGCTTTTCTCCGCCTGTTCTGCGCCAAAGGGCAACATTCCCTTTTTCTGCGGAGCAAACCGGATGGTAAGCAGCACCACCGGAACACTTCCCGCCAGTACCAAACCACCCAAAGCAAAATATGCCTGCCGCCATCCCATACTTGCGATTAGATTGCCGGCCAGCGGCTGGAGAATCGCGCCAAAAAGCCCAGCTGCGGCCATCATAATTCCCGTAGCCAACCCCGTATATTTTTTGAACCAGTTTCCAATCAATACAGGGCCTCCGATCTGCGTTGTCAGAACGGATCCCATCGCCATTGGAACTGATAAGATATACCACTCCCATATATTCTGCATCAAGCCAAACAAAGCGAACGATCCTGCGTGAAAGAAAAGGCTTAACACAAGCAGTAAGCGAATATCATATTTGCCCATCAACTTGCCTGCAACCGGCAAAAATATAAATGTTACAATGGATGAAATACTGAAATACAGCATAAATTCGCCTGCGCCGCAGTCAAGTTCTTCCATAACAGGCACCATAAACAAACCGCCTGCATTATTGATGCCTCCGCGGGCTAAGCCCATAAAGACACAAACGCCAAACAAAACAACCCAGGCAAAATGTATTTTTCTCTGACATCTTCGCTTATTCATTTTGATTGCTCCAGTACTGCATACAAATAATCATCGATGCAGTCACCCACACGGTCGATCAGCAGGTCAGCGGCGCGCAGGGACAGGCTCCCCGCGTGAACACGGGCATATTGGGTGGGCAGGTATTGGCTCAGCAGCGCCATGGGAATCCCCACAGCATCCAAATTATGCAGCAAAGCCTCTGCCGCCGCTTTAACTTTTTCGTTCGTCAAATAGTATCGTGCCCGGTCGGAGTAGCTGAACGCACGGGCATACCGCTTTTGCGCCATGGAACCATGGTAGTATTTGTCCCACTGACTGCTGTCCTCCAGCATAACCTGCTCCAACACGGCGCGAAAATGAGAACACGGGAAATCATGTACGCCATACAATTCCTGCTCAATACGTTCCAGCGCAAACAACCCTTCCCGCAGAGCAAAGGTCAGCGCCGGCCCCACCTTCAGGATGGCAATGCCATCCTCCACCATTTCCCGCAGGCACTCCTTGGGCTGGTAATCCGTGGAATGCCCCTCAAAAACAAGGTCCGGGTGATTTTTTAGGCATGTCATCAGTTCTACGGCAGCTGGTCTGTCATATTCAATCACGCTTTCATCGGCAAATTCCACGCCGGGCTGCACCACCAGCGCCACCACCCGCCGCCAAGCGTCTGCAAGCCCCTGCGCATCAAACGCGCGCTCAAATTCTGCCAGCGTCGCCTCACAGGCCGCAGCGCTCGTCACGGCCACGCTGTCCTCGTTTTCCTGCGCGCCGCCGGGAATAGGAACTTCGCTCCCCACCACATATACAGGAGCCGGGGCCTCGGGATGTGTTTTGACATATTGAGCAAAAGCATCCTCTGCTGTGCGGCACAGACATGCACCACGCCGGGCGATCACTTCATCGGAAAGCGGCTGCTTCGGGTCATCGTCTGCCACACGCATACTGGTATCGATATGGATCTTCGAGAATCCCGCCAGAACATAAGATCGGATCAATTCCTCCGCATTGGACATAGCCTGGGCCTCGGGCAGGTTCTGCCAGGTGAGCGGGCCAAGATGATCCCCGCCGCACAGGACTTTTTCCGGCGACACCCCTTCCTCGTCAGCGAGACGCTGTAAAAAGCCGTAAAAAATGGCGGGCGTCATGCCGGTGTAGCCGCCGTTCTGGTTCACCTGATTGGCAGTCGCTTCTACCAGCACCACCGTATCGACAGCCTTCGCCCTGCGCAGAGCCGCACGGATCACATATTCGTTGGCGCTGCAGCAGGAGTAAATTCCTTTTTCGCGGGCAGAAGCCCTATTTTGCAAAAGTGTAAGAATAGGGTTTTGAGGCATGTTTTGTCACCTTTCTTCAGAATTAGGCAAAAAGCACCCGGCGAAGGCAGCCTTCGCCGGGTGCTTCCTTCACTCAAACAAGAGTTATAGGGTTTGTATGGAACGGGTTATTCGCCTTTGGCAGCCTTGCGGGCGGCCAGTTCTTCCATGATCTCTGCGTGACGTTTTTCGGTCAGTTTGTAGAACAGCATCGGTGCAACGGCCAGGATCATGCAACCTGCGCAGCCCAGCGTCCAAACCAGGTGGAACGCACTCAAAGTGCTGGCAGACTGTTCCGCCAAAGGGACATAGCCGGTTAGACCAATTACGAAAGCGAGTACAACACCCACACCGGCGTTTACAACCTTACTGACAAAGCATCGGGTTGCAGTAATTACGCCCTCATTACGCTGGCCAGTTTTCCACTCGCCATACTCGATAGTATCCATCATCATGGCATTTACAGCTACAATCGCCGCGCCTGTGCAAAGTCCCGAAATAGCGTAGCATACAAAAACGACCATAACGTTTACCTGTCCCGCAAAGAACATGATGACAGCCATTGCAGTGTACGTTACCGCCAGCATAATCAAGGTATTTTTCTTACCCAGCTTCTTTGCAACAACAGGGAACAACAATCCGCCCAAGGGCGAAACAAAGAGGGAGATCGTCGAAAACACCGTCATATACATCAAATTCCCCAGATTGTACTGGCAGTAATAGTAATTGAAGCCATAGCGCATAATAATAGCAAAGAGCACAAAAATATTGGAAACTTGCAGCAGAAGCAACGGCTTGTTCAAAAATACATTTTTCAGCGCCAGTTTCATATCAAACTTCTGTTGTGCAGGCGGAGTAACATGCTCACGAACCAGCGCAAAGGAAATCAAGTACATTGCCGCGCCAAAAACAGCCACAAGAATTGCTACAATAAAATATGACTTGGGATTACCGTCACCACCGAATGCTACCAAGGCCAATGGAACAACAACACCAATCACGCCAGCGATGGCGTTCGATGCTGCTGTGGTGTAAGCAGTAATTTTGCCGCGTTCCTGCGTATTGCTGGTCATTGCAGCAGGCAGGCTCCAGAACGGGATATCCACCATTGTAAACGTGATATCCAATGCGACATAAGTCACTGCTGCCCATATCATTCGTACCGTCATGTTTGCGCTGGGGATAACGAAAGCAAGTACGATAGAAATCGCAAATGTCAGGCCACCGCGCAAAATCCATCCGCGATAACGGCCAAAACGGCTCCTGCTTTTATCAGCAATCACGCCCATAAACATATCGTTCACGCCATCGAAAATTCTGGCGCAAGCCAGAAGGATACCCAAAAAGGTCGCCGGTAATGCCATAATGTCCGTCATGAAAGGTACCAGCCAGGTACCCTGCAGATTCCCCATTGCATCGTGACCCAAAGCACCAATTGCATGGCCCAAAATCTCGCGTTTCTTACACATGGTGGGTTCTTCTTGCCGCACTGCCTCTTTTTCAGAAACAGCTTCATTCAAGTTTGCAGACATCATAATCCCCTCCTTTAAAGTTCGACATCATTGCCAACAGCCATGCACTCCACCTCAATAGTGTGCATACTCTGTACAATCTTGATGGTATGTTTCCCTGGTTTTAATCCTGTTCTTTCAAAAAGGATCTTTCCGAACTCATCCTCGCCATAGGTATACACCGTCTCTACCTGCTCGCCATCTAGGTAGACCATCGCGACCGCATAGGGGCTGATGATCCTTTTCCCATACCAGCGGATCGCAGAACCGTTGAAACTCATTTCAAAGGATGCGCCGCTTTCGCCGGACAGCTTCGCTCTCCCCATGGGCATTGCCGCATTTTCTTCGGTCTCCCACTTCCCGTTGTAAATAATACGATCAGAAAGCGGGTCTACGTTTTCATAAACAGGCTCCGGGACTGCTTCTTCAATCGCAATGCGTGTAATATGGGTAACGCCTGATTTGCAGACAATTTTCAAGGTGTGCACCGTGGGCAGAATATCCAACGCTTCAAACAAACAAATGTCTGGCTCTGCCCCGCCGCCGGTCAAAACTTCTGCCGCCAGCTTACCGTCCAAATACACCTCCGCTGTGCCGGGGTCAACCGTTTTATCCCCATACCAGCGCACGGCCGTGCCCGCAAACCTGCACTCAACGGCATCGCCCGCTCCGCTCGTCGCTTTTCCGCCCTCCGCATTCTGCCACCCGCCCGCATACACAAGCGCAGGCGCATCCGCTTTCAGCTGTGTAAAACCCCAGTCTTTTTCTATCGGCTCTGCATCTGGTTCTGTGATCTCCACTGCCTTTACCAGCAGGTCTTTTGCAAAGCGCGTGTTGAACACCGCATGGTCGCCCATCAGATTTGTTGCTACGACACGGTCGTTCACATAGTCCACAATACGATACATCTTGTCTGGCGCAAGCCCTTTGAGTTCAATTTCCGGATACCCATTCGGAAGGCAGCGTTTCCCATCACGGTAGAATGCATAATGCATAACTCCATCTTTTTCCACAACATAGGTTTCATAAGGCTCAAAGCCATAGCTGTACAAATCACCGATAAAACGCCCCTTGTGCAGTTCTTCGCGGTTGGCGATTCCCAGCCAGCGCGCATATTCTTCCGCTTCTGCTCCCGTGAAAGCTGTTTTTTCAATGATTACCGAACCTGTACCTACCGTAGTGGAATACCATATCTGACAGTGGTCGGTCGTGATCGGGTAATAGTCTCCCATTAATGCTTTGTATGCTTTAACACGTGTTCGCGTCTGATCCAATGAAACAGGGTCTGCCGTGACCACTTGCGTCATGTACTGCAAGCCATAAAAATCTTGTGGTGCGCCACAGTTGCACAACAGATTGAATGTTTCCGGATCATTGGCCATCATGGTGTCATGAGCCGCTTTGTAAAACTCGGTTTGCCGCTCAGTAGATTCTTCCGGATACTTGTGGTTATGCGCGGGATTATAGCACTTCGCCAAACTCCACACGAAGTCCCCTTTGAAGCCATCGAATCCCCAGCGTTTCATTGCTCGATTGATAAAATCTTTCGTGATTTGAATGGCTCCCTCAGAGCCGGGACAAAGGGCGTACCCAGCCGTCTGGCACCAATGGCACGTGCAGGTTTTGCCTGGCCCTCCTATTTTTGCGGTGCTGCCATCCTTGTGCATAATAAAGTATTCAGGATGTTCTTTATACAGCTTGCTGTCATCACGTCCGCCATCACAGGGCCTCCACCATAACAACGCAGTCATCCCATGATCATGAATTGCCTTTACAAGGCGGATCATATCTTCTTCCCCATTGGGGAATTTTTCGGGGTTTAACTGCCAGTCACCAGCATGATCATACCAGGCGTCGTCAATCGTGATTTGCTTAACGCCCGCCTTTGCAGAAAATCCAGCTCGTTAATAATCAACTCCGCTGTCCAGTCAAAGGCCCATCCCCATCCTTCCCAACGCTGCTGGTAGCTCCGCTGAGAAATATCGGTTTTCATCACGATCCCAAGATGCTCCATAGCATACTTGTATCCACGCAGACCTACAAAGTAATCACCTTGATGGACAATGATAAAACTTTGCCCCGCTGCTAACGGTTCCCCGCTTGTAATCGTTTTTCCGGGCCATTCAATTGATACTTGTACCGAGTCTTTTGTTTCTTTCACAGGAGTATGCACTTCCCGTCTGGTGGGAGAGGCATCCCCGATTGTGATTCCCCCTTGGGCATTGTAGGCATCGGCGATTGGAAGCGCGGCAGCTGTATAGTCCTGCCTGTTTTCTCGATAGAATTTTTCGGGAGCAGTCAAATCGATTTTCTGAAGCTGGTCATAAAACGTAGTGGGGCCTTCGCCGCCGCCGTTAAAACTCCAAACAATCTCTCCCGGATCGTACAGTTCAAACAAGCTGTCTACAAACATATCTGCACAGAGCGCTTGATTTTCTGTCTGGTAAAAAGTTTGCGTATAAAGCGCCCCTTTTACCGTATCGGATGCTTCGAGTATGTAAGTACGCTTCACTCCTAAGCTCGGACTATAGGATGTGATCGTCATCCGCTCTCCTATTCCCAATTTCCCGGATATATTCCGCTCAATTGTACAGGCAAAGTTTGTAAAATCACATACTCTTTTTCCGTCTACTGCAAGATATCCCATCTTTGACGGCTTGCTCGCTTGAACAGCCTTGCGCCCCTCTACTCGATAGAGCGTAATAGTTTGGCTGCTCGGCTGATAGACAACACGAATGCTGCGCCCGCTGATGAAGCTATCTTCCGTATCAACAGCCAAAAAATTTGCTGGCCTCATTCCTCAGCCTCCTTTTCCTGTTATCGCTATGCAAACCGGACTGTGCACCCTCCGGCTCTCATACAAGTTGTTGGTCTGCCGTTACAGCTTGATATACGGATCGAGCCCTTTGGGCTGATCGGGATTGCCGCCCAGCTCCACCGCTTTCAGCAGAGCCATAAGTTGGCACACATAGATAAACAGTACGCCCCAGGCGGCGAAATCATCCACACCGATTATCTGTACATTGGCGACACCGCCCCAAGGGTTTCCTTCTTTATCAGATACCGTGACCACCGGGCCGCCCTTTGCCAACACATCGTCCACCATTGCTTTCTGCAAGGCTTCTTCGCCGGGACGCAGCACCATCACCGTAAGGGTGTTTTTACCGCTGATCACGATGGGGCCGTGGCGGTAATCCAGTACATGGAAGTAACGCCCGCACAGCATGCTGATTTCCGTGAAGGCCAGCGCACCCTCCTCGGCAATGCCGCACAGGGGGCCATCCGCCAGCACCACCACATTATCCCAGGGCAGTGCAGCGGCTTTGGCCAGCGTATCCCGGTTTTCCTGCTGGAATGCTTCGCATTTTGCAGCAGCAGTATGTACAGCAGCGGAAAGCTCTGCTCTGCCCGCATAGGCGGCGGCCAACAGCAAAACTGCCGCGTAGAAGCTCGTCACGGTACGGGTCTGGCACACGCTTTTATCATAACACCAATCCAGCACGATATCCTGCTGACTGAGCGGCATCAAATCGTTTCCCTGCTCGGCAGAAATGGAGATCACCGGGCAGCGCAGCGTTTGACGAATTTCTTTTACCGCCATCACCAGTTCCGATGTGTGGCCTGAGCGGGACAGTGTGACTACAATGCTGTCTTTCAATGCTTCACTCCAACTTTTTGGCGATACCAGATAATCGCCTGCCGGTACAGCTACCGCGCTTGTACCGGGCAGCGCACCGAAAATGGCCGCCGCGCTTTTGGCAAGCATATAACTGGAGCCACAGCCAAAAAACGCGAACTTTTTCTGCGCGTTGCGGGCAAAGAAGTTTTTATGTTCTTCCAGCCGTTCATCAAAGTATCGGCAGGTGCGCTCCAGTGCACGAGGTGTGTCCAAAATCTCCTGTTCTGTCAAAAACATGTTTCAGTCCTCCATTAAGCGTTAAAATATTCGATCGCAAGCAGCAGGGCGCCTTCTGTTGCTGTGCGGCATGGCGGTTTTAAATTGCAGTCCAAAGCTTCCACTTCTTCCCGGAAAGGCTTCAAAATCAGTTCCCCCGCTTTGAAAAGGCCTCCAAAATAAGAGACATCCACAATATCTGTGGAAAACCGCAGCTGTTTTTTGATTGCCCTTACCATCAGCGCCAGTTCTCTGGCAGCCTCGCGATACAATTCAGCCGCCGCATGATCTCCTTCCTCGGCGGCCTGACAGGCATATTTTTGGAACGCCGCCACTTCTGTGCGGTAAGGGGCATAGGATTCTTTCACTACATGGGTAAAATAGAAATCCCTCAGCAAGCCGCATTCTTTGCGTACAATGTCATACAGCGCACCTTTGGGTACACGTCCGTCTGCCTCTTTGCTGAACAGACTCATGGCCTGACGGCCCACCCAATAGCAGCTGCCCTCATCCCCGTAAAATTCGTCCCAGCCTCCGCTGCGGGCGCTTTGGCCATCGCATCCACGGCCAAATGCAATGGAGCCTGTGCCGGCCACCACATGGATGCCCTCATGGCATTCCAGAGACCCGGCCCAGCCCACTTCTGCGTCATTCACAATGTGAACGGGTACCGGTGCAAACGCTTTTTCCATCTGTTTTACGATAAAGCTATCTATTTCGGGATTTTCTCCGTAACAAGGCAGCCCGATACAGCAGCCTGCACAATCGCTCCATTCCACACCCGCCTGGGAAAGTAGACGTGCCGTATCTTTTCGCAGTATATTCACCACGGCCTCCACACCCAACACCTGGTACGAACAACCAGTAGTGGCAAGTGTTTGAATGGGAACTCCATCTGCGGCAGACAGCGCAAACGCCGTCTTTGTACCTCCACCGTCTATGCCGATCCAGTACGTCATTTTCTCACCTCTTGAACCGCGTATCCGTCACGCTTCCGTCTCTCTTTAAGCATAGTGTACATTTTTTTGGGGAGGCAAGCAATATTTTGGTGAATTTCAGCCCAATTCCATAATTGGTACGGTTTTTTTCGTACCAATTATGGAATTGGTATGGATATTCAAGGCACTTCCCATTGAGGCTGGACAGCGAATGCATTTCAAAACCCTGTTAATCTGATTTGATTTTTGAATTTATTTTAGATAATATATTATTGATAAAACTTCCATGGCGGAGGGATCGGGATGAAAACAGAGGCTTTGTATCTTGAGGTTTACAGGCAGATTCTTAACGACATAAAAACCGGCGTTTTTGCCCGAAACCAACCCCTGCCAGCAGAACGTGTACTATGCGATAAGTACCATGTAAGCCGCTATACGCTGCGCACCGCCCTGGACCTTTTGAACCAGGCGGAAGTCATCTATACGATGCCGGGAGCAGGTACTTTTATTCAGCCCGCTTTTCTGACCCAGCCGCTCACACAATTCTATTCCTTCAGCAGCACGCTGAAAAAGGACAACATCACGATCTCGAATCATGTTGTCAGTTACGCAATGCGCCCGGTAGATGAGCGTCTCTGCCGCAAAACAGGACATGCCACTGGCAGCGCCGTTCATGAATTGGTGCGCCTGCGCTCCGGGCAGGGCGAGCCCTTGATGATAGAAACCAGTTACCTTCCGGTGAAACGGTTTCCTTCTTTGGATGTAGAGCGTTTGGAGAACGGTTCACTCTATGACTTCTTGACAGCTGCTTATGGGTTTGAGATACACAACGTCCGGGAAACCCTGCGTCCTGTTATGCCTTTACCCCAGGAAAAAGAGCTGCTGCAGATCACCGGCACGCTTCCCTGCATTTTGTTGGAGCGTTTTACCCATGAAAACGGGGCCTGTGCTGAATACACAAAAAGCATTGTGCGCGGCGACAAATACATTTTCAGTGTTGAGCTAAAAAAATAGAGATTAGAAGCAAGTATTGAAGCATCAGTTTTCTTGGCTGCATGCACTTTTCCAGTATTGCACACTTCCTGTTAATTTACCTTGTAATATTCCATTGCATCCATTCTCTCTCTATTCTCCCAAACCTCAAAATGTAGATGGTTGCCCGTACTGTTCCCCGTACTGCCCACATAGCCGATGACCTCCCCTTGCTGCACCTGCTGTCCGGGCGTGACACAGATGCTGGAACAGTGGGCGTACAGCGTGTCAAACGTTCCATCATGCTGTATCTTTACGTAATACCCATAGCTTCCGCCCCACGGGTCGGTCGCGTTTGCAACTGTCACCGTGCCTCCCGCTGCCGCAAGAACCGGCGTACCATACGGCGCGGCAATATCCGTCCCGCTGTGGTAGGATATTTCGCCCGTAAACGGGTCGGTGCGGTATCCAAACTGTGAGATGATGGTAAAGCTCTGCGGCAGCGGCCATGCAAAAATGCCCGTGCCTACCCAATCGGCGTCGCTGCCGATCATACCGCCGCCATGGGTAAAGCCTCCCAACAGAGACGCCCACATGACGCTGTATTCCTCATGCCGCAGCAGCGCCAGATGCTCGTTCTGCTGTTCAGTAAAGCCATAGGCCGCGGCCATCTGCTCCGGCGTTGTGTGGTGCAGATAGACCGTCAGCGTCGTTTCTTCTATCTCCTGCATCTCGACCACCTCATTTCCGTCCTCATCCTCTGTAACCATCTCCACCTCTTTTTTCACCGTAACGCTTCTGTATGTGATCTGGTTCATATCCCACATCACACCGCGCAAAATCTCTTTTTTCTGTTCATCCATGGTCACAACGTCCATGCCGTTCACACCATCTGTTGTGACTTTGACGGCGTAGACAGAGAGCACATCCTCCCACCGAATGGCAGAAACACCATCCGATGCTTCGATTTCCAAAATATCATGGGGGTTCGCTTGTTCGATCTGACCGATGCGGGCGTAGTATTCTTCGTTCAGCTCCGTCGTCGCCTGCCGCATGAGCATCCCGTCCTGTGTCGTTTCGTTGGAAAAGAACACGCCGAAGGGAGAAGCCAGAAACGCCCCCACCATCCCCGCAATGAGAACCAGAACCAAAACAGGCGACGCCGCGGCAAGCGCTGCGCCTGACCAGGATAACACGGCGGACGCCACCCGCGCCGCCGTCTGCCCGGCCTGTGCCAGCAGCCTGCCCGCACTCCGGGCCGCCTGTACGGTTGCTTGTACAGTCTGCCGTGCAAATTGGCGCGCCGCCTGTTTTTGTGAAGCGCCCTTGGACGCTTCGGCAATTTCATGCCCCTCTCTTAAAAAATGCAGAAGAACGGTGCGCACCATCGTGCACCGTTCTTTCTGCCGCATAGCTCCCGGCCTCAGTGTGTCAGACCGGCGTGAAGCCACCTCCTGCGCCCGATTCAAAATTTCCCGATTTCGGGAAATTTTCTCTGTTTTCTGTCCCACACCATCGGTATGCGCGGCCCGTGATGCAGAGCGATAACGGCCTACTGCCTGTGCATCCGTCCATTGGTCCTTTTCCCGTTCTGCCCGCAGAGGCACAGCCTGCCTGAATACCGCCCGGCCTGCGTCCGCAGCCGTCTCCCCGCCCCGCAGCGCAGCACGCTCCACCTGTTCCTCTGCTGCACGCTCCGGCGCTTTCTCCTGCGTATCACGCTGCCGGGAAGCCTGCCTTTCCATCAGACCCGCCCGCAGCATACGCTTTGCCGCACGCGGCAAAGCATCACTCTTTTCCTTTACGCGCGCTCCTTCCGCGCTTTTCTTTGTTTTCAGTTCTTTCATCAGACTACACCTCCCCTGGGCGCGTGCTCATCAATTTGTAAAGTTGGGTGTCCTTTGGAATATCATTGATGAACGGCACCAGACTGCCGCCCATCTTCAGCAGGCCGCGTCCCGCTTCAGAATCCGTGACATACGAAAGCTGCGTATCCGAAATATGCAGAAGCTCCGCCAGCTTCGTGCGGTCCGACGCCGCCTGATTGAGCAGTACAAGAAATTCACTGTTGGAGATCATACTGCGTGCTACCTCGTTGTCCAGCGCCTGGTCCAGATTCTGAAATATCCCACTGGCCAAAGCCCCGTACTTCCGGTATCTTTTCCATGATACATCCAGAAAGTTCGTGGACCACTCATAGGAAAACAGAACAGACAGCTCATCAAAATAGATCCACGTCCGCTTGCCACGCAGGCGGTTCTGCATCACGCGCATCATGACCACCTCCATCAGCACCAGCATGCCGATGGGGCGCAGCTGCTGGCCCAGGTCCCGGATATTGAAGCACAAAACACGGTTGTCCAGCTGCACGTTGGTGGGCTGTGCGAACGTGTTCAGGCTGCCCTTTGTGAAAATTTCACTGGCCAGCACGATATCCTTCGCCAGATCCTCCTTCTGGCACTGCAAAATACGGTAAAGGTCCTGCAGTGTAGGAGCCTGCGGCTTTTTGCTGAATTCCTCATACAGGTCGAGCACCGCGCGGTCGATGATGGATTTTGCCCGGCGTCCGTTCGTCTGCACATCCAAAAGGTGCTCGTACAGTGTAAGGATAAACTCGGATTTGAGCGAAACAGGCTTTTCCCCTGCCTCATAGCCCTTTCCCAGCTCCAGCGCGTTCACATGCTGCGTGCTGTCCGGCGCAAGGCGGATGTTCTGCCCTCTCACCGCATCCACCACCGGGCCGAACTCCGCTTCGGGGTCACAGATCAATACATCATCGTCCGTGTTCAGAATAACGTTCATCAGCTCCCATTTCGCGGCCATGCTCTTGCCGCTGCCCGGCACACCAAGATAAAAACCGTTCCCGTTGAGCAGCAGCTTGCGGTTGCAAATGATGCTGTTCCGGCTGATGGCATTTCTGCCATAATAGATACCGCCCCGGTCCATCACATCCTGCACGGAAAAGGGCGTCAGCGCCGCCGCGCTCTCTGTGTTCATCGTGCGCATCGCTTCAATTTCCCGTAAGCCGTAGGGCAGCGCCGTGTTCAGGCCCTCCTCCTGCTGGAAATGGAGCGTATTGAAACGGCACAGATCGCCCCGCGCCGTGGCCGTGATGGCCTCCGTGTCACTGTTGAGCTGCGCATAGCTGTCCGCCAGATGCACCAGCGTCACCAGCACAAGCACCATCCGCTGGTCCCGCGAAGTCAGATCATCCAGCAGCGCCTTCATTTCCTGCCGCATCTGCTGCATCTCATAGGGAGGCTCCGCGGAAAAGTTGTGGTTCGCGTTCTGCTTTTGCTGCCACCGGGTAATATCCGTCTCCACGGCAAGCACGCGCTTTTGCATGTCCGCCACTGCCTCCTCCATGGGGACTGGGACGATCTGGATGGACAGCATCAGATTCTGCGGGAATTCGCACAGCCTGGCGATCGTTTCGTCCTTGAGAAAATTGGGATAGTCCTTTAAAAACAGTACGCGCCCGAACTTTTTGCCCATGATGAAATGGTCGCTCTTGAATTGCAGGCTGTCCGGCGCGATATAGTCCTGGAAATCCTGGCCACGCGCCATGGCCTGCGAAAGGTCAAAATTGAAATACTGTTCTTCCCCGCTGCGAAAAAAATCGTGCAGGATGCGGATGCGGTCATGGGAAGAAAGCTCTGTAAGCTGGCTGGACAGCCGCCCGAATCCGGATGCAAGCTCTGTGCCGACGCGGGCAAAAAAACTCCTTGCCTCCTCAATACTCCGCCGCTGCACAGAGATAACGATGTATTTCTCCCGGAAAATGTTGTTGCTCCATTCCGTGCGCTCCCGCACGATCTGGTTGTATTCCTCCCGCAGCCTGTCCATATCATCGCCGCGCAAATGCATCAGCATGGTGTTCTCAAATTCCATCGGGTCGATGCGGCGATTGTTCGTGAGCACCTGCAAATACGCATCATCCGGCCATGCGTTGATGACGCTGCAGTAGCGCATCAATATTTCCGACTGGTCCGCTTCCGACGCCACGGCGTAGTTCACATCCTGAAACCGCCACATCTTGGAATACCGCCCGCCGCACAGCCAGACCCCGTCCCGGTATACTGCACCAGCGTTATCCCGCCCTTGGGCTGGACAGCCTGTATCACCTGATCCGCCCGCAGCTTTCCTGCTCGCGCAAGCGCATCCACCGCCTGATGAACGAGATGAACATCTCCTCCACGCGCAGGCGTGCCTACAAAAGCCACGACCAACTCAAGACACGCGCACCCCATCGCGCCCAATCTCCTTGCGCGCCGCTCCAATACGCCGCCTACGCTTACCGTCAGCGTCTCGCCAGCCTCGGCATCCGGCAAAGCATGTCCCGCAAGGGCGATCCCTATGACAACGCCGTGGCCGAAAACTTCTTCAGCTGCCTCAAGTGCGAGTGCGTCCATCTGCGCCATTTCGCCTCAAGGGCA
>VOFI01001058.1_pt1 | contig 24000 bp, 35 predicted proteins | sample 5384131 | NCBI WGS metagenome assembly VOFI01 (sample SAMN12384728, study PRJNA508395) | human gut metagenome | isolation source: healthy gut H | host: Homo sapiens | reverse complement strand
AAAACAGCACCAGCAGCCCATAACCGATTGCCTGCAACGCGCCGTGGATGCCTGTCATAACGCCCCAGACCTGCCCGCCTTTAAATGTCTGCGGACTTTCGGTCAGCAGCGACCAGATTTCCGCCAGCTTGTCGTTCCATGTGGAGAGCGCGGCGTTTAAGTTGCTGACGATCCATGACTCACCCACAGGGCATCACCGCCTTTCCTCTTGGTGCGGCCCTCACGCGGTGATGAGGTCGAGGATTTCTTTGGCGAACGTGATAACCAGACCGCCCGCCAGCGTCAGAAAGCCCTGGCTTCTCTGGCTGGGGTCGTGGCTCTGGAACGACAGGCTGACCTGTACCACGCCCCAGCCCAGCAGGATAAGGCCCACCGCGCGAATCAGCGAAAAGATGAATGTGGAGAGATTCTCGACCACGACCAGCGGGTCATCTGCGGCAAAGGCGGGCAGGGCAAAAACAATGCCGCACACCAGCACGGCGTACAGCATGAACAGGCTGCGAGAAATTTTTACGGATTTTTTGTTGTTATTCAGTCATTTCTGCGGCTTCGGCGGGCAGAAAATCGTCCATATCCAGCAGTTCATAATTTTCGGGTGCACCGGGCAGATCGTCCAGCGCGTTGTCGGCGGCGGTGTAGTCATAGGGAGCTGCGCCGCCGTCCTCGGTGTAGCGAATGTTCGGGTGCTTCAGCAGATTGTATTTCAAATCCACCACCGGGCGTTCCCCACGAATGAACAGAATGCATTTGCTGTTGTCCAGCAGCCGCACCTCGTCCGGGGTCATAAGGTCGCGCCCGGATTGCTGGTGGTTGATGCTGTAACTGCCGCTGCGCCCTTTGCTTTGGTTATAGCTGGTCGTGGAAATGGTTTCCTTTCCCAGCAGTTCCGAGACATACTTGTGGGTTTCCTTTTTCAGTGCCGCCGAGATAGAGAAACTCATCACACAGACCGACCAGCGATTCCCAATCGTCTTTATACATGGCTTTGAGCTGTGCCATGTTTTGCACGATGATGGAGCAGAAAATGCCACGGGAACGCATAGTTGCCAGCGCCGACAAGAATGTATCTTTTGGCAGTGACAGGTTTGCATACTCATCCATGAGACAATGCACCGGCACAGGCAAGCGTCCTTTGTGTATGCGGTCTGCTTGGCGGTACAGCGTTTGGATGAGCTGGGTGTAAATCATGCCGACCAGATAATTCAGCGACTTATCCGAATCCGGGATGCAGCAGAACAGCGCGATTTTGCGTTCGCCCAATTCCGGCAAGTGCAGCTCGTCCGTCATCGTCAGCTTGGCAATGGACGGCAGGTTGAATGCAGCCAAGCGTACACCTACGCTGACGAGGATGGATTTTGCGGTTTTGCCAGCCGCTTGTTTGAAAATGCGGTACTGCTTGCAGGCGATGCTGTCGGGTTCGCGCATTTCCAAGCGCTCGAACAAGATGTCAAGCGGAGATTGGTAGTTATCATCGTCCTCGCGGACTTCGGCGGCGGCAATCATCTCCATGACCATCGAGAAGTTTTGTTCTTCGGGTGGAGCTTCGTGCAGCAGGTACAGCATGAGGGCTTGGAGCAGGGCGGTTTCGGACTTCTCCCAGAAGGGGTCTGAGCTTTGAGAGTGTGACGGAGTTGTGTTTTGGATTAGATTGCTGATTAGGGAAAGCACATCTTTATCATCCTGCACATAGACAAAAGGGTTATAACAAAAGGACGTGGTAGGGTTGATGAGGTCAAAAATGATAACCTCATAGCCTTTTGCTTCAGCAAATTACCGGTCTTACGCAAAATTTCGGCCTTGGGATCTGTAATTACCATAGAGCAGGCACATTCCAGCACATTCGGCACACCATAAGTGCGTGTCTTACCTGCGCCGGAGCCGCCGACAATCAGGATGTTGGTGTTGTGCTTGTGTTTGTAGCCGTCTATCCCGATGTGAAAGTGTTGGGTCAGCAGCAGGTTCGGTCCGCGCTTATCCATGTAGAACTTGCTCAATCGGAACACATCGCCCCAAGCCGCCGAGCCATGCTCCGCGCCGGGGCGGGTGTTCTTCTGATCCGACACAGCCACGATAACCGCTACCGCGTAAATCACCGTAAACACAAGCAAAAAAGCGCGGGCTGTCTTGACTCCACGCCAAGGAAAACGGCTCTGCCAGTGCGCTGTTCAGTGCATCCAGCAGAGCCGTTATTTTCATACCCGGCGCCAGCGGCAAGCCACCGCCAGCGCCGCCCACCACACGAGGGGTAGCGGCAGCAGCCAGACCCACCAAGGATTCTTTCTTCCCGGCGTGGGGAGTTTTACCTTTCTTCACCGCGATAGGGCGGGCGCTTTGTACGTTCGGCATCCCATGCCTGACGCTTTCTCCACAACTTCGGCAAAACTACGGAAAAGTCTTGCGGCATCCGTTCCGCCTTGATTTGCGGCAGATTGGAAAACAAATCGCTTTGCAGCGTTTCCCATGCCACTTTGTCGGGGGCGTTTTGGGCATAGAATTTATTGTAGCTGTATGCCAGACCGCTGACTTCAATGTAGTGCTTGACTTCCGTCCGCAGCATTTGCCGTTCCCATTCGGTTTCCTGCGCACGGTGGGGTGCAAGCTGCTCCTGCATGATTGCCTGATGTAAATCGGCAGACGATTTCAGCAGGGTCGGATACTTTCGGAATAACTTGGCGGCAATTTCTTCCTTTTCAAAATAGGTGTGCAGCTGCTGCCCCGCGTAGGCATACCACGCCACATTCCCGCATCCCATCCACTCAGTATCTCGGAACGGAATGTTGAGCGCCGCAAGGTTATCGGGGTCAATCAGCGCCTGCCGATAAGCATCGTACCCCTGCATAATCAGCCAGTTACGGAAATCGGTAAATCTGTCATCCGAACTGCCGTCATTGATGATGCAGGCTGCTGCGACCATTTTGGGAAAGTTGGCTTTATTGCGATAACTTTGCCATGCGCAATCAAAGCCGAGCAGTTCATCCTGCGGCAATTTGATGAGTTCCGTGTAAAGGAACTGTTTCACGGACGCTTCATCCTGCATATCCGCTTTGGCGCGGATCCGGTCAATGATCGACCAGAATTTTTCCCATGTCATAGCCGGATTTACCAGATAAACAGCGGCGTGTGGGCATGGAGCAGCCGAGCCAGAGCATCGTCCACGGCATCGGTGTACCCGCCCTCAGCCAAGCGCTGGGTGCGCAGTTGGTTGAGAGCTGCTTTTGCCAGCCGATACTCTGCCGCCGACATCGTCAGTTTGCCGCCCGCGGGCAGATCGTTCACCCGCAAAATCAGCCGCCCCGTTTCTTCGGCGCTGCCGCCGCGGGCGCGTTGACCGTAGTAGACATCGCCCAGCGCCCGGAGCAGGATGCTTTTGTTGGCACGGTCGAGTTTCACTTTGTGTTCTGTCATTGTTTTTGCACCTCCTATCGCCAACATACCATAGAACTGCCGCAATAGCTATCTGCCATTTGAAAACAAACAGAAAACATTTACAGCACCTTTTCTTTGCGTCGGATTTTTACCGGCAGTTTGGGCATACGGTCTTTGGGCGCCTCTGCCCGGTTTCGCAGGTAGGCAGTAATATCCCGCAATTCCATGCGCACGCTGGGGCGCTCACCCTTTGGTGCGCGCCATATCGGCGCGCGGCGACGGCGAGTTTGCAAAAGATTTGCTGCTGTCGGAGAAAGGCTCGGACGGACTGGCGTTCTCCGAGCCCAGCGGAAAATCCACGGCGGGTGTGTCCTCGTGGTTGGGGGCTGCATTTTCCAAATTTTGTTGCACAGCATCGACCAGTTCTGCCGTGCCGGTGTCCACGACATCCAACTGCAGTTTTTCAATAATGCGATTCGCTTTGGAAGCGTCGTCCTGCAAAATAGCGATCTCAATGTGGTCGGGATCCATCTTGTCGCGGATGGGGCAAAACAGCAGACCATGCGCTTTGGCAGCGCGGGCAAAATCGTGCATACGGTCTTTGTCTACCGTAAAAAATTTCAGCGGCTTCTGCTCTTTCAGGAAACGGATTAGGTGCGTGTTGCCGTGGGTCTTTTTGCTGTCGTGCAGCACTGCCTGTGCGAAAATAAAGAAGTTTTTCGCAGCGGTGCCGGAAATTCGCAGAGCAAACTCCGCGCCCTCCAGCGAGTAGCGGACGACCTGATCTGCGGGTTCAGAGCCGTAATTCATCTGGCATCACCGGTCTTTTCTTTGGGCGAGGGCAAGCGGCTGAACGAGTCCACGCCGGGGATGAGGGCAAGGCTGCGCCCGCAGTCCCAATCTACATGGATTTGCCCAGCGTCGTCGATACATTCCACCGTCCCCATGGAACCGGGCGGTACGGGAAATTCATCTTCCATACAGCTGAGTTGCAGCCGCGTGCCGGGCGGGTACTTGCGGTGCAGATGTTCGATGTAGTCTTTGTTGGGGTATTTCATGGGCATCTTTCCTTTCATGGTTATAGTGTCAAATCAATGTTGGGACGGCGGTCACGCGCACGTTCCTGTTCTTGTTTTTGCTGTTCAGCGCGGTCACGGCGGGCTTCGGTGAGGTGCTGCTGCACCTCGATTGAATGTTCTGCAATTTTTCGGCAGAGGCGTTCTTCTTGGCGAAGCTGCTTTAGGGCGGTGTTGACCGATTCACGCTGCGATTGTACATCATCGGTTTTGGGCAGTTGCTTACGCTTTGTCAGCAACTGCCTAATTTCTGTTTGCAGGGCTTGTCGGTGAGTTTCCAGCTGTGCCAGCGTGTTAATGTTGTTCTTAGATAAAAACTCCATCTGCCGGATGCGCTGGTCTAACTTGTAGGCATCCTGCCGCACGGCATAGCTGGGGCGGCGTGGCTTGCGAGGGAGGGCACCCAACTCGTACAGGTAACGGTAGTACAGCGCCCGCAGCCCGGTCAGTTTGCGGCGGGGCTTCTTTTTTCGCTTCGTAGGCGACTATGTTGAACGACAGGGGGTATTTTCCACATACGGGCGGTAGGTTCGTGGATACAGGATGCGCGTCTGGATGGCTTCTGGCGTGTACCGCTTGCCCAGCGTTTTGAAGCGAACAAAACGTTCTTTTTCCGGGCGGACGCAAAACAGGATACTTGCGCCCCATGCGGACTTCATACCCTTTGCGCTCCAGCACAGTAAGAAATTGCCTCCATGTAAGGCTTTGTTGAATTGCTTCGTCCACATCCTGCCGAATAGCTGTGCGCCATGTTGGCTGACCGTTTTTCTCCGCCAACCATTCGGCGTAGGGCTTTGCCACATGATGGGAGGTTTCGGTGTCAATGACCGACAGCTTATATTTCCGGCAAAGTTCATCTGACGCCGCGCGGATTTCCGTCACATAGCTTTTGCCGTTGCTGTGATATTTTTTGCCGTCTATCCGGCTGACCGAATTCCAGACAATATGCGAATGGATATGCCCGGTGTTCAGGTGCGTACCGATGACATATTCATACTGCCCACCCAGCACGCGGTCTGCCAGTTCCTTTGCGATTTGGTGCGCAAGTTCCGGCGTCACTTCGCCGGCGGCAAAGCTCTGTACAAGGTGGTAACCCTGCACACCGCCCGGTTTGTGCCACTGTTCCTTGGTTTGGCGCATATCGGCAAAGGCGGTTTCCAGCGTGCAGGCATACGAGCTTTCAAAACAGGATTGCTCCGTTTTGTCACGGTTGGCGGCATAGTCGAGGGCATCCTGCAAGGATACCGCCGTGGTCTTTTCCTTGTTCATCACATACTTCACCGCCCGATCCAGACGGCGGACAGGGATTACGGATGTGTAAGCCATATTTCATAGAGCCTCCTAGTAGTTTTCTTTTATCTCGCGCCAGACTTCCTTGGCGATGCGCATCATCTCGTCCACGCTTTGCTGCCCCGCCACGCCCGTGCTGTTGGCGCGATGCGCAAGCTGGTTTGCGTTGTTGCACAAACCGGAAATTTGCCGCACAAGTTCCGCATGGTGTGTGCAGGGGCGCGGATGGATTTCTTTGCCCAAGATTAGGGAGCGCAGGTATTCCTCGCGCGAAAATCCACTTTATTTTGACCTGTTCACAAAGATGGCGGTACTCGCGCTCGTTCAGCCGCAACGGGATAACATGACCGCGTCTGCGCATTGCGGGGGTTTGGGGATCACCCCAAAGGTGCGTTTGGATATCCAAACGCTATGCTTGCAAAACACAACACCCCGCAAAACGGTTCATGACACAAGGTCGTCGCCCTCCGAAACGGCTTTTTTCAAACCGTCCAAGGTCGTTACGATGCGGTTGTATTTCTGCGCCAAACCGATCTGCGCGTTGGTGGTCGCATCCTGATTGCGGCTGCAGACCACCAGCATCGGGCAGCGCAGCAGCTTATCCCGCACAATGGCGGTGTATTCGCTGCGTTCTACGGCATCTTCCAGCACCAAATACTGGCTGTCCTGCAATTTAGGGCATACCGGCAGGTAGCCCAGCAGGTACACCTCGCGGCAATAGTTGCGCAGGTGTTTGGAGGTTGCGCCCTCGCTGGCGCAGATAAAAGCCCACGGTCGTTTCATTTTCGTGTTTCCTTTCTGAATTTCGGGAGTGAATCAGATTTGATTCACTTTTCGGTATCTCATGCAAAATAGTGAATCAGAACTGATTCACTCGGCATTTTCATCGGCTGCAAGGGCAGTTTTCAGCCGTTCGGCGCTGCGTTGGAAGTAGGCATCCGACATTTCAATGCCGACAGCCTCATAGCCTTCCTGCACAGCGGCCAGCACTGTGGTGCCTGCCCCGGCAAAGGGGTCAAGGATGCGCCCGCCCGGCTCACAAATCTGCACCACATCCCGCATAAGCTGCAAGGGCTTTTCGGTGACATGGATGCGGTTCTGCGGGTTCGTGTACCGGAACACGCCCGGCAGACACCCAACATTTCTCTCAAGCGGCATTTTGCCGTTGGACCCCCACACAATGTACTCGGACTGCTGGCGAAAGCGTCCTTTCTGTGGACGGCTGGCGACTTTATCCCACACGGCTACACCGCGCCATGTCCAGCCTGCCCACTGCAAAGCCAGCGTCATGGCGGGCAACTGCCGCCAATCGATGAACAGGCAGACGGGCGCACCGGGCTTGGCAATGCGGCGGGCATCCTGCAGCCATGCCGCCGTCCAGAACATCCAACTCAGCTGATCCATCTGGTCGCTATCGAAGTCAGGCAGTGCCTTTTCCCCTTTGCTCATGCTGCTGTACTTTTCGTTGGTGCTGCGGTTCTTGGTGGTCTGGCTGCTGCCGCCGCTGGCATAGGGCGGGTCGGTGATGATGGCATCGAAGCTGTTCGGTTCAAGCTGACGGAGGATCTGCAAAGAATCCCCGTGCAAAATCGACCAGCGGTCACCGCCGCAGTGTTCGGGCATCCGGAAATCCGGGTTGAGAATGTTGAGCGTTTCGGGAGTGTTCGTCAAAGGCATCTTCCTTTCGTTTTATCGTTCAAAATCATGGGTACAGGGTTCTTTCGGGGGCGGCGTGCGGCTTGCCGTCTGCACAGAAACACGGTCATCTTCGAGTACAAAGCAGTCCTGCGTCCTGTTGTCGAGCTTGGTGCCGGGCAGAACAACGGCATCGCCGCGGCAAACAACATTGCCTGAAATTTCTCCATAGATGCGGGCGCTGCCGTCAATGATCGGTGCGCACATTGTCTGCTCATCCTGCCGAATCACGGCATAACCGCAGACGCAGCTTTTTCCCATAATAGCCCCGCCGCAGACGATGGCATCATCCTGCACAGTCGCATCCCCATTACGGTTGCGTTCTTTCCAACATAGGCGCAGCCCTTTGCAACGGCGCGATCTGTAAGGACTGCATCACCGCAGACAGCTGCGTTTTCACAGGCGATGGAATCCTCCGAAATCCATGCGCGACCCTCTTGGTCGAGGTTGTCATAGCTTTCCACATAGCCGCCGAGCATCCCGGCAAGGACATCCTCAGTCAAGTCCGTCACCGCCCGGATGCGGTGCAGGTTGGGGTTGTCGGGATGGGCGATGTCGGTGATCTCGTATTTCTTCATCTGGCATCACCCCGGTCACGCTTGGGCGTAGGGCTGGGCGACAGTTCGGTTTCCACATACTCGGAAACGATGTTGAGTGCTTCGGAGTAGCTTTGACTTGCCGTGACCCTGTCGCACATTTCCTTGGCCTTATCGCTCTGCCCGGCATTTTTCAGCAGGCGCGAGGCTCGACCCATAATGGCAAAAATGTTGCCGTCCTGCCCAATCAGCTGCATCTTGGGCTTCTTCGGGCGGTTCAGCAGTTTGTTGAATTCGGTCATATCCGGCACATCGCGTTTCAGTTCAAAATCGTGATCCTGCCAGAAATGGACATACAGCTTGCCATCTCCAACATCGATTTCCCGCTGCTCAAAGCCCCCTCGCCCCAGCCGTCGCTGTACTGACCGGAAATATATGCGCAGAACACAGCCTGTTCCTCGCCGGTAAGCGGTGCGTCCGTATCGACCCACAGGGAGCCGACCAGTTCTCCGTTCACCTCGTCCACGGTGGGAACGGCGCGGACGACCTTGCGGCGGACGGAATCGTCCTCGTGGTAATATCGCATCAGATCGCCGTAAAAATCTTTGACATCCTCGTAGATGGCATCGCGGATAACATCGCGGTAACCGGTCAGTTCTTTACCGGTGTAAGGGATACCCTCGTATTCGCTGTAATCATCGCCCAAATCCTCGGTGTCATTCGGGAAAAAGTCCGCAGTCAGCGGAGAATAAAATTTCATCTGCAAATTGCATCACCTCGGTTTCTGCCTTACAGATCATGGTTGATCTGCGCGGCGTAGTAGTTTTCCATCGTCAGCGGCGCATTGTACAGCGCCGCCAGTAAGTACTGCTTGATGTTTCGGATCTCGGTGGTGTTCTGCCGCATCCTGTCCAAAACATACTGGATATGTTCGGCGTTCAGCTTCAAAAACTGCGATTTCACCACCTCTGTCGGGAAGTCGTTTTGCGCAATGCGAATCGTTTTTCGCCTTGCACAGACGGTGTCCAGCATCAGGTGTACAAGTTCATCCAACCGTGCCCTGTCTGTCGGATTGCGCGCCGCAAGCAGCGCATACTCGATGTTGTCAAGAATCAGGTTGCGGTACTGCGTGCGGATAAGGTCTGATTCGTATTTACTATTTTCGTTATTTGTTTCTTTAGTATTTAATTGTGCGGGATTTTCCTGTGCAGGTTTTTTCCTGCGCGGGTTTTGCCTGCACAGGCTTTTCCCGTTCAGGTTTAGCCTGTACGGGATTTTCCGGTTCTGGTTCCTGCGGTTGCTCAAACACCGTGTACTCCATACCGCGAACCTGCCCGCTTTGGTCACGGACACGGCGGCGGATGATGTACCCGGCGTTTTCCAGTTCCCGAACCGTTGCCCGAATCCCGTCCACACCCTCTTTGCAGATGGACGCCAACCCGCGCGTGGTATAATCCCAATCTTCGGGCAGAGACAGCATCAAAGATAAAAGCCCCTTCGCCTTGAGCGAAAAAGAGCTTTGTTGCGCAGATGATGGTTGGACATAATGGTATAATTTTGCGTCTTTTGTACACGGAACACAGCCATAACGATTTACCTCCTGTTTATGCCCTATAAGTGGGCGAACGATTTCTAACTTTCATGTTGATTTCTCTCTCTATCGGCAAGGCGCCGCGCGGTGGGCGGCAGTTCTTGCCACCAGGTTGTTTTTTGCCATATCAGCGTAATCTCCATTCTCGATGTCGGGCGGCAGGTCGCAAACTTGATACTTTTTCTCGGTAAAGGTTCTGAATGCCGACACTCGCCATGCGCCCTTTGGCATCGTTGTCCAGCCGCAGCTCTATCGTGGTGATCTCCGGGTGCTGGCGCAGAAATTCCTGCAAGGCCAGTGGCTCTTTGCCAGAGGACGAGACCCCGCCCAGCGACAAACGGTATCTGTCCGCAGCATCGCCGCAGAGCGTCATCTCGGCCATGGCATCTATGGCGGCTTCAAACACCGCCACGGTAGTGCCGGGCTGCATTGGCGGGATGCAGAATCCGTACTGTTTCTGACTGCCGGGAGCCTCCCTCTTGAACGGTTTCCCATAGTCATAAATACCGCGCAGAGCAGCATATTTCGGCACACCCTGCGGGTCTTTGCCCAAGAAAACACAGTTGTGATATTCTGCACTTTCGTACAGAATTTTTCTCTCAATACAGTACCGGATGGTGGGCAGCGAGATGCCGCGCCCCAGCAGATACCGCGTCACACGGTCATTATTCGGTGCAGGGTTCGGCAGCCGGAACGGCGGGCGCTCGCGTTCCACCGCCTCATGCTGCACTGGGATGTACATCGGGCTTTCCTCACACAGCAGCTGCACCGCCTCTACAAACGGTACACCTTCCACATAAATCAAATATTTCAGCGCCGACTTGCCGCCAATGTCGCGGCTTTTCCAGTGCCAGACACTGGATTCGCCGTTTATCTTGAAGCTGTCATGCTCCGCAAGCTGGTACTCACCCCGCGCACTGCTTTTCACCAGCGAACCGGGTCTATACCGCCGCAGGAACTCGATTGCCGTCATCTGATTGGCGGCACGGATTTGTTCTTTACTGACGCGCGGCAATTACACAATGTAAGCGGCGAGGTCGCTCATATGTTCAACATTTTCCCACGGAAAATCCTTTGCGCCCGAAGTGACCGCCCGCCGCCGTGCGGCTGTAAATAGGGTTCAGCAGGTCGAGCTGCTTGATGATGCCCGCAGGGGTCAGGTCATACGCCTTGCGCACAGCGGCCGACAGGCAATCATCCTCGCAGGGGCCACCTGTGCCAAACGTATTCACATCCACCATGACAGGCTCTTTCTCCCCGATGGCGTAGGCCAGCGTGACCTGACAGCGCTGGGCAAAGCCTGCCGCGACGATATTTTTGGCAATAAACCGCGCCATGTACGCGGCGCTGCGGTCTACCTTTGGTGGCATCCTTGCCGCTGAACGCACCGCCGCCGGGGTGCAAAATGTGCCATAGCTGTCCACCATGAGCTTGCGCCCGGTCAAGCCGGTATCGGCATCCGGTCCGCCCTGCACAAACTTGCCGCTGGGGTTCAGGATGATTTCCGCGTCGTCGGCGGGCATACCGTCAAAGGCCAGTGGGGAACACATATTCGTCCAGCAGATCCGCCAGCTTATTGATGTCGGTGTCCTCCTTTTGTGCTGGACAGAAACGACCACTGTGGTGATGCGCACAGGCGTGTCGCCGTTGTATTCCATCGTGACCTGCACCTTGCCGTCCGGGCCGATGTCGGGGATAACGCCGGTCATGCGGGAGATTTCCAACAGCGTTACAAGGCGTTGCGCCGCCACCATAGGCATCGGCAGATATTCGGGTGTTTCGTTGCAGGCGTAGCCGACCATAACGCCCTGATCGCCCGCACCGAGGGTGTCCTCGTCCTCTCCCACAGCCAGTTCGGGTTCCACCGCGCCCGCAATGTCGGGGCTTTGGTCGTGGATGTAGCAGTCGATCTGGTAGTCTTTCGGGTCATAGCCGACATCGCGCAGGGTGTCGCGGACGATATTGAATACATCCGGCTTAGCGCTGGTCGTAATTTCGCCCGCCACGATAATGTGACCGTGGGTTGCCATGACCTCACAGGCCACGCGGCTGGCGGGATCATGCTGCAGACAGGCGTCCAGCACGCTGTCGGCAATAAGGTCGCACAGCTTGTCGGGATGCCCGCGCATAACGGATTCTGCGGTGTAAAAACGGGGATGCTCGTTTTCCTGCATGGTTTCGGTATTTTTAAAAATGTCGTTCATAGGTTTTTCTCCTTGATTGTTGGATGATTTCGGACAAAAGGAAAAAGCCCGCAGGCGGGCTGCGGGCTAGGACGGTAGTATTCATATCAGCGCTCCTGTTCTTGGTGCGGGGGCGCCTTGTTGCCTGCATGAATTGAGCGTAGCCTTCCGGCGTAGTGTGTTCCACACACAGGGTCTTGCCCAGCAGGAAAAACAGCTGCGGGTCGTGGTACATTTCTTCGTAGTGCTTCATCTGCTGCGGGGTAAGGTCAGTAAAATCGTTGCTGGTCAGCCCGCAGACGAAAAACGTGCCATGGATGATGTCATAGTCGCCCAGCATACGGTTCAGCGGCAGGTTTTCTGCAATGCCGTTGTCATTGCAGACGTTATGTGGTGCACCACATAACGTCTGTAATGCGTAGTTATATGTTATGTGTAGCATAATTGACATCTCCTTTCGTACTTCCTGATTTCATTTGTATTTTAGCCGGTAGCTTTTTTGTGATACTCTACATAATGTAGAGACACAATGCTCTGCAAATAACATCAGGAGGTTTTATAATGTCTGAAGCAACAATACCAATCAAGGAATTGATGGAAAAGACCGAGCAATGGCTACTCGGTCAGGGTTACAAGAAAAGTACTCTTGGGTTTTATAGAGCTACATGGAACAGATTTCTTTCGTATTCAGCCTCCCCGCTTATAGCCGTGAAACTGCAGAGCAGTTTTTGCTTCAATACTTCGGAGTCGATGTCCACGCTATAGATCAGACTCTTGACGGTCGAATGCGCCATGCACGGCGTCACATGAATGCATTGGACGAGATTTTTCGCACGGGAACAGTGTGCCGCCGTAAAGTTTATGGCGTTGCTTCTATTGATGACGATTGTTTCGATAAGTTTTTTCCGACTACTTGAGTTATTGCAAAATGCAGAATTTTTCGAGATCGTGGATGGACAACACAATAGCAGCATTGAGGCTTTTCTTGCTTGCTGTTCATTCATCAAACACACAGAACATCAAAAGCATAAATGCGGAGACTATCAACTGTTTTTCCACGGCTATGAGCAATGCTTCAGAAATATGCATGAATGTTCGTAGAGCAAGATGCCGACAAGTTGGTGCTTACCTGCACTGGCTTTATGACCACAAATATACGGATTTGGATTATTCCCTTCAACTCCCAAACTTCAAACGCACTGCACCCCAGATTCCACAGGTATGGAGTCCTGAAGAAATCGACAAGATTCTTGCAGTCATCGATACTGCCAATCCAGTTGGAAGGCGGAATTACGCGATTTTTCTGCTTCTTGCAAGAACAGGGTTAAGGATAAGCGACGTTTTGGGACTCAAATTTTCAAATATTAACTGGAAGGAAAACTGCATTTCACTTTCTCAGCAGAAGACAGGGAACGCCTTGAGTCTGCCACTCAGCAAAGAGCTAGGTATGGCGATTATTTCCTATTTGCAAGATGGCCGCCCACAGTCCTCCTCGGCTTTTATCTTTCTGAGCCATAACGCACCGTTTCAGCCATTGGGTGAGCATAACAATTTCAATCCGGAATTTCATAAGTATTTACGCAGAGCAGGGATTGCTATCCCAACAAAGAGGCACACAGGCGTACACACTATCCGCCATTCGTTTGCCACAAATATGCTGAGAAAAGGCACTCCGGTGCAGGATGTGTCCCAAATCCTCGGTCACAGTAACATCAGTGTAACAGAAACCTACTTGCGGGTCGATATTGAACATATGCGGTTATGTTCGCTGAGTTTGGAGGGATTACTATGAAACAATTTACTTTCACAAGCCAGCTTGCGCCAATAATATGGAAATATCTGGAATCTCGACAAAATGAGGGATATACCTCCGTGCATTGCGGCTATTATATGCAGGAACTGGACTGCCTTTCAAAGGAACTCTCGGATGCCCCCGTGGTGACAAAAAGAGCTTATTGACGCATGGGATTTATTAAAGCCATATCTTTCAAACCGTTCGAAAATAGTCAGACATAATGCGATACGCGCTTTTGCAAAATTTGCATACACGCAGGACGGAATCTCCTATGTCCCGGATACCAGCAAACTAAAGAACAGTTCGACTTTTTACCCCGCATATATTTACTGTTGAAGAAATACGGCGATTATTATATGCAGCAGATAATCTGCCGGTCAGGAATAATGCGCCAACAAGGCATCTGGTCATACCTGCTGTTATCCGGCTTTTATATTGCTGTGGTTTTCGTATAGGTGAGGTGCTCCGGCTAAGAGTGAAGGATGTCGATTTGGATACAGGCATTATTACTGTACACAACGGGAAAGGAGGTAAGGATAGACTTGTCCCTGTCCACAATAGCGTAATAGAGTATCTCCGAAGCTACTCTGCTCAGTTACCAGATGAAAGAGAATGGTTCTTTCCATCTGCTTGTGGCCATTATTCTATTAAAACAATCTATGATAATTTTCGCGAGCTGCTATTCGCATGCAATATTCCTCACACCGGCAATGGCCCTCGTGTGCATGATTTTCGGCATACATTCGCAGTTCATACACTGGAAAAACAACTTTCTGATGGGTATGATCCCATGGTAATCGTTCCTCGCCTTGCCGCGTATTTGGGACATAAGAGTTACCGTGAAACCTGTTGGTATATTCACCTGACGGTTGCTTCGTTCCCGGAACTTTCCCAAAAACTTGACAGAGCATTTGTCGGCATTATTCCGGTTGGAGGTGAGACGGATGAGGAAAACTGACTTTACCAAAGCACTGACCGAGTATTTCTCAATCTATCTGCCTACTACATGCGGGGTGAGTCCCAATACCACCAATTCATACAGAGATACTTTCAAGCAACTCCTTCTATTTTTTCAAGAAAAGAAAGGCATCTCCGCAAATTATATAGAATTGCGCTATCTGAATATGGAACTTGTTTCTGAATTTCTGGATTGGTTAGAAACATCCCGCCATATTGCGGTTACAACAAGAAACCAGCGACTTGCCGCCATAAAGGCCTTTGCTCATTTTGTACAGTACAAGTTTCCGGAAAACATAGAAAACTGCGTTGACATTATTAATCTGCGACCCAAAAAGTACGAAAAGGCATTGATACCGTTTTTGACGGAGGATGATCTGTCACTTCTTCTGTCCCAACCAGATGCATCTACCCGACAAGGGCTCCGAGATTTGACACTTCTTGCACTACTGTATGACTCTGGCGCACGGGTACAGGAATTGGTGGATCTTAGGCTGAAAGATGTCCGTCTAACACACCCCCCAATGGTTATTCTAACTGGAAAAGGACGAAAAGTTCGTCAGGTTCCCCTGATGAAGGATACCTGCAAACTGTTGGACAGATATATCCGCAGCTTTCATTCCGATTCTCAGTCTCAGATGATTCCGCTATTTTATAATGCAAAAAAGCAGGCTTTATCTCGCTATGGAGTCACCTATATTCTGAAGAAGTATGCGGCAAAGGCATCTCCGGTACTTGAACCACAGAATATATCTCCTCATGTATTACGCCACACCAAAGCCATGCACTTGCTGCGAGCTGGTGTTAACATGATATATATTCGAGATTTTCTTGGGCATGCAGACATCTCTACAACAGAGGTTTACGCTCGCATCGATGCAGAGATGAAGCGAAAAGTATTTGAGGAGAAAGTGCCGAATTACACACCCAATACCACAATGCCTTGGGAGGAGGATGAAGATTTATTGCAATGGTTAACACAATTTGGAAAGAAAACTTTCTGATTATGTGTAGTAAATTATGCTTAAACGCCCGGGATTCTGGGCATTTTGCTCAATTACTACTCATTTGTAGGAACTACTCATTACAAACGATGCAGGCGCTATCCCGCCAAGGGTACACTGCCTCGATGGTGCCGCCGACAACTGCCTGCTCGGCTTCAAGGGTGTGTTCAATGTCGGCTTCGCGGGGGTACTTTCCGGGTTCAACGATCAGAACTTTCATCGGCTTTCTCCTTATCAGAAGTTTCTTTCAGCGCAATTTTCTGCTTAACGGTCAGCAGCACGATACCTGTCGCAGATGCAAGGGACACGACCACAATAGCCAGCAGCGGGAAACCATCTCCTGTCTGCGGGAGGGTCTGCACCTTGTGCGGCGTAATAACCGGCGTAGGCGCAGGTGTAGGTGCCGGGGTTGCAGCGGGCGTCGGCTGTGGTGTGGGTGCCGGGGTCGGTGGGGTGTGTGTCCTCGCGGGGCGTAGCTTCGTCTATCATCTGAATCAGGCGTTTGTCGGCGCACACCCATTCGGCATCGGCATTTTCGCGGACGAACAGAGAAATCCCGTCATCAACGGTTTCCAACTTGAACTGCACAGAGTTTGCAATTTCAAAGCCGGCCGGGGCGGCATCTTCGGTCAGGGTGTAGATGTACTCCTTTGCTGTCGTCCGACAGTTTGAGGAAATCATCCGAAATGGGAACACGATGGGTTTTGTAATCTGTCACCCAAGTGTCAATAACTTCGCTGTCTGCATCGCGGATTGTCAGCGTAGCACCCGGCAGCAGATTAGCCGCAATGTCCGTTTTGTCGATATCCAGTACAGGTGCGTCCTGCATAATGACGGTGGTATCGTCGAGTTTTACCCAATCAGCGTCGGATTTCACATATACCTCATTGACCTGCTCTGTACCTTCCTGCACCAGCTTGAACACGATGCTTTCGGCTTCGGCATAGCCGTCCGGGGCACGAGTTTCGGTCATGGTGTACGCTTTTCCCAGCTCCAGACCTCGCACGGTGTGCGGCGTTTTTGTGGAGGTCCAGCCCTCCACCAGATTGCCGTCTGCAGCACGGATTTCCAGCTTTGCACCGGGCAGTTCCTTGCCGTTGGCGATGTCCTGTTTGGAAATATCAACGGTGGTGCGCAGATTTGTATTTGTTCCGTCCACGACCTGCCACGCGATTTGCTGACCCTCATAGGTGAATGAAACTTCCATAGGGGTGCTGTCCAGCAGGTAACCCGCAGGGGCGGTGATTTCCACAATGCGGTATCTGCCGCTGTTGCCGGAATCCGGATAAGTTTTTTGCGCGGATGGGAATGTCCACATCGAACCAAGTAAAGCCGCTTTCGTTGGTGGGGCTGCTTTCTGCCAGCTTTGCACCGGCGTCCAGCAGCTTTGTACCGTCCGCGGAATAAATGTCATCCACGGTGTAGAGTTCATACACCGCGCCGGGCAGATAGGTCAGCGCCTCGCGATCTTGCTTGTAAATGCCTACACCGATTTTGCTGACTTTATCGCAGGGCTTTTCGGGCGTGGGCAGCACCCGCGCATTTTCAAACACGAGCGTCTGCCCGTTCTTGTGGGCATCCGAGGCATCCTTGACATTCACAATGCTGTACGAACATTCCTTGTCGCCGTCCTGCTCGTGGCTGACAATGGTTTTGCCAGCACAATGTCATTTTTCTGGTTGTCCCAGCCGAATTCCACGGTGTAGCTCTGCTGGGTCAGCACAAAACCATACGGCGCTTGAACCTCGGTAATGGTGTACTTGCCCAGCGGCAGGGTCACGGTGACTTCGCCTTTGGTGCCATCATGGGTAATTTTCAAGAAATCATAGGTAGCCTGTGTACGGGTGGGGCTGAATTTCACCTCATCCACTTGGCCCTCCGCGCCGCTGGTAACAGTTGCCACCAAATCGCCGGATTTGTACCAGTAGTTGCCTTGGCGGTCGGGTGTGGCAATGTCGGCTGCAGCGTGAATTTCGTACACCGCGCCTGCGAGGTTGTCCTGCGTGTAGATGAACTGACCATCCTTATAGTCAGTCAGCACATTGCCCAGCTTACGAATGGTAAGCTGACCGAGGGTTTCGTGGTTGCAGTATTTCTCCGTGACGATGTACTCATCCATGTCGTTGGTGGCGTTGCCCACGACCTGCCAGACGCGGTCGGACTTGATTTCAAATTCTACCGAGTAGGCAGGATCGTTATAGTACCCCTCCGGCCCCTGCAATTCTTCGATGAGATAGCGTCCCAGCGGCAGTTTTTCCGGTGTTTTCATAAGACCGTCTGCATCGGTGTAGAACACATCTGTTTTCTTGGTGGCGCTGCCGCTGGCGGGGTCGATCATGGAAATGCGGGTCATATTACCCTTGTCATCTAATTTGTACAAGGCAAAAGAGGTGTTGGCGATTTTGACCGCTTTGCCGGTTTCGGTGTCGGTCTTGATGAGCTGCAAATAGCCTTCCAGTTCCTCGTCCAGCACGTTAAAGGTCATATAATTGTTGCTGGCGGTGGTGACGCTGCCCGCGGGAATCGTGAATCGGCTTTGCGGGCTGTTGGCGTCCACTGTCACGATGAACGGATCACACTGAAACACATCCTTGGGGATGGTGGTTTCCACGACAAGGTACTGCCCATAGGGTAGCCCCTCTACGCGGAAAATGCCCTCATCGTTGGTGAACATTTCTCCCAGCCTATATTCAGCGGGCTGATCCGTGGGCATCCAGCCGTTGCCCTTGCCGTTGGCGTGGTCACCGTCTGCGGTCAAGGTCGCGTTATAGGCGTTGACTGTTTCGGTACTGCTCTCGTACATATTGGCGATGGCTTGCCCTTCGGCGGTGAAATCGTATTTTAGTGTGGCGTTATCGTAATTGTCTTTGCGGTAGGCGTCCAAAATGCTTTGCACATCGTAACTGCCGTCAGGATTTTGTTTGAACTGCGCGGCCTTGCTCAGTTTGGAAATGCGGTAAACGGTAAAGCCAGCGCCCTCCAGCTTCAGTGCCGGGCTTGGCTGACCGGTGGTCGAAACCAACTTCTGCAAACTAAAGCCGGATTTCAGCACTTCGTCTTGGCTCTCCTGCTCGGCGTGGATGTGGTAGGCGGACTCGTCGGCATAGGACAGGGTTTTGTAATGATTGACCTCATCGCAGAGGTAGCCCTTGGCATAGGACAGATAGTAGCCATCCCACGCCTTGCTGCCGTTCAGCTTGCGGCTCTCGGCTACGGCGGAATACTGGTTTTTTTGTAGATGTAGTCGGTGTATTCGCCGCCCTTGGTGGCAAGGCTGCTGTACTTGCCGGTGCGTTCCAGCTTCTTATTTAGCTGCGGATACTTCCCGGTAACATACAGCTTGCCGTTTCCGTCGATGGGCAGCACCAGCCCGGTGGCACGCTCGACCAGATAGTAGCGGCCCATGTACAGGTTGGCAAAAGCCAGTTTGCCGTCATTGATTTGGGCGGAAGCCACAAGTCGGTCTTTCTGCAAGATGGGCAGGTAATCCGTATCCCAGCCGCCATTGGTGAGGACAGTGGTGTGCCAGATAGGTTGTCCGTTGGCATCGGTGGTTTTTGAATAATCTACGACACCCGAAACACCGTCCGGGTGTTCAATGGTGTCAGCGGCATACAGATCATACACCGCCCCCTCCAGCGTGGTATCTCCGTTGCTGCCCGCAGCCAGATACCGCGCGGCGTCCAGATCCACTTTCGTCAGCAGAATATTGCCGAGGACACGGTCGTTCTGCATCTTGTCGGTATTGGCGTGCATGGTGTAGGAATCTTCGTTGTTGGCAATGCCGGTGGGGTCTGTGGCGTAGGTCTTATCTGCCTTGCGGGCGCCAAAGGTGATGGTGACCACACCCTCGCCGGTGTCGATGAGCGTGCCGCCGCTGTTGGTCGTGGTGATGTCGGCGTTATAATCGGCGTTGCCCAGCCAAATCGTCTGACCGTCCAACGCTTTCGTGATTTCAAAAGCATACGCCCGCTTGCCCAGCACGGAACCGGCTGTGCCGGGAGCGTTTACATCCGACCAGTCACCATAGTACCCGCTGGGTGCGCGGCTCTCCACGATGACGAACTTACCCTCGTTGCGCTGGGTGTAGAACAAATCGTCCGAACCGCCTGCATAGTCGCTGTGGTTGATGACCGTATAGGTGCCATCCGACTGGCGCTCGACCTTGTACCGATTGTACCCGCCAAACGGAATATAGCACTGCCGAACGGTATCCCACTCGAAAATCTTAAACTCGGCATCGCCCTTGATGCGCTGCTTGGTTTCGCTGTCGATTTTGTCGATGCTGACCTTGTACCGACCATTCATCGTTTTCATTGGGTAATCGTTCGAACTGTTGGCAGGAACGGTAATGGTCTGGTGGCTGCCCAGCGCACCGGGCGTGGCATCAAAGCCGTGCGGGATGGTAACTTCATCGTATGCAAAGGTGATGTTCGCAAGCTGCGCCCGCGCCGAGGCGATGGCAGCATCCACCATGCCCTGCGCTTCGTTCTGCAGCTGCCCGATGGCCGCATTCTTGGCGGCTTCGGCAGCAGCGTCTGCTTCGGCTTGGCTGGCGAACGGTCCTTCCTGCCCGCTGAGCGTACTGGTGCTGGTCTTGGACACCTCATAGTGAACCGTCCATGTGGCAGAACCGTCGCCGCCGTTCAGATGGTAGGTATCGTCCTGTGTGTGACCACTTGTGGTAATGGTCTGCGCCCCGGCAGGAGTCATCTGCCAACTGCCGCCGTCCACGCTGCCGCCGGTCCGGCTGGGCGTGACGGTAATGACCGCACCGTCCACCTTTTCCAGCGTGTTCAGCTGGTACTTGTCGGTGTGGACAGTGAATGTCAAATCAAAGCTGCCGCCGGCAGTCTGGGCGGGAGCTGTCCATGCAGCGGAATAGTACTTCGGTTCCGGAACACTCGGCACATCCGGGATCTCGGTGCCGCCCGCAATTTCTTCACCGACCAGTGCCACAACCTGCCACGCATACCCTGCGGGTGGGTTATAGATGTAGGTGTAGTAGCCGTTTTCCCCGGACTGCGCATCTGTACCGTTTACCAGTTCTTCTGCAGCAGCAATATAGGTCTGCGCTGCGTAGCTGTCAGGATAGTTTTCCATGATCCACTGCTGAGTTTCATCGTAAAGGCTGCCAAGGATGTCCGGCTGTTCTTCACAGCCTTCAGGATCATCTTCAAGGCTTGCCACAACAGGACGGTCATCCAGCATATCCAGACTCAGCTGGCCAAGACCACCCCAGATGTTGACCTGGTTTGCATAGTGGTTGCCGGGGGTATACTGGCCGGGTTCAAGGCGGGATACATGAGAGAAGCTGTAGGTGGGGCGGCCCTTGGGCTGGCCGTTCAGGCCGTGGCTGCAGCAGTAGGCTTCCTGACCGTTGAACCAAATCAGCCATGTGCCGCCCTCCTTGGCGATGCTTGTGATTTTTCCGGTGGTATACGGCGGAGTCGGTCCTGCAGCATAGGCGGCAATGCCGTCATCGCCGGTGTCGGCATACATCTGTGTGGGTGCGGCATCCTCGCTGATCTGTAGAAGGATAGATTTTGACTGCGAACTGCCGTCCGAATCCGTATAGACCAGCTGCACCGTAAAATCGGCAGAGGCTTTTACATACAGGCCGGTGGCTCGCCGCCGACTGCTCCGAGTATGTCTGGTGCAGGATTTCAGCCTGTTCCCGATCATCTGCCGGGATCGGCTCATAATCGGTGGAGAGATAGCTTAAAAGCTCCACACCGTCCGGCAGTATGATTTCAGATACTGCACCGTCTGCCGGGTATTCGACCTGCGCCAGCAGCGGAACAATGGCATAGTCTGTACCGGGAGTTTTGCCGATTGTGACCGTGTTCTCATCTGCGTTCAGCGCATCGGCATCCATATGGGCATCTACGCCGTCATACAGGTCAGAAACCCACGCGGAGATACCGATTTTTGTTTCGCCGGTTGCCACGGGCAGACCCATGCTGCCAAGGTAACTGCCGGTAGGCGCGTCCGGCAGATCGTTGTAAAGATTCTCGGTAATCTGCACAAGGTTTGGTGCTGTGGTGTCCGCTTCGGCAGTTTCGGGGGGTGACCGCTGAACGCTGCGCCCAGATTTGTGAGCGCAATCCCACCCGCCAGCAGCAGCGACAAGCCCTGCTTTTATTCTGGGTTTGTTTTTCATACTGGTTCTCCTTTTTGTTGCAAAAGAAAAGAGCCCGCTGCACGGTGCAGCGGGCTTGGTTAGCGTTCGGGAGCGTGTTTCTTAGGGACCGGCGCGGCTCTAGCCTTGTAGGCTTTGTCGGTATTTTTCGTCAGCATCATAAAACTGCTGCGGAGAGATACCCGCATCCAGACACCCCTGCAAAACAACCGCATTGTAGCGGCTGCTGACCGGGAGCAGCTGGTCGCGGTACGGTGCGTTCATCGTGTAAACCATGATTTCGTGCGGCGTGCCGTCTGCATCCGTAACCGTCATGGTTTCCTTGTCATAGAATGTCGGGTAACCCTCGTAACAGTCAAGCTGGGATTCGTCATGGTCGGTGACAGACCAGATCAGCCCTTCGACGCTTGCTCCCCTCTTTTGGCAAAATCGTCAAGTAGCCGCGCCGGAACGCCAGCTCATAGCCATCCAGCTTGGCAGTGCCTACCACCGTTGCCTCCGGACAGCGGTAGGCCATCTGCTCAAAATTCAGATTAGAGCCATAGGCAAAATATTCTTTTCGAGACATTGGGTTTCTCCTTATCTGACCTCATCTGTATGAAGCCGTGGTTGATTGCTGGGATATAACGACTTATCGTGCCGCCATGCCTTGTCACCGGGCAGGTTCTTCAGCAGGTGCATCCGAACATTTTTGTACTCAGGGCCGATCAGCCCCAGCCGCAGCAGAAAGGTGCGGAAGGTGAACGCCGGATTATCCCCGATGGGCGTTTTCCGGAACTGCGTGTACTTCTGGTTGATGCCCTGCGCGGAGATCGCCATAGCCAGAATAATGTTGGCTTTCGCTTCACCCGCATGGAGCGTGGAGTTGAACAACCGCCATTCGATTGTACCGTGATAGAATACAGAATGCATATTGCAAGCCCTGTACCGTGACGAATGGTAGTGATAATCACTCCCATCCCTCCCTTGATACCAGCGGTCTTTCAGTTGATCCATACTTGCACCGCTGGACAGCTTTCGGATTTCTTCCAGAATCGGCTCATCCACCGCCTGACAGTAACTATCGATGCGGGCAGGGTTGACTTTGAGTGCTGCAAACAAAATATCCTCTTTGGAATACATGATGGACAGCACATTTTTGAGGCTCTGCGGCGTGTGCTTGCTTGCATCCACATGGACGTGCATACCGCAGCTGTCGTTTACGATGCCCCCTGCGCGGCGTAAGGAACGGACAACCTCCTGCAGCTTTTCCATCTCGCCGTATTCGAGTTTCGGAGAGTTCAGTTCAACCTTTAGGTTTCCCCGATAAGAACAGACCGCCTACGGCATTCCGGGATGGATGCTGCCGTCCCGGACGATTTTCCACTCTTTACCGTCCAAATCTTTGACACTGTATGCATCGTAGCCACCACCGGAATGCTCGGCGCGGGTGCCAAATAAGTTGGCAAGCGCATGGGCTGCCGTGGCGCGGTTTATCCCGGTCAGTTCAATTTCACAGCCAAAATACTGGTCGCGTTGAAATCAAGGGGCAAGCGCCTCACCCCGCAGTTCCGTGTCCATGGCTGCAATGCGGCGGCCGATGGCTTCCACTACATGGACCGTCACGCCGTTGCCAGCCTGCTTGTAGGCTTGATTATCGCTCTGGATGGCAAGCACCGTGTCGATGCGGTCATCTGCCCAGCCCTGCAGGCGCAGACATTCACGCGGTGTCAGGCGGCGGATGCGCCCCTCGCACAGAACGCCGGAGGATCTTTTGTGCGATGCGTTCGGATACCGTTGCCAGACTCTGGCGTTTACGCACCGCGCCACTTCTGAACTCTAGGGTCTGTTCAGGTCGAAAAATTCAGCAGTTCCCTTGCTGGCGAGCCGGTGGTGAGGGTGTGGGCAATTCGCTTGCCAACCCGTCCGCGCCGACTGTTGACTGTGGCGTAACTCAGGTCGATGCTGTCACCGACCTGTGCCATCTGGTAGCCGGTCTTGGTGGCGCACTTGATGGGCACTCCCACCTCATACAGCCCGGTTTTGCCACCGAAGCCACCCGGATTGGCAGCCAGCGTACAGCTTAATCCTTCGGGGGAGTAGACGCGCTCCCCTTGGTGGCCGCCGTGGGTTTGAATAAGAGAACTTCCTGCTGTTTCGGTGAAAGGAAATACTTTTCCTCTACATCGCTCATCAAGATATCCGACAATGTACACACGGTTTCTTGACTGGGGAACGCCGAAATCTTTGCTGTTAAGACATTGCCATTCCACGCCATACCCCAGTCGGTCCAACGTGTTAAGGATCGTCGCAAATGTCCGCCCTCCGTCATGATTAACAGGCCCCACATTTTCAAAAAGCAAATACGGAGGCTTCCGGGCTTCAG
>VOFI01000980.1_pt1 | contig 24000 bp, 32 predicted proteins | sample 5384131 | NCBI WGS metagenome assembly VOFI01 (sample SAMN12384728, study PRJNA508395) | human gut metagenome | isolation source: healthy gut H | host: Homo sapiens | reverse complement strand
CGGCACGGGGAGACGATGTGGAAAACATTCGACGCCCCCATTGATCTCAGAACAAAAACCAGCGGGATGTCCGGCGAGGGAGTCCAGCAGGGCTGAAGCACCGTGGCGCTGGGACCCAGGTTCAACCCATGATTTGCTAAAATTTGGCATCATCCCGGAGCTGGTGGGCCGCTTGCCGGTAATTACCGCTTTGCAGAACCTGAACAAAGAGGATCTGATCCGGATCCTGACGGAGCCGAAAAATGCGCTGACCCGGCAGTATCAGAAGCTGCTGGAGCTGGACCATGTGGAGCTGGAGCTGGAAGACAGCGCCCTGGGCGCCATTGCCCAGAAGGCCATTGACCGGCAGATCGGCGCCCGGGGACTCCGGGCGGTGATGGAGGAGATCATGACGAAGATCATGTATGAGATTCCCTCGGATCTCGCCATCCAAAAGGTGCTGGTGACGGAGAGCTGTGTCCAAGGCGGCCAGCCGCTCATTACCCGGGATGAGAGCCATCCCAGGCCAAAGAGCCTTTCTACGGGGCACAGCCCCACAATACCATGAATTTCCACGAGCGCCGCTTCCACGGCGGCTGCGCGGAAAGGAGAGGACTTCATGAGCGAAATCTTAATTTCAGAAAAAAATGCCGGTGCTGCCTTTGCGCGGGCTTACGGTGTTTCCCCGACAGCTGATCCACTTTGACGTGGGCCGGGAGAAATCGGTGAAGGCGCTGGAGCTGGCCATGAAGGGGGGACCAGCGGGTTTTCTGATCACACAAAAGGACATTTTTAGACGATGAGCCCACGGAAAATGGGCTGTACCGAATTGGTACGGTCGCCAAGGTCAAGCAGGTTCTCCGCGTTCAGGGGATCTGGTGCGGGTTCTGGTGGAGGGTGAGTACCGGGCGCTGGTGAAGGACTATCTCCAGGAGGAGCCCTGCCTGACCGGTCGGGTGGAGTCTGTGCCGGAGCAGAATTGGACCCCAATTCCCCCAAGGCAGAGGCGCTGATGCGGGAGGCGGTGCTTTGCTCTTTGATGAGTTCCTGGAATTGATCCAGAAGCCAGCCCAGGAGCTGCAGCTTCGGTTTTGGCCCTCCATGAACCGGGTTTTTTGGCCGACACCATAGGTCAGCACGCCACATTCGGCTATCAGGAGAAGGCGAAGCTCCTGGCGCAGCTGAACCCGGTACGGCGGCTGGATATGGCGCTGCGCTTGCTGCGCCATGAGCTGGAGGTCCTGAAGCTGGAGTCGGAGATGCAGGACAAAACCCGGGAGCAGATCGACCGGGGCCAGCGGGATTACTATCTCCGGGAGCAAATGAAGGTAATCCGCAACGAGCTGGGAGAAGAGGACGAGGAGGAGGAAGTGGCGTCCTACCAAACCCGAATTCAGGCCCTCCAGCTGGACGAGGCGGTGGAGGAGAAGCTTCTGAAGGATGTGAGCCGCATGGCCAGGCAGCCCCCTTTGGCTCTTCAGAGGGGGCCGTGCTTTGCAAGAAACTATCTGGATGCGGTTCTGGAGCTTCCTTGGAATCGGCGGACCCGGGAGCGAGTGGATATCCAGGCGGCCCGGAAGATTTTGGATGAGGACCACTTTGGCCTGGAGAAGGTCAAGGAGAGAATCCTGGAAATTCTGGCGGTGAAGAAAATGGCGCCGGAGCTGCCGGGTCAGATCATCTGCCTGGTGGGCCCTCCCGGTGTGGGTAAGACGTCCATTGCCTACTCCATCGCCCGGTGCCTGAACCGGAATATGGCCCGCATCTCTCTGGGCGGCGTCCACGATGAGGCGGAAATCCGTGGCCACCGGAAGACCTATGTGGGGGCCATGCCGGGCCGGATTATGACGGCCTTGACCCAGGCCGGTTCCATGAATGCCCTGATTCTGTTGGACGAAGTGGATAAGATGGGCGCCGATTATCGGGGCGATCCCTCGTCTGCCCTCTTGGAGGTGCTGGATGGGGAGCAGAATGGAACCTATCGGGACCACTATATGGAGATTCCGTTTGACCTGAGTGAGTGTATGTTTTTCCCCGGCCTTTGCTGGACCGGATGGAGGTGATTGAGCTGGGGTCCTATACGGATGAGGAGAAGCGGACGATTGCAAAAAATCACCTGCTTCCCAAGCAGATGCGAAAAGCACGGCCTGAAAAAGTCCCAGCTCCGCGTCACCGATGACGCCATGGGAGAGATCATTACCTGCTACACCCGGGAGTCTGGCGTCCGAAATCTGGAGCGTCGTCTGGGCGCCCTGTGTCGGAAGGCGGATATGCGGCTGGTGGAAGAGGACGGTCCCAAACGGATTACCGTCTCCGGGAGCAACCTGGAGGAATTCCTGGGCGTCCGCCCTTATTTGCCGGACCGGCGCCGCCGTCGGACCCTGTGGGTCTGGTGACCGGACTGGCTTGGACCAGTGTGGGCGGGGAGACGCTGGAGGTGGAGGTCAATGTAATGGATGGTTCCGGGAAGCTGGAGCTCACCGGCAACCTGGGAGATGTGATGAAGGAATCTGCCCACGCGCCCTCAGCTATATCCGCTCCCGGGCGGAGGTGTTGGGGAATTCCCCCGGACTTTTACAAGAACCGGGACATTCACGTCCATTTCCCAGAGGGCGCCATTCCCAAGGACGGTCCGTCGGCAGGCGTTACAGTATGCACGGCCATGGTTTCCGCCCTCACCGGGACCCCGGTCCGGCGGGACATTGCCATGACCGGGGAGATTTCCATCCGGGGCCGGGTGCTTCCCATTGGCGGTCTCAAGGGAGAAGACCATGGCGGCCCTGCGCCACGGGGTGCAGACGGTGGTCATCCCCAAGGCCAACCAGCGGGATCTGGAGGAAATCGATCAGACGGTGCGGAAGTCCCTGAATTTCATTACGGCGGAGCATGTGGATACGGTGCTGGAGGCGGCGCTGCTGCTGGAGTCTCCCGGTGCGGGACCGGCTGAAGCCGGAAGAGCCCAAACCCATTGCGGTAGAGGGGAAAAAGACCGGCCGCAAGCCTGCCATCCGGCAGTAGGAGAGCGCTATGAATCTGCACAACGTGGAATTTGTCCGTTCGGCCGCCGGAGCCCAGGATCTGATCCGGGACGGCCTGCCCCAAATTGCCTTCGCCGGGAAGTCCAACGTGGGAAAATCCTCGGTGATCAACCGCCTGCTGCAGCGGAAGAATTTTGCCCGGGTGGGCGAGGCGCCGGGGAAGACCACCCATGTCAACTCTTTTCGGGTGGATGGCAAGGCCTATTTTGTGGACCTACCAGGCTACGGCTATGCCAAGGTCTCCCAGGGGGAGAAAGAGCGCTGGGGAAAGCTGATGGAGGCGTACTTTGCAGAGACTCCCATGTGTCTGGGGGTCCTCCTGGTGGACGCCCGGCACAACCCCACGGTCAACGACTGCACCATGGCCGCTTGGTTTCAAAATGCAGGCCCCCTTTGTGGTGGTGGCCAATAAGCTGGATAAGCTGAAGAAACGTGAAATTTCCTCCAATCTGGACCAGATTCGCCTGGATTTGGAGCTGACCCAGGATTGCCCGGTGATCCCCTTTTCCGCTGAGAAGGGGACCGGGCGGGAGGAGCTGCTTGCCTGTATTCTGCAGGCAATTCAGGAGTAAGACCGGGGGGCATGGTGGCGTCGGCAACACAATTGTCGAACGGCGACTGGCGGATGGTCTGTGAGACGCCCCCGTATTGGACGATAAGGCCGGTGCCGCTGGCGGGGCTTTCCCCTGGGGCATCCGGCCTTCTGATTCTGCCAGGCGGGCAGAATCAAGCTTAGATTAAAGGAATTAGAGACCCCTATGACATTTCAAAATTGCAACTTTTGCCGTCCATTTTACGGGCGGTGGGGAGATGGGCTATGAGTGCCCCTCTCCCATTCAGGCTGCCGCCATCCCCCATGTGCTGGCCGGGCGGGACCTCATTGGATGTGCCCAGACCGGTACTGGGAAAACGGCGGCCTTTGCCATTCCCATTTTGCAGCGGCTTCAGGGCCGGATTGGCAGGGAACACAAAGCCCATTCGTGCCCTGATTTTGACGCCCACCCGGGAGCTGGCCCTGCAAATCCAGGAAAACTTTACACAGTATGGAAAATATCTGCCGGTACGTACGGCAGTGATATTTGGCGGCGTGGGACAGACGCCCCAGATTGAGGCGGTGCAGGCCGGCGTGGATGTGCTGGTGGCGACGCCCGGACGTCTGATGGATTTGCGCAACCAGGGACACATTGATCTCACAAAGCTGGACATGTTTGTGCTGGATGAGGCGGATCGCATGCTGGATATGGGCTTCATCCGGGATGTGCGGAAGATCATCAGCTGGTTGCCGCAGAAGCGGCAGACGCTGTTGTTTTCTGCAACTATGCCCCGGGAGATTGCAGGAGCTCTCCCAGACCCTTCTGAAAGATCCCATACGGGTGGAGGTGACGCCCCAGTCCTCGACCGTGGATGCCATCCGGCAGAAGCTATATCGGGTGGAACAGGCGGAGAAAAAGAATTTGCTCCAAGAGGTGCTCCGGGATGAGTCTGACCAGCGTCCTGGTATTCACCAATACCAAGCATCGGGCCAATCGGGTGGCGGAGGCTGCTGAACGGGGCGAGGGATTCCCGCCATGGCCATTCACGGCAACAAGAGCCAGAGCGCCCGGGTTCTGGCGCTGAGCGAGCTTCAAAGAAGGGACCATCCGGGCCCTGGTGGCGACGGACATTGCTGCCCGGGGCATTGATGTGAGCGGGCTACCCTGTGTCATCAATTTTGAATTGCCCAATGTACCGGAGACCTATGTCCACCGCATCGGCCGCACAGGGCGGGCCGGGCGACCGGGATTGGCCATCAGCTTCTGCAACAGAGAGGAAGAGGCCTATCTCCGGGATATTGAAAAAGCTGATTGGGAAGAAGGTCCCGGTGGTCCGGGATCATGCACTGCCGGTGGTGGAAACGCCGGTGAAAAGACGCCGGAGCCAAAAGCTCCCGAAACGCCAGTGCGCAAGTCGATTCCTGCCGGGGAACTGTCCACTGGGCAGGGAGGACAGAAGCTGAGATTGGAGCCCCTGCCTCCTCCCCGGACCCTGCCGCCAGAGCCGCCCAAGCCCCGCCGCACCCTCCGGTCTGACCCCTGGGGTACCGGGCCGGGTGGTTGCCTCTGCGGACGGCCGCAGCGGGAAGCGGCGGAGTCGCTCCCGGAAAAATAGACGGTTTCCGGCGGGTGTGTCCGTAAGTTGTGGATCTTACCCCAGTTGGTGAAGAAATTGATGTTGACGAAATCTCCAATTCATGGTAAAAACTTACAGTAGAAACTCAGGCATTTTGCCAGTAGAAAAGGAGATATGATATGAACGAACGTTGGAATCTGGACTCTCTGTACCACGGATTCTCAGATCCGAATTTCACTGGGGACCTACAGGCGCTGAAGGTGGCCTGCGGTCGGTTTGATACCTTTACCAAATCCCTGGAGGAGATGGACCCTGCCCATGCACTGCGTCAGGGTGTGGAGTCTCTGGAGGAGATTGCCCGCCTGGTCAATCAGTTAGCCGAGTATGCCTCTCTGCGGCAGGCCGCCGACACCGGCGACGCCGAAGCCAATTCTGCCATGGGACAGGTGATGGCGGTGTACAGCCAGTGTGCCGGTGCAGATGCCCGGTTCCAGGCCTATGCTGCGGAACTGCCCAATCTGGATGCGCTTCTGGAGGCAGATGAGCTGCTGCGCCAGTACCAGTTCTATTTCCGTCAGGTGCGGGAGGGCAGTCGGTACTTACTGGGAAGCCAGGGCGAGGATATTATGGCCCGGATGCAGCTGTCCGGCTCCAGCGCCTGGAGCGACCTGCAGGCATACCTCACCAGTACGGTGGAGGTGGATTACGATGGCGGTATCACCAACCTCTCCGCCATCCGGAACCTGGCCTATGACGGAAATCCGGCAGTGCGCAAGGCCGCCTATGAGGCGGAGCTGGCCTGCTATGATAAGATCAAAGATTCGGTGGCCTTTGCCCTCAACTCCATCAAGTTGGAGACCATCAATGCCGCACAGCTCGGGGCTATGAATCCCCCCCTGGACAAGGCCTGAAGGGCGCCCGGATGCAGCGGGCGACTCTGGATGCCATGTTTGCCGCCATAGACAGTATTTGCCCAAATTCTGGGCTTACCTGAAGGCCAAGGCCAAGGCCTTGGGCCACGCGAATGGCCTGCCCTGGTACGATCTCTTCGCCCCCCATGGGCACAAGCGGGAAGACCTATACCACGGAAGAAGCCCGGGACTACCTGCTCAACCTCTTCGGTCAGTTTGATACGGAGCTGCGGGATATGGTGGCAGAGGCCTTTGCCAATGCTTGGATTGATTTCTTCCCCGTCCCGGCAAAACCGGCGGCGCCTTCTGCGCCGGCATTGAAAAAGCTGAATGAGCCGTATTCTCACCAATTTTGACGGCTCCTTCAGCGACATCGTCACCCTGGCTCATGAGTTGGGCCATGCCTTTCCACAACCACATCCTGGGCGACCAGAGAATTCTGAACCGGGACTACACCATGCCGGTGGCGGAGACAGCCTCCACCTTCAATGAGTGTGTGGTCATGAATGCCGCCATTGCCGCTGCTACGGACAAGGAAGAGAAGCTTGCCCTCATAGAAAGCCAGCTGTCTGACGCGACCCAGATCATTTGTGACATTTATTCCCGGTACCGCTTTGAATCCGCCGTCTTTGCCAACCGTGAGAATGACTTCCTCCCGGCGGACCGGCTGTGCGAGATGATGCTGGAGGCGCAGAAGCAGTCCTATGGCGACGGCTTGGATGCGAATGTGCTCCATCCCTACATGTGGGTCTGCAAGAGCCATTATTATGGCGGAGTCAGCTTCTACAACTTCCCCTACGCCTTCGGCGGCCTGTTTGCCCGGGGCCTGTATGCCCAGTATGAGAAGGAAGGGGAGAGCTTCCTGCCCAAGTACAAGAAGCTCCTCCACGAGACCCCGGTGCGCACCGTGGAAGAGGCCGCCCGGGTGGCAGACATCGACCTCACGGACAAAGCCTTCTGGGCACAGGGCCTGCACATCCTCTCCGATGAGATTGATCAGTTCCTGGCGCTGCTGGAGGACAAATCATGAGTATGACGGAGCGTCTGATGTCCTTTTGGACCAAAGGCCCAGCGGCTTTCATGCCATTGCCAATCTGACCCGCTGGAGGAGCAGGGTATACGGCCCTGTCCGAGGAGCTGCCGGTTGGCAGGCCTGGGGAAAGTACTACCTGACCCGGAATCAGTCTGCCCTCATCGCCTTCCGGGTGCCCCAGGGGACGCCCCATGGCTGGCGGCCAGTCATTCAGACTGGAGACGGCCGTCCCGGGCTGTGGAGCGGTGGCGGTACTCATGGCCCCCTGAACCTGGACCGGGATCTGTGCATGATTCCCAACGTGGCCATTCATATGAACCGGAAGGCCAATGACGGTTATACCTATAATCCGGCGGTGGATCTCATTCCGCTGGTGGGCTCTCTGGAGACCAAGGGCGCGTTCCGGAAGCTGGTGGCGGAGGCCCGGCTGCCGGCCGGAGGAGATCCTGGGATCCGACTTGTTCCTCTATAACCGGGAGAAGGCCAGAATTTGGGGAGCGGAAGGGGAGTATCTCTCCGCCCGGGCTTTGGACGATCTGCAATGCGCATGGGCCACCATGGAGGGCTTCCTCCAGGCACAGGAGGGAAAAGCATCCCGGTGTGCTGTGTCTTTGACAACGAAGAGGTGGGCTCCAACACCCAGCAGGGGGCGGATTCCACCCTCCTGATGGATACCCTGATGCGCATTTGCGCAGGTGTGGGGATGAACTACCGGGAGGCCCTGGCCCGGAGGCTTCCTGGTTTCGGCCGACAATGCCCACGCCCTCCACCCCAACCACCCGGAGTACGCCGATCCTAATCACCGGCCGGTGATGAATGGGGGCATTGTCATCAAGTACAACGCCAACCAGCGCTACACCACCGACGGAGTCTCTGCCGCGCTCTTCCGCCAAGCCTGTAAGAAGGCCGGGGTTCCCACCCAGACCTTCTGCAACCGGGCGGATCTGCCTGGCGGCTCTACCCTGGGCAACATCTCCTCGTCCCAGGTGAGCATTCCTACGGTGGATGTAGGTCTGCCGCAATTGGCGATGCACTCTTGCTATGAGACCGCTGGCGTTCGCGACGCGGCCTATTTGGTCCAGGCCATGGCTCAGATCTTCGCCATGCATTTGACCGGCTCTGCCTGCCCCAGCCTGGCGTAGGGGCTTTCGAATGATCGCAGGTGGCGGGCGCCATCCTGCATGAACAACAAAATCTGCGCCTGGCAGTGGGGGATTAGAAAACTCCTTTGCCAGACGCAGATTTTTCTGTCTGATGCCGCTTGCAATCTTCGGTGGATTGCGGTATACTTGTTAACAAAAGTGTGAACAAGGAATTCAGCTGGAGGTCGCTTATGGAAGTGCGAATTACCAACGAGCCCTATATGCTCCTGGAGACGGTGGAACTGTTATACGCCTTTGTCAATGAGATGCCCGTGGAAGATCTGACGGCGCCTGGTATCTATACCATCCCCCGGTGGAGCTGCAGTCCATCCTCCGGACTGCTACAGAAGGGGTTGTCCAGACAAGATCCGGCGCTGCAATTTTTTCTTCCTCCAGGAGCCAATCCAAAATGAAACCGGTGAGCGGACGTGCCTGGCAAAGTGTATGGCGTATAACAGCATGGATTTTCCTGCCGCACCTTGGCGTCTGCTATGGAATCGCTACGGGAAAACTGGCGGGCTGTGCGGCGGCGGGGGAACATTTTTCTGCCATTGGAGAATTTGGCATGGACTATACGGATCCGTGTGCAGGTTTGTGCCATTGTCCCAGGACGTGGAGCGGCTGGAGGTCAGTCCCATGTATCGCCAGAAGCTTCTGGAGGTTTTTTTCCGGTTTTGATGAATACACCGCTTTTTTGGAGCGGATTTTTAGAGCCGGTGGCAGATCGGTTGGAGAAACTCCTGGAGCCATGGGCCCGACGGGCGGAGCCGCTGGCAAAGGACTGGGAAATCTACTATCGAAGTCCGGCCGCCAGAGAACAGTTGCAGCAGCGATCCTGTTGCAGCATCGACAATTCCGTTGAGACCATCTGTCTAAATCTGCGATATTTACAGCCGAAAGCCGGTCCGGGGGTCATGGATGACGAAACGGGGACAGTTTATTTCCATACGGGTGTGGCTCAGGCGGTGGAGCGAAAGACACCGCTGGATTTTGAAGATTGGGGAGTATCACGCATTGCGGCTTTTGGGGAGTCCCGCCCGGATGAAGATGCTCCAGGCGATGTCGGAGCAGTCTATGACATCTCGGGAGATGGCCCAGCAGCTTGGGCTCCACCTGGGTGCGGTGGGTCGGGACGTAAAAAGTTTGTATGATGCCCGACTGCTTTGCTGGTGGAAGCGATACATGGGAGAAATCGCTATAAGACCAATTTTACAGCCATTGAGACCATCATACAACATTTACAGGCATTGCAGAAGCATTCTGAGAACAAGTTGTAAGAGATGCCTGCCCTACCGCAGCACAGTGCCGCGGCGGGGCAGGTTTCTTTTTGCCTGCTAAACGTGCTGAATTTTCTGCCAAAGAGGTATTGCATTTTTGTGAACAATATGGTAAGATTCTAGTGCCAGTGTTCACAGACTTATGAACACTGAATTCAGGGTAATTCAGGAAGGAAGGACAAGAACATGAAAGCACGTACAAGATGGTTGGCGGCGCTTCTGGCGTTGCTGCTGTGCCTCAGTCCCATGACCGTTTGGGCCTCGCCCGAAGCGCCCCAGGCTGGCCATGTGGTCAACCTGGAGTTGAGCGATACGGCGGAGTCGCAACGTTCGTTCCAGGAGGAGGTAACCCCTCTGGGTTATCAGAAGGAAGACTGGGTCACAGTGATCGTGGAGTTGGAGGAGGCGCCGCTTCTGGATGGCCAGGTGCGGCGGGAGGACCTCCGCACGGCTTCTTGCCAGGCGAAGGCCCAGCGTTTGCAGGATACCCACAGGACCTTGCAGGCGCAGATCCGACGTCTGCCCCAGACGGCGGCCCCAGGCGGCCAGCCATGAGGCGAACCTTCTGTATGAGTACACCACCATTTTCAATGGGTTTGCCATGGAGATGTGTTATGGAGATCTGGAGGCCCTGCGGGCCCTCCCCGGTGTGAAGTCCGCCCATGTGGCAACCGCTATGATGCACCCACTCCGGTGGAGACCGGATTGGAGCCCCTGATGGCAGGCGGCACCGAGGGCATTGGCTCTGATGTAGTGAACGCCATGGGCTATGATGGCAGGGGCAAGAAAGTGGCCATTTTGGATACAGGTTTGGATACGGCTCATGAGGCCTTTTCCGAGGCGCCGCAGGAGCAGGCCATGACTTTGGAGACTCTAAAAGCCCAGATGGACCAGGTGGAACTCCATGCAAAGCTGGACGGCGCAGAGGACGTCTATGTCTCCGGAAAGATACCCTATGCCTACGACTATGGTTCCGGGCAGGCCGGTGCGGCAGCTGTCCAGGATACCTCTGGCCATGGCACCCATGTGGCAGGTACCGTGGCGGGATCCTGCAGTGATGCAGGGTGTGGCGCCCAATGCGCAGCTGCTCATCCTGAAGGTAACCAGCCCGGATGGGTCGATTTTGGACAGCACCATTCTGGCCGCCCTGGAGGATGCGGTGCTTCTGGGAGCCGACTCCGTCAATATGAGTCTCGGCGCTTCTGCTGGCTTTGGGGACACCCGGGAGACGGCCGTGCAGGATGCCTATTATCGCTGTGCTCAGGCGGGTGTCAGCCTCATGATTGCGGCTGGCAATGATCGGAACAGTGCCGTTGGCAACCGGTATGGAAACAGTCTCCCCCTGGCGGAGAGCCCGGACAGCGCTCTGGTGAGTACCCCGTCCACCTCCTTTGCCGCAATGTCTGTGGCCAGCGTGGAAAATTTCAAGGTGACATGCAGCTACATGAAGCTGGGGCAGACGGAGATCCTCTTTCAAAACGGTGTGGACAATGGCTCTGGACAGGAGCTCCGCGCTGCAGAGATGATTTGCGGGGGAGAAAAGGAAGTTACGCTTCCGTATGTGATGGTGCCTGGACTGGGCGCTCCGGAGGACTATGAAGGTCTGGACGTGGCAGGGAAAAATCGCAGTAGTCCAGCGGGGTGTTCTGGGATTTTCCGAAAAGGCCAATTATGCGGCAGCGGCTGGCGCTGTGGGGCTGCATCCTTTATAACAACCAGGCTGGCGGCCTGGTCCCTGGCCTGGCTGAGTCGGTTTCCATTGGAACCGTGGGCATCTCTCTGGAAGATGGGCAGAAATTGGAACAGGCAGAGGAGAAGCTGATTTCTTTCTCTCCGGACTGGGTGGATTACCGGGCCATGGATACCTGTGCCAAGCCTTCTGACTTCAGTGACTGGGGACCCACGCCGGACCTACAGTTGAAACCGGAAATGGCTGCACCTGGTGGCAACATTTCCTCTGCCAAGCCTGGCGGCGGCTATCAGCTCATGAGCGGCACTTCCATGGCATGTCCCCACATGGCCGGTGCAGCGGCGGTGGTGCGGCAGTATTTGGAGGAAGAGCTGGGGATGACGGACTCCAGCCAGATTCACGATCTCACAGATGCACTTCTCATGAGCACGGCCCGACCTGCAGTGCGGGAAGACGGCAGTCCGTATTCTCCCCGGCAGCAGGGCGCTGGCGTCCTCAACCTGAAGGATGCCGTTACGACGAAAGCATATCTCTCGGTAGATGGCTGTGACCGACCCAAGGCCGAGTTGGGTGAGAGCGGGGAAGGGCGTTATGCCTTCACCTTCCGGGTACATAACCTGGGACAGCAAGCCTTATCCTACACCCCCAACTTTAACTCCGTGATGGAAGGGGTTGTGGAGGATCAGGGACACCGTTTCATCGATATGGTGACCCGCAGCCTGCAGGAGGGAACGGACTACACTGTGACCTATGAAGGCCTAAAACAAGGTAAGTTGACCGTCCCAGCGGGAGGCGAGGCAGTCTGCACCGTCACGCTCGCCCTGACAGAGAGTCGGAAGGAGCAGATTCTGAAAGACTTCCCCAATGGCAACTACGTAGAGGGCTATGTGAGCCTGACTCCGGAGGGGGAGGGGGTGACCCTGGGTTTGCCGTATCTGGGCTTCTATGCTGACTGGGAACAGGCTCCCCTGTTTGACGGCACACCCGACGGAGATTATTACATGTCTCCCACCCAGCTTCTGGGAGCCAGCACAGACTATTTTGGTGTGGACTACTTGGGTACGAGTTTTGATGGGACTTACGATAACGATAAACTGGCCTTTTCTGCGGATTACAACGGAGAGGGAAACCGGGCCTTGGCGCTCCTTTTGGGTCTGCGCCGAAATGCAGTGGATCTGAAGCTCTCCGTTCTGGACCCGGACGGCGGCGTCATGTGGGAATACGATTACGACAGGGCACCGAAGAATTTCTTCTCATCCAATTCCGGCGGCATCACCCTCCTGGCAGTTTGGGATGGCTGGAATGGATGCTTGGCGGATGGAACCTACGCGCCAGAGGGCCAGGGCTACATTTATCGGCTCACCGGCGGTGTGGGGCAGTCCCAGGTGACCCAGACTATGGACATTCCCTTCTTCCTGGATCACACCGCCCCCAAGGCTACCGATTTTACTCTGGTGGAAGAGGACGGGCGTTATATTCTGGAATTCCTGGTGCAAGACAATCATTATGTCAATTATATCCAGTTGGGGGATTCCACCAGCCAAGAGCGGCTGGCTCTGGTGGGGGACGGCTTCCAGAAAATCACGGAGCCGGGGGCTCCAGACTAAGGTACGCATTGATATTACCAACTACGGGGACCTTTGTGCCAAAAAGGGCTGAACCCTGCCCGGATCACCGTGTACACTACGGACTATGCGGGCAACATCAGTAAGAACTACGTGGAGATCGGCCCCCGAGCCATTACCCTGGAAAATCTTCATCTAGATGTGGGGGCAACGGCGCAGGTTGCTTATACCATCCACCCGGACAAGCTCCAGAGCATCCCCTTGACTTGGACCAGCGCAGATGAATCCATCGCGGTTGTGAACGAAGCGGGCCAGGTGACCGGCCTTCGGAACGGCTCTGTGACAGTGAGCGCCACAGCCGCCTCCGGCCTCACAGCCAGCTGCCGCATTACAGTAGGAACCGGCATCGCCAACGAGGAACTTCAGAATCACTACGGCGAGACGCCGTACCTCAATGACCGCTTCCAGGCGGGAGATTTTTGGTACAAGGTCACAGGCCCCGATACGGTGCAGACTGACCCGGGACCCTGGTTCCAGCTGGAGCAGTTATCCAGAGCTTTCCGGCGATCTTGTCATCCCTGCTGAAGTGACTTATGAAGGAATCCTCTTCCGTGTTACCAGCATTGGAGAAAGCGCCTTCAGCGGCAACAATGATATCACGGCGGTTACACTGCCGGACACCATGGAAATCATTGGACAATCCGCCTTTTCCAGCTGCTATGGTCTGGAAATCACCCATCTACCGGATTCCATTCGTCGGCTGGATGATCAGGCCTTCCAGAATTCCAGCGGCGTCAACTGCAACCTGCCGACTAGCCTAGAGGCGATAGGCTCCAGTGTCTTCAGCTATACTGGCCTGACAGAAGCCATCATTCCTGCTACGGTGAAGCGGCTTGGAAGCGAGGCGTTTTCGGGGTGCTACAGTCTGAAGAGAGCGGTGTTTCAAGGCCTTCCGGAAGAGCTGGGAGAAGAGATATTCGCCTACGACGCTGCATTGGAAGAGGCGGTCTTACCCCAGGGTATGACTGCTATCCCCAAGAAAATGTTTCAATCCTGTTCGAAGCTGACCCGGGTAGAAATTCCGGAGACAGTTCTTTCTATTGGAGACTCGGCCTTTGCCTACGCGGGTCTTACCTCCTTTGTGATTCCGGAGGCTTGCCGCGAAATTGGGATGTCTGCCTTTGCCTATACCGGAAGTCGGGAAATCCTGATTCCGGATCAGGTAGAACGAGTAGAGGACTATGCCTTCTCTGGTTGCAGAAATGTGGAGACCGTCGTGTTTGGAAAATCCGTGTCCTATATTGGGACCGGAGTGATGGATTACATTCGGCCAGCAGAAGGCCTGGAGGCGGTGCACATCGAGGTCATCAGCGAATTTGCTGCTAGCGCCCTGTTCAGTAGTGGTTATCACGGTGTGGTGTATAAGGATGGACTTCCCTATGTGGTGTACACTGGCCTGCCTTTTTATGGTGGATGGTGTAGTTTACCAGCCCACCAGTGACCGGACCGTGATGGTAACCAGCTGCTATCGTCACCAGGGGGAAGAGATTGTCATTCCTGAGACAGTGTATTCAGAAGATGATGACATGACTTACACGGTGACCGGTATTGCAAGAAGCGGTATGTACCGTGCCAAGGGCAGGGTGACTCTGCCGGAGACAGTAACCATGATAGGGGACCGGGGCCTGGCGGACACTGGTGGGTTAACCTCTGTCAACCTGCCCCAGGGCCTGACGGTGATACGGGAACGGGCATTCAGCTCCATGGGACAGGCGGAGACTTGGGCCGATGAGACCCTGACGGTGCCCGGTAGTGTGGGGACCTTTGGCGATGGTGCATTCAGCGCAAGTCACTACCGCAGGGCAATTCTGGGTGAGGGAATCACGCAGATTAGCGCGGAGGCGTTTGACGTGGCCTATGAACTGGAAGAAATCCAGCTTCCCAGCACCCTCCGGCAGATTGGCAAGGGAGCCTTCCGTTACTGCAGCGCGCTAAAAAGCATTCAGCTTCCAGAGGCACTGGAGCGGGTGGAGAAAGAAGCGTTCTACTGCTCTAACTTGGGGAAATTACCATTCCGGATCATATTTCTTACATCGGCAGCCAGGCTTTTGTGGGTAACACTTGGGATGAAAACTACAACCAAGTGCCTACCGGGCCCAAGCAGGTCTGGATCGGTAGTGGGCTCCGGGACCTGGGTTGGAATGTCTTCCGCAAAGATGCGGCGATTACCACAGTCCTCAACAGTCAGCGGAATCTCTGTGTCACGTTTGGGGATCTGGAGCGTGTTCCTGAAGTTCTTTGGGACGGTAAAACGGAGATTGCTCTGGGCGACGGCTCCTGCGTGCCTGCCGGGAAGACCGTCACCGTGACCGGCGATATAGTCATCGACGGAAAGCTGACCATTGAGGGCAAGCTGATTGTGGAGCCGAACGCTACCCCTTACCATCACGGAGAATGCCGTGATCGTGGGCGAAGAGAACATCGAGTACAAGACCTGTGACGGTGGTGAGGGCTGCTGCAGCAAGACCTTCACCGATCTGAACACCTATGCCTGGTACCACGCCTACACCGATTACGTCATCGCCCACGGCCTCATGAATGGCATGAGCGCCACCCGCTTTGCCCCCGAGGCCCAGCTGACCCGTGGCATGCTGGTGACCACCTTGTACCGTCTGGCAGGTGAACCGGAAGTGACCGAAGCTGCCAGCTTCACCGATGTGGCTGCGGACAAGTATTACACCGATGCCGTTGCCTGGGCAGAGGATCTTGGTATTGCCCAGGGGATGGGCGAAGGGAAGTTTGCTCCGAATGGTACCGTGACCCGGGAACAGGGGATGACCTTCCTGTACCGGTATGTGGTGAACGTTCTGGGCGAAGAGCCTGGGAAGAATGGGGATCTGTCCATCTTCCAGGATGCTGGTAAGATTTCCGACTATGCCAAGGAAGCCATGGCCTGGGGCGTCGCAGTGGGCCTCCTGGAAGGCTACGGCGACGGCACCGTGGGTCCCAAGAATTCTGTCACCCGGGCCCAGATGGCCAAGTTCCTGACCATTCTCTCCAAAGCGTTCTAAGCGTTTCTCATAGTTGCTCCTTTTTATAGGAAAAAGATCCCCCCATGGGTTCGCCCATGGGGGATGTTTCCGTCTGGTTGGCGTATGGGGAGGTTTTTGTATTGACCGAGAGATTGCGATGGATGGCGGATGTTACGAATTCGCCCCAGAAGGAGGAAACCGGAACGCGTCTCCGCCGGGCGGACACATGGGTCCGCCCCCTACGGTAAATCAGTAAGATAATACGAGATATCCGGCTGGTAGAAAATGCCAGTACTCCCTGTATGTAGTCAATCTATCAAACATTTCCCGTTTCTTCAACACCTGCCCCCACGTCGTAGGGGCGGACCTATGTGTCCGCCCGTGGTGGGCAGTTCGAATTGGTTACACGTGGAGGACAAAGAAAACACCTTCCCAATTAGGTGATGCGTGCGTTTGCTCCATTTTTCTGAAAGCTCTTCCGACAAAACAACAAGGACAGCATCGTCGCAACGCTCCAGCCGATGGGCCATGCACACCAGATCCCCAAATAGCCCAGGGATTTGGATAGGATGCTGGCCAGGGACACCCGCAAGACCAAATCCGTGAAGGTGGTGACCATGAAACGCTTCATCAGGCCGGAGCCCCGCAGGACTCCATCGGCCACCAGTTTTGTGGACATGATGAAGTAAAATGGGACGACTACGTAAAGGAACTGCATCCCAGCCCTCAAGGCCGTTTCGGAGGGGATTGAATGAAGAAGGTGATCAGTTGCCGAGTAGCTGTCAGGTAAACCAGCGTGATGGGCAAGCAGAGAATCCACACCATTTTTGACCCCTGCCCGGAAGCCCTCCCGAATTCTCGTGTTGAGCCCGGCTCCCAGATTTTGTGCAGTGTAATTGGAAATGCCATTGCCCAGGGTGGTGAAGGAGGTGGTCACCAAGTTATTCAGCGATTGCCGCCGCATATCCGGCGGTGACGCCTACGCCGCGGCTGTTGATCACGCTTTGGATCAAGATGTTGCCAACGGAGATGAAGCTCTGCTGCAAGATGCTGGGGACAGCAATGGAAGCAAGGTCTCCCAGCAGTTTGAAGGAAAAGAGGGGAACCCTTTCCGCTACGGCAATGCCGGCCAGACGGCGCGACACACCGCAACGAGGGCCAAGATGCGCTGATGCTCTGGCAGAGAAACGTGGCCCAGGCGACACCGGATACGCCCATGTGGAACCCGGCGACAAAGAGAATGTCCACCAGAATGTTGGCGGTAGACGATATGGCAAGGAAGAAAGGGGGTTCTGGAGTCGCCTAAGGCGGAGAAAATCCCTGTGGCAATGTTGTAAAACAGCAGGAAGGGGAGTCCCCAGATGTAAATATCCAGATACAGCCTGGAATCCGCCAGAATTTCCTGTGGGGTACGAATCGCCTGCAGAAGTAGGCCGCTACAGCAAATGCCAAATACCATCAACAGGGCGCATAAGACGGCGCTGGAGATCATGGCAGTGTACACTGCGGTCTTCATGTCGCGGAATTGCTTCCCCGCCAAACAGACGGGATACCACCACAGAGCAGCCGATGTTACACCCAAAGGCAAAAAGCGATGAACAGGAGCGTAATTTCATAGCTGTTTCCTACGGCAGCCAGGGCGTTTTCTCCGATCATTTTTCCGGCCACCCAGCTGTCGGCGATGTGATACAGCTGCTGGAATAGGATGCTTCCAAAGAGGGGAATGCAGAACCTCCACAAGACCCGCTCCGCCTTTCCCACAGTCAAATCCGTATTCATAACTGCGTCTCTCCGTTTCTATGATGATGGCTTCCGAGCCTGCCGCCTATAGCTGTACCAGCCCTGCCTCACAGAGCTTTTTGCAGGCTCATGAGAATGCCCAGCTTGGCGTGGTTCCAGGTGAGTCCCCCCCTGGAAAAAGACGGCGTAGGGAGGGCGAATGGGACCGTCTGCGGAGAGTTCGATCGACGATCCCTGGACAAATGCGCCAGCTGCCATGATGACCGGACTGTCGTAGCCGGGCATGTCCCAGGGCATGGGAGCGGCGAAGCTGTCTACGGGAGCTGCAGCCTGGATGCCCCGGCAGAAGGCCACCATGGCCTCCTCGCTGCCCAGCTCCACGGCTTGAATGATGTCGTGGCGGCTTTCCCCTGCGCCGGGGATGCAGCGGGTAGCCGAGGGGTTCGTAGAGATTGGCTGCAAAGATAGCGCCTTTTTTCTGCGCCGGCTACCACAGTAGGAGCCGCCAGGGGCAGAGAGCCGGTAGGCGCATCGGGAGACGCAGGCCTTCGTACCGCAAATGTAGCCCCCGATGGGAGCCAGGCCGCCGCCGGGGTTTTTGATGAGGGATCCCACCATATCCGCCCCCACATCAGAGGGCTCCTGGGTTTCCACAAATTCACCGTAGCAATTGTCTACCATACAGATGATGTCGGGACGGATGGATTTGACAAAGGAAATGAGCGCTCCGATTTGTTGGACGGAGAAGGTGGGGCGGGTGGCGTAGCCCTTGGAACGCTGAATGGTGACCAGCTTGGTTTTGGAGGTAACGGCTTTGCGAATGTTTTCATAGTCAAAGCTTCCATCAGGCAAAGAGATCCACTTGCCGGTAAGATACGCCGTATTCTTTCAGAGAGCAGGGGCTTTCCCGGATGCCAATGACTTCTTCCAAGGTGTCATACGGGCCTCCTGCCGGGGAGAGCAGTTCGTCTCCAGGCAGGAGATTGGCAGAGAGGGCCACCGTGAGGGCATGGGTGCCACAGGTGATCTGAGGTCGCACCAGAGCGGCTTCTGTGTGGAAGACATCTGCGTAAACCCGCTCCAGATTGTCCCGCCCCACGTCATCATAGCCATATCCCGTGGTGGCGGCAAAACAGGCGGCCGACACCCGGTTGCGCTGCATGGCGTGGAGGACCTTATTCTGGTTATATTCTGCGACCTGGTCAATGGCGTCAAACCGCTCCCGGAGCCCGGCCAAAACCGCCTCGCCCCGGTGGTAGACAGCAGGGGAGATCCCCATTTCCTGGTACATTTCCAACAGTTCATTCATGATAGATTCCTCTTTTTTGATCCCTCAGAATTTGGAGTGCTTGTCCTAACGGGTCTTTTGGTGAGACCCAAATTGTGATTTTGTAGGCAGATGGCTCAACTTTGGACTATTATACCAGATTTTGTGGGGGAATCAAGGAAGAACCACAGAATTGAAGTGCCACTGGCATACAAGTTGCAACTTGCTGAGATACGTCGTACAATCAAAATGACTGCTTTTGGAAATCGAGTCAGGCGAAGATCGGGAGGAGGAGATGACATGCCCCCATACATCATGGCTCTGGATGCCGGAACTACTAGCAATCGGTGCATTTTGTTTGACCGGGAGGGAAATGTATGCAGCATGGCCCAGAAAGAGTTCACCCAGTGTTTTCCCCGGCCCGGTTGGGTGGAGCACGACGCAGAAGAAATCTGGTCGGTCCAGCTGGAAGTTGCCCAAAAGGCGATGCGGAACATTGGCGCATCCGCTTCTGACATTGCTGCCAGTGGCATCACCAATCAGCGGGAGACCACGGTGGTTTGGGACAACCAAACCGGCCGGCCTCTGTGTCCGGCCATCGTCTGGCAATGCCGCCGGACTGCCGGGTATTGCGACAGCCTGAAAGAACGAGGTTTGGTGGAGCCGATCCGGCGTAAGACCGGCCTGGTGCTAGATGCCTATTTTTCCGCAACCAAGCTCCGGTGGATTTTGGAGCATGTGTCAGGGGCGCGGGAGCAGGCCGAGCAGGGCAAGCTATATTTTGGGACGGTAGAGACCTGGTTGATCTGGAAGCTCACCGGGGCCGGGTCCATGTAACGGATTACTCAACGCCTCCAGAACCATGCTCTTCAATATCCACACGTTGCAATGGGACCATGAGATTTTGGAGGAGCTGGAAATTCCACGGTGTATGCTTTGCCAGAGGTTCGTCCCAGCAGTGAGATTTACGGCATGACCGATCCCTGCCTCTTTGGCGGCCCCATTCCCATTGCCGGGGCGGCGGGGGACCAGCAGGCGGCGCTTTTTGGTCAGGCCTGTTTCCAGCCAGGGGAGGCGAAAAACACCTACGGCACCGGGTGCTTCCTCCTGATGAATACCGGAGACAGGCCGGTGGACTCCCCATAACGGCCTGGTGACCACCATTGCCTGGGGCTTGGGAAGTCGGGTGCAGTATGCCCTGGAAGGCTCTGTGTTCACCGCAGGGGCCGCGATCCAATGGCTGCGGGATGAATTGCGGCTATTGGATAGTGCGGCGGATTCAGAGTATCTGGCCCGTCAGGTGCCGGATACCAACGGCTGCTACGTGGTGCCAGCCTTTACCGGCCTGGGTGCACCCCACTGGGATCCCTACGCCCGGGGACCATTGTGGGTCTCACCCGGGGGGTAAACCGCAATCACATCATTCGGGCGACGCTGGATGCCCTGGCTTATCAGACGGTGGATGTGCTTCGCGCCATGCGGGTGGATTCTGGCATCACACTTTCGGCTCTGAAGGTGGACGGCGGCGCATCGGCAAACAACTATCTGATGCAAACCCAAGCAGATCTCACTGGCGTGCCAGTGCTCCGGCCCCGGTGCGTGGAGACCACGGCGATGGGGGCTTCCCTTACTTGGCCGGCCTGGCGGTGGGACTTTGGAGCAACCCTTTGGAGGTGGCTGGGAACTGGTCTGTAGACCGGATCTTCCGACCGGAACTCACATCCCAGGAGCGAAACACGGCTCTCCGGTTGGAACCGGGCGGTGGCTTGCAGCCGCAATTGGGCAAAGGAGGAACCATGAACTGGATCAATCGTGCAATCAAACAGGAGGAAATCGACCGGGAGCTCTTCCGTAGCTTTGAGCGGCGGCAGGTGGTCGACCAGTGCTGGCGAAAAAGAGGAGGGCCAATGGGTCATTCGCCGGGATCCCTTCATAGACCAGTGGAGCGAGGCGGACTACGCATTCCTGGTGACCTGCTTGCGGCACACCATCGCGGGAAGGCGGCGTGGTGTTTGGTGCATTTTGTGAGGGGAAACTAAAGGGGTTTGCCTCTGTGGAAGGGTTGCCCCTGGGTTCCCGGAATCAATATTTGGATTTGACCTCTCTGCACGTCTCTGAGGAGCTCCGTGGCAAGGGGCTGGGTCGCCGCCTGTTTGCCCTGGCGGCGGACTGGGCCAGATGCCGGGGGGCGGAGAAGCTGTACATCTCCGGTCACTCTGCAGTGGAGACCCAGGCCTTCTACCGGGCCATGGGCTGCCGGGAAGCGGAGGAGCCCAACTTGGAGCATGTGGAAAAAAGAACCCTTTGACTGTCAGCTGGAATATCAATTAATATAAAATGCAAATTTTGCTTTGCAAAAAAGAGGAACGGATTTGACAACTCCAGATAAGGAAGTTTTTATGTATGGTACAGTGTAACTCAGTAAAATGAGTTACAATGTTTTCTTATTTTTGGAAACTGTATGCGAATTCTTCACCGTCTTTCTCGTATCTATTTCTTCTGTTTTACCCGGATTCAGTTCCTGCTCCTGTCAGGCGGCGTCAATATGTTTCAAGAAGATAGCAAGAAGGAACTGGCGGCAAGGATTCTCCCTGCCGCCGATTATGCGTTGCATTTTAATGTATATCTTTTTTCGTATATTTCAGATAAGCAATCACAATTCCACCAATTCCCATGACTACACCAATTGCAACCATTGCGCCGTCCAGTCTGCCATTTGCCACAATGTCGGCACCCTCGCAATATCCAAACGGGGTTATGTACTTCAAAAACTCGGCGACATCAGCAATGTTTGCAATTAGGTTCAGAAAATACATCATTGCGGCAATGCCAAGTCCTACACCCGCGCTGCCTTTGCGAAGGAATGCCGAAATACCGAAGCAGATTCCTGCCAGCTCAACTTGGAGCAGATAATAGGCAAGATGCATAAGACTGATCTCTTTCAAGGGATTTCCTCGCCAACGGCGGCTATAGCGCCGACAGCAAGGGCATAGATAATGAGGTTCATAGCTGTGATCTGAAGCAGTACGGCAATCAGCTTTTCCGTAATAATCCTTTTTGCGGCTGACAGGATGAGTCAGCAGAAATTCCGCTGTTTTGTCTTTTTCTTCTTTGCTGAGAATACCAACGGCACAAAGAGCTGCAAAAAATGCACCGCCAAGTCCCAAAACATTGCCGCACTCAACAGCGTAAAACCCGATGAGCGTTCCGAAATTCAAACGATCCATACCGAACGCCTCGGTAAAAGAACCCATAGAGGCGAACATATCGTTGACACTGTCCATCTGTCCCTTCATTTCCGGGAACAGAAAAATGCAGATTGCAAGAAGGAATCCAATAGAAGCCGTCCATATCAAAAACGAAATTTTGCCTTGTTTCAGTTCGTGCTTTACAAAGAGTCATACCCTCTCACCGTCCTTTTTCATAATAATGTAGGAATACTTCTTCCAGATCCGGCTCCGTAACCGTAAGGTCATCAATCTGACCTGAAGACAAGGTGTGGAGTAAGTTCCCCATATCTCCGCTGTAAAGGAAGCTGACCGAGTCTTTCATTTCTTTTCTGTCACGAATACCGCTTAGATGATCAAGGTCTACAATACCATGAACAGTAACGCGTTTTGCATTTGTTTGCGAGAGGACGTCTACACGATTGCATGCAATGATTCGACCGTCACGGATGATCGCCGCGCGGGTGCAGTTGCGCTGAATTTCCGAGAGAACATGGCTGGATAGGAGAATCGTTGCACCCTCCCTGTTTCTTTCCTGCAAAATATCAAAAACTCTTTTTGCATCAGCGGATCCAATCCGCCGGTCGGCTCGTCTAGCACAAGCAGTTTCGGTCGATGCTGTAATGCGCAGACAATGGCAACCTTCTTTCTGTTACCGAAAGATAGATCATCGATCCTTCGGGCTGTATTAAGCCGTAAACGCTCACAGAGCAGTTTCGATTCAGCAGTGCAATCCTTTTTCCGCAAATCGGCGGACAGTTTCAATACATCCTCCACTTTCATTCCTTGGTAAAACAATGCCTCGAGGGAAGGTAACCGATATCCTGCAAAATGGATTCTTTTTCTTTTTTATGACATCTTTCCCGAATACCATTGCGGTGCCGGAGGTAGGGGGCAATCAGCCCAAGCAATGTGCGAATTGTCGTGGACTTTCCTGCGCCGTTTGGTCCGATGAAGCCAAAGAACTCGCCCTGTGCTACCGTCAGGTCAAGATCAATGATACCTCTTGCCTTACCATAGTATTTCGTAAGCTTTGCCGCTTTAATAATCTCCATATTCCGCCACTCCTTTCGAAGATAGATACTCTTCCCAAAATTCATCATGCGGCGTTAGCGTTCGTCCGTTCCTCTTGTTACAAACTTGATATGTACAAGTTGTGTTTATCCTTCCCAGATACAGGTCCGGTCGATTTCCGAAAGCCGATGGACGCCGCACATCTCCATGGTATCCCGGAGCTCGGCGGCCAGCTTGGCGACATAGACGCGGACGCCTTCTGCGCCGCCGCCGTAAACGGAGGTGACAAAGGACGGCCGATGAGGACGGCGTCCGCCCCCCAGAGCCAGAGCTTTGCAGATGTCCAGTCCGGTCCGGATGCCGCCGTCTACCAGGATGGTCATGGAGTCTCCCACAGCTTGGGCGATGGTAGGCAGCACCGTGGCCGTGGCTGGGACCTGGTCCAGTACCCGGCCCCCATGATTGAGACCACAATGCCTGCGCGCCGGCTTGCCGGGCTTTTTCGGCGCCCCGGGCAGTCATACCACAACATCGTCCAGACCGTTGGTGTGCAGCATCAGCGGGCACTGGTACAGGCTCGGCATGGTCAGGTTCTCAATGACGCACTCGGGCTTGACATTGCAGAAGGTGCTGATCTTGCGGCGGATCCCGTCCCTGCTCCAGGCCCACCTGGCGGATAGCCTCCAGGAAAGGCTGGCTCTCAATGTCGCCGGTGGTGCCACCGATCTCGGTGATGACGACATCGGCCTCGGTAGAGGAGGCCAGATTATAGATGTAGCTCTTGATCTCGTTGGTGATGTGGGGGATGATCTGCACGGTCTGGCCCAGATAAGCACCCTGGCGCTCCTTGTTCAGCACGTTCCAGTACACCTTGCCGGTGGTCAGGTTGGAGTACTTGTTCAGATTTTCGTCGATGAAGCGCTCATAGTGGCCCAGGTCCAGGTCGGTCTCGGTGCCGTCCTCGGTGACGAACACC
>VOFI01000634.1_pt1 | contig 24000 bp, 24 predicted proteins | sample 5384131 | NCBI WGS metagenome assembly VOFI01 (sample SAMN12384728, study PRJNA508395) | human gut metagenome | isolation source: healthy gut H | host: Homo sapiens | reverse complement strand
TCGTTTCCGGCCGCAAATCGTTTCCACATAGCCTTTTTCCCGAGCAACTTCGATACTTTTATTCATATACTCTTTGATTTGCGGATAACTTTCGAAGTATCCGTCGATCAATATTTTCGCTTCGCTCCGTGGTATATTCAGTCGTTCGGCGAGGCCGAATACCGATATGCCGTAAATGATACCGAAGTTCGCTGTCTTGGCCTTTCTTCTCATATCGGCAGTTACGGCATCGATAGGAACTTTGTAAATTTTTGCGGCTGTGGCTGCGTGGATATCCGATCCCTCCCGGAATGCTTCTATCATGTGCCGGTCTCCGCTCAGGTGTGCCATGATACGCAATTCTATTTGCGAGTAGTCGGCCGAGAAGAAAACGCAGTCTTTATCCGGTACGAATGCACGGCGTATTTCCCGCCCTTCGTTGTCGCGGATAGGTATGTTCTGCAAGTTCGGGTTGCTGGAACTGAGTCGTCCGGTGGAGGTAATCGTTTGGTTGAACGAGGTGTGTATCTTTCCCGTTTTGGGATTGATCAATTCGGGCAGGGCATTGATATAGGTACTCAATAGTTTGCGAATGCCTCTTTGATCGAGTATTTTACCTACGATGGGGTGGCGGGACCGAAGTTTTTCCAATATCTCCTCGGTCGTGGAATATTGGCCCGTCTTTGTCTTTTTGGCTTTTTCATCGATTTTCAATCGTTCGAAAAGGACTTCGCCTACTTGTCGTGCCGAACTTACGTTGAATGTAACGCCTGCTAATTGGAAAATCTCTTGTTCCAACTCGTTCATGCGCCGAGTGAGAATATCCGAGGAGCTTTTTAATTCGGTTATATCTACATTGACTCCGGTTATTTCCATGTCGGCGAGAACTTTTGTCAATGGCATTTCGATGTCGTAAAAAGAGCTTTTCCATTTTTCGGTCTTCAACTCTTTTCGAGCCGGTTTTTCAGTTGCAAGGTAACATCGGCGTCTTCGGCGGCATATTCGCAAACTTGTTCTACCGGGACTTGTCGCATGGAAAGTTGTTTTTCCCTTTCGGACCGATGAGTTTTTCGATGGACACAGGCTCGTAGTTGAGATATACATTCGCCAGATAGTCCATATTGTGGTGCTGTTCGGGTTGTAACAGGTAATGAGCCACCATTGTATCGAAGAAATCGCCTTTGACATGTATCCCGTAGTTATGCAGGACGATATAGTCGTACTTGATATTTTGTCCTATTTTCAAGGATTTGGGATTTTCCAGAGCCGATTTGAAGATGTTTACGATTTCCCGAGCTTTTTCTTGGTCCTCTGGAATGGGAATATAATAGGCTTCGTGCTCTTTTAGGGCGAAAGAAAGTCCCACCAACTCTACATTCATCGGGTCTACACCGGTTGTCTCCGTGTCGAATGCGAATGCCGATGCGCAGGATAGCAATGCCGCCAAGTCCCACATCTTTTCAGGGGTGTCGGTTAAATGATAGGTGTGCGGAATCGATGCGATATTAGCCAAATTCGACTGGGGCGCGGAGTCGTCTGTTTGTTCAGTTTCGGGGACATTGTCGAACAGGGAGGGTTGTACCGTTTTTTAGGTGTCGGCGTTGTCGGTTGGTTTCCCAATACTCTTTCGGTAAGGTTTCTGAATTCCAATTCTTCGAAGATGGGTCTCAGTTTTTCACTGTTTACAGGTTCCCGTCGAAGTGATTTTTCGTCGAAAGTCAAGGGTACGTCGGTCTTGATGGTTGCCAAGAACTTGGAAAACTCTATTTGCGAGCGGTTTTTTCCACTTTGGTTTTCAAGGCTCCTTTTAACCGATCGGTGTTTGCAAGCAGGTTTTCTATACCTCCGAAATCGGCAATCAGTTTGACCGCCGTTTTTTCTCCCACTCCGGGACAGCCGGGTATGTTGTCGGAACTGTCACCCATCAATCCTAATATGTCGATAACCTGTTCGGGTGATTGTATGCCGTATTTCGTTTTTATCTCTTCCGGTCCTAAAATTTCGAAATCGCCGCCGAACTTGGGCCGATACATGAAAATGTGTGACGATACCAATTGCCCGTAATCTTTATCGGGTGTCATCATGTAGGTGTCGAAGCCCTCTTTTTCGGCAAGTTTTGCCAGCGAGCCTATGACATCGTCGGCTTCGAAGCCGGGAACTTCTATAATGGGAATGTTGTAGGCTTGATAATCTCTTTGATGATCGGGACCGAATAGCGTATTACTTCGGGAGTTTCTTCCCGTTGAGCCTTGTATTGTTCATAAGCCTCGTGGCGAAATGTGGGGCCTTGCGGATCGAATCCGACGGCAATATGCGAGGGGTTTTCTTTTCTCAACAATTCTTCGAGCGTGTTGACGAACCCCAGAATGGCAGAGGTGTTTATCCCTTTGGAGTTGATTCTCGGATTCTTGATGAACGCATAGTAAGAACGGTAAATCAGTGCGTAAGCGTCTAATAAAAATAGTCGTTTTTCTTGCATAAGGGTATGCTGTTTGTAGATAAGAATTAAAAAAAAGCATCTTTTGTAATGCGGTAAAATTACGATAAAAATACGGATTCTTTTGTTTTATTACTATTTTTGCACCAGAATAAATTGATATGGATAAACTTTTTAGCATACGGCAGCCGATAACCGAGGAGCTTGCTCTACTGAATAAAACCCTTACTGAATCTTTGCATACGACCAGTCCTCTGATGAATGAGGTGATTCAGGCTTATCTCGAAAGCAAGGGGAAACAGATTCGGCCCATATTGGTGTTACTGTGTGCGAAGTTGTTCGGTGAAGTTCCTCGTGAAGCCATTGACGCAGCAGCTTCGTTGGAAATGTTGCATAATGCCAGTCTGATTCATGACGATGTAGTCGATGAATCGCAGAAACGCAGAGGGCTACCGACGATCAATCATTTATATGATAACCGTATAGCGGTTTTGGTTGGCGATTATTTCGTGTCGTGTGCTTTGGCTTGTTCGATAAAAACGAACAAGATGCCGATTGTTTCTTGTTTGGGTGTCTTGGGACGGGATTTGGCTCGGGGAGAGATCGACCAGCTTTCCAATGCCCGCAATCACTTGCTTGACGAGAATGCATATTTCGAAGTGATTCGGCGAAAGACAGCATCGTTGTTCTATGCTTGTATGCAGGTGGGTGCACTGTCTGCCGGCGCTTCTGCCGAAGATGTCGCGAGATTGGGAATGTTTGGAGAAAAGTTAGGGCTTTGTTTCCAGATTAAGGACGATATTTTCGATTATTACGAGGATAAAGTTATCGGTAAACCCACGGGAAACGATTTGCGGGAAGGGAAAATAACACTGCCGCTTATTTATGCGATTACTCATGGCGAGGGCTCTGAAAACGAACGAATGAGAGATTTGTTGTTGAGCGAGGAATATTTGTCGTCCGACAGCGTGCATACACTCATCGAGTATGCTAAAACACAAGGAGGTATCGAGTATGCCTATACAACTATGGGGCGTATCCGCAACGAGGCTGTGGACCTATTGTCCGTTTTTTTCCTCCTTCCGAAACGATCGATGCTTTTGATTGCTATCTTGGACTACACGATAGAGCGGGAAAAATAGAATTTTTAGGATAGTGGGGTTGTGTCGACCCCTGTGGGCGCTCCCTTTATATCACTGCGCGATACCCCGTAATACTTATGGGACACGGCAGGGGAGAGGGCTAAAATCCATTTCGAACATTTTTTAAACTCCTCCCCCTGTGTTTGGTTGTTAAACAAAATATAGGGGAGGTGGCACGTAGTGACGGAGGGGTTGAAAACAACATCTCATCGGATATTTGACCCCCTCGCCCTATGGCACTCCTCTATACTCTTTGCAGGAACACTCTGCAATACTACGAGACACGGCAAAGGGAGAGGGGGGTAGAAGTATGAAAAGACAATCCCTGCTGATTCCCTATTGAGTTGATATCTCCACTAATTATCGAAAACGACCACTTTCAAAAGTGGTCGTTTTCGTTTTCGATTTGCCCTTCATGTCGTCAATATTTGAAGCTGCTGCCGCCGAGAAACTCTCTGAGAAGAGAAGTAGGAGGTATTTCGCGTTGATTGATGGATTGAAAATATCCTAAGAAACGGAGCAAACGATGAGCTTCGGCATATTCGGGACAATCATGGGGTACGGCGCTGAGTATGGGTTGCGCATAATCTTTCATTACCGCCAGTTCGAAAAGGAGTGAAGAGTTGAACATAGCATCGGCGTTTTCCTGATAGGGGAATATCCATTTTTCCTCTCCTAGTCTTACGCTTCCCCAACGGGCTATGGTGCTCTGTGCCGATGCCCCGCGATATTTATGGTCGCGGATAATGCGGCGTAACAGACGGTTATCGGCAGTCGGTATCCAGTTGTGGTCGTCGATGGAGATGGTCGTCAAGGCAGAAACATAAACGCGATATTTCAAATGAGTTTCGATTTGAGGTGTCAAATCTGGGTTTAATCCATGTATGCCTTCCAAGATGAGAACAGACCCTTGTTCCAATTTCAGAGTATTCCCTCTGTATTCTCTTTCGCCGGTTTCGAAATTATAGGTGGGCATCTCGATTGTTTCGCCTTGCAATAATCTGTTGAGGTCTTTATTGAACAAATCTAAATCCAAAGCATAGAGCGATTCATAATCATAGTCGCCTGTTTCGTCGAGAGGGGTGTCTGTTCTATTGACAAAATAGTTGTCGAGAGATATGGCTACCGGTTTCAACAGATTGGTCATGAGCTGAATCGATAATCTTTTGGAGAATGTGGTTTTCCCCGAGGAGGAGGGCCCTGAGATAAGTACGATACGAGTGCCGTTTTCGTGATAGCGTCGGGTTATATCGTCGGCGATTTTACCTATTTTCTTTTCATGAAGGGCTTCGGCAACTTTGATTAAGTCAGTTGCTTGTCTCGTTTCCACGACTTTGTTGAGGTCTCCTATATTGCTCAATCCGATAATTTGGTTGAACGTGAGGTATTCTTTGAACGCATTCAACATTTTTTCTTGCGGTTCTATCGGAGCCGGTTCGGTTGGTGCATCGGGCATGGGAGGAACTAACAACACCCCTCCGTTATATTTTACCAAGTCGAATCCTTGTAAATATCCTGTCGACGGAGTCAGCCAACTATAATACGAGTCGGCAAGACCGTCGAGAGTATGGTATTGAGTATATAACTCGTGTGTGGTTTTCAGCAATTCTATTTTATCGAACATGCCTTGTTCCCGAAAAACTTCTATGGCATCGGCTGTGTGACATTCTATTTTTTTTTGAACGGAATGTCGGCGGCTATAATTTCGGCCATGCGATGCTTTATTTTATCGATGGATTCGGGTTTGAGGGCGTTTTCATTATCGAGCAGGCAATAGTATCCGTGAGATAGGGAATGTTCTATACGCAATCTTGTTCCCGGGATAATGTCGTTGATTGCTTTGTACATGACGAAGCAGAGGGAACGCACGTATGTGCGCATGCCTGCCGGGTGAGAGATATCGAGAAATTCGATGTCTTTGGGCCCGAATACCCGGTATTTCAATTCTTCGGTTTTTGTTATTTACGTAAGCGCAAATCGGGCGGTGAGCCAGTCGAGGATTTGCCAGTTTATAGATTTCGAGGAGGCTTTCACCTCCGTTTACACGTATCGTTTTTCCTGTGTTTACACAATAAACGTCAAATTGTTCTTTTTCCATAATGTTGATGGGATATAATTTCGATGGTATTCTTAATTGTTAATAAAAACAAAACGGCAATTTCTACCTGATGTAAATCTTTTTTATTTGTATAATTTTGCAAAGGAATCATTTCCAGATGCAGATTGTGAGTTAAATATACTACAAAGAGGATAATAAAACAACTATTTAAGAAACTTTCATGGAATACACATTTCTGGACTTCTTGACTTTGATCGGGTCAGTCGGTTTGTTCCTATATGGAATGAAGGTCATGAGCGAAGGGTTACAGAAGGTAGCAGGAGACAGACTGCGTAATATCCTTGCCGTGATGACGAAAAATCGGTTTTCAGGAATGTTGACCGGAATATTGATAACAGCATTGATTCAAAAGCTCGTCGGCTTCGACGGTAATGGTCGTCAGCTTTGTGAATGCCGGGTTAATGACGTTGGGGCAATCGATGGCAGTCATTATGGGGGCGAATGTCGGTACGACAGCCACGGCGTGGCTTATCTCTCTTTTTTTGGATTCAAGGTCGATATCACAATTTTTGCTTTGCCGTTGATAGGTTTGGGAGTTCCTTTGTTGTTTTCGAATAAAAGTTCTCGTAAATCGTGGGGCGAGTTTATAATCGGATTCTCATTCTTGTTCATGGGGCTTAGTTATATAAATAACTCGGTTCCCGATTTGAGAAGTAATCCCGAGGTGTTTGAGTTTTTGTCTTCTTACACGCAGCATGGGTTCATTTCTATTTTGGGATTTTGTGCTGTGGGGGCGATTCTCACGATGATTGTGCAGTCATCGAGTGCGTCGATGGCGATATTTTTAATCATGTGTAGCAAAGGTTGGATTTCATTCGACATAGCTGCCGCTTTGATTTTGGGTAGTAATATCGGTACGACGATAACTCCTCTGTTGGCTTCTATCGGTGCGAATGTGTCGGCGAAAAGGGCAGCGATGGGTCATTTGCTGTTCAATATGCTCGGTTCCATGTGGGCACTTGTTTTGTATTATCCTTTCATTCGTTTTATCGTGTGGATTTGTACTTCGTTGGGGGTAGGGAACCCGAATGACTTGATGTCGTTTATTTCCACTTGGGAGCAATCCGATCCTGCATTGGTTGCCGCGCTGAATAGCGGACAGAATTTGGGTTCTGCCGATTTCGAACAGCAAAAAGCTCATTTTGCAGCCATGCAGTTTTCTGTATCGTTCGGGTTATCGATGTTCCATACGGTATTCAATGTAATCAATGTAACCATTATGATTTGGTTTACAGGTTTATATGAGAGGATAGTTACCCGCTTGGTGAGGGTAAAAAGATAAGAACGAAGAGGAGTTCCAATTGAAATTTATTTCGCGGGGTATGTTGTCGGCTTCGGAATTAAACCTACCGCAAGCCCATCAGGAGATTGCCGTGTATGCCGAGCGGGTACAACGTATGTTCGGTATGGTAGCCGATTTATTACATGAAAAGGAAGGAAGCGAAGCCTATTTGAAATTATACAATCGTATCGAGAAATACGAGCAGATTTGCGACCGTATGGAATTGAAATTGCCGGATTCTTGAACCTGGTTGTCGGCGGTCGGTTGAGCTATGAAGGAAAAATGATGGTAAACAGTATGCTTACTATCGTGACCGAGATTGAGAGTATAGGAGATTGTTGTTATAACCTCGCTCGTACTTTGCAACGGAAGCAAGACTCTCATATCGATTTTAACGACGAGATTGTAAGTAATATCGATGCAATGTTTAAACTCGATTCCGAAGCGTTGTCCAATATGGTGGCGCTCCTGTCGAGTAACGAACCGCTTATGAGCGAGATAATGATTTCGTATAATAAAGAGTGTGAGATTAATAATTATAGGAATCAACTGCGCGGGGCTAATGTCGAAAACATCAATAATAAACATTACGAATACCAATCGGGGAATATACTATATGGATATGATTTCGGAGTGTGAACGGTTGGGCGATTACGTTATCAATGTGGTCGATGCCATTAAACAGCAGCAGGTAAAACACGCTTGAAATGAGACGATACGATAAAAGCCGTCCCGAATATTCGGGACGGCTTTTATCGTTGGTAAGGGAGATTATCGTCGTAATAATGCGATAAGCTCTGCCACACCCTCCGAGGCTCCCTTTTGATAACCCGAACGGAACGATCGACAGGAACTTTTACCTCTTTGGGATCGATGAGGTATATCGGTACTTGCGGACGTACATAACGGAGCAATCCTGCGGCGGGATAAACGTTCAGCGATGTTCCGATGACGACGAATATATCGGCTTCTTCGGTGATTTCGATAGCCGGCTCTATCATGGGTACGGCTTCGCCGAACCATACGATGTGAGGTCTCAGCCGGTCTCCGTATCGGTCGGTTTCATCGGCTTTTATTTCATAGTGGTCGGGAGACAATTCATAAATGCGATTTTCATTTTTTGTCGAGCGTACTTTGGTGAGTTCTCCGTGCAGATGAATTACGTGAGTACTCCCGGCGCGTTCGTGTAGATTGTCTACATTTTGAGTGATGACTGTTACATCGTAATCCTTTTCGAGAGTCGCCAATCCGAAGTGTCCTTTATTGGGTTCGACGGTGAGGAGTTCTTTGCGCCTTTTGTTATAAAAACTCTTGTACCAAAGCCGGATTTCTTTCCCAGCCTTCCGGGGTTGCGACATCTTCTACGGGGTAACGGTCCCATAACCCTCCACTGTCTCGGAATGTAGAAAGCCCGCTTTCTACACTCATTCCTGCGCCTGTCAATACAACCAGTTTCTTTTTCATACCTTTTGTTTCAACAAGATGGATTTCATCTTAAATAATTAAGATAAAGTTAGGGTAAAACTTCGGCGGCTGCAAATGTTTTTTAATAAAATGTGTTGAGATTTTGGAACGAGTGACACTATTCCATCGGGAATTATGTTTTTTTTTAAGGAGAATTTATTGAATTAAGTATAAAAGCCCTATCTTCGCTTCGCAAATATTGTTATTATGTTTGCTTAAATACAATAAAAATAGAAAATGGACAAATTAAGTTATGCATTAGGTCTCAGCATGGGGCACAATTTTTTTTAGGCTCGGGTATCAAATCGTTGAACGTCGAGGATTTTTTGCCAAAGGTGTAGAGGCCGTATATAAACAGGAAAAACCGGAAATCAGTTTCGATGAGGCGAAAAAAATCATCAACGAGTTTTTTTCCAATTTGCAAGATGAAATCGCCGAAACGAATAAACAGGCCGGAAAAAGAATTTTTGGCAGAGAATGCCAAACGTTCCGGTGTGGTGGTACTTCCCAGCGGTTTGCAATATGAAGTGCTTGCCGAGGGAAAAGGTCGTAAGCCGAAAGCTACCGATAAAGTTCAATGTCATTATCATGGAACTTTGATTGACGGACAAGTGTTCGACAGTTCGATACAGCGGGGTACTCCGGCAGTATTCGGGGTCAACCAAGTGATACCCGGTTGGGTGGAAGCCTTGCAGTTAATGCCCGAGGGTTCTCGTTGGAAATTATATATACCTTCTGATTTGGCGTATGGAGAGCAAGGAGCCGGCGGAAGTATTCCGGCAAACGCTACTCTGATTTTTGAAGTGGAACTAATAAAAATATTATAATTATTTACCCAATAAACAATGAAAAAGACTATTTTATTTTGTGTGGCACTCGCCGGTTTGACGGCAATGTCTTCTTGCGGAAACAAGGCCGCTACTAAGTTGGAAAATGCAGCAGATAGCGCAAGCTATGCTCTGGGTGTTTCTAATGGCGCCCGTTTTGGAGAAGCCCTGAAATCGGGTATGTACGAACAGCTTAAAAACATCGATCCCAATGATTTTATGAAAGGTTTGGCCGCTGCCTTGAAAACCGATTCTACACAACGTTCTTATGAAATGGGATTGAGTCAGGGTCTTTATATTAAGGAGATGTTGAATAATATCAAACAAGGAACCGGCGTAGAGATCGATATCCCGACATTCGTTCAGGCTTATAAACAAGCTATGGACGGCGATACGACTTTGTTGATTTCGGCTATGCAATCCAATTCGGTTCTCGATGCTATTTTCAGAGCAGCCGCCGAAGCTAAGGAAAAAGAAGAACTCGCTCGTTTGGCCGAGACTCCCGAAGCCAAAGAAAATTTGGCGAAAGGCGAGGCTTTCCTTGCTGAAAAAGCCAAAGAAGAAGGTGTGGTAAAAACTGAATCGGGACTTCTTTATAAGGTCGTTAAAGAAGGAAAAGGCGATAAAGTACAATCCAATCAACGTGCGAAAGTATCTTACAAAGGAACTTTGATCGACGGAACCCAATTCGATTCCAATGCAAGCGCTACTTTCTCTCCTACGCAAGTCGTTAAAGGCTTTGGAGAAGGTTTGCAGTTGATGCAAAAGGCGGTAAATATATCTTGTATATTCCTGCCGAACTGGGTTACGGAGTTCGTGGCGGAGGTGATAAAATCCCGACCAATTCGACTCTCATATTTGAAGTAGAGGTTTTGGATATTGTCAAATAGATAGATTTTCTATAAATATTTTGAAGTGCCGCTCTTGTTTGAGTGGCACTTTTTTGTGAAAAAAATGTCAGATAAAATGCTAATAATAGATTAAGAATAAACTTTTGTTTGTCTTTTTTGTCAAAAAATAGATAAAATATAGCTGTTTATTAAAAAGAAATGATATTTTTGTCGCAAAATGATTTATATATTAAAATTTTATGGAAAAGATTGATAACCTTGATCGTCAGATTCTCGAAATTATAATGCGCAATGCCCGCATTCCGTCGAAAGATGTGGCTGCCGAATGTGGTGTTTCCCGCGCTGCTATCCATCAACGTATTCAGCGTATGATCGACATGCATGTTATTACCGGATCGGGATACCATGTAAATCCTAAATCTTTGGGTTTCAGGACGTGTACTTATATCGGGGGTGAAATTGGAGAAAGGTTCGATGTATCGCGATGTCGTTCCCGAGCTCGAAAAGATTCCCGAAGTAGTAGAATGCCATTTTACGACGGGTCCTTACACAATGCTTTGTAAATTATACGCTCGCGATAACGAGCATTTGATGGAGTTGCTTAATGACAAAATACAGAATATTCACGGGGTGGTTTCGACGGAAACTCTTATTTCGTTGGAACAAAGCATGAATCGCGAAATTCCGGTCATGAAGAAGTGATTATTCTTCGTAGAGTAAAATAGGGAGAGTCTGTCTTGGGGCAGGCTCTTCTCGTTTTAAATCACCGGGTAATAACCGAATTTTTATTTTGTAGTTTTTTATCGGTTCTCCAAAGTAATAACAGAGTGATGGCGGTAGCGATTGTATCGGAAACCGGCATGGCTATCCATATACCATTCAAGGCATATATTCGGGGAAAAATAAGTAGTAACGGAATCAGGAATATGACTTGTCGGGTCAAGCTGAGGAAAATGGACTTAGAAGCCATACCTAAGGATTGGAACAGGTTGGTGGTGACGATTTGGAATCCGACAATCGGGAATACACCCATAACGATGCGCATCCCGTGTATGGCTACATCGATGAGGTTCGTATCGGTAGTGAAGGCCCGTATAATGTAATACGGGAAAAAGGTTGAACCTATCCACCCGACCGTGCAACAAATAGTCGCTACGATGCCGGTTAAAACGAATGCTTTTTTTCATTCTGGTGTAATTACCTGCACCGTAATTGTACCTCCTACGATGGGTTGCATGCCTTGACACAACCCGATAATGAGCATAACGACCAATGTGGCGTAACTGTTGAAAATAGCGAATGTACCTATCGCCTCGTCTCCTCCATACCGATAGAGCGATGTGTTGATGATTGCATTGATAACGCTGCTGGCTACATTGACCAAAAAACGGAGCTAACCCGATGGAAACGATGTTGAACAGGATTCCCCATTCGAGTTTGAAGTATCGACGATGGAATCGCAACTGGCTTTAGGGTTGAAGAAATGTATCATGACAAATGCTGCCGAAATGGCCATAGCTATATCTGTCGCTATGGCTGCGCCTTTTATTCCCCAATCTAACCAGAAAATGAAAATCGGTGCGAGGATAAGATTGGAGAAAGCACCTATGAGCATGGTGTACATGGCTTTCCCCGGATACCCCGAAGCTCGCATCATATTGTTGAAACTGTAACAAAGATTGGTGCAGAGCATACCCGGCATGATGTAGATGAGAAACTCTCTGGCATATGGAATGGTGCGGTCGCTGCCGCCGAAACTGCGCAGTATATCGTCCATGTAAACCGAGAAGAAGGTAAGGTAACAAATGGCAAACGAGAGCGAAAGTACAAGACTGTTTGCCAAAATTTTTCGGCTTTGACTTTGTCGTTCTGTCCCAAAACGATTGAAATGCGAGCCGATGCTCCCAGCCCTACCAACATACCGATAGCCCCTGCCAACGACATGATAGGAAAGGTCAGAGCTAAGCCCGAAATGGCATCGGCTCCTACGCCCTGACCGATAAAAATGCGGTCGATGACATTATACAGAGACATAACCATTGTACCGACAATTGCCGGAACAGAGTACTTCCAAAGCAGTTTCCCTACCGGAAGTGAAGTCAGTTCTCTGTGAATATCGTTTTGGTTTTCCATGTTTGGAGTAGTCGGCACTTAGGAAGGATCGCTCCAATCGCCGTGGGCTTTGATGAGAGCTATCAGTTTTTCGATAGCCATCTCTTCGGGTATGTTCTTTTCGATACACTCTTTACCTTTGTACAAACTCACTTTGTCGCGCCCGGCTCCTACGTATCCGTAGTCGGCATCGGCCATCTCTCCCGGCCCGTTTACAATGCATCCCATGATACCGATTTTTAGTCCGGTAAGGTGTGAGGTCGCCGCTTTGACACGGGCGATTGTAGTTTGTAAATCGAACATGGTTCTGCCGCAACTCGGACAAGAAATATATTCTGTTTTACTGAATCGCTTGCGTGCGGCCTGTAAAATCGTGAACATATAGTCTGTGAGTCGCTGGGACGAAATATTTCCATTATTGCGAAGGAATATGCCATCGATAAGATTATCGAGCAGAAACGGCCCGAAATCGGCCCCTGCTTTCACTTGCAGGTCTTCGATCTCTTTTTCTTCGTATTCGACCATGAATACGACCGGAAGTTTGCAGTTTGCCGCGGTAAGCCGTGCCAATGCCGCCCGCAGGTCTCCTACCGGGTTGGTATGCCGAGAGGAGAGAATAAGAACTATTCCCGATTCCTGCGACAGCTCGCCGATAATTTCTTGCGACAGGTCGGCTGCATCGGCTTGTAGGAAGCGGACAGTCGCCGGAGTCGATTTCAATGCAGATAATTCGTGCATTTGAAATAACGGATAGGAGTCGTTTTCCCCGTGATAGTGTGCAAAATCTACGATAGAACGGATATCGCCGCCGACTGTTCGGTCGTGTGTGTAGTAGAAATCGGCGCGTGTCCCTGTTTGAGGCACTCCTTCGGCGATAACTACAGGCTGTTGGTTGCCGCCGATACAATTGCAACTCTCCCTCTCTCGGGCTGCCATTTGTTCCAGCGATACGTCGGGGGCTGTTATCGGTTTGTGGCCGGTTCTTGCCGTAATATAATTCACCAGCTTGCAAGCTACCGGGATTTCGGCTTCGGGGAGCCTCGCTTAACGACACTCTTATGGTATCGCCTATCCCGTCGGCCAGCAGTGTTCCTATACCTACCGCCGATTTTATTCTTCCGTCCTCACCGTCTCCGGCCTCGGTGACTCCTAAATGAAGCGGATAGTTCATACCTTCCGATTCCATCGTTTCGATAAGTAGCCGAACGGTTCGTACCATGACTACCGTATTTGAGGCTTTGATGGAGATTACCACGTTGTCGAAATTTTCCGAGCGGCAGATTCTCAAAAACTCCATACACGACTCCACCATACCTTCGGGGGTATCTCCATAACGGCTCATGATACGGTCCGACAGAGAACCGTGATTCACTCCTAAACGTATTACCGTGTGTTGTTCTTTGCAAATATTCAGAAATGGAATGAACCTCTTTTGAGCTTTTTGCAGTTCGGCGGTATATTCTTCGTCTGTATAGGGACAGTTGTTTGAAAGTGCGGGCACTATCGACGAAATTCCCGGATTTATGCGCACTTTATCCACGGTGTAGGCGGCGGCATCGGCAGCTTTCGGGTTGAAGTGGATATCGGCGACCAAAGGTGTCGTATAGCCTCTGGCAATTAACTCTCTTTTGATTTCGCCTAAATTTTCCGCTTCCCTCACTCCTTGTGCCGTGAGCCTCACATAGTCGGCTCCCGCTTGAATGATGCGTATACATTGGTCCACACTGGCCGCGGTATCCAGCGTGGAGGTATTGGTCATCGATTGTATGCGTACGGGATATTCACCTCCGAGAGGTGTGTTTCCCTATCTGTACGATACTGCTTTTCCTGCGGTGGTAATTATAGTAGTCCATGACAAGGGAAACTATGGAATCAATTGGTCTTGAATTTATATTTTATCGATGCGAGTTCTTGGTTGGCATCAACGATTTTTTTCGTAAGTCCGGTTTTGTATTTTTCTACTTTCGAAGCGACGGTTTCGTCACCGAGCGCCAATATCTGAGTGGCGAGAATCGCTGCGTTGAGGGCTGCGTTGATTCCTACCGTAGCGACGGGGATTCCGGGAGGCATTTGCACGATGGCGAGCAAGGCATCGAGTCCTTCCATACCCGATTTGATGGGGAACTCCTATCACGGGCAGTGTAGTCATCGAAGCGATAACACCGGGCAGATGTGCGGCCATACCTGCGGCGGCAATGATAACTTTTATTCCTCTGGAACGAGCGTTTTTAGCGAATTCCTCAACTTCCGCAGGGGTACGATGTGCCGATAAGGCCAACATTTCGAACGGGATTTCGCACTCGTCGAGCAGCTTGGCGGCTTTTTCCATGATAGGAAGGTCGGACGTGCTGCCCATAATTATACTTACGATTGGTTTCATAATAAATATAAATTGTCTGTGATTGGTTTTATATGAATAGGAAAAATAAAAATCCCAGCACATGGCTCCTAATGCAAATCCCGCACCTACTTGGCCGATCGTGTGTCGATTCAGTAAAATACGAGAAGAGCCGATGAGTCCTGCAAGCAAAATGATGGTTATTTGCAAGGGGAATATATAGGGCGTGAGCATTAATCTATAAATGCTCATTAGGAATACCAATACAACCATCGCTCCGGCCGCTACCATGTGTGCGCTTATTTTCCAATATCGGTTGATAAATAAAGAAATGATGAGCGAGACGATTGCACCCGCTATGAAAGAGAGTATCCAATTCGGTATTCCGAAACGGTATAAGTAGAGATAACATGCGATATAACAAACGAAGTTGATGATATACGGAACGGTACGCTCGGTGCGGTTGTGAAGTCTGAAATCGCTGATATGACCTGTTTTGTAGAGGATAAATATGCCTAAGGACGGAAGTATGCAAGTGGTGAGCAATACGCCTATGACGATGATTCCTAACAGTCTGTCACCGAAGACTCTCATATAGGACGTATAAAGTGCGATGGCGATTCCGTAAGTCGGCATCAATAACGGGTGGAATATAGTCGATAGAATCGTGGCTAATAGTTTCATGTGTCGTTCGGTTTGATTCATTCAAATTTCTTTTTCGCAATCGGGCTACCGGTATCGATAGCTGTTCCCTGTATTTGGCGATTGTACGCCGGGCTATCGGATAGCCCTTTTGTTTTGCAGCAGCTCGCACAGCTTGTCGTCCGAGAGGGGCTTATGTTTGTCTTCGTGGTCTACCAGTTCTTCCAACAATCTTTTGATTTCCCGGGTAGAGACTTCTTCTCCGGCCTCGTTTTGCATAGATTCGGAAAAGAAATATTTTAACGGATAAATGCCGAAATTGGTTTGCACGTATTTGCTGTTGCTGGCTCGGGAGATGGTAGAAATGTCATATCCCGCACGTTCGGCGACATCTTTCAGAATCATGGGTTTCAAGTTGCGTTCGTCGCCGGTGAGGAAAAAATCTTTTGTAAATCTACGATGACTTTAATTGTGCTCAGCAGTGTTTCCTGCCGTTGTTTTACGGCATTGACAAACCATTGCGCCGCATCGAGTTTTTGTTTGACGAATAACAGGGCATCCCGTTTTTCCCGAGTCTGGTTTTGTTTGTTCGAGGAATAATCGTCGAACATATCCTGATAATCCCGGCTTACGTGTAGTTCGGGTATATTCCCGTTATTTAGCCCGATGGTTAACTCCCCATCTTGCGCTTCGACAAAAAAGTCGGGAATAATGTGATGTTCCGAGCTGCCCGAATAGCTGTTGTTCCATGCGCTTCCGGGCTTGGGATTAAGTAGCGTGATTTCTCGTATGGCTTGTTTCAGTTCTTCTTCGCAAACATTACATTGGCGCATGATTTTGTCGTAATGCTTTTTAGAGAATTCTTCGAACATTTTGTCGATAATCTTGTAAGCCAATAAGTTGGCAGGAGTCCCTTCGTGGCGCTCTAATTGGAGTAGCAGGCATTCCCGTAAATTCGAAGCTCCGACACCGGCCGGTTCGAACTCCTGAATCATTTGTAAAATATCTTCTACTTGGCTCGCCGGAACGTCTAAACCTACTTGAAAAATAAGATCGTCCGAAATAGCTTGTATCGGTCTCTGTAAAATAACCGTTGTCATCTATATTCCCAATAATGTATTGAGCAATTTGATAGGAGGTTTCGTCGAGAGAAAGCTCTCCCAACTGGCTTTCGAGGTAATCGTGAAATGAAGAGGCCGATACGAATGGAATGTCTTCTTTTTGTCATCTTTCGAGTAGTTGTCGGCTTCGAGTCGGTAGTCCGGTATATCTTCTTCGTTGCGATAATCACCCAATGTAAGTTCCTCTGCCGATTCTCCCGGATTTCCGTCTTCATCGGCGTTGGCATCGAATTCGTTTATGCTGTCCGGGATTTCTTCCCGTCCTTCTTCTAAGGCGGGATTATCGACCAGTTCTTGTTGTACGCGTTCTTCAAATTCGATTTCGGTAAGTTCGAGGAGTCGAATCAACTGTATCTGCTGGGGCGATAGTTTCTGTTGCAATTTTTGTTGCAACTGCTGTTTCAGTGCTGCCATAAGCTGTGAGTGATTTGCAAACGAAGATAGCTATTTTTGCTCTAAATAAGTAAAAAATGAGAATTTTTTAGAAGCTGTTTTTATTTTTTCAGCCTGTATTCGAGAGCTGTTTTTCAAGGGTATTTTACAAATAAAAGAAATATGAATAAGTTGGAGCTACATTCTTTCGAAATGGTTGCTGCCGGTGTTTTTGAAACTATATGGTGAGACTCTCTCTGCTGCTTTCGGTTCAGTAAAACCTCGTGGGGTAGACATGAATTTTAGCGATGAAATTTTTGTAGATAACCACATTCCAGACTTTTCAGTAAAAGGTTGATTCTTGCTTAATTAAAACCTCCTCCCTGTGTTTGGTTGTCAAACAAAATATAGGGGAGGTGGCACGAAGTGACGGAGGGGTTGAAAACAACATCACATTAGGCTGTTTGTATCGGATATTTAATCCTCTCGCCTTACGAGCGTTCTCCCTATCTCATCTGCGATGAGCTGAGGGTGGGGAACTAAGATGTCACTGCGAATATTCTTTTCACTCCTACTCGCAAATACAAGAGAGAATTTAAAAGACAATCTTCACTAATTTCCTCCTGAGCCTTGCTTTCCATAGTATTAAGGGGGATTCAACGCTTCTTCGCTATATCTTTTGCGAAACATGAGGGGGAAGAGCTTGTTCTTATTGCGAATAAAAAAAGCCGTGTATGGGAAATACACGGCTTTTATGCGGCAAATAAGTGATTCTTATTGGTTGTTGTCGTTACGAGAATGACGGTCGCTGCGGGGAGCTCTTTCGGGGCGGGGCAACAGCGCCTTCATAGACAAGCGGTATTTCCCGGTTTTTTGTCTATTTCGATGAGTTTTACCGTTACTTCGTCTCCTTCATGGATGCCCGATGTCTCCATCGATTCGAGGCGATCCCAGCTGATTTCCGAGATGTGGAGTAATCCGTCTTTTCCCGGAAGAATTTCTACGAAAGCGCCGAAGGGTAAAATCGATTTAACGACTCCGGTATAAGTTTCTCCCTCTTCGGGTTGAGCCGTGATGGATTTGATACGACGTATGGCATCTTTGATAGAATCGAGGTTAGCGGCAGATATTTCTATGTGTCCCTCGTTGTTGATTTCATCGATAGTAACCACAGCTCCGCTGGCTTCCTGTATGCTTTGGATAATTTTTCCGCCCGGGCCTATTACGGCTCCGATCATGTCTTTCGGGATAATCATCGTTTCGATACGAGGCGCATGCGGTTTCAAGTCGGCGCGAGGTTCGGCGATAGTGTCGGTGATAATATTAAGAATGTGCAGACGACCTTCGCGGGCTTGGTTCAATGCTTTTTCCAAAACTTCGTAAGAAAGTCCGTCGCACTTGATATCCATTTGGGTCGCTGTGATACCGTCGCGAGTTCCGGTCACTTTGAAGTCCATATCCCCGAGGTGGTCTTCGTCACCGAGAATATCCGAGAGAATGGCATATTTCACATTGTCTTTATCGGTAATCAATCCCATAGCTATACCTGATACCGGTTTCTTGATTTTCACACCGGCATCCATAAGAGCCAATGTCCCGGCACAAACCGTTGCCATCGAGGAGGAACCGTTTGATTCAAGGATATCCGAAACTACACGTACCACGTAAGGATAATTGGCAGGAATCATGCGTTTAAGCGCACGGTTCGCCAAGTTTCCGTGTCCTATTTCACGACGACCTACGCCACGTTGAGCTTTGGCTTCACCAGTGGAGAAAGGGGGGAAGTTATAGTGCAACAAGAAACGGTCGCGACCTTGATTCAATACGTCGTCGAGAATTTTCTCGTCGAGTTTGGTTCCGAGTTACGGTCGATAAAGATTGCGTTTCACCGCGAGTGAAGACTGCCGATCCATGAGGTCCGGGTATATAATCGACTTCGCACCAGATAGGACGAATTTGTGTGGTAGTACGTCCGTCCAAACGAATACCCTCATCGAGAATACAACGGCGAACAGCTTCTTTTTCTACATCGTGGTAGTAGCGTTTTACAAGAGCTCCTTTTTCGGCGGCATCTTCTTCGCTCATGCCGGCTAAGTATTCGTCGACAATCGCGTCGAAAGCGTTTTGGCGGGCATGCTTGTCGGCATTTCCCGAACGTGCGATAGCGTATGCTTTGTCGTAGCATTTGCCCAAACGTCTTTTCTCAACTCTTCATCGTTGGTCTCGTGGCAATATTCTCTTTTCACGGTAGAGCCTACGGCTTCTGCCAATTCTTTTTGTACAAGGCAATGAACCTTGATAGCTTCGTGGGCGGCTTTCAATGCTTCGAGCAAATCGGCCTCCGAAACTTCGTCCATTTCGCCTTCTACCATCATAATATTTTCATAAGTGGCTCCCACCATTAAGTCCATATCGGCTTTCTCCAATTCGGCGAAAGTGGGATTTATCTTGAATTTACCATCGATACGGGCAACTCGTACTTCGAGATAGGGCCATTGAAAGGAATGTCCGAAACGGCCAAAGCTGCCGAAGCGGCAAGACCGGCCAAAGCGTCAGGGCATATCTACGCCGTCGCTCGAAAATAACATGATGTTCACGAATGTGTCGGCATGATAATTTTCGGGGAACAAGGGGCGCAATACGCGATCCACTAAGCGGGAAGTAAGTATTTCGTAATCCGAAGCACGGCCTTCTTTTTGGTGAAACCTCCGGGAAACGGCCGAAAGCAGAGAAACGTTCTTTATATTCTACTTGCAGAGGCATGAAATCCACGCCTTCACCGGCTTCTGGGCCGAACATACGGTAGCCAGCAGCATGGTGTTGCCCATGCGAACCTCGACGGCTCCATCGGCTTGCTTGGCTAGCTTGCCGGTTTCGATGGTGATGGTCCTTCCATCACCCAAATCGATGGTCTTCTTAATAACTTGTTTAATCATAAAATCGATTTTTCTTTATTTTTTCCTTCTCAAAATCGTGCAAAAGATAATGAAAGTTTGAAAGTAAAACTATGATTATGAAATAAAAATGCGAAAATAGAATACGTAGAGAGGAGTCTGAGTCGGTTTAATTTCGTTTTTTTTATACTTTCTCCTGACATTTTGCTTGCGCGAGCTTCGATTATGTAACCGTTTACGGCGAATGCGGGAGTAACCCGCACCTCGGTATATGTCGAGTAAACTTGTTTCTACTTTCTTTCGATTTGCACTATTTTTTGCCATTGATAGTGAAAATCAATGTAATTGAAATGTGTTTTGCTTCTGTCTTCATTTGCATTATCTTTGCATAGTGCGAAATAGGTTATGCCCCGGTATAATCAAGTGAATTTGCTTCTACTCTCGGCTTATACTATCTTTGCAATTGAGGAAAGGAATATAATTTATAACATATACGGAAATGAAAAAGTGGGTATTTGGGTGCAATGGCGTTGGTGATAACCTCGTGCGACAATAAGAAATTTTCCATTCAGGGACGCGTGGCCGATGCCGATGGACAAGTACTGTATTTAGAGTCGTTGGCTGTGAATGGTACAGAGCTTCTCGATTCTGTCGAATTGGATAAGGACGGTCGGTTTAAATTCAAGTATCATGCTCCGCAGTATCCTGAGTTTTATCAATTGAGATTGGACAAGTCCATCATACATTTGGCCATAGATTCGACCGAAACATTGAACCTCTCGGCGAATGCGGCCGATTTTGCCAATGACTATGAACTTACAGGATCGGACGAATGTGTGAAGATGCGCATTGTCGCTCAGGGAAAGCGCCAAGTTAAAAAACCGAATCGATGAACTGTCCCGAGCCATGTCTTCCAATAGCGACCGTGTCGACGATTTGCGGAAGCAGGCAATCGAAGATTTGGCCGTCTATAAAAAGAAAATGTTCGATTTGGTATTGGAAAATCCGGCCTCGGCAACTGCATATTATATTGTTTTTCAAGAAATAAACGGAGATAAAATATTTGATCCCTTATGATGCAGATGACCGAAAATTGATAGCTGCCGTCGCTACGGGATTCGATTCGCTTTATCCCGATTCGCCTCGATCCAAACAATTGAAGAACATGACACTGGCTGCTATTGCCGCTGAGCGTGCTGCGCAAAAGGAAAAGCCCGAAATTGAAGCGAGCACAGCCAATTTTCTGGATATGGAATTATACGATTTGCGAGGACGGAAAAGGTCTTGTCCGATTTTGTCGATGCTGGTAAAGTCGTTCTTCTGAGTTTTACCGCCTATCAGGCCGATTATTCTCCCGCGTATAATATGAAGTTGGCCGAGCTCTATAAAAATACAAGTCGAAAGGGTTGAAATATATCAAGCTTAAATGGCCAGAAGACTTCCATTGCCTACATGCTTTGTTGTGCATAGGCAGACGGTGTGAGCGAGTTGAGAAAAAGCCGAGTGAAATAGAGCCTTGGCCGGGCACAGCCCTTGGCTTTGAGGTTCGATACGAGGTTCAGGGAAATGAACTTTAGGACGAATATCGTCTGTTTTCACTGAGGAATAAAAAATATCCATTAAGCAAAAAAAGGAGTCCCCAAACAACGGCGGGATTTCTTTTTGTTTGAGAGGGCTTAGTTGAAACACAAAGTGACGGAACCTTCAGAAAATTCAGAAACGACTTGTCTCTGATGAAAATTACACAATAAACTATAAACTCATGCATGAGGGTTACAAAATTGATGGAAGGAGATCATTCGAAATATCGGTGAGGCACATGAGGAGATCTGAATATATGAATCTTATCAAGGGGCGCAGGAAGTATCGAAGAATGAGAAAATTTCTCGGTTAAACTTTGATGACGAATACACGTTTATCGAACTTGAGAATTAAAATTGAACACCGCTTACAGGTTCAAGATTTTGAATACGGTAAAAAGTAAAAAATACCAATTGAGAGAAGGAAAAATCGAGCCGGCACTATCATGCCCAAAAAGGCTGTTGGGGCTGAAAGGAAGTCGGAGACATACTTAATTCAGTGCCTTCTGGTTGATGATGGATCATAGCCGATGTTGAGGAATTAATACATTCACCATTTCACTACACATTCAAAAAGTCTCTAGCGAGCAACTTTTTGTGTTTTGATTTTCGCTTCCTCAGAAACCCATGGACAGTTGCAACAACCAGGAGTCCCCGAGGTATGATTTCCTTGTTTTGCAACCTCAGCTTTTTCACTATTTGGCCGGGCTAAAATCACGAAAGTAGCCAACATTTCGGTAATGTCGTTGCCGGTGAAATACCAGTACTATAAAGCAGCGAAAGATGTGGCTTTACTTTTTGCTGAACATCAGTCCCATTGCCAAAAGGTCTACTGGTTGTTCAACGAGGTCGGTCTATTTTCGGGGCCCCCGGACGATAAAACATGTGGACCTGAGTTGCCAACAAGGCGTTGGCGCAGAAAGCTATCACGAAAACTTGATGATTCGCTTGTGGCTTGAGGGTGGGAGTCCCGCTGTTATGGGAGATCCCCTGCCACCCACCTCGTTCCCCTATTAACAAAGAAAGGGCTTGAGATCTGGGCTTGCACTTTCCAGTTGGCATGGCTTTGCTGCCATGAATCTACTAGGGATGCAAGCCAATTGCAGCTTATCTCAGGGAAATGGAACTAATAGAGTGCCCCTTAAAAAAGCGTGAGCGTTGGTTTTAATGAATCTTTCATTCGGTCATCACTTAAGACAAAATAGGCGGAGTGACATGCCGTGACGGTGGTGGGTTCGCCGTTCACGTTTGTTTGGCTGTCAGTCTTTTCTCAAGTGACCGGATACCAGCGTGCAGAATGGCTCCAGAATGAAGGGACTTATGAACTGCCAAGCAAATCAAATCAGGAGTTCCAACTTCACCGGATGACGTCCAGTAATAGCTTGAGACTGCTGTTACAGTATTCAAACCAGTGCTGTTTGCAGATAGCAGGTATGACTGTGGGTCCCCGAACCAGCTAAAATAGAAATGAACACATACTTCGACGAGGAAAGGTTTTAAAAATAGGTCTGTCACGTCGCTCGGTTGGCAGTGTATCTACTCATCCGTTTTTTGTCGATAATAAAGAGCTCCGACCACTGGTTGAACAACTGACATCAGAATGAACAAAAATAAAGAATGTCATTCTCTAATTGCACCGGCCCCCAGCAGATGGTTTTTGCTGTATGGCCGGGTCGCTACCCGATAAACGTCTACCGAGGAGGAATTATATAATTTTCGCAAAATTGTTTTCATTTGTCGTGAGGTGAGGCGTACTATGATAGCGGTGCCTGGTGTAACTATTAGACATCTTGGGCCGTCATTTTCAAGGAGGTATGATGACGAAACTTCAGACCGATATAGTGGCTTGGATTTGGCACCGATGAGACATCGTCTCCGTTGAACGACTGTGACGGATTGAGGCCAGGTGAGCTTTTTTCCCAACCAGTTGAGGGCGACTGAATTCTACCGGATAGGAGGAGGTTGGCGACAATACCGGTTGACTTTACCGATACCATCGATTCTGCCGTCGTTGAAGGTTGGAACGTTCCGCTCGTGACACCCAATGTCTTTGTATAACAGAGGCTTTCTGCTATGATATCGGTGCGCCTTTCTGGAAAAGGTACCGGTGCTATTGTATCTCACAAGGAGACGTTTTCTTCATGATATGTTATTGACTGTTTCCTCAGCTTTCCCTTCTGACACGCTTTTCGATAACCCTTTGCCTTTAAATTGTCGAAAGGTTTTGCATGCTAGCAACAGGTTAACTATCACGAGATTGACTGAGAGCCCAGAGGCACGTCCTATCTCAACTCAAAAATCGTTCGTAGACCAAATGGCGTGCAGGAACCAACATGGTGATAAAACCCACCCAGAACATTGATGGCTATGGATTTTTAGCTCAAGTAACACTGTCACTATTACTCCCAGACAGAGGCCGGTTCGCAAGAAAGAACGTTGAAATCCTCATTTTCGATGGTCGAAACAGTCGTCGCTTTCAGGAGTTTTCTCAACTGTTTCCCAACTCAGCCTATCAAATGGTTTCAGTATTGGCATTGATGTTTTCTATCCATTTCTGCTTACTGACGGGAAAATACTCAGGTGACTTGCTGGGGTCGAACACCCACTACGCTTATGATTAATCCATGTTTTTTACGGGTTTCTGCCAGAAATAATAATAAACTCAATTCTTTTTTAGGAGCAACTTGACTTATTTTGTTTTGTTTCCTAATAGGTGGTTTTAATAATAACAAGTTTTACCTCAGCTCAAACACTTGATAGTTTTTTTCCATAAGATCGTGAGTCCGTCAGGAAGTATAATTTTTTTCTGATGGTGGTCCATGATCAGAGATCTTGAACAC
>VOFI01000605.1_pt1 | contig 24000 bp, 34 predicted proteins | sample 5384131 | NCBI WGS metagenome assembly VOFI01 (sample SAMN12384728, study PRJNA508395) | human gut metagenome | isolation source: healthy gut H | host: Homo sapiens | reverse complement strand
GTGAAAATGGGCGTTACTTTGCTTAGCTGGAAATAACCCCACACATTTTAAATAGTAACCCCCCAATCGCTGCAATTAAAGCGTCCGAGAGGGCATCGACCGGAAGCCGGGATGCTGCCGGGCGACCGGGATGCCGACCGGTGACCGTTGAACTGACCGGAGAGCGGGCTGCCGATGGGCGATTGCGGTGTCGACTGATTGCCGGGACATTGGCCGGCAACCGGGGCTCTAGCAGCTGGGTGCTCCTTCTTCTTCGATGTCGTCATCCACGTCAAGACAGAAGTCAGCGATGGCCTGCTTGAGCTTGTCGATGCCCAGGCCGGACTCGCTGCTGGTGACGATGAGTCGGTCGGTGGGGACCCGATTTGCTTGCGAATCGATGCCGCTTGCTTGGCCTGCTGTGATTTGGAGAGCTTGTCGGCCTTGGTGAGGCAGACGATAAAGTTGAAGCCGTTCTCGCGCAAGAACTCTATCATCTGCAGGTCGAGTTTGCTGGGGTCGTGGCGAATGTCCACCAGCGACACAACCAGGTTGAAGCTGCGCTCGGAGTCGAAGAAGTCGCCAATGAGCTCGGCCCAGCGGTCACGTTCGGCCTTGGAACGACGGGCGAAACCGTAGCCCGGCAGGTCGACGAAGTGCACATCGTCAGCCTCAAAGAAGTTGATGTTGCTCGTCTTGCCCGGCGTACTCGAAACCTTGACCAGGTTCTTGCGGCCAAAAAGCTTGTTCATAATCGACGACTTGCCCACGTTGGAGCGGCCGACAAAGCTCACCTCCGGGCAGGTAGAGGGTGGAATCTGCGACGCCTTGCCGTAGCTGGCGACAAAGTGAACCTTGTTGTAATTGATAGCCTCTGCCATAGGGGGAGCCTTTCGGTCGGATTGATGCGGGGACGATGCGCTGACGGCGGGACGCTTTGAAGGCAGTGCGCGGTCTGCGCAGGGACGTTGGGGATGGTGGCGCGTCGGTTGGACGGATGCGATTTCGATGAGGTGCGCGGCTTGCGGGCGAGACGTTTTCGATGACGGCCCGTGTTTCTTCCCGCGTGCGCAATTCGGGTCGTTTGCCGCTGAAATGCGAGGAGGAGATCCGCGAGAACAATCAGCGCACGGGGCCGTCTGCAAGTGCGACTGCGCATCTATCGGCGACAGGTCGCGGAGGTGTGCGCAGGATGTCCACGAGGACGGTCGGCGCGCAGGACCGCCTGCGAGTGCGATCGAGCGAGGATCAGTGGCCTGCCGCAGGACTAGACGCGTCTTGCCCGGAGCGCGCGGCTAGTCGCGCGGCTCGATGCCCAGCTGCGCGGCAAGGCGCCGCACGATGGAAAGCACCAGGCCGCTTGCGCTCTGTGCGTACTCCTCCAGGTCGAACTCGCGGGAGGAGAGCGCATCGTAGCTCTCGTCGCAGTTGTCGGAGATGGCGCGCAGCACCAGGCAGTCGATGCCGTTCTTGGCGGCGACGTGCGCGATGGCGGCGCCCTCCATCTCCACGCAGTCGGCCTGCGTTGCCGAGACGGCCGCGGCCTTGGCGTCCGCGCCGCTCACGAAGCGGTCGCCGGTGGCAATGATTCCGCGTAGGTACTGCTGGGGTTCGGTGCCGGGGTTGTTGCGACGCCAAAGCGAGGCATCGGCCTTGGCGCGCGCCTGAGCGGCCTCGACCTCGCTGCCCCTCATCGCTCAGGGCTGCATCCACGTAGCCGTGCGCGCGCAGGGTCTCCTCGGCGAGGTCCACGAGGAAATCCGCGCTGGCGAACTCCTCGAGCCCAGGGGCGGATTCGGCGACGAGGGCCGTGTCCGTATCGAGGTAGCGCAGGCGCTCGCCAATGACCACGTCGCCAACGTGCAGGGCGGATTGAGCCCACCGGCGATGCCGGAGAAGATGATCGCGTTGGCCCCGTGCGCGCTGATGAGGTGCTGCGCCGCTGCTGCGGCGTTGACGGTGCCCATGCCCGCGGTGGTGGCAACCACGGTAAAGCCGTGGTAGTCGCCACCGACCACGGTGAGGCCCGCCTCGTCGGCGACGGTGCCTTTTTTCGACGGCGGCGTAAATCTGGCGCACCTCTTTTTCGAGGGCGCCGATGATGGCGATAACGGGTGCCATGCGACTCCAATCACGTGAGTTAAACGCTGCTCATTGTATCAGCTACCTGCGTGCTTCTTAGATTTTGCGCAAGCGGCCCGGGCCTGCCTCGGGGCTCGCTCGGGTCTGCCTCGGGGCTCGCTCGGGCCTGCCTCGGGGGCTCGCTCGGGTCTGCTGCAAGGCTAGCTCGGGCCTGCGGCAGCGCTCACTCAGGGCCTTTGGACCCGTTCGGGGCTGCCACAGGGGGCGCCCAGTGCCCTTGGCCCGTTCAGGCCGCCGCAGGGCTCACTCAGGGCTCTTGAGACCGTCCGGGCCGCCGCAGGGGACCACTCGGGGCCGCCTCGGGGCCGTGCAAGGCCCTTTGGACCGCTCAAGATCGCCACAAGGGCCGCCGCAGGGACCGCTCAGGGCGGCCCTGGAGCCTACTTCATCTTTTGCAGGTGGTCGTACACAAAGCTCGCGATGGCGGCGGAGTCGTTGATGTCCAAAACGGCGGTAGCTCGACCTCGGCCTCATCGAACGCGCGGTCGGCGTCCTCGGCGGCGGCGCGTGCAGCCTTGACGGCGCGGGTGCGAAAATCGCGCGCCACCACGTCGTTGCACGCCACGGCGAGGGTGTTCTCATCGATGAGCGCAAAGGAGTCGCGGCCCCGCATGCGGTCGATGCCGGAGCGCGCCACCACGATGCTCGGCAGTCCTGCGGCCTTGTAGCCCTCTACGATCACAGCATCGACGTCGGTGTAGCGGGTGAGCATGTCGGTGATGGGGACCTCGTCCTTGGTGCGGGCGTATTCGGCGTACGCGTCGGGCGAGATGAGCCCCACATGGCGGCTGCCCGCCCGCGCATGGCGCCACGAGTCCTTGCCGGGCTGGTCGATCTCGAAGCCCTTGTGCCCGTGGTGCTTGACGGAGCCCACGCGGACGCCGCGCTGGGAGAGGCGGGAGATGACCTTTTTCGACCAACGTGGTTTTGCCGGAGTTCTGATAGCCCACAAAGGCGATGGCGGGCGCGGGGTCGCCGGTGTTGGGGCCGCCGGGCAGAGGAGAGGGGGCCGGAGGCTCCTCGATAGCCGCATCGGGCGCGTCTAGAGCGAGGGCGTCATCGGACTCTGCCCCCATGTCGCCGCGCTCCCAGAGACCGGAGCGGCCGCCCTCCCTTGTGCAGCAGGCGCACGTCGACGATCTCCATGCCGCGATCGACCGCCTTGCACATGTCATAGATCGTTAGACACGCGGTGGAGGCCGCGGTGAGCGCCTCCATTTCGATACCCGTCACGCCGGTGACGCCGCAGGTTGCGAGCACGCGGAAGCCCACGCGCCCATCCTCGCGCGCCGGTGCCCAGCCGTGTGCCGGTGTAGAACCGTTGGCGGCGATGGGCTCGATCTCGATCTTTTGCCTTGGTGATGTTGAGAGGGTGGCACATGGGTATCAGGTCGCTCGTGCGCTTGCTCGCCATAATGCCGGCCACGCGCGCGCAGGCGAGCACGTCGCCCTTCTTGGCGCGGTCTTCCAGCACCATGGCCTGTGTTTCGGGGTGCATGAGGATGCTGCCCTCCGCCAATGCGAGGCGCTGCGTTACCGCCTTTTCGCCCACGTCCACCATCCGAACGTCGCCGTGCTCGTCCACATGCGTGAGCTCGTCGCGATAGGCATCGCGCTGCCCGGCTCGCCGCGCGGCGGCGCCGGCGGGGGTGTCAACCTTGGGGAAGGGACATTGGCGCCGGTAGAGGGGGTGCGGAGGTTGGCGGAAGGGGTGGCGGCACCGACTTGACAGCAGTGCTGGCGGAAGGGGCGCCGGTGTTGGCGGAAGGCCCGTCGACCGAGCCGCCGACCGGGGCGCCGGTGCCTGCCGGATCGTCGTCGGCCCCAACGGAAGAAGCGCCGCCGCCGGCCGCCGTCCCGAGCCCCCTCCCTCGACCAGGGTCAACTCGGGAGGCTCGCCCACCACGGCGGTGGGGTACTTCATGAATCGTACGCCCTAGGGTCTTGGGGCGCTCGGGCTTGTCGGGGGTGCGGGTGGTCACAGGGATCAGCCTCCTATCTGCGACATGAAGCGCTGGGTTCCGTCAATGCGGTCGTGTTGCTGGGGTTTGTGCGCGAGCGCCTCGCGATATATGGCGATGACGGTCTCGTCGTCGCCGGAGCGCAGCGCATCGCGAACAAGGTATTCGGCGTCGGAGAACAGGCAGGGGCGCAGCTGGCCGTCGGCGGTGAGGCGCAGGCGGTTGCAGCTGCCGCAAAAGTGGTTGGACATGGCCGAGATGAACCCCACGGTGCCGGCGGCGCCGGGGAAGGCCCAGTAGCGGGCGGGGCCCGCGCCGTACGGAGCGCTGTCCTCGACGGGCTTCAGCTCGCCTATGCCCGCGGCCGCCGCCTCGGCGGAGATCTGCGCGCGCAGCTCGTCGGCGGGCACGATATCGCCTCGTCCCACAGGTCGGGATTGAGTGCGCCGGTCACGCCCGAGGTGCCCGCCCCGCAGTGCGGGTTGGCGCTTGGGGGGCAGGGCGCGGCGCTCGCGCTGGCAGGAATTGCGGCCCCGTTCGCCCCGGATTGCCCTGAAAGCTGGGCGCGTGCGCCCTCGGTGCGGTGCCCGTCGTTTGAGGGGCGCGACGTGACTGCCGGCGAGCCGATCGGCATGTACTCGATAAAGCGCACGTGCACGGGCCGGTCGAGCGAGAGCTTAGCAAGTTGCAGGACGTCTTGGTTCATGCGGCGCACCACCACCGTGTTCACCTTGACCGGCTCAAACCCGTAGGCAAGCGCGGCGTCGATGCCGGCGAGCGCCTGCTCCACGCGTCCCAGGCGGGTGATTTGGGAGAAGCGCACGGGATCGAGCGTGTCGAGCGAGATGTTCACGCGGTCGAGGCCGGCGTCGCGCAGCGCGGGCGCCAGGCGGGGGGAGCAGCGCACCGTTCGTGGTGAGCGAGATGTCCTCGATTTGGGGGATGGCGCGGATTTCCTCGACGAGCGGCACGATGCGGTGGCTCACCAGCGGCTCGCCTCCGGTGAGGCGCACGCGCGTGATGCCCTCGCCGGCCACTAGCCGCACAAAATGGGCGATTTCCTCTGCGCTGAGCAGCTCGGCGTGGTCGCGCGCGGGGACGCCCTGTTCCGGCATGCAGTACACGCAGCGGAAATTGCACTTATCCGTCACGGATATGCGCAGGTAGTTGATGCCGCGGCCAAAGCCGTCGTGAAGTGTGCGGGCATGCGCGCCTTTCGGGTCCTTGTGGCAAATACCGGGGTATTCTTGTGTTCATGGTACCCCACGGCGGCGCGCAGGGCGCGGGATTGTTGCGGAGTCGTTCCGCTGCCGAAGAGGTGCTAAACGGCACCCCCGCTTTGCTACACTAGTGCGTTAAAGCGAATCGAATGGCGTGAGCATGGGAGCATGGTGAGCATGAAGGCACGGCGCGGCTTTTCGACTCCGGAATTGACTCGTCAGGTGCGTCGCCTCGTCGCGGCGCGCCTGTTCTTATATCTCGGCGCGATGTCGAGTTTACGGCGCGTTCGACCCGCTCGAATCGCTGTTCTATCGCGACGTGCTGCACGTTGGGGCGGAATGGATGGGCTGGCTCTCGGCGCTCTCGGGCGTGGGCGGGCTTATCGGTGCGGCCCTGGCGGGCGTCATGCCCACGCGCCATATCAACGTGCGCGCCATGCTGGTGGTGCTCTTCATGACGGGCGTGGGCAGCCTTCTCTACGTGTCGACGCCGTTCGTGGCGGTGGCATGCGTGGGGCAGTTCACGCTCGGCGTGGCGTTTGCGGCGTTTGGCCCCATCGCGAACACACACTCGTCCAGGTGCACGCCACGCTCGATCAGGTGGGGCGGGTGAACGCCGCCATGGGTGCGGGCTACAACTTGGCGGGTGCGATTCCCCTGCTCTGCGCGCCCACGCTCGCCCACGTGTTCGGCGTGCAGGGAACGCTCATCGCGGCAGGCGTGGCGGTTGCGGTGGTGCCCTTGGCGATCTTGGTCGTGCGCCGTCGCGAGCTTGCGGACCTGGTGCGGGTCGAGCGTGCCGTCGAGGAGCGCGTAGCGCGTAGCGCATGCGCGTGCCACTGTAAGGCGGTGCTTGCATGTGGCAAGGGCTGGGCAGGCGATGGGGCGCTGCGCATACCGCGCGCTGCGGCGTTGCACGGGTGCTTTTGGAGACGGCGTGAACGGCGCTCGGTGCCGCCGCCGTCCGGCTTGCCGCCGGTTCCAACCTCAGATAGCCTAGAATCACGCCAATCACTTGGGAGACGTGATATCTATGCCGCGCACGAATACGCAGCACCAGGACATGAAAACCGCTCAGGACCAATCTGCCACGACGGAGGGCGACTGTTCCAGTTTTGCAGACGCAGACAAGAGCGGGGGACGCGAAGAGCCAGGAAGGGATTCGGCAGGGTAGCGCCCATACGGAGCGGCAGGCGGATCGTCGCGCGGTGCGCATCGCGGGCCTGCGACCTCTCGAGTTTGCCAAGCGCGTTGCGTTGATCCTGCTCGGATCGGCCATTTTTACCTTTGGTGTCCACAACATCCATAATGTGACGGGCATCACCGAGGGCGGCATCATCGGCCTCGTGCTTTTTGGCGATCATTGGCTGGGCATTCCGCCGTCTGTGGTGTCGCCTGTGCTGGACGTCGTGTCATATGCGGTGGCGCTCAAAGTGCTCGGCGGCGGCTTTCTCGGATGGTCGGCCGTGGCCACGGTGTCGGTCGCGGGTTTTTACAAGCTGTGGGAGAGCCTACCGTACATGCTGCCCAATCTTTCCGACCGTCCGTTGGCCGCGTCCGTGTTGGGCGCGCTCTTTGTTGGCGTGGGTGTGGGGCTGGTGATACGCCAGGGCGCTTCCGCCGGCGGCGATGACGCGCTCGCCCTGTCGATTTCAAGATCACGGGTTGGCGCGTGGGGCGCTGCTACCTGTTTACCGACCTCACCGTGTTGGCGCTGTCGCTGAGCTACATCCCCGTCGTCAAAATCGCGTTCTCGCTCATCACGGTGACGTTGTCCTCGGCGGTGATCGATGTGATGATCAAGGACGCCTCGTGGGACCATGTGGAGGAATTCTCCGAGTGGCTGCGCGAGCGCCGCGCGCAGAGGCTCGGGCGCAAGACGTCCGCAGATCGATAGGGCCCCTGCGCGCCGCCGTTGCAGGATGGCGAGACGCGTGGTCGCCGGCGCAAGACGGGGGCGGCGCGGAGGGCTCTGCGCTCATGACGGCGGCGCGAGGAATCTGCGCGCAAGACGGCGTGGCGAGAGGGCCTGCGCGCAACAAGACCTTTACTTGAACCATGCTCTAAGTCGTATGATGCCCTTGAATGCCACGGGATGCGCGATGCGGGCAAACCCATTCGCGCGCAACAAAGGGGGTCGCCATGTCAAAGGTATACATGATTCGCCACGGTCAGACGCTGTTCAACGTGCTGCGTCGCAAGCAGGGTTGGTGCGACTCGCCGCTCACGGAGCTCGGCATCGAGCAGGCGCGCCAGGCGGGCGCGTACTTCCGCGAGCAGGGTATTCAGTTTGACCACGTGTATTCAAGCATCGGACGCTGCTGCGACACGACGGAGCTCATCGTGCCGGGCGTGCCTTACGAGCGCGCGTCAAGGGGCTCAAGGAGTGGAGCTTCGGCAAGTTCGAGGGCATCACCGAGGACCTCAACCTGGAGCCTCCCTTCGGTGACTTTACGTGCAGTTCGGCGGCGAGGACGAGATGGAGTTTCGCGACAGGCTGGTCGGACGGTCACCGAGCTCATGCGCAGGCCGGAGCACGAATCCGTCCTCATGGTGAGCCATGGCGCGGCGATCGCCCAGTTCCCGCGTGCGTTTGGCGTCGATCTGCGCGAGGTCACAGGCAAGCGCGTGGGCAATTGCGGTATGGCGGTGTACGAGTTCGACGGGGATTCGTCGTTCACGCTGCTCGATGTGGTCAATCCCAACGAATAACGGGGCTTTCTGCCTGGGATTTCGCCATGCCCTGCCTACCGCAAACGGTTGAGCATGACGCTGGCGTATTCGGTGGGGCTGAGCTCGGTGCGGCGGAGCGCCGGGAGGCTCGTGGCGGGCAGGGAACGCTCCAGGAACGCGCGGCTGTTCGCGTAGTCCCGTGCGAACAGGCACCCGTAGAGGGAGTCGAGGACGTACTGGACCGCGATGTGGCTGGCGAATTGCGTGATGCGGTTCTGCAGGCTCTCGCGGTCGCTCACGTGCAGGTACACGTCGAGTCCGGGGTTGAGCCGGCAGCCGTTCGGCGTGCCCACGAAGATGGTGGGGACGTTGCGCTCGTGCAGGATGGGCAGGATGGTTGCGAGGTTGGGACCCAGCCCCGAGTAGGAGATCGCGATGGCCACGTGGTGGCAGTCGGAGGCGAGCGCTATGCGTGCCTGGCGCTCGCCGCTTTCGAAGCACGAGGCGCTGCGCCCAATGGAGAGCAGGCGATCGCAGAACATCTGCGCTGGGTACAGGTTGTGCGACTGCGTGTAGATGTCGATGCCGCGAGCGCGGTCGAGCAGTTCGGCGGCGTGCTCGAGGGCGACGGGGTCGAGCAGATCCCGCGTGTCGGCGAGGGTCGTTTGGTAGACCGAGGCCATTTGGGCGAGCACGGCGTCGGCGGTGTCGTTGGCGGCAAAGGGAAGTTGATGTCGACCTCACCCTTCTGGTCCACGCGGCGGGCCTCGGAACGCGCCAGTTCGACCTTGAGCTCCTTGAAGCCCTCGAGTCCGAGTTTTTTGCACAAAAAAGCGATGCACGCTGGGAATTGATACATTCGCCGTATGCGCGAGCTCCTTGATGGTGAAGCCGCGCAAGCGGTCGCCCAACGCCAGCACCGTACTGGCAAGCTGCTGCTCCGTGGGGGTAAGCCCGGCGCAATCCTCAATGCGGCGCTTGATGTCCATGGCGTCCTCCCCATATCGCACGGCACGTTGGTATCAGATAAGGATATCAAGATATATCAGCCGAATGCGGTGTTGAAAAGGCGATTGCCTACGTTTGAGTCCAATCAATCGGCACCGTTTACGGAATACTCGCTACAGTTCCCGTTGATTTGCGGTATCTATACATATAACAAAACATTTGTTTAGTTGTTTAGGAGCTATGCATGGCAAAGGTGAGCGTGCGTGAGATCAGCCGAGCGACAGGGTTTTCTCCCGCGACGGTTTCCAATGCGCTTAACGGGAAGCGCAGCGTGAGCGAGGAGACCGCCCGCATCATCCGCGAGGCCGCCCAGAATATGGGCTATCAGCAGAGTGCGCAGCTCGACGCCATCACGTTCGTGCTTGCGCGGAAGAGCGGCAAGATTGTCGATGAGAGCACGTTCCACCCGTCGGTGATCGAGGGCGTCGAGCGCCAGGCGCGCCGTCACGGCATGAGCACCTCCTTCGTCTCCGTCGACTTCTCCGATTTGGATGCGGCACGGCCCCAGGTCGAGTCGATTGCGGGCGACCCTTCCGCCGCCATCGTGCTTTTGGGCACGGAGCTCGGGGAGGAGGATTTCCGCCTGTTCCGTGACTGCGCGGCGCACATCATCGTGCTCGACAGCTGGAGCGACCAATACGATTTCGATGCCGTGGTGATGTCCAACGAGGATTCGACCCTGCGCGCGGTCAACTATCTGATCGAGCACGGTCATCGCAAGATCGGCTATCTCGCCGGTGATTTCCGCATTCAGAATTTCAAGGCGCGTGAGCGCGGGTTCGAGCGCGCCCTTTCCGAGGCGGGTATCGAGGTGGAGCCCGCCTGGCGCGTGTCGCTCGGCACCACGCTCGAGACGGCATATGAAGATATGGCCGCATGGCTCGCGAGCACGCCGCGCGAGCGGCTGCCGACGGCCTTCTTCGCCGATAATGACGTGCTCGCCGTCGGCGCCCTGCGAGCCCCTGTCTGAGGCGGGTATCGAGGTCCCGCGCGACGTGTCGATCATCGGTTTCGATGACCTCTCCGTCGGCGCCTTCTCGAATCCCCCGCTCACGACGGTGCACGTGCTCAAGCACGAGGTGGGGGAGATCGCGGTGAGGCGTTTGGTCGGTAACATCCGAAGCCCCAAAGTTTATACATGCCGGACAATGGTATCGACGTATTTCGTAGAGCGTCGCAGTGTGAAATCAACGAATGGGACACCTAGGCCGATTCGCGCTTAATCAGGGAGACTCCAACTCCAATGCTGATAGGGTGGTGCTCGCTTTCATCTATGACCTCGATGATGCGCCCGGCGGCAAAGGGAGCCCATATACCGCGATGGGACATTCAACGTGGTGAGTCGCGGCTGCACGTAGGTGCCGCCTACGTGGTTGTCAAAGCCGATGATACGCACATCGTCGGGCACGCGATAACCGCGCTCCATTAGCGCCTTCATGGCACCTATGGCAATATCATCAAAACGGCGGCGTAGCTTTGGGCAAGGCCCGCATCGATGATGCCGAGCATGTTTGCGTATGCGTCGTCTGGAGCGACGGCGAGCTCGTGGATGATGCCACACTTTTCCGACCCGGCTAGCTGACTGACGGCGTGCTCGTAGGCAAAGCGTCGCTCGGCGAAGTTGCCCAAGGTAATGGGTGTCGCTAACAGCCCCGGGACAGATACATACTTCGAATACAGGTACTGTACGGCAAGCGCCATACTGGTGGCGTTGTCGATCTTGACCGTATCGACCCCAACGTTCATGCATGAATCCAGCAGCAACAGAGGGCAGTCCAGCGACGCGAACGGCATAAAATCCGACTCGAACATCTCTGTCGCAAGGATGATGACGCCGTCGTATTGCGCCTCGGCGATGTTGGCAATCTGCTCCTGTATGTTCTCGTATGGCGAGTAGTTCACCAGTGAAAATGAGAACCCCGCGTGCCTCAGGGCGCCTTCGACTCCGGCAAGCATGTCGGAAAAGAAAGGGCTCGAGAAGATGCGGCGTCGATTAAAGGCACCCAGTGCGACGGTTCCGCTCTTTTGGCGCTCAAACTTAATCTTGCTAAAGTCGTAACCTAGGGCCTCGGCGGTGCTGAGTACTAACTGGCGAGTCTTTTCGCTTACGCCGCGTCGGTTGTTAAGTGCGAGGGAGACGGCCGCTGCCGAGATTCCCAGCTGGTCGGCGATTTGTTTTGCAGTGACGGCCATGGTGATTCCTAACGATTGACAACTAAAAGTGAGCTTAACACTCAGCTGTTCATTAAGCTAAATATTTAGTAACTCAACTTAGAATCGATAGAAGTTAAGTTGCGTCCCCAGTAGAGTTTGTCTCAACAAACGCAACGACAAGGGGGACGAAGATGATCAGCGGTATTTCCGAAATGCCCATCACGGATGAGAGCTATCCGTTTTCGAGCGCCGAGCGCTACTGTCATCTGAGCGCAAAGGGCTACGCCGAGCGCGAGTATCGCGTCGATGGCACGGCCAATGTGTACCGTACTGCCGATGAAGACGGCGGCGTGGAGGTCATGACCGCGGACGCCCCCTATTCCAACCGCATCGTTGTTCGCGCCCCGAAAGATCCGGCGCAGGCGAGCGGCAATGTGGTGGTCGAGATTATCAACCCCACGTCGTTCATGGAAATCGAGCGCATGTGGATCCTGGGCTACGGCGAGTTTGTGCGCTCCGGCGACATCTACGTGGGCATCACCAGTAAGCCCAACACCATCGCCAAGCTCAAGGAATTCAATCCCGATCGCTATGGCTTTATGAGCTGGGCAAACCCGACTCCCGAGCGCCCCTTCGACTACGATCCGAAGCAGCAGGCGGCGGCGCGCTTCCCGACATGGATATTTCCTACGAGACGGGCCTGTTTTGGGACATGCTGACCGATCTTGCCTGGCTGCTGCGCGAGGACTCCGACCTCAACCCGATCCGCGATTATCCTCGCCAGGCAATCTGCCTTACGGGATGGTCGCAGTCCGGCGCCTATCTGTTTCGCTACCTTAACAGCTTTGCCTATCGCGAGGACGCGCGCCGCGGTGGCCGCGTGTTCGACGGATATCTGTCCGGCGGTGGTATCCACTGATGTGCATTCCCGTCAACCAGTACGAGAGCGACCGAGGGTATGCGCACCACCTGCTGCGCGTCGAGCATGTCGAGGAGCCGTTTATCGCCCTTCAGACCGAAAGCGAGAACGGTCGCTTTGAGAGTTGGCGCACGCTTATGCCCGATAGCGACGATCCCGATTTTAAGTACCGGCTGTACGAGGTGACGGGTGCTTCCCACGATACGCAGTGGAGTTACGTCGACTATTACCAAGACGACGAGGATCTTAAGCGTATCGACCATCTGCCGGTGTATGTCGGTAAGCATGCCGAGGCAAACGCCTATCCGTCGCAGTATCTGTTCTATGCTGCATTCCGTAACCTGTTCCGCTGGGTCCGTACGGGTGCGGCTCCGGCAACCTGTCCACGCATTGAGCTGGACGCGAACGGCGAGAACGTAAAGGATGCCCTGGGAAATACCAAGGGCGGACTTCGCACCTGCCTGCTCGAGCATCCGTTTGCCCGCTACTCCAACACGAGCTTGGTGGAGCCGGGGCAGGGCACGGTCGATAAGACGAGCGATAAGGACGGGCTGTTTGGCCACATGGAGTCGTTCTCGGCATCGATGCTCAAAAAGAGCTGTACGGGTCGCTCGAAAACTATCGCGCTCTGTGTGAGCGCGATACGGCGATCGAGGTGTCACAAGGTTTTATTTGTGCCGAGGATGCCCAAGCGATCGTTGACTTTGCCGTGACGTCCGCCAGCGAGCGAGGACTGAACTAGTAGGCACCAAGACCAGAAAGGGGTCTGCAATGGATATGACGTTGAATCAAAACGCTGCCGCCGAGATGTGGCGTCCGGTTATTCTGACGTTCGAGAGCGCCTGCTCGTTCGACAACCCGTTTTTGGATGTTGAGATTTGGGCGGAGTTCACCGGCCCGAGCGGCAGGGTAATTCGCCGTGAGGCCTACTGGGACGGCGAGCGTATCTATCGCGTGTCGTTTGCTCCGACCGAGCTCGGCGCTTGAGCTATGTTATCGAGGCTCCCGAGCAGACCGGCCTTAATGGCCGCACGGGCAACGTCGAGGCCGTGCCGTACGAGGGCGAGCTCGATCTGTACCGCCACCGTTTTATCCGCGTTGCAGACGATTCGCGCATGTTTGCCTATTCAGATGGTACGCCGTTCTTTTGGCTGGGCGATACCCATTGGGAGTTTGCCTACCGCGAGCTGGGATAAGTAGAACCATCCCGGCATGACGAGCCAGTTCCGCGGCATGGTCGACCTGCGCGTTGAGCAGGGCTTTACCGTCTATCAGACCAACCTGCGCTCTGACATGGGCGCAGGAGATCGCTATTGGATTGACGGTGGCATGGCCAAGGGCGTGGAAGATGTGCCTAATGTGGCCTTCTACCAGCGGGAGCTCGACCGCCGCATGGCCTATATTGCCGATGCGGGCTTAGTGAACGCACTTGGGCAAGCGTGGGCGTTTGCCATTCTCGGCGAGCATGTCGTGGAACACCAAAAGCACCTCGCCCGCTACCTGGTGGCGCGCTACGGTGCATATCCGATGGTGTGGACGCTTGCCGGCGAGGTTGCCGGATACCGCAAAGAAGGTCGAGCCGCCATGCTTGACGGCTGGCGTGAGGTCGCCTTGGAGATTGAGGCACGCGACGGCTATGGTCATCTGGCGACGGCGCACTATACCAACGAGCGCCCCTTTGCCGATTACTACCAGGATGAACCCTGGATGGACTTTACGCTCAACCAGGCCGGTCACGGCGATTACCTCATCAAGGCAAGCGACTACTTTGACTATCTGGCAGCTCATGACGACAAGCCCTTCGTTGAGGGCGAGGCGCTCTACGAGTTTTGCTCGACGCTCGAGGAGATGGGTACGCGCCTGTGCACCGCAGACATGCTGCGCCGCGTGGCGTATATCTGCATGCAGGCCGGCGGCGCCGGCTATACCTACGGAGCCCAGGGAATCTGGGACAACGTGTGGGAAAGCCCTGAGGAGCTCGACCCCTTTATGGCAATCTTCAACCGCTTTGGCATTACTTGGGCCCAGGCGGTAGACGGAGAAGGTGCGGTCCAGATGGGCTACATGCGTTCCTTCTACGAAGACAATCACTTCTGGGAGCTCGCTCCCTACGAAACGACCGATGCGGGCAACCTGTTTGCCAACAAGGCTCCGCTGGCAACCGCCAACCAGGACCTTTCGCGCATCGTCGCGTACTTTGGCGATACCGTGCGCCAAAAGCTTGCTATCGAGGGTGTGCCGACGGGCGCTGCCTATGCAAGCCGATGGTTTAACCCTCGCACGGGCGCATACCGTGACGGCGAGGACGCCCTTGCCGTCACGGACAGCATTACCCTGCCTGACAAACCCGGGGTTGGGGATTGGCTCCTCGTCCTCGAGCTCAAGGCGTAACCATATTTCCATTGGTCATAGGCGGGAAAGAGTCGGCCGCAATTTCCCGTTTGACAGCTAGATGATTCGTTTAGAGAGGATCAGTGAACACAAATGAGCGTTCTCGATTCGATGCAGGGCTTCCTCGGAAGCACGTGGGCCCCATTGCCCACAAAGTGAGTAGCTTTAACGTCGTAAAGGGCCTTATGTCCGGCATGATGGCGACCATGCCCGTTACGCTGGGCGTGGCGCTGCTCTCCATTATCAACGGGCTGCCGATCCCGCCGCTGCAGGCGTTCCTTGCCAGCACCGGCATGTCGGCGACGATTACCGACGTACTGGTCGTTACCATGAACCTCGGCGCCATCTACATGTGCGCCTCGGTCTCGTACTCCTACGGCAAGGTGCTCGGGAACAAAGGCCTTTACGTCGACGGTTGCGGCTATTGGCGTTTTGCTCCTGCTGATTCCTCTTGGCCATGCCGAGGACGGCTCGACGTTTATCGTGACCCGTTATCTGGGCAGCTCGGGTCTGTTCGTTGCGCTGCTCGTGGCGTTGATCGTGCCGAAGGCGCTTAACTTCCTTATGAAGCATATCGCCATCCCCATGCCCGATTCCGTCCCTCAGTTCGTTAACGATTCGCTATCTCCGATGTTCTGCGCCATCGTTATCTTCACCACGGCCGCGCTGCTTAAGTGGGGTATGGGCCTGACGACCTACGGCGACGTCTTCAACCTCATCAACACCACCGTTGCCGCGCCCGTTATGTTCCTCGGTTCGAGCCCGTGGGCCGTCGTTATCTACTTTGTGCTGTGCAACCTGCTGTTCTTCTTTGGTATTCACCCCAGCGTCCTGATGAGCGTGTACATGCCGGTTATCAGCGCCTGCGCCTTGGCCAACACCGAGGCATATGTTGCCGGCCAGCCGCTGCCATACTTGGCGTTCATCATCATGTTCTCCGTGGGTTCTGTTGACGCCTTGGGTATGGAGCTTGCGCTGCTCACGGCCAAGTCCGAGCGTTACAAGGCGCTCTCAAGATTGCTTTGGTGCCCGCTATCTTCAATATCTCCGAGCCCATCATCTTCGGTACGCCCATTGCCATGAACCCTTATATGTTCATCCCCTACATCCTGCTCAAGCCCGTGGCCTGCATTGCTGCCGCCGTCGGCCTGATGCTCGGTCTGGGCAATGCATTTAACCCGACCATTTCCATGCCGTTTGTCGTGCCGCTGCCCATCAGCAACTTCTTTACGGGCGGCATTGGCTTGGTCGCAATCGTCCTCGCCGCAATCCTGCTGGTCGGACTGCTGTTTATCCCGTTCGTCAAGATGGCCGATAAGGAGGCACTGGCCGAGGAAGCTGCTGCAAAGGCTTCTGCCGAGTAGGTCATTGTCCACAAGTTCGAAGGTTCGGTCGATCGCGTTGATCGCCGAAACATATAAGTCCCTGTGAGGGGTTACAGGAAAGGAACTGCAATGAAAAACATCGTTCTAATGTGCGCCGGCGGCATGTCCACGAGCATCATCATGAAGAACATCAAGAAGGCTGCTGACGCCGAGGGTCTGGAGTGCGAGGTCTCCGCCCACGCCGTCAACGAGGCCGCGACCATTGGCCGCAATGCCGACTGCATCCTGCTTGGGCCGCAGGTTGGCTATGCCAAGGACGAGGTCTGCGCCGCATGTCCCGAGGTGCCGGTGGGCGTGATCCCCATGACCACCTACGGCATGATGGACGGCGTTAAGGCGCTAGCCCAAGCCAAGGAACTGATGAGGCTCTAAGCATGACGACAGAAGAGATTCAGCTTCAGAGCTTTCAGATCATTGCAGGCGTCGGCTGCGCGCGTAGCTGCTATATCGATGCGATTCACCTGGCCCGCGACGGTAAGTTCGAAGAGGCCGAGGCAAAAAGATCGCCGAGGGCCAGCAGCATTATGCCGAGGGTCACGCGGCTCACGGCGGCCTTGTCCAGCAGACGGCTGCCGGCGAGGACCTGAGCATCGACCTTTTGGTCGTCCAGGCCGAGGACCAGCTGATGAGTGCCGAGGGCTTTGGCATCCTGGCCAAGGAGTTCGTGGACGTCTATCGCAAGATGGGCGCTTAGCCACGGACTTTGCCGCCAGGTTATCACCGTGCGCGGTGTACTCCCGGTAACAGGGCGGTGTTGATTCGTTTACATACATGCGCGGATAGAGAGGGTCCTTCAGGGCCCTCTTTTTTCCCTTATATGTTCAGTTTGTTTATATACCGTTTAGGCTGATTTCTCTACCGTTTACGGGTATTTCGCGTTACACTTCTAAACAAAAAGAGTAAAACATTTAGTAAACAGAATAAAACGAAACACGCGTCTGTTTACTGAACATGCGACTAGGGGAGGACGTACATGAATAAGATCAAGCTTGGTTTTGTGCCCACGCGCCGCAGCATCTTTAGCGCGCCGGACGCGCTTAAGTATCGCGGCCTGACGGCTGACCGCCTGCGCGAGATCGGTGTCGACATTGTGTAGACATCGACGACATTAACGACGAGGGCCTGCTGTTTGACGACAGCCATATTGAGCCTATCGTCAAGAAGTTCCGCGCCGAGGGCGTCGACGGCATCATGCTGTGCCACGCCAACTTTGGCACCGAGTACGTTTGCGCCCGCCTTGCCCGCGAGCTCGGCCTGCCCGTGCTGCTGTGGGGGGCCCGCGTGACGAGCGTCCCGAGCCCGATGGCACCCGCCTGCGCGATAGCCAGTGCGGCCTGTTCGCCACAGGCAAGGTGCTGCGGCGTTTTCAGGTACCCCTTTACATACATGACCAACTGCCGCCTGACAGATCCCGAATTTGAACGGGGCATCAGGGACTTTCTGGCAGTGTGCAACGTGGTCAAGACCTTCAAGCACACGCGCATCCTGCAGATGGCGACCCGTCCGTTCGACTTCTGGTCCACTATGTGCAATGAGGGCGAGCTTCTGGAAAAGTTTAACATTCAGCTTTCTCCCATTCCCATGACCGAACTTGTTCAGGCTGTCCGCGCCGCTCAGGCCGACGAGCAGACCATGGCCGCCATGCTCGACCACATTCGCCACAGCTTTGAGATCTGCATACCCGAGGACAAGGTCCCCGCGGTTGCAGGCCTCGCCATCGCTATGAAGCGCCTGGTCGAGAAGTACGGCTGCAATGCCGTGGCGATTCAGTGCTGGAACGCCCTGCAAGGCGAGCTGGGCATTATGCCCTGCGCCGCCAACGCCATCCTCAACGAGATGGGCATTCCTATCGTATGCGAGACCGATATCCACGGCGCCATCACTGCGCTGATGGTCGAGGCTGCCGACCTGGGCCGTCACCGTGGCATGTTCGCCGACTGGACCGTGCGCCATCCCGATAACGAGAACGGCGAGCTGCTGCAGCATTGCGGCCCCTGGCCCTGCAGCTGCGCGGCCGTCAAGCCCAAGCTCACCTACCCGCTGGCTTTCGATCACCCCGGCGCGCTGACGGCCGAGGCTAAACACGGCGACCTCACCCTTGCCCGCTTTGACGGCGACAACGGCGAGTACTCGCTGCTGCTGGGCAACGCCCGCGGCATCGACGGCCCGGCCGGCATGGGCACCTACCTGGGTCGAGGTCGACAACCTCAAGCGCCTCGAGGCCAAGATTGTCGAGGGTCCCTACATCCACCACTGCGTCGCTATTCACGCCAACGTGGTGCCGGTGCTCTACGAGGCGTGCAAGTACATCGGCATTGCCCCCGATTTATACGACCCCATCGAAGAAGACGTTAAAGCCTACCTGCGAGGAGAGTAGAAATGGCAACTATCGAAGAGCTTGAGTCCCTGCGTTGGGGACCTTCGCCGCGATTGCGTCGATATCATCATGGCTGGCGCCGGCGGCCACATCGGCGGCGACATGTCGGTGATCGACGCCCTCATGACCCTCTACGCCAACCACCTCAACATTTCGCCCGAGACCGTCGACGATCCCAACCGCGACCGCTTCGTGCTCTCCAAGGGCCACGCTATGGAAGCCTACTACGCGGTGCTCTGCCACGAGGGCTATCTTGACCTCGACGACGTCAAGGCCCGCTTCTCCAAGTTCGGCAGCCCCTACATCGGTCACCCCAACAACAAGCTCAAAGGGCATCGAGATGAACTCGGGCTCGCTGGGTCACGGCCTGCCCGTGGCCGTGGGCATGGCGCTCGCCGGCAAGATGGACGGCCGCGACTACCGCGTCTACACCATCATGGGCGACGGGGAGCTCGCCGAGGGCTCGGTCTGGGAGGGCGCCATGAGCGGCGGCAACTACCAGCTCGATAACCTGTGCGCGCTCGTGGACCGCAACCGGCTGCAGATCAGCGGCAGCACCGAGGACGTCATGAAGCAGGACTCGCAGGAGGAGCGCTGGGCCGCCTTCGGCTGGAACGTGCTGTCCATTCCGGGCAACGACGTCCAGGCCATCGATGTCGCGCTGACGCTTGCGGCCGAGACCAAGGGCAAGCCCACGGTCATCATCCTCAACACGGTGAAGGGCTATGGCTCGCCCATCATGGAGGACAAGGCCGGCTGGCATCACCATCTGCCCAACGACGAGGAATATGCCCAGATCATCGCCGATTTCGCTGCCCATAAGGAGGCCATCAATGGCTAACAAGATCGCCAACCGCAAGGTTATCTGCGACACGCTGCTCGAGGCCGCCGAGACCGATAAGGACATCGTCGTCCTGTGCTCCGACTCCCGCGGCTCCGCATCGCTCACGCCGTTCTTCGATCAGTATCCCCAACAGTCCGTTGAGGTCGGCATTGCCGAACAGGACCTGGTGAGCATCGCCGCTGGCATGGCTTCGTGCGGCAAGAAGGCCTGGGCCGCCTCGCCCGCATCCTTTGTGACTACGCGTTCGTATGAGCAGTGCAAGGTCGACGTCTCGTACTCCAACACCAATGTCAAGCTCATCGGCATCTCGGGCGGCGTGTCCTACGGCGCCTTGGGCATGAGCCATCACTCCGCGCAGGATATCGCCGCCATGAGCGCGATCCCCAACATGCGCGTGTATCTGCCGAGCGACCGCTTCCAGACCGCTGAGCTCGTGCGTGCCCTGGTCGCCGACAACAAGCCGGCCTACATCCGCGTGGGCCGCAACCCGGTCGAGGACGTGTACACCGAGGAGGAGTGCCCGTTCCAGATGGACCGCGCCACCTGGGTGCGCCGCGGCACCGATGTGACGATCGTCGCCACCGGCGAGATGGTCCGCCACGCCGTGGACGCCGCCGACCTGCTGGCCGAGCAGGGCATCTCGGCAACGGTGCTCGACATGTACTGTGTGAAGCCGCTCGACGCCGAGGCCGTGATTGAGGCCGCCGGTGCCACGCGCGCCGTCGTGACCGTCGAGGAGCACAGCCCCTTCGGTGGCCTGGGTTCCATGGTCGCGCAGGTCGTGGGCGAGCATTGCCCGCGTCCGGTCAAGTGTCTGAGCCTGCCCGACGCGCCGGTCATCACCGGCACCTCGCCCGAGGTCTTCGCGCACTACGGCCTTACCGGCGAAGGCATTGCCAAGACCGTTGCCGAGTTCCTGCCCGCAGAGTAATTGGAATGTGACAAAGGGACAGTCCCTTTGTCACATTCATTTTGAAAGAGGGTGGCCATGGGCCGCTACATCATCGGAATCGATCAGTCCACGCAGGGCACCAAGGCGCTGCTGGTGGACGAGGGCGGCCATCTGATTCATCGTGCCGACCGCGCACACCGCCAGATCGTCAACGAGGCCGGCTGGGTGAGCCATGATCCGGCCGAGATCGCGGCTAACGTGCTGGCCGTGGCGCGTGCTGTGGTGGAGGAGACTGGGGTCGACCCGGCCGATATTGCCGGTATCGGCATCTCCAACCAGCGCGAGACCACCGTGGCGTGGGACCGCGCAACCGGCCAGCCCGTGTGTGACGCCATCGTGTGGCAGTGCGCCCGCGCCCGCAGCGTGTGCGAGGCAGTCGCATCTGCTGATGATGCCGCCGAGCTGGTACGCGGTGTGACCGGTCTGGCGCTTTCGCCCTATTATCCGGCGGCCAAGATGGCCTGGATTCTCGAGCATGTTCCCGGTGCCGCGGCGCTTGCCGCTCAGGGCGACCTGTGTCTGGGCACCATCGACTCGTGGGTTGTTTGGACCCTTACGGGTGGCCGCACATTCGCGTGCGACTACTCGAACGCAAGCCGTACGCAGCTCTTTGATCTGGAGAAACTCGCCTGGTCGGACGAGGTCTGCGCACTGTTCGGTGTCGACGCTGCCTGCCTGCCCGAGGTCCGTGATTCCGACGCCTGCTTTGGCGAAACTGACCTTGGGGGGGCTTCCTGCCCGCGCCCGTGCCGATACACGGCGCGCTTGGCGACTCCCACGCTGCCCTCTTTGGCCAGGGCTGCCTCTCGCGCGGGATGGCAAAGGCGACGCTCGGCACCGGTTCGTCCGTGATGATGAACGTGGGTCCCGAGCTCGTGCGGAGTAGCTGCGGGCTGTCGAGCTCGCTGGCGTGGCGCATGAGCGGCGAGGCGTCCTACGTGCTCGATGGCAATATTAACTACGCAGGTGCCGTTAAGACCTGGCTGCGCGACGACATGGGCCTCGTGGCTACGCCCGACGAGGTCACGGAGTTGTGCTATGCTGCGAATCCGGCGAGCCATGTGTACCTCGTACCGGCGTTCACCGGCCTTGGGGCGCCCCATTGGGCGAGCGACGCCGAGGCCGCCGTCTTCGGTATGACGCGCACCACGGGCCGTGCCGAGTTCGTGCGCGCCGCAGATGAAAGCATCGCCTACCAGATTTTCGACGTTGCCGACGCCATGCGTCGCGATTCGGGCCTTGCCTTGTCTGAGCTGCGCGTCGACGGTGGTCCCACGCGCGATGGCTACCTCATGCAGTTTCTCACCGACCTGCTGGAGACCCCATTGCGGGCTGCCGGCAACGACGAGATGAGCGGCCTGGGCGCCGCCTGGTGCTGCGGTATCGCGCTGGGCATGTACGGCCCCGAGGTCACCTCGGCAACGCCGCCGCGTGCGACCTGGGATTCCGCTATGGCGGCAGAGGAGCGCGCCGAGAAGGTCGCCGGCTGGCACCATGCCGTTGAGGTGGCGATTGCGTACGAGTGACGCCCTGGGGCGATGTCACGGAGTACTATTCGGTCGATAGGTGAAGATGCGAACGAGAGGACGATGTGATGCGGCAGAATCTAGCGCGTCGAATGATGGTCTACGTATGCGGGCTTCTATTCCTGAGCTGCGGCGTTGTAATGAATGCGCGCACGGGGCTTGGTGTTGCGCCCATCAGCACAGTGCCGTACGTGATGTACGCCATCGAGGGCCTGAGCCTCGGCACGGCGTCGTTTGCGGTGTACTGCGTGTTCGTGGTCGCCCAGCTTTGCATGGTGCGATATCCGGACGTCAAGATCCTCATGCAGATACCCGTCACCCTGCTGTTCGGTGCGCTTATCGACGTACTGAATATCTGGCTGTTCCCGTTTACCGCGACAGGACTCGTCGACGGCCTGATCATGCTGGTTCTCGCCGTGTCGTTCACGACGCTCGGCGTGACGCTGATCGTCTCCGCGCGGCTCGTCCCCGTGGCACCCGACGGCATGGTGCAGACGCTCTCCCAGGCGCTTCACTGCGAGTTCGGCAAGGCGAAGTACCTCTTTGACGGTACCTGTCTGTGCATCGCGCTGGCCTACGGGCTTGTGCGTACGGGTGCTGTGGTGGGCATCGGTATCGGCACCGTAGTCGCCGTGTTTCTGTCGGGCGGCATCTGCACGTTTTGGGGTCGTCTGCTCAACCGCAGGCTCATGGCCTTTATGGAAGAGCCTGCGAACATGTAGACGCATTGAGCGAGACGGGAGCGGCCATGAGGCAGCTTTTTGGAATTGATATCGGCGGAACGAACGTCAAATGGGCGGTTGTGAGTGGGAACTACGAGTTTGGTGACCGTGGTTCGGTTCCGACGACGTTCGTTTCGGCCGATCAGCTGGTCGACACGCTCGTGGCGCGCGTAGAGCCGTATCGCGAACAGGTTGTAGGTGTGGGCATCTCGGCCCCGGGTGGCATCTTCGGTTACGAGGCCGATCCAGACGGGACGATCCATCGCGGTGGTGCGCTGCCGTACATGGACGGGTTTCCGCTTGGTCGAGTGCTGCGCGAGCGACTGGGGTTGCCTGTGACCGTTGTCAACGATGGCAAAAGCTGTGCGCTTGGCGAGTACGCTGCCGGTGCGTTGCGCGGCGTGGACGTGGGTTGCGTGGCGGTAATCGGTACGGGCATCGGCGGAGGCATCGTGGTTGACGGCCGGGTGCTGATGGGTGCGGGCGGTTTCGCGGGCGAGTTCAGCTTCCTGTCCAACAACGTAAACGAACCGCTTGATCATTGCGATACATTCGCGACTTCGAGCGGATGGCACGGCCTGCAGAATCTCGTGGCAGTCGAACTTGGCATTTCGGATGAAGCTGAACTGGAGGCCCTCGATGGCCGACGGATCTTCGAGCTATTGGAGCGCGGGGGCGCGTCCGAAGTCGCCGCCGTGCAGCGCGGATTGGATGCCTATGCTGAGCTGTTTGATCGTGTGCTTGTGAATCTGCAGTGCGTTATCGACCCGGCGGTCTTCGCGATTGGTGGTGGCATCAGCTGCCATCCCGCGCTGTTCGAGGCGCTCGACCGTAAGATGGATGACGTCATGGCGCACTACACTGGTTTTCTGAAAGATATGCCTCGTCCGCACGTGGTCCCGGCACAGCTGGGTAACGACGCCAATATCTACGGTGCCGTTGCAACTTGTTTGCGAGTGCTGTAAGTGCAGACCATCGATTGGTCTGGTGCGATTATTGCGATTGGTCCGGTGGCGATTATAGTCGCTGCCGGGTTAGAAAACTAGATGCTGAACGCTCGATATTATCGGCTGCGCGGCGCCCGTCCCAAAGTAGTCATTTGGGACGGGGCTTTTTTGACTGCTATCATGGGTGGGATTGTTACGACCAGCTAAAAGAGCCCTGTCCCAAATTGACTACCGAGAGGATCTGCCATGGAGCGCATCGCGAGTTTTTCCGTTGACCATCTGCTGCTTGAGCCCGGCGTATACGTGAGCCGCATCGACCGCGACCCGGCGACCGGTGCTGCCGTCACCACCTTTGACCTGCGCCTGACCACGCCCAACAAAGAGCCGGTCATGAACACGGCCGAGTGCCATACCATCGAGCACCTTGGTGCGACCTTCCTGCGCAATCATGCCGAGTGGTCGAGCCGTATCGTCTACTTTGGCCCCATGGGCTGTCGCACAGGCTTTTACCTGGTCGTGTTTGGCGAGGTGACGAGCGAGGAGATCCTGCCGCTCGTGCGCGAGCTCTTTGAGTTCGTCGCCGGCTTTGAGGGCGATGTCCCCGGCGCCGCTCCCGAGGAGTGTGGCAACTACCTGGATCAAAACCTCCCCATGGCCAACTGGCTCGCGCGCCGCTACCTCGACCGCGACCTGGCCGATATCGACGAGAAGCACCTGCACTACCAGCAGGCGTAAGGATTGCCTTCTGCTTCTAAACCGTTCACATGGAGATATCGACCGTTTAACTGTTTAGTAATGTT
>VOFI01000573.1_pt1 | contig 24000 bp, 23 predicted proteins | sample 5384131 | NCBI WGS metagenome assembly VOFI01 (sample SAMN12384728, study PRJNA508395) | human gut metagenome | isolation source: healthy gut H | host: Homo sapiens | reverse complement strand
GTCGCAAAAACGGATAAAACGACTCGCTTTGTCGCTGGCGTCGATGTCAAGCACGCCGGCAAGGTAGGCCGGCTGATTGGCGACGATACCTACCGAACGACCTGCCATACGTGCAAAGCCAATGAGGATATTCTTTGCAAAGTTCGGCATGACTTCGAAGAAATAACCGTTGTCTATCACGCGTTCGATAATGTCTTTCATATCATATGGTACGTTCGGGTCTGCCGGAACGATAGTGTCCAAAACGGCATCTTCACGGTTGGTTTCATCCGTGCAGTTCTGCTTTTTAGTTTCGTCCATATTATTCTGCGGTAAGAAAGAAAGCAGTTCGCGGATACTCATCAACAGTTCTTCTTCGGAGTTGCACATAAAATGAGTCACTCCGCTTTTGCTGCTGTGAGTCATGGCACCACCCAGTTCTTCCTTGCTTACTTCCTCGTGGATAACGGTCTTCACTACGTCAGGCCCCGTCACAAACATGTGGCTCTTTTCTTTCACCATAAAGATGAAATCGGTCAGGGCAGGAGAGTAGCAGGCACCTCCGGCACAAGGACCCAGGATGGCCGAGATCTGTGGAATCACACCGCTGGCCATTGTATTCTGATAGAAAATGTCAGCATAACCCGAAAGGCTTTCGATACCTTCCTGGATACGTGCACCGCCCGAATCGTTCAGTGCAATGATCGGAGCACCGTTCTTTAAAGCCAACTGTTGCACCTTTACAATCTTTTTCGCGTTGGAAGCGGACAGTGAACCGCCGTAAACGGTGAAGTCATAGGCGTAGACAAATACTTGGCGACCGTCGATCTTTCCGTAGCCCGACACGATACCGTCTCCCGGAATTTTGTTCTTATCCATGCCGTAGTTCGTACAACGGTGAACCATCAACTTATCCAGTTCAACGAAAGTACCTTTATCGAGCAACATCTCGATACGTTCGCGGGCAGTCATTTTGCCGCTTTCGTGTTGCTTCTCTATTTTATCAACGCCTCCGCCGAGAGAAGCGATGCGGTCACGTTCCTCGAACGTGGCATATGCTTTATTTATTTCTTCCATGATGCAATCCGTTTTTTAGTGTTATGCAATCGGTTCTAATGTTATTAATGTCTGGTCACCGGTGATGTTATCACCTTCCTGAACCAGAATTTCTTTAATGCGGCAATCCGAAGTCACTTTGTAGTTGCTCTGCATCTTCATGGCTTCGATAACGATAGCGGTGTCTCCCGCTTTTACTTCCTGTCCTGCCGTTACGGGAATTTTTACTACTTTTCCCGGCATGGGAGAAGTGATGCGGTCGTTCTGTTCGTCCTCGCCTTTTTTGCGCATACGCAGATACTTTGCCTGGCTGTCCACGATTTCAACATTGAAACTGCTATAATGCGTATTCACTTTATAGCTTTTCCCGTTCTCCTTGCGGATGAGCTGCGCGTTTGCGCTGCGACCGTCCATAAGGATGTTGCAGGTTCCGTTTTCTGCCATTACCACGTCCGCTTCAAACGGCTTTCCGTCAATGGTAAGTACCACTTTATTATCTTCCTTGCTGACCAGTTCCACTTCGGCCACCCGGTCACCTATATGAATTTCCATAATTAACTGCTTTTTTTAATTAGATACGAAGTACGCCTTTATGCAATCCGAATTCTTTCCATTTGCTGATAGGACGGTTGTCGGTAGTGTCGCCGCTGTTCTCTTCAAGATTCATCAGATAATCCATGTAGGCGGCAATCAGTGCAATATTCTCGGCACGTTCGCTGGTTCGCATGATACACTGATGCAGGTGTTCGCCGTTCTTGGCGATGAATCCGGTATCATAATGACCTTCTACGAAATCGGGCGTATCCATAATAGCACGCAGGTAACTGATATTATTCTTGACTCCGGTCAGCTTGTATTCGTGAAGCACGCGGCGCATCCGTTCGATGGCATATTCCCGTGTAGTGGCCCACACGATCAGTTTGCCGATCATCGGATCGTAATAAATCGGAATCTCGTATCCTTCGTATACATAGCTGTCGATGCGTACTCCGATACCGTTGGGTTCTGTGATTTGCTTGATGATACCCGGGCTTGGCATGAAGTTCATTTCAGTGTCTTCGGCACAAATACGGCATTCGATGGCGTGTCCGCGTTGCTTGATATCTTCCTGTTTCAGTTGCAGTACCTGTCCGTCGGCTACCTTAATCTGTTCTTTTACCAGATCTACGCCGACTACTTCTTCTGTGATGGGATGTTCTACTTGCAGGCGGGTGTTCATTTCGAGGAAGTAATAATTGCGGTGCTTGTCGACCAAGAACTCAATCGTGCCCGCACCGATATAGTTCACCGCTTTAGCCGCAGCTACCGCCTTTTCACCCATATCTTTCCGTAGTTCGGAGTGACGAAAACCGAAGGAGTCTCTTCCACGATTTTCTGGTTACGGCGTTGCACGGAACATTCGCGTTCGCATAGATGAATGACGTTTCCATGCTTGTCACCAAGAATCTGGAACTCGATGTGATGAGGCTCTTCCACGAACTTCTCCAGATAAACCGTGTCGTCACCGAAAGAAGAAAGAGATTCGCTTTTGGCGGTTGTATAGGCCTCTTCCACTTCTTCGGCACTGTGGATGAGGCGCATACCCTTTCCACCACCGCCCATAGAAGCTTTCAGCATCACCGGATATCCGATCTTATTGCAAAGTTCTATGGCTTCTTCCACACTTTTCAGGTTGTCTTGTGTGCCGGGAACAACGGGCACTCCGGCTTCAATCATTTTGATACGGGCAGCAATCTTATCCCCCATGGCTTCCATTGTTTCCGGATTAGGTCCGATAAAGATGATTCCTTCTTCCCGGCAACGGCGTGCGAAGGCCGCATTTTCCGATAGGAACCCATATCCCGGGTGAATGGCGTCTGCGTGGTTCGACTTTGCCACTTCAATGATTTTTTCTATATTCAGATAACTCTCTTTGGATGCTGCGGGTCCTATGCAATATGCTTCGTCTGCATAGAGCACGTGCTTCGCAGGTCCGGTCTGCTTCGGAGAAGATAGCGATACTCGTTATCTCCATCTCCCGGCAGGAGCGCATCACCCTTACGGCTATTTCACCGCGATTGGCTACTAAGATTCTTTTTTATCATACTTTTCTAAATTAAGTACATACTTATTTTGTGTCTTCCCACCCTGCGGACATACGTCCACCTGATGAAAACACAGTATTTTTTTACGATTTGGGGCTTAACAAACGATGTTCTTTCTCCTAATCCACGAGGCGAAAGAACGTTTTACGTGAAGTGGCAGGTCTTCTGACTGACTCTTGTCTTATTTGCCTTCCCGATATAACATCAGTGGCGTTAAATTAGTTCAATTATAAGACATTGAACAGAGCTTCACAGCAGCGGGACTGTTCGGGATTTACACCCGATTCCCTATTAATCGTCGTCCGTTGGATACGGATTCCGAACCATTTCGGCGGCAAAGATAAATAAATTTTGAATAGAGTGTTCTCTTTTTGCACGAAAGTTGCTTTTTTGTGCAATGGACGCTTGTTCGGATATCAGAAACGAAATAAGGTAAATGTAAGTGGATTTAATAGTTAAATCTGTGTGTATTATTGTTTATCCTTTAAACTTTCTTTCTTTTCGCATTGTTGAAGTAGCAATTATTAATCAAACAGTAATCAATTATGAAAGAGAAGAAAGTAGCCCGTGAAGAACGGAATCAAGAGACATGGTGTCCTCATTGCCAGCGTATGAAACCTGTTGTTGAGGAATTTAAGAAATTAATGGAAGGCACGATCGAAGTGGTGGAAGTAGATGTAGACCAGGAAACTGCCCTTACGGATTTCTACACCATTGAAGCAACGCCTACATTTATCCTTTTAAGAAAAGGACAACAACTTTGGCGGCAATCCGGCGAACTGACTTTGGAAAGACTGGAAAGAGCCGTGAAGGGATTCAAATCTTGAAAAAGTATTAATAAAACAAGTACTATTTCTCAGAAAGTTTTAAATCATGTTATGAAACATACTTTTTTATTTGGATAATTTGCAGATAACCGGAAAGTCCGTATCTTTGTAATGTGTTTTTCATAGTATTAGATTTAAGGTTAACAAAGGTTGGAGCAAGGCGTTGCTCCTTTTTTTATGTTCGTACCTCACTTCCCACTAAATAATATTGATTTAATAAAAAAACAAGTTACCATGAACATCGACTTTATCACGCTTACCAAAGACAATATAGAAAAAGAACATATCTGCTGCGCTTTCTCGGATAAGAAATGTCAGGAAAGTTATAACCTGAAAAAGGAATGGCTGAAGAGGCAATTTGAAAACGGGTATGTTTTTCGTCGTTTGAATGAGCGTGCGAAAGTATTTATCGAATATGGTCCGGCCGAAAACGGATGGGTTCCTGTGAAGGCTGATAATTATCTGTTGATAAACTGCTTTTGGGTAGCCGGGCAATATAAAGGAAAAGGGTATGCGAAAGCTCTGCTCCAAACTGCGATAGATGATGCCTTGCAGCAAGGCAAGGACGGTTTGGTGACTGTGGTAGGAACAAAGAAGTTTCATTTTATGAGTGATACCAAATGGCTGTTGAGACAAGGATTTGTTGCTTGCGAACAGCTTCCGACTGGATTTAGTCTGTTAGTGAAGAAATTGAATGTTGATGCTCCGAATCCGACGTTTAATGAATCTGCACGAACAGGAGAGTGCCCTGATAAAAAGGGTATCACTGTTTATTTCTCCAACCGTTGTCCGTTTGCAGAATTTCATGTGATGAGTTCTTTAAAGGAAACCGCTGCCAAAAGAAATCTTCCTTTGACGATTATAAAACTGGAGACAATGGAGCAGGTACAGGCTGCACCTACTCCGGCTACGATATTCAGCTTGTTTTATGAAGGAAAGTTTGTCACAACGGATATCAGTGCTTGTATGGATAGCCGTTTTGATAAAGCGATAGCAGGGAAATAAGCTAATTCAGTCTCAATTCATACAGACATGCCTGTACTTCTTCCGGACTACCGGTATGTTTACCTTCGTCGTCGGATAGCTTGATACATTCGCGCCATTCCTGATTGACGTTCATCTTGCATTGCGTCAGTTTCATAACGATGTTTGAAGGTTCGAATCCGGTATCATTGGTGAGATTTGTCCCGATGCCGAAGGAACAACGGATTTTGTTCCTGCAATATTCCTGAATCTCCAGTGCTTTTGTGAAATCGAGGGCATTGCTGAAAACGATAGTCTTGGTAGTCGCGTCAATTCCCAGTTCTTTGTAACGGGATATCAGACTGTCTATAAACCTGAATTCATTGCCGGAATCGCAGCGCACACCGTCGAAAAGTTTAGCTTGTTTACGGCTAAGGTTGCTAAGGAAGATGCCGGAAGTATATGTATCGGAAAGTGCAATACCCAAATCACCGTCATAAACATTCACCCAGTTTTCGAGTGCCATATAGTTGGCGTGTTTATATCCGAACTGTGCTCCATGAAACATGAACCACTCATGCGGGTGAGTACCCATCATTTTCATGTCGTACTTCATTGCAAAATAGCAGTTGGAAGTGCCTGTGCAATACTGCGCCGTTTCTTTTAATTTTCTGATAACCGTTTCCTGTACATGGACAGAAAATCTCCGCCGCGTACCGAACTCCGAGAAACGTAACCGATGTTGATTGGACAGTTCTACTTTCTCCGATAATTTGCATAAGATTTCGTCCATATCGGCTACATTGCCGAAGAACTGGTTCTTTATTTCGGATACAATGGCAAGTAAAGGTACTTCATACAGGGTAGCTTTATAGAGGAAATCACTGACTTCGATGTGAAGATGATGTGCTTCGTCCAAATGTATCTTGATTTTATCCGGATGAAAGCGGAAAGATGACAGCCATTCCCAATAAACTCTCGGAAGGAACCGGCAATTTCGTGTCATGTATTCCAGTTCTTCTTCTGTAAGTCTCAATCGGCTTAGCTTATCAATTTCATTTTTAAGTCTTTCCAGAAATTCTTCAGTATATTCAGTCTCATTTCTATCATGGAAGCTGAATTTCCCCATTGCATAGGGAAATAGTTTGATATAAGCGTACGATGTGGTAAACTTATAGAGATCTGTATCCAGTAGCGTTCTAACAATCATGTCGTCCGTTCTTTATATTAAAAACGTTGTAAAGTTAGTATTTGTTGAACGAAACTATTGTTTGATTGTCGATATTTCTTTCTTTTAATGATATTTGTTATCTGTCTGTTGGTATACATTGTGATGAAGGATAACAGAATAAAGATGAATGTTGGCTTTTTCATAATGAGTATAATGTAGATTAATATATGCTGTTCGGATACCGTCAAACGCTATGCTTGTGCCACCCCATTGTCACAACAGTGCCAACGTGCTGTCACAACTGTGACATAGGTATGGCACGACTGTGCCAACGGGGTGGTAGAAGTGTGGCACAGCAAAGTTTAATTTTGATGATATATGTAATCCTGTTATTGGATATATATCATTATGTTTTTAATGATATGTAGTGCAGTTGTGGGTAAAGAAGTGTCCTCTGTTATATTTCCGTAGCTTCCCTCCGGGCTGCTATATCCGATTGACTTAGCTGCAAATACCTTATCACCGGAAGTTAAAATCATCTCTGCTGCATAGACGGGGCAGGCTGTCCGTTTGTACTTAACTACTTGAGGCGTGCGATGTACCGTTCGATATTGTTTTATGATAATTCCACGGTTGGATTATGGGTGGTCAGTCCGCCGTCTACGACGATTGTTTGTCCGGTGATATACCGGGCGTCATTCGAGGCGAGAAAGGCAATGGTAGCTGCCACATCTTCCGGTTCACCCAAATAAGGCGTGGCGCATTGTCCCAAAAAGATGTTGCGGACGTCCTCATTCAGATTATCCAGAGCGGCGGGAGTCAGTATCAGTCCGGGTGCTACGGCGTTGCAACGGATGTTCTTCTTGCCCAGTTGGGTGGCGATATATTTAGTCAGGTTGATGACACCTGCTTTGCTGGCTCCGTATAAAGTTCCGTTGGCGTCGGCAGTCATTCCGCTGATAGATGCCACGTTTACGATATTTCCGCCGCCGTGCGCCACCATGATAGGAATCACTTGTTGGGAGAGATACATGGTGCAGCAGAGGTTCAGATGAAATACTTCATCGAAGTAGTTAATATCCAGTTTCTCAATACCCAAGTCACGTTTTGGGTCGATTCCGCCTACGTTGTTAATCAATATGTCCACTTGTCCGTACTCTTTCATTGCAAAGTCAATCAGCTCTTTGCAGCTTTGCAGTTCGGTAGCGGAGAAATAAATGGGACGTACGTCAGCCCCCGATTGAGTGAGTTCGGCAGCAAGTTGCTCCGCTTTTTCTTTGGAGTGGTCGGCAATGACTACTTTACCGCCTTCAGAAACAATGCGGCGTGTGGTTGCTTCGCCAATGCCACCGGCAGCACCGGTGATGATGACTGCCTTATTTTCGAATCTATTCATATAATGAGAATTTGATGGTTACCTTCTATCCTAAACAAGCGGGTGGAGGATTTGTTACTTACCTTAAACTCTCTTTAATAAGATTCGATAACCAGTTTGAAAACTTTTGCATCTCTCTTAGTTTTTCGCTCCTATATATTTAAGAAAACTGTTAAATGTTAACGTTGTTCTGTTTATATGTTAATCGGATTCCGATTCTATTAAACCATGTTATAAGATACCCTGCATTTTGCCGAAAATTTGGAGATGAGCCAAAAGTCCGTATCTTTGTACTGTGTTTTTCATAGTATTAGATTTAAGGTTAACAAAAGATTGGCTGTCTGGGATAGATAGCCTTTTTTTATGCCCTTAAATTTGAGCGAACATTGAAAATAATGAGTGTTGGTTATTCTTCAGGCTTTTCGTTTCCCAGATTGTGAATGAATATGTTAAATGTTAACGTGTAAAGTCTGAAATGTTAATGCGATTCGGCGAGTATTAAACCGTGTTATATTATTGCTTGTTTGGGAGCTGAAATTTGCTATTTATGTGGAAGTTAGTACCTTTCCTCTATAAATCAAATATTCCATCCATGCGAGAGATAAGTAAAAGCGGACATGGCATCACAGGTGCGTATGGCAAGCCTGCCACCTTGATGGAAGGCGGATAAGATAATTAAGAACTTTCCTCTTCGAACTCTATGGTTCAAACGGGCCTCCTAAGCCACATAGAGCGTTAGCCAATTTGTGAAACGGGGACGAACCACCACAAAGGTAGTGACCTTACAATATGTGGTATATATTGAGCCGACCGATTACTCAGTCGGTGCAATATCGGGGGTAAAGTCGCGGTAGGCGACACTGTCGTGCATCACATACCAGACGGCGGTAAGGACCTTTCTGGCGATGGCGACCTGCACTTTCATCTTGTTCTTCCGACGAACAACGACTTGGTGATAGCTGAATTTATTGAAGTAGCATCCTTGCGTCTTGGATGCGGCCCAGGCGCATTCTATGAGAGTTTTCCTCAAGTATTTGTTTCCATGTGTGATGCTCCTTGCCTTGATCTTGCCGGCGCTTTCCTCATTGCGAGGCTTCAGTCCGCACCAGGACACAAGGTGGGCTGCATCTTCGAACGATGACATATCTGTGCCCACTTCGGCGATTATGGCTGTAGCCGAACGTCCCTTGATTCCGGGTATGGTCTGAAGGTTCTTCAACTGTTCTGGAAAGTATTGCTGACAGATGGCATCCATTTTCGACTGGCATTCGTCCTTGTGCTTCTCGGCAAGAGCGACTTCTTCCCGTAGCTGGCGGATGACATCAATGTCCGTATTGGATATAACTCCGGTGAGCGATGCCAGAATAACATCTTTGCCGACACGATTGACTGTACGACCATGGATGACCTTCGTCAATTCTGCGGGATCACGAGTCCCTTCGGATATCAGGCGAACGACTTCCTTGTAGCTCTTGCTATCTGTCGTTGACACGTAGTTGCTGATACGGATGTTGCAGCGCTGCAGGGCCGCATCGAGCTTGCCCAGCTTGCGGACGCACTCTGCATTCAGGTCGGAGATGCGTCTGTCGTACTGGCGCAACTGCTGGATAAGGTCATCCGGCACGTAACTTCCCTTGATGAGGTCCTTGAGAAGGCAGGTGGCAATCCACTCCGCATCCTTCACGTCACTCTTCTTTCCCGGAAGTTGCTTGATGAAGTATGGATTGACCAGCTTCAAACTGACGTAGTTCTCCAGCACCCTCCACACTGGCATCCAGTAGATGCTCGTGCTTTCCATGCAGACTTCCTCCACATGGTACTCCAACATTTTTGCGAGCATCTGCTCGAGTTCCGGGGTCAGAACCCCATACTTTTCTTGAAAAACAACACCGTTTTCATTGAGAATACAGACGAACACACTATCTTTGTGCACGTCAAGACCGCATACTTGTTTCATAGGCATTCAAATTTTGGGACACCAAGCCCGTTTAACATTACACATGTGCGGCAGGCAGTGATGCCATGTCCGCTTTTGCCAACAAAGATAGGTATGGGGTCTTGATTTTTATTCAACCGGCCTAAAAACGCCGGTTTTTATCTTAATCATTGTCGATAATATCTGGGACTTTCCTGTTTTTTTTTAACTTATCCGATATGTATTGTTTGGTTATAACAAAAAACGATTTTTATTGTTATAGTACGAAAGACTTAATAAACTGAACATTATGAAGAAAAGAATCTTATTGTTAGGGGCACTTGTTGGTGCTTTCTTGCTGGCTTCTTGTTCCTCGGCTAGGGAAAAAGATATAAATGCGGTATTGGGGTATATGGAGCATACGGGAAAAGCGCCCGAAGTAGCTCCGATTGCGCCGCCGGAAGTCTCGGCCAGGGATACTGCGGAACTGATGAATCCGGGTGTCTACTTCAATGATGAAGTCCGTCAGAATCTGATACAGAATTACAGGGGATTATTTACTTCGAGAGCACAGTTCTACGCTAACTTTGATAAATTCCTGTCTTACCGGAAGGATAACAAAAAGGCGGAAACCACTAAACTTTTGGAAGAGAACTATCAATTGAGCATAGCGATGTCCGAATACAAACAAGTGATTTTCGATATATTAAGCCCTCTGACTGAACAGGCGGAAAAGGAACTTCTCGCCGACGAGCCGTTGAAAGACCAGATAATGGCTATGCGTAAAATGTCGGGCACCGTACAAAGCATCATGAACCTCTACTCCCGTAAACACGTAATGGACGGTATGCGGATTGACGTGAAAATGGCAGAATTGAAAAAGGAACTGGAAGCCGCAAAGAAACTTCCTGCCGTTACCGGCTATGACGAAGAATTGAAAAACTATCAGAGTTTTCTCTCTTCCGTGGAATCCTTTATGAAGGATATGCAGAAAGCCAGGGACAAAGGCGCTTACTCGGACGCAGATTACAATGCAATGTCCGATGCCTACGAATACGGACTTTCCGTTATCTAAAGAAAAAGTTTCCTGCTATCCTGCCACCATTGGCACGATAGTGGGAATTATTGTTAATAATATTTATATCCTATATAAATCAGCTGCAGTCTTGAATTCGTTCAAGACTTTTTTATTTTCTTTCCCATAACTTTGCTGCCATAAGACTAAACTATTTTATGAAATAGGAAAAGATAACCAAATCCTGTATGTTATGAAGAATCTGCAATTAACTAAACTAGGCTTTTTACTTTTTCTCGTCCTGTTGTGTGGATGTAGCGACAGCTTTGTTATTGACACTCCTGCCGAGGCGGGTAATTCTTACGAGTCCGATGTTCATGTCCTGAATAAATTCGTAGATATCAGCGAACCGGTTCAGAAGTATTACATTAATCCGAACAAGAAAAGCACCGTTCTGTCTTACATCACGAATTCCGACCTTGAAGAACTGAACGCAGTGAATTCCCTAAGTGCATCGAGGTACGAAAAAAGTCTGTTCCGGCTGAATGAAAAAATTTCGCAAGCTATTTCTTCTCATACGGTGGACTATGTAGTGATGTGTACAAGTAGCCAGATATTCGTAGACCGGATTAATGATGATTCACCTATAGAACTGAAAAGTGCCGGTTTCACAACTCTGTCGGATAATCTGGTCGTTTCCTTACTGGATATTTCATCAGAGGAAATGTCTTCAAGAGAAATTTATTCGGGGAATCTGGTGCAGACGGGACTCGAACTGAATCCGTCTCTGTATGCGAGGGATCACTGGATATTCCGCATACGATGTGAGGTGGGCGAACCGACAGATAGAAAAACGGCCTGGGTGCTTTTCTGCGGAGTTGGTTATTTCAGTGCCGCTTCTTTCAATTGGCTTGCGCTCGATTCTTATGATAACCGGGTTTCTTGGAACTTCACCGGCGAAAGCATGTTGGACGAAACTATGCCTTCAATCGCGCAAATGGTTTTCTTTAAATAAAAGAATGTCCCATTTTTACAATACATTCAAATTATCACTCCTGTTTCCGAGGAGAGGAAGATTATCTGTATGTCGTAATTCTCATTCATCGGGAATGGAATGAGTAGGTTAATGCAGGTGTGCCAAGACGAAACGGCACACCTGCATTTTATTCTTCTTACTTCATTTTATTCCACGGGAATATAAATCTCCGTCAGCAACTCTTCGGGAGCCGTTTTGCACGGGTCGTTCAGATAACGTTCGGCACTGGCTTCGTCGCGCAACGTACATTCCATTTCAGGCAGATACTTTCCGTAAATAGTATCATACACTGCTTGCAGATTGTCATACGGGCCTTTATAAAGGAAAATGGCATAACGTCCGGCAGGAAGCGTCTTGAATCCTACGTCGCCTTTAGGCGCTACCTGAACAGGCATTACCATGCATACATCTGTACGCAACTTCTCGGCAGGTGTCACTTTGGGGTCGTCGTGATAGATGCAAAGCGGGTTGAAATCTCCTATCGGCAGTTTTTGTTCTTTGATGAATTGGCACAAACGGCCCCAAGTGCCACCGTAATCATTCAGTTTGTAGTCGCCTGTAAGGCGGATATAAATCACATTCCGTTCGGAGACATTTCTGATCTCTCTTTTTAGTTCCAGGTCTGGCCTGATAATCGCTGGTTTCATAATTACAAAGTTTTTATTGTTTCTATATTCTAAAGGTGAAATGCCATAAAATTGCTTGAACACTTTCGACAACGAAGAAGGAGAAGAGTAACCAATCCGATAGGCTATGTCGGCAATCGGAACATCCGAGTAGCGGAGTAGACGTGCGGCAGCTTCTGTCCGCGTCCGGACAATAAACGTACCAATCGGTTCACCGAGAAAAGCTTTCATGATCCGGTGAAAGTAAAAAGGAGAAAAGTTTGAAATTCTGGCCAGAGATTTTAAATCAATATCTTCTCCTAAATGTTGGATGATGTATTCCACTACGACATTTACGCACTTTTGATACTCTTCTTTCGTTGTTTTTTTCTGTTGCATAGTTTGATTGTTATTTCACTATGCAAAGGTACTGGTAAAAAAGGGAACAGACTTGTCCGATATTGCTTATTTGTAGAATATCTATTTGTTGACGATGCTTTTCTATTTCTTCGTTTGATAATTTATTTTAATATTTCGTGTATTTAAGTATGGTATAAATGTATATAAAATGACCATATTTTTAACCGTTTGCGGTGATATGGATTTTAATGTTTTAAATAATGTCAAAACCTGAAATAAAAAACGCTCTTTTGGTTATAATCTATTACTAAAATCGCTATATTGTAACCAAATTATTAAATAAATAATAGCCATGGATAAAAGAATAGTAGGGAACAATGCCGGAAAGGTCTGGTGTGCCCTGAAAGAAATTGGTGAAATTTCAATACCTGAATTGGCGAGAAGATTAAACCTAAGCGTAGAAAGTACAGCATTGGCCGCCGGTTGGTTGGCAAGAGAGAACAAAATTTGTATCCAACGGAAAAAATGGATTAATTGCTTTATCTGATGAAAGCGCTTTTCCCTTCAGTTTTGGATAGTATGGATTTTGTAAATGAACGTCATTGAAGTTTTATTAGCTTGTTGGTAATAAAATGTCAATACGTATGGATAAAAGTGAAAAGAAAAAATGCCGGGGAGTGGATAAATCTGCTCCCCGGTATTTTTTTCGGGTCAGGCTGCGCACTGGTTGCCGAAGAATTGTCTGGACAGTGAGTTGATAAGCTTGTTTTTATCTGTGGTGTGCACAGATAACGTGAAGCAGTGGTCGCTTCCCCCATAAGAAATGAGAGATACGGGAATGTCCTTGATAGTGTCCATGATGTGGCTTTCTACCTGGGTGCGTTTCCAGTGAAGTGAGCCGATGATGTGTATCACGGACATATTTTCGTCTATGACCATTTCGGCATACTTATGCAGTTCCCTTTGGACTATTCGCAGGGTATCACTGCTGGCTGTCAGCATCATGGAGATAGATACGTTGGATGAGGCCATTGAAACGACGTTTATTTGATATTTGTTGATGACTTCCAGTAGTTTCCCCATTAGCAGATAGCCGGGCAATACGTTTAATGACGTAAAGCGTACAAAGGTGGCCGAGTCCTGTGAAAGTATTGCTTTGACACTGCCTCCTGTGTCATGAGAGGAGATATAGAGCCGTTCGGTTGTCAGGTCGTGGATATCTGTCAGGCGGATAGCCATATTGGAGCGTGCCGCAAGGGTGATGCAGTCTGTGTAGAGCAGGTAAACTCCGCTGTTAATCAGTTGCTCGGCTTCCGTATAGGTCAGTGAGTGCTGCTCTCTCCGGCAGTTCCGGTTTGCATAGATATGATTGATTTGGGTGGATAAGACTATTTCGTCCGCTTGAAAAATGGTAGCGAGTACTGTTGCGTAATAGTCGTTACGCCTTTCGCTCATGAAGTCTATTTCACCATATACATTCTTACAGATAGAGAGCGGGGCGACAAAAATGTCGAAATCTTGGTTTTCGTCAATATATTGACGGACAGTTTCCTGGATATAGGGGATATCCGGTTTTCTTTCCAGGTTGATTTGCATAAATTTACCGGTATCCAGCGTTTGGGCATGAAATCCCTGTTGGCGCAAGCTGTAAGTGAATAAATCACTGGACAGTCCGTATATTTCAGCTTTTATTGTTTTATCAATCAGTAAATCAGCTTTGTCCTCTACCAATGCATGTATCTTCTTTATGCACTCTCGGATACGGATTTTCATATCCTGATTCAATTGCGGTTCTGTGATGAGATGATTGGTCAGGCTATAACAATATTCTTCGATAGCATTAACTGTGGTATGAGAAGCTTCGTCTTCTTCGTGGAACCAACTGGCGGAGATAGCCTGCATCCATTCTTGCAACTGTGTCAATACAGGAAGTACGGCCACATAAGGGTGTTCCTGCCGGATACAGTTGATAACTTGCTTGATATCATCTTCATCTTTAATTTTTTCAAATTTGCAAACTTTCATCGTTGTCTGATTATTTATCGATTGTTACTCTTTTCAAAATGATATGCCTTTTTTCAAAAGGGAATGATTGGATAGCATCATTCTTTTGCTTTGGAATAGGGTATATCTTTATAAATCAATTTATTAATCTTGTAATTAATACCTTTAAAGTATTTCCTTACTATAAATAATCTGCCAATACCGTACCACATTGGGATATGAAGTAAGATTTGCTATCTTTGTAGCGTAATTGTAATTGATTGATAAACCAACGATATTCATCTATTTATGAAACTCTGTATATAGCTGCACTCAACGAATAGCATACTTTTTTAATAAGGCTATTCAGCTATCCGGCAGGCAACTTTCCGTCTGCCGTAAAGTTCTTAAATTGGGTTATGCCGTGGGACTTTCATTGATAGTTCTGTTTGCACTTTCAATACTAGATACATTCTCAAAATGACTGAAGATATAAAGAATAAACTTTTGATGTGTGCGGAGATTTACCATTGCGCAGACTTTATTACAAGCGACCCGGTACAATTCCCTCATCGCTATACGCTGAAACAGGATATTGAAATCAGTGGCTTGCTAACCGCGATTATGAGTTTCGGCAATCGCAAACAGATATTGAAGAAAGCAGACGAACTGCACAGGCTGATGGGAGATTCGCCTTATCAGTATGTGCTGTCCCGCCAGTGGGAGGTCGATTTCCCTTCGGGAGTAACCAATAGCTTTTATCGTATGCTGTCATATGCCGACTTTTATGGATACTTCCGGCGATTATATGCAGCCTATACACAGTTTGAAAGCTTGGAAGAAACTTTGAATGCGTACTCAGGAATACCTATGGAAAAGTTGTGCTCATTCCTTGAAGTATCCGCTAAAAGTCCTCAAAAGAAACTCAATATGTTTTTGCGTTGGATGATTCGCCGGGATTCGGCAGTTGATTTTGGAATTTGGAAGAGCTTTGACCGCAAAGAACTGATTGTTCCTTTGGATACACACGTCTGCCGGGTAGCCCATTATTTCAAGTTGACGGATACAGAAACCTTCTCTTTGAAAAATGCCCGTCAGATAACGGCAGCATTGGCTGAGGTTTTCCCGGATGACCCTTGCCTGGGCGATTTCGCCTTGTTCGGCTTAGGGGTGAATGGGGAGATTTAATACATGACCTGATAAAATGAAATTTTCGATTATAACCGGAAAAGTTGACATAAAACCAACTTTATCCGGTTATAATCGAAAAATCAGAGAATTATTAAAATGCTGTTATTTTGTTTGTGAAATCCTTCCAACCATTTGCATTCTTATATTTTTCCACAGATTCGGCAGGAACACGAATGACGGTAATATCATCCGGAAATCCGTACCATACTTTTTCAAATACCTGCGGAGGTGTTATCCCTTCTACCATTACTTCCTTAATACCTGTATTATTGAAAGCCGAAAAATTAATCTGTGTGACGTTTGCCGGAATGGTTAATTGGGTCACTTTCCTATTACCACCCAGTAATCCCTGTCCCAATATCCGAATACTTTCAGGTATTTCGAAGCGAGCCAATTTCGGACATCCTTCAAGACAATAGGGGTGGATCATAGCTTCGGGGTCATCATTGAAAGTACTCCCGTAGGTGGTCACTTCCGCCAATTCCGGGCAGTAGTAAAAAGCCCTGCTTGCTATGTTTGTAACACCGTTGGGTAACTTCACTGTCGTAATACCACTTTCCCGGAATGCTTCCAACCCGATTGTTCTTACATTCTCCGGAATCTCAATCGTTTTCAATTGAGACGTCTTGAGGAATGCCTGTGCTCCGATTTCTTTCAGGGTCGCAGGTAATAGCACCTCTTCAACGCCCGCATATACAAAAGTGCTGGCAGGAAGTTTGGTGAGTTTCGTCTGGCTTAGATCTGCTTTTTTCAAGTTCCGGCAATAGTAGAAAATATTTTCCTCAAGTTGTTCCAGAGTCGTCGGGAATACAACTTCCTGAACGGTTGAATTGAAGAAAGCCATATCTCCGATAGATTGCAGCCCTTCGTTGAGCACCACCTTGTTTATTTGACTACCTCTGAAAGCAGCTTTTGGAATTGACTTCACACTATTGGGAAGTATGATTTCATTATGCCCTTTTAATACTTCCGTCAATACTCCATTTTCTACACGGACAGGAGAAATCTGCACGGAGAAACTTTTCTGTTTACCCTCTATCGTTATGGTTACTTCCTGTTTATCGACAGGGACAGATGATGAGAAACCACTGATCTGTTCCGAGGTAACCTTTACGGGGCGTTGTTTCCCGTCATCATACTTGCCTGTCACGTTAAGGCCGGTTAAGTCTATATTCTCTCCTAATGCATAAATCGTTTTTGCAGGCAATTGTTCTATGGAGAAATCCTCAAGTGAAGCCCCTATGGGTTCAACAGGATTTGCTGCCGAAGGTGAATCTTTCTTATATTCGTCATTTTCGGTGCTGCAACTTAGTAATATTGCTCCCAGAACCATTTGCAGGCAAAGTGCTGTAATTATATAAGGTCTAGTTTGCTTCATGTGATAAAAGCTTAGTTAGGGAATTGGGTTAAACGTATGTCTACCTTTACGACTTTTCCGGCTTCTACGGTTTTGCCGGAAGACCATATCTGGTAGTTGTCAGGGCCACCCCCTTCTTGTACCACGAATGTCAGGAACCGTTGCGACTGCGTTGTGAACCATTCCTCTCGTGGCAATACAAAGGTTACTATGCCACTTTCGTTTGTCTGGGCAATTGCAGTTGGCAAGGTTAAATTATCTTTTTCAAAAATCTTATAATCCTTTTCATTATACATTTTTACGGGAACGCCCGTTGCTATTTTTCCATTCTCATCATAAACGACAACCACTACTTTTGCTTCTTTCATTTCTTCGTTTCCTTTTTCGCATGCTACCATGAAAAGCATGACGCTTAATAGAATAACAATATTCTTCATAATCTTTTCTTTTTTCTAATTTTTCGAATGCAAAAGTAATAAGATTGCATCAAATTCGGGTTATGATGCAATCTTATAAATCTAACACTCAGACTTAAATTGTTTTGATATTCAATGAGTTGTAAAAAATGTATCCTAAGATTTCTAACACAGGTCTAACACCTATCCGAAAAGTGCTAAAAACAACTCTTTATTGGCCGTTTCTGCCGATTTGATACGTGATTTGAGCCGTGACTTGCGAGCATATACATTGGCTACCGTATCTTTCATAAACAAACTGATTACTTGTGGCGAGAAACCTACAAAAATATAACAAAGCAGCCGTATGTCGGCTTCTTTCATTGACGGAAAATCATTCCGCAGCTTCTCCATAGCATTATCATGGCAGGTATTTACGATAAGTTCCAGTTCTTGGAACATTGCATTGTTCTCTGCAAAATCGGTGATAATCTGTTTCACTTCGTGGAACATGGCCGCTTGTTGTGATGCGGTATTCTCACGTTCATAGTAAGTCTTTCCCAGTTTGTCAATGATGTCAAAACGTGAAGCTACCAAACCTTTTAAATGGCTTTCCGCATTGCGCTGTCCTTCCATGTGTTCTGTCAGGGTTTTGTATTGGGTGTTGGCTTCTTCCGCCAATAGCAGGTAGCGGTCGGTACGTTCGCGTTGCAGGCGCAGGCGTTGACGGATGATGTAGTATGCTACCCCTAATATCAGAAAAATTACGCTTGCTACGGCAATCTCCCAGATAGTACGGTTCTTCATCCGGTATTCGGCAAAATTGGAGCGTTCCTTGAAATAGTCACGTTCCACCATACCGGCGGAGAATTGCATATTCGAGCGTGTCAGCGAGTCAGTCAGATAGATATAATGATGTATCTTCTCAGTTGCTTTCTCGAAGTTTCTGGCCTGCGCTTCAATCCGATAAGCGGTGTATTGCAGGTCTGCGATGTCACGTATATCGGTGGAATGTGTTTCTGCAAGAGCCAGATAGTAGCGTGCGCTGTCTATACGGTTTTTCAGTAGATTCACATCTACTAATGTATGATATCCGTATAGTGTATCTTGCCGGGCAGAAAGTTCGATACGTTGCAGCAGGTCATGAGGAATTTGTTTCTTGCCTGACACCACATAGAGAGAAGCAAGATTGGTGAGACTGGCTTTGGCTAACTTATCGAACTTGTGTTCATCGGCCAAATCGAGTGCGGCAGAATAGAGCCGCATGGCTTTCTCCATATCTTTCGAATTGAAAGTTGCGGCTGCCATATCGAGAGTTGCTTCTGTTTCTTCGCGAGTGTTATCAGACTGCCGGAAGTTATTGCGAGCTTCACGAAAATAATGATAAGCCCGGCTATAGTTCATCTGGTCATAATACACTTCACCGATTTGACTGTATAAAAGCCCCGCATAATAAGGCTCATTGGTATCCTTCAGTTTCTCTTCAACTTTCAGGTAAAGGCGTAACGCTCCCGGCTTGTCTCCTGCACGCAGTTTGACTTTTCCCCAATAATAGAGAGTCTTGCATTGGCGGCGTAAATCTTTGGGATGATGTTTGTAATACTCCCAAGCCCGGCGAATCAGCGAATCATTCGTTGCTTTGATATGATTTTTGTCTAAAGCCTCTGAATAAAGCAACGCATACCTGGCCTGTTCAGCTTGGCTACCTTCCGATTTGAGTTGTTGTAATATTGTTAAGGCACTATCCGGCTTATTTTGTATCAGTGCTTCCGCCTCGTCAAGCCGGGAAATCTGTTCTCTATTATAACATCCTGTAAAAAAGAGAATTGCTAATAGTTCGAGTATAATTCTGCATTTCATGCTGTGAATGTAGTGAAAATATTTCGAGTTTAGTATGGAATCGTCATATCTTTATAATTCTTATGATGTTTAATTTTGCAAAGGTAGGAAAATATGTAAGTTTGGAAGAAGCCTTGAATACATATTCACGGTTACCTATTACGAGCTATGCTTTGCCGTTACGGTCTTGCTTCAAAACTTGATGTCGGCTGGTGACACGTATATATTGTTGCCTGGCATTGAGTATACGGAAACTGTAAATGTTGGAATAGTCGTTTCGCTGTTTGAGGGCAGATTGAGCCCGTTTCAACATGGTGTAATCAATGTCAGTAGCAAAAAGGCATTGCTTGGCCCACATTCTTCCCGGGTAATATCGTTTGATTTATTCATGGTGAATGTTTTGAACGTTGATAGTATATTTTGAGAAGATATTTATTTACCAATCAATTTCTTCTATTCCCTTACTACGCAAAAAAGCATTGGCTTTGCTGAAGTGTTTGCAACCGAAGAAACCATATTCGGCAGAACGGGGAGAGGGATGAACAGTGGTTAGTACCAGATGTTTGCTAGTATCTATCAAAGATAGTTTCTCTTTCGCATAACTTCCCCAAAGCATAAATATCAAATTCTCCCGTTTTTCACTTAGTTTCCTGATAACTGCGTCTGTGAAGATTTCCCAACCCATATTTCGGTGAGAACCGGTTTCGTGCGCACGTACAGTAAGAACAGAGTTTAGCGGGAATACACCTTGAGCTACCCAACGATCCAAATTACCGGAAGTTGGAATTGGCTTTCCCAAATCTTGGTGTATTTCTTTGAAGATGTTGCTTAGTGAACCAGGGATAGCTACTCCATCAGGTACAGAAAAACAGACTCCATAATATTGTCCGGGATTGGGATAAGGGTCCTGTCCAAGGATAACTACTTTTACTTTTTCGAAGGGACAGGAATTGAATATATGAAAAATCTGATGTCCAAGAGGGAGGACGTGTGCCCGTTTATATTCATCTTTGACGAATGTAACCAACTTTTCGAAGTATGGTTTATCAAATTCTTCTTGTAATTGCTGTTTCCAACTTTGTTCTATTCTGACATTCATGAGGTGCCCCTTAATAAGTTATACAATGGCAAAAGTAGATATATTACAAGAGAATATCAAGAATGAGAGGCGAAATTGTGTATCTCGCCGATTTAGGATGAATTGTGTGCTAATAAATGATAATTATCGTCTTTCTTCCGAAAAAGAATGAGTATAAATGTATTATTCTGATTTATTACATTATCTTTGTTCCCAGAGTTTGAGTTACGAATTATTATTGTGTAGTTCTTCTTTATAATATTTTATTAGCAAGTAGTCCTCTTCTGTAATTATCCTCCTCACTCCAAAATAGTATTTATTTTAATAAAATTTTTAGATGAACATTTACATTTCAGGTTTAAGTTATGGCACAAATGATGCTGACTTAACAAATTTATTTGCAGAGTTTGGAGAAGTATCTTCTGCTAAGGTTATTTTTGATAGAGAATCTGGTAGATCCAGAGGATTTGCTTTCGTAGAAATGCCGAATGATACAGAAGGACAAAAAGCAATTGACGAACTGAATGGAGTTGAATACGACCAGAAAGTTATTTCAGTAAGCGTGGCACGTCCTCGTACTGAAAGACCGTCTCACGGTGGTGGTCGTGGTGGTTATAATAACTCCAGAAGATATTAATACCCGAATAAAAGCAGAAGATACTGTCTTCTGCTTTTATATATAAATTATTTCCGTTTCATGATTCATCGGGAAATCCCTTTTACAGAGAGTTCGAAAAATCATTTTACATTTAAGTTCTGCTAATTCTGCCTCTTTTGTGTGCAATATCGGAAATTTCTAGTTCTGCACTTTCCATTCTGAAAATAGATTTATTAGACTTTTTTGTAATACAAGCAAGCCTCTGGAAAAAAGAGCAAAGTTTAATAAGTATAATCACAAGTCTATATCAATATTGACTTCTGAACATTTATATAAGATATGTTTCTGACGGTTTACTTTCAGATATAGCAAAAACAACATTTATGACATTTAAAGAATTAAATATAACCGAGCCGATTTTAAAAGCAATCAAAGAAAAAGGATATGCAGTACCGACCCCAATTCAAGAAAAAGCGATTCCTGCCGCATTGGCAAAAAGAGATATATTAGGTTGTGCGCAGACTGGTACAGGAAAGACGGCTTCATTTGCCATTCCTATCATACAACATTTGCAAGTCGTGAGCAAGGAATCTGTCAAGCGTCAGGGTATCAAAGCCTTGATATTGACACCTACCCGTGAACTTGCCCTGCAAATAAGTGAATGCATTAATGATTATTCAAAATATACCCGTGTTCGCCACGGAGTGATCTTCGGTGGTGTAAATCAACGTCCTCAAGTTGACATGTTACACAAAGGAATTGATATCCTGGTTGCTACACCGGGACGTTTGCTTGACTTGATGAATCAGGGACATATCCATCTGGATAAGATACAATATTTTGTACTTGATGAAGCAGACCGTATGCTTGATATGGGATTTATTCATGATATCAAGCGGATATTACCAAAACTTCCGAAAGAAAAGCAAACCTTGTTCTTCTCGGCAACAATGCCTGACACCATTGTTACTTTAACGAATTCTTTGTTGAAGAATCCGGTGAAGATTTACATAACACCGAAATCGTCTACTGTGGACTCTATCAATCAGGTTGTGTACTTCGTAGAGAAGAAAGAGAAAAGTCAATTATTAATTTCAATTTTGCAAAAAGCAGAAGACCAATCGGTACTTATCTTCTCGCGTACGAAGCATAATGCCGATAAGATTGTTAAGATATTAGGTAAGGCTGGGATTGGTAGTCAGGCTATACACGGAAATAAGAGTCAGGCGGCAAGACAGTCCGCATTGGGTAATTTTAAGTCGGGGAAAACCCGGGTTATGGTTGCTACTGATATTGCTTCCAGAGGAATCGATATAAGTGAGTTGCCTATGGTTATTAATTATGATCTCCCGGATGTTCCCGAGACGTATGTACATCGTATCGGTCGTACAGGAAGAGCAGGAAATACAGGGACAGCACTTACATTCTGTTCGCAGGAAGAACGTAAACTGGTTAATGATATTCAGAAGTTGACCGGTAAGAAACTCAATAAGGCTAATTTCACTTTTTGAAATTAGCCTCTTACATTATTCATTAAAAATAAGTATAAATTAAATATGATTTCTATGGCAAAATCCATGACAGTTGGTAAACGTGAAAATGAAAAGAAAAGACTCGCTAAACGAGAAGAAAAACTGAAAAAGAAAGAAAGCAAAAAATTGTCGGGAAAAGCGAATAGCTTTGAAGATATGATTGCTTATGTAGATGAGAACGGAATGATAACTTCGACTCCTCCGACAGAGGATATAAAAAAGGAGGAAATTAATCCGGATGAAATAATTATAGCAACTCCTAAAAAGGAAGAGGAAGAACCGGCTATCTTAAGAGGAAGGGTTGAATTGTATGAATGCAGTTAATATCTGTCTTGAAAAGCAATAATCCGTTATTAAAGTTTTATTTTGTAATTCGTATAAAGCGGACATGAAAATAAGATCTTTGGGCAATACAAGTTTTGATTTGATATTCGAAACATTTAATAGGACTTTTGCTGCCTATGATACTCGAGAACAGGAACAGTGTGAAAATATCTGATATGCCCAACGAAATTAGATCTGTATCTATCGGAGCATTCGATATGATAGCTGATTTCTGGGATTTAGGGGAATGTTACTGTTGGAAGACGTTTTTCTGACTGAGTCCCTTCAGGATCAATGAATAACCCTGAGGGTTAAATATATAAATTGTTATCTTTGTCTCCAAATTAATAGCTTATGAGGTTAAATGGTTATCACCTTCTTCTTCCTGAAGGAACTTTGGATTACTTTGATCTTGTTGATGTGAAGGAAAGAGCTCCCCGAGAAGTATGCTGGTCAAGAAACAGAGAGTAAAGGGTCTTATGAGCCTGTTGTTGTTCAAGACTTTCCTCTTCGTGGCAAGAAAGTCTTTTTGAACCTCCGTCGTCGCCGTTGGATTTTGAAAAGCAGCAATGAGTATATTTCCCGCAATTGGCGTATGGTGGCTGAGGGTACTCGTTTGACGCAAGACTTTGCGTCTTTTTTAAAAGAACTATATTGATAATTATCCGATCAGTTGCAAGTTATTGGGTACTTTATATGGCGTTGACGGGGATTTGTTGGAACGTCAATACCGCAACCATTTAAGTAATTACCTACACTGGGATCAGCTTGGTCACGCAGAGAACTGGCTCCTGTTTGAGAAGAACATTGGTGCCTACGTCTGCATTGACGAAGTGGCTCTTTCCCGTGGAGAACTCTATACTGTGTTGATTAATAAAGAGACTCACGGTGGCAGTATTATTGGTATCATTAAAGGTACGGATGTTTGCACGGTTACCTCTGTCCTGCTTAAACTTTCGCGTCGTCGCCGCTACCAGGTGCGTGAGATAACATTGGATATGGCTCCCAATATGGAACAGATTGCCCGGACTTGCTTCCCTGCTGCCAAACGGGTTACGGATCGTTTCCATGTACAGAAATTAGCGTATGAAGCGGTTCAGGAGATGCGGGTGAAAGCTCGCTGGGAGGCTTTGGACGAAGAGTCCATACAGATAGCTTACGCCAAGGCCTGCGGAAAGATGTATCATGCGCCCGTTTTCGCCAATGGAGATACAAGAAAACAGTTGCTGGCAAGGAGTATTTATCTGCTTTACAAAAAAGAATCGCTATGGACTCAGTCTCAAAGGATACGGGCCGAGATTCTATTTAAAGAATATC
>VOFI01000249.1_pt1 | contig 24000 bp, 38 predicted proteins | sample 5384131 | NCBI WGS metagenome assembly VOFI01 (sample SAMN12384728, study PRJNA508395) | human gut metagenome | isolation source: healthy gut H | host: Homo sapiens | reverse complement strand
TTTTTGGGTCGGCAGCAAGCTCGTCGATAAAAGTAAGACTTTTGTTCTTTTGGCATAGAACAAGGATGCTTATACCTGGCAAGAGCTCCTGGCGAACAAGTTCAAAAGTCATCATTCAAGGCACCACCTCTCAATCTATTTGATATATATATCAAATAGTGCCAATCTTTCAAGCGCTCGAAGTGTCAATTGCTGAGCTTGAATGGGCGAATGCGCCTCAATTGACAAACTGGTAACGTACAATCTTTTGCGCACTTTGATAGGAGAATAGCGCCCCGATAGAGGGGGGCACGGACCGCCTCGGTATGATTCAAGTTGTCGAGGCAAGAAGCATATTGAGGTCGGCCATGGCCGAACCCATCGTAACGCCGAACGATAAGGCGTTCGCCTTGGTCGAGGAACGGCGGAGTCGCCCGCCCGGCGTGTCTATCCCTATGCCTGCGTCGATGACATATGCCTGAGGCGCAGCCCGGCGCAGCGGCGGAGTCCAAGACGCTTGCCGTTGTGAGTGAACTCAAGGGGATTCGCTTCGTGGAGGTTGCCGGGATTGCTCGCGGGGACTTCTCGAAGGCTTCCGAGCCCCTCCTCGTCGATGCCGTTGCCGCAGACCTTGATGTGCAGAGAGCCGGAGGCAAACGCCCTTGCCCCGTCCATGGTCATCGACCTGTTTTGCAGGGAATCCGCCAGTGGCGTCGTCGGCTCAACGGCGCTATCCTCCCACGTTTGCTCGAGCCTTCGCAGCGCTTCCGGCTCGCTCCCGCACTGCTCGATGTCCACGAACGCGCAGCGGGATGGGCGATTGCCCCTCCATACCAGAATCTGTACACCGCGCCAGGGCCGGGGAAGCTTCTCGATGTGTTTCGTCAAGTAGATTTGAGCAGAATGGGCAGTAAAATCTGAGCAGGGCGCGCACGGAAGGGACCCCGACGTTTTTCCGACTATTCCGGCTACGCCGCCCCCCGCGAGCTCCTCGCGGGCCTGCCGGATCGTCCTCCATCCTAGCGCCTTCTTGAGCTTCCCGCCACGGTACCACTCGATGTAGCGGTCGAGCGCGGCGGCGAACTCCTCGAAGCTCACGCCCGTCCAGTCCCTTCCCTCGAAGAAGTCGCACTTGAGCGTGCCGAAGAACCCCTCCGCCCGCGCGTTATCCCCGCTCCTCGCCTTGCGCGACATCGACCTCACCACGTTTCCCTCCTCGCACGCCGACGCCCAGTCGCCGGTCATGTAGACCGCCCCTCCGTCGCTGTGCAGGACCAGGGGCCTCTCCTCGGTGGGCCCCACCTCCGCGATGAGGTCCGAGAGCATGGCGTGCGCCAGCTCCTTGTCCGGGTGCCTGGAGACCCTCCAGCACACCGGCCACCCGTCGAAGCAGTCGATCGCGGGCGACAGGTAGGCCTTGTACCCGTCGAGGCGGAACTCCGTGACGTCGGTCACGGCGAGCAGCCCGGGCTCGGGCGCGTGGAAGTCGTGGGAGCCGTCCTCGCCGAGCGGCAGGTTCGCCGGGCGCTCGGAGAGCTCGCCGGCGTAGCTCGAGTACCTCGCCCGGCGCGCCATCTGGGCGGCCTTGCGCGGAACGAGGCCCTCCTCGGCCATGATCGCGCGCACGACCTTCTCGGAGGCGATGACGGGCGTCGACGCGTCCCCGGGCTCGAGGTCGCGCCAGGAGGCCGCCGCGCCGGGGCCCGACCGCAGGTCCGCGGTCACCGACTCGGCGCCGTAAGCGCCCCCGCTCGCCTCGAAGGAGGCTCGCACCCGCGCGCGCAGGGCGGCCTTGGGGTCAGCCCTGGCGGCCCTCGCCGCCTGGTCGAGGTAGGTGCTCTTGGGGATCGAGAGCGTCTCCGTCACGTCCCTGAGCCTCGCGAGCGGGCACCGCCGCGGGCCAGCCCCCCGCCCGCCACTTCTCCATGCTGGTCAAAGAGGCCGGGCCTGGTGCTTTTAGGGACGTCCAACACCGCCAGCGCCTCCGCGAGCTTGACCTCCGCCATCCTCGCGCGCTCCGCCGGGTCGTCCGGCAGGTCGGCGCCCACCTCGGCCTCCCCGAACGCGGCGGGGCGCGCCGCGAACCTGGCGCTGCCCTCGCCGTGCGCGCAGTGCATGCGCGCGGCCCGGTCCGGCATCTCGGTCGCGGCGAGCTCGCCCGCCTCCTCCATCCTCAGCCAACGATACAGGTTCGCGCGGGTCGGGAAAAGGGGCAGTCGCCGGCACGCCTCCGGGACGCTCAGGCCGCTTTGGCGGAACTCCCAGAGTATCCCCTCGCGCTCCTCCTTCGTGTACATCGGACTCCCTCCTGGACCGCTCTTGGTCCGAGATTATGTCCGAGGTCCCGAATGTGCGCACCATTTTTGAGCAGCCCGCCCTACATGAGTGCGTGGCGTACGCGGTACGACTCTCCTTTGAACTGCACGAGCCTGCCGTGATGCACGATGCGGTCGATGACCGCAGCCGCCATCTGGTCGTCCCCGAAGACCGATCCCCAGCGGGAGAACTCCAGGTTCGTCGTGATCACCACCGACTGGCGCTCGTAGGCGTCGGCGAACCTGGAACACGAGCCGCGCCCCGTCGGCATCAAGCGGCAGGAAGCCGAGTTCGTCGATGACGAGCAGGGCCGCGCGGCCGATCTGCGCGGCCTCGCGGTCGAGCCTTCCTTCGTCGCGGGCACGGCGAAGGCGCATCACCAGCGACGACGCGGTGAAGAAACGGGCCTCCAGGCGCCTGTCGCAGGCCAGCTGGCACAGGGCGCTCGCCATGTGGGTCTTACCCGTGCCGACGTCTCCCATGAGCACGAGGTCCTCCCGGCGCTCGAGAAACGAGAGCGAAAGCAGGTCCTCTCGGCCGAGGCCGTCGAGCTGGCTCGGGTCGGGGTTCGCGCTGCCTCCCCGCACCCGCGAGTCGGAGCAGTCCCCGCGACGCCGGGAGCGGCGGGAGCGCAAGCTCGCGAGGCACCTTGCCCGGCAGGCGGGCGGGCGCGTAAAATCCGAGGGAAGGGCTGGGAGTACCCGCTCACCGCCTCCTCGGGGGCTTCAGGGCCGACGTCTGCTACGAGGCGGCCGGCGCCCCGCTGGGGTGGTGACCAACATTTGCTTTATGCCGTCCACCACTATTCGCTACGCGATCTAGCGTATTCATTGGTTTAAATATGAGTGACACCACTTAAGATAGTTATCAAGAAGAGCTCGAGTGCCTGCTGTTTGAGCTCGATTGGACTCGTGAGAACCATAGAGTGCCTTTGGATTATATCGTTTCGGCTAAGGATTAGTGAAATGCGGATGACTAAACTTATCGACACACTTCGTGTTCGCAGTCATCTTTGGCGAAGCTGTTTTGTTAAATGGTGCGGGGGAGTGTTTGGGATTTGGGGTGTAGTAGTTTCCTTTATTTCCCTAGATGACCTTGGACTAAGTAATACTTGCCTAAAGATCATGGCTCTTTTGGTCTTGCTCTTTTGTCGTGCGTGGGCAGTACTGCTCACGCCGCTCTTAAGCGAAATCGAGAGTTTTGGTCTTGTGGCAGCTCGTCGTTGCAGGCGTGTTATGGGGATTTGTTTTCGTTTGCAGATGATTTTGTAGGTGGCCATTGTTGTTGCGTTATTCCTGTCAATACGACTTTCGAAACCGTAATTGATAAACCGGGTTCCTGTGCGCGTCCACTCGTTTCGCCATTTAGCCTGCATGGCCCTTGGCTTTCTAGGATGGGATAACCTGCAACTCAAAATGGCGTTGGGGAAGTAAGGTAAGGTACTCGTGCTGATTAGGATTTTCCAGTGAGAGATTTTAGTAACCTCGATGATCGTCGTTTGTTCGAGGGCGTTAAAGATACGTTCCGCTCTTATATAAGGCGTTATGCACGCTCGAGTAGTTGTTTTCCTTTCTACAACGAGATTTTAAATCGACTTAGGCAATCTTTGCTTAAAGATACGTATATCGATGCGCTCGATCGTGATATCAAGCTTGAAATTGATTGCGCGAAAGGCACCGTTTCAGTCGATATTACTACCCGCATTAGCTATATGAGCATCCAGGAAGGCATTCCGTATTTTCAGGTTGGACCAAGATTCGAGACGCTGGCCCAGGCTGAGTCCTATCGATGTGTTAAGTTCCTGCTCAACGATGCTGATTTTACGAGTCAAGTTGATATCCAACTTCGGAAATGTACCGATCCCAAGAGGCAGCTTCCATATATTGTCGACGTTAACCTCCCTCTCTCGTGGGACGTTAGGGACACGCGTCTTGTCTACGAAACGATTCATACGGTTCCGCTCGCTTCGTTCTTCCATGCCTATCAACTTGTATTTCCTTGTAGGTGCATGCGCGTTAATGCGGTTGTTGCTGGGTCGGGTGCACATTTGTATTACCCGCTTGTCGCAACATTTAGCTCGTATAACGTACATATGTATGAAGGATATGCATCCGAATTTAGGGACGATGTGACAGAATCCATTTCTATTCACAATTGGACGCTTCCTGGGTCTGGATACGTTTTAACATTGAAGCCTAAGGCGGCTGTTTCTGAATAGATTGGCGGGACTCTGTGTCTAAGGTTCTCTGGATTATTGGCAATGGTTTTTGATAAGAATCTTGGCCTCAACACTGGGTACCGTTCATTCCTGCTAAATAAGTATTTTGCTCCTGGCGCAGAGAACAAATATCGTGATGAACTTGTTAGACGCTTGGGGAAATTTAAGCCAGAGTCTCAGTCCGATCTTTGGTCCGACCTTGAGTCGCTGCTGGGTAAGGTCACCGAACTTTACGAGGACGATGTCGAGCTTTTTCACGATACGTTTGAGGATATTCAGCATCAGCTCTTGGGTATGTAGCGCAGGAATCGGAGCGTCTGCCGGACGAGATTCCTTCTGCTGCGATTGATGAATTCAGGGAGTCGTTGTGTCTGTTTTCGCGTCGGCTTGCAGAATTGGATCAGAATGGTGCTATTCCGGAGACTAGTCCGTCTGAAAATGCTTGGATTTCTACCATTTCGCTTAACTATACGAACTCGTTTGATTTGTTTTTTGGCGTTCGGCAATCTATGATAATAAATTACATTCACTTTTTTAGTGAACGGCTCTGTTGTCAGGTATTTCTATCCGGAACATGTTCTTCATTTGCATGGATCTGTTGATAACCAAGGCAACGGAGACTCGCCCATATTTGGAGTTTCTGATCAGTCCCAGATTTCCTCTAACGTGCTTTCTCGTGACGATGAATTTAAGGAATTGTGGATCAAGAGTCAGCGAAATTCCAGCATATTGCGCAATACTAAGAATCAACAAATGGCAAATCTGGTGAGTACCGCTAGCACTATTTGCGTTTACGGTTGCAGTCTCGGTCGTAGCGATGCTTACATTTGGAAAGAAGTCGGTAAGAAAATCCTAGGTTCTTCTACCCGACTTTTACATCTTTGATTACGGTTTGCCCGATAGGAGATCTGGTTCTTTCCGACGATATCAAAAACAGCGTCAGGCGCTTATTGATTCCTTTTAACTGTCGCCGAAATCAAAGATCCCGATAGGGAACTCGCGGTTAAGCACATTGTGCCGGTCGAATCCTCGAGGGTCTTCCGGTTTGATTCCCTGCTGGAGCTGAATGAGAAAGACAGCTGAGGTGCGTGACGACATCGTCATCTTGCTGAAATTGATTGTAATTGTTTGATAGCTGTGTACAGAAGATGCTCTTGAGGAGTAGTTTTAGTTATCTGTCGGGCATATTTCTAGTTTGTCCGAAGACCAATAACAATTGTTATATATAATCATGCCTACTTGCAAGCGATTGGTAGTGGGTACCGTCAAGATTCTTGCGCACTTTCCGATAGCCCATAGGCCCGCCTCCGGTACGGCTACTCCTCCAACAGCGTCACGTCCAGGTAGCGCCTCGAGCCCCACTCGCTCTCCGCGACGTACTTGAGCCTCGCGGTGACGAGCATGAGCGCCGACTTCCCGTCCGGGAAGGTGCCCACCACGCGCGTTCGCCTGCGGACCTCGCGGTTCAGCCGCTCGATGGCGTTGTTGGTGCGGATGCGGGCCCGGTGTTCCCGAGGGAACCCGGTGTAAGTTAAGGTCTCGGCGTAGCCGGCGCGGACGACCTCGCGGCCTCCCCGAGGCGCATCCCCTCGAGCTCCTCCGCGACTGTCCTCCATGTCGGCGTACTTCGCCACCGTGTTGCGGCTCACGCCGAGCCTCCTCGCGATCTCCGCCCGCGGCACGCCTCCGCCGTCCATCGACCGTATATCATTCATCACGTCCAGGGGCACGGTCATCTCCTCCATCCTTCCCGGGCGGGCTCGGCAAAGTCTCCGCCCGGGAACATCATACGGCGAGGGCCGCGCCCCTGGTCCCGGGGGCGCGGCCCTCGTGCTCTTTCTGCTCAATTCTCAATGACCACGATGCTCAAGAAGCGGCGACCATTCGGACCACTTCTTAGTGAACATCAACACGCAAGCTCGTATGGTGGCGCGGTGAGTGCGGCCACGTCTACCAGATGGCCGTCCGCGACAGGGTGAGGGCCAAGCCGGGCTACTGCCCGTACTGTTCGGGGAGGAAGAGGCCCGAGAGGCCGATAAGGCTCGACTGGCCCTCGGCCCCTCGGTGAGGAAGGAACGGGCGGCGACGGTGCCTCCTGCCTATAGGCGTGGTTTTGCAACTAATGGACTGGTCAGCCTTGCTTGAGGAGCTAACGTATGTGCAGTATAATATATCTGCACATACGTCGATAGGAGTATCATGTCTAGCTCTACTTTGACCATACGCGTTGACGACGACTTGAAGCGCGGCGCTTCCGAGGTGGCCGATTACTACGGCCTTGATCTCTCATCGGTCACGCGCGCGTTTTACAAGCAGATGGTGAACACGCGCCGCATCCCCTGACCTTCGCTCCCGACGAGCCCAGCATCGAGAGCCTCGAGGCTATCCGCGAGGGCGACGCCTTCCTGTCCTCTGGCGAGAAAGGCCGCTTTGACAACGCAGCCGATCTCATCGCGGCAGCGATGGCCTAATGGGCAGGCTCACGGCAGATTTCTCCGCTGCATTCTCTCGCGACCTCAAAAAGAAGGCGAAGCGGCGCAATTGGGATTTAGCTGAGCTGCAGAAGCTCATCGACCTGGTGCTGGAGAACACCCCCGAGTCGCTGGAGACTCTCAAGCGCCGCCACAACATGCACCGCCTGAGCGGTAGTTGGGCCGGGAGGAACGAGTGCCACGTGGCGAACGCCGGCGATTGGCTGGTGATATGGTCGGCCAACGACGAGGTCGCCTTCTTCGAGCGCACTGGCGGTCACGACGAGCTGTTCAGGTAGGAGGGATTGGCAAGTTGCGATAATGACGGACTTTCTCGTTAGAGGGATTGGCCCAACGGTTGGGGGCGTCCCGGTTCCCGGGGGCGCTGCTCATCCAGCAGCTACCTATTCCCAGCAGGACTTCGTGAACGGCTAATCGCAAAGCCTTGCTACTTCAGCTCCGCATTCCGTGCAGCAACCCTCAACGAGCACGCGCCCGTGACACATGCGCAGCGTGTAGCCGGGCGCGAACTCCTTCGTGCCGCAGTTATGGCAGAACGCGCTGGCGAGCAGCGGCTTGCGGATATGCTCGGGGATCTTCCTCCACTCCCGCAACGCCTCGATCTCGGTGACGCCCTTGCTGCGGCGGAACTCGTCTTCCTCTATCTCGTCCGCGCCGATCATTCCTCCCTGGCCCTCCTCACGTCGCAAACCGAGGCAACGACATTGTTGGGCCGATTGCGGGTGGTCGGCGTGCCCATGCTCAAAGCCGAAAGAATTTCGTGCTCAGGCCCGAAACTTTCCGACGCTCAAATCCGCAACTTCGAGGCTATCAAACACAGGTGACCAGGAACGGGCGCTATGGAAGCGCCGTTCGTGCCGGTACGGAAACGGCGGACGAGGCGATACGTAAACCGCGAAACGACCTGTACCCGCGACGCGAAATAATCAGTGGCGCTACATGAATGCGATACGGGCTCGTGACGTCGTGAATCGTAACGATGCTTATCTTTGAAACAGGCAAAGATAAAAGGCAATCTTGTCTAATAACTGCATATTCAGCATCTATAATGAATAAAAACCAAACGCATCGTAGGCTCTAACTAAGTTGCATGGGAGGGTGCTGAGTATGCTTTTTGAACTTTACCTTCAAGAATTATGCCAGTTTTCGTGACGTCCAACAGTTTTCAATGGAGATTCCGTCTAAAGAGAATGGCGAACAGTGGAAGTATCCCGAGCTCTCCACCGTCACTGCTTTGTATGGTGCAAACGCGTCGGGCAAGTCGAGTTTTTTGGCCGCGCTCTGGTTTGTCTCTTCATTTGTTAGGGATGGATATGCATCGGGTGTTGGCGAAAGTGTAATACCGCGTCGTGCCTTTTTACTGGATCAACTTTCTGCCACGGATACTTCCGAGTTCTTGATTGAGATGCATGCCGGAGATGGGCATAGATACATTTATGAATTTGCGGTGACCGACACGACGGTCGAATATGAGGAGCTTACTGCATATTATTCACGACGACCGTCGCTGCTGTTTTCAAGATATCTGACGGCAAATGGAGAAACTGGTATTAAATTTGGCCCATCATTTAGTGGACCGAAAAAAGCAGTTGACCGCGCTCTTGCGCAGAAATGCCCTCTTTTTGTCTGTGACCGCTACTGCTGGCGTAGCGATTACTGCCCCAGTTTTTACGGAGCTTGCTGAGGGTTTTGGCTACTACGATGCAGCGGCTTACAGAAGCGAGCTTGAGCAGATTAAGGTGATGGCAAGGAAGGACCCCCATGTTCTAGCGCAAATGTCTCAATTGATTCAGTACGCGGACTTTGGAATTGATGAAATTCAGGTTCGTGCCACGGGGGCGACATCCGGGAGCGCGGGTGGACAGGGCGTCGATCCTCGCCTCTCGTTTGATGGAGTCCCTGATGAGATCATGGATTACATCAATACCGAACTGAAATGGAGTCTGAATAACGAATTGGTTTTCCACCATGTTTCTGAGGATGGTGGCGGTTGGCTATCGCAGGCCATGGAGTCCGATGGAACACTTGCAGGCTTGGCATTCTTGTCGGTTGCGTTGCGAACGCTTAAAAATGGACGGGTTATGCTTGTTGACGAAATAGAGCGGAGCCTTCATCCCGTTCTTGTAAAAGGCCTCATTTCGCTGTTCACGGATATCCGCACAAACCCTCATCAGGCTCAGCTGATCTTTACCTCTCACGATGTCTCTCTTATTACGTCTGGTTGTGGAGGGGATGGAGTACTCAACAGGAACCAGCTGTGGTTTACGCGCAAGGGAAAGGATGGGGCGTCTTCACTTTGCCCGGTTACTGCGTTTAGCCCGCGCCCGGATGAGAATCTTGGCAAAAACTACTTGAATGGGGTGTACGAGGTCCTGCCTGTTGTTGGTTTGCGCCAGAGCTTTGCCGAGCTTATGAAAGAGGACGGCGCACAAGAGGAAGAGGGGGGGAATAATGGCGGGGCGACTGCCGCGAGGGCGATCTACAAAAAAGCGGTCTCGAGGCAAACGATACCTGATTGTAACTAATGGCAAGGTGACCGAGAAGGAGTACTTCGAAAGGTTAGTCGACCTATACGGCTTGCGGGGTCGCGTTGTAATTGATAAGGGAGCCGCTGGACGAGATCCTAAAACGCTTGTTGAGCGGGCAGCAGATTTGAAGGCAAAGGAAGATGAAGAGGCAAGGAAGGAGCGCTTCGACTCTTGGGAGTCTGTCTGGGCGGTTACGGATGTTGATGACTTTTCCATGTTCGCAGCTCAGCAACTTGCTAAGCAAGAGGCCGTCAGCCTTGCAGTATCAAATCCGTGCTTCGAGGTGTGGCTCATAGACCATGTGATTGTTTGTCCGGAGTCTTGCGCCGAAACAAAAAAGCATGCGAAAAAGAAGGCGCAGGAGTTGGGAGTGACTTGTTCAAGGGGGAAGAAGAGCAAGTCACTTGAAAAGTCGAAGGCAATCGGCTTTCCGATTACGAAAGAACGGGTGGTCAAGGCCTTGCAAACTGCGCAGGGGCATAACTCAGATCGCAAGCGGCGGGTTCGGTTTCATTCCGTTGATCAGGCAAGCAAGTATTCAGTTTGGACAGATGTTCCGAGCATAGTGGATTGCTTGCGAGCGAGTGCGCAGGAGTGAATTGGGGCATCATCCCAGGTTGGAGAGCGTCATTGCGCTCCGCGAGATCCTGAAGGCCTTCACTCCTCGAGGATGACTTCGACTGGGTGCGCGACCGCCCCGGCCACGACAGGCGCTACGCCATCGACAGCTCCAAGCTCCGCCGCGTGCTGGGCTGGGATGTGGCAACACCTTCTTGAACAAATCTACGAGAGGATCAGGCCCGCCCCCCTGAACTCGACGGGGCCCATGTAGCCCAGGGTCGAGTGGATCCTGAAGTCGTTGCACCGGTTGGCCCAATCGAACAGGGCGGCCCGCGGCTCCTCCTCGGAGCCGAACCTCCCGCCGGCGGCGAGCTCCCTTTCCAGGATGCGGCTCGTCGACTCCACCACGGCGTTGTCGCGCGGGTTTCCGGCCTGGAGACCGGCCTCCCGATCCCGAGGGCCCCGGGCGCGTCGGGCCCCATGGGGTCGGGCGCCGGCGGCGCGGGCGGGCTGGCGGGCACGTGGTAGCAGGCGGAGCGCGGCGCGCCGGGGATGCGGCGCTGTGCCGATATCGGGTGGCGGCCGGCGCTCGCCGCCATCGCCGTCACCCTCGCGCGAACATCGGCGCCGCTTGTCTTAAGACGTCGACCTCCATCTTGAGCCCGGCGTCCTCGCGCTCGAGCTCGATGAGGCGGTCCTGCCCGGGGTGCGGTTGTCCGCGGCGGCGGTCGAGCCGCGTGCACGGACCCGCTGGATCCGGCGGTCCGGCGCGGGTTTGCCGAGGTCGTGCTCGCGTATCACCTCGGCGCGTGGCCTGCCGGAGCCCACCAGGGCGACTACCTGCCTCCCGAAGTCCTCGGTGAGCTGCCTGGGGCGCTTGGGGTCCCGCATGGGGCCTCCTTTCCCCGAAGGGCCCTCAGACTCTCATCCGACCGTCCAATTAAGTATAGCCACATCACGTTGGCCATAGACTCGAGCAGGGTCCGGGCCAGCTTCCTCATGTCGAGGGGTCCGTCGCCGTGGGTCGGGAGTTGCCGTGAAGTGTCCATTGCGGCCGTCGCCTTTCTCTTGAATCCATTTCGTGGTTGTAATGAATTCTAGGCAGCGGCCGTCCTTCATCGACCTTGCTTACACCAACATTTTCGACGTGATCAGCGTTACATCAAGGGGCTTTAGCAAAACGGGAAGCAGGCCTTCGCTTTCAGACCTACGCTGAGCGTGCCGCCATCCAAGTCGATTGGGTGACGGCGCGCTCGCGTCTTCCAAAGGGGCGAGGGCATTTTGAGGACCCGTAGCGGACCGCGCATCGAAATGCGGCCCGTGACCTCGGGTGGGGCTGCGCGCCGGAGGCGCTCAATACGGGGGCGGACGATGCAAATCCAGACGAAGCCGCGGGTTGCGCCCGCTCAATTTGGTGCCTGTCCCCATTTTGAGAGCCCTGCGTGCGGGGATGGCGCGCCTGCTTGAGACCGACTTGTGCTACCGTTTTCCGCCAACGATCGCGCGCGGGCACAGCCCCACCTCTCAATTTGGTGCCCGCCCTCTTTTGAACTGCCTCCCATTTCTTGGACAAGGAAATAGAAGTCCGAGAGATGGGAGGCTTTCTCATGTCCATCGACCTGAGATTGAGGCACGATCGGTCGACCAGGGAGCGCGCGGCCGAGATGTTCGAGAGGGGGCTCGGCTACAGATCCGTCGCCAAGGTCCTTGGCGTTCCCGCCGAGGCTGTGAGAGACTGGCTGGGGAAGTACCGAGCGACCGGGAGGGACGGGCTCTCGCCATGGATGGAAGGCAGGCAAGATACGACTTCGAGACCAAGGTCGCCGCGGCCAGCGCCGTGGTCGACGGCGGGATGGCCAAGCCCGAAGCGATGGAGCTCTTCGGCATCGCGAGCGCGACGTCGCTGAAGCGGTGGTGCAGGCTGTACCGCGAGGGCGGCGCCGACGCGCTCCGGCCCAAGCCGAAGGGCAGGCCGAGGGGCTCGGGCGCGAAGGCCGCACCGGCGACCCGCGAGCAGGAGCTCGAACGCGAGGTCCGCAGGCTCGAGGCGCAGGTGGCGTACCTAAAAAAATCGATAGCCCTGAAGGCGGAGCTCGGCTTGCCGCTCGGGACCGGGCGGCGGCCGTAGCCGCGCTTTCGGGGCGCTTCCCCTTGCCGACCTGCTGGCGGCGGCGTCGCTGCCCAGGTCGACCTACTACTACGCGCTGTCGCACCCCAAAGGGGCCCACCAGGCCTGAACTGCGCCCCAGGGTCGCCGAGATCTTCGGCAGGCTCCCCAACGGCGTCGGCCACCGTCAGATCGCCATGGAGCTGAGGGCCGTCGACGGCGAGCGCATAGCGGACAAGACGGTGCTCAAGATGATGCGCGAGATGGGGCTCAGGTGCGGGATCCGCCGCGAGACCGACTACCACCGGTACAACTCCTACAGGGGCGTCGTCGGCGAGACCTTCGAGAACGTGCTCGGCCGCGACTTCGCGGCGGACGGCCCGTGGCAGAAGATGGGCACCGACGTCACCGAGTTCAAGCTCTCCTTCGGCAGGGGCCTACCTCGCGCCCGTCTACGACTTCGGCAGCAGGGAGATCGTGGCCCACTCGATATCCATGCATCCCGACCTCGCCCCAGCAGGAGGAGATGCTCGCGATGCTGGCGGAGGCGAAGCCGACGTGGTCGGAGCCGATCATGCAGATGGACATGGGATGGCAGTACCAGCATGCCGAGTTCGTCGCGGCGCTCAAGGGAATGGGCGTCGTCCAGAGCATGTCCAGGAAGGGAAACTGCCTGGACAACGCATGCACGGAGGGGATGTTCGGCCACCTGAAGGACGAGTTCCTCCACGGGCGCGACTGGGACACGTTCGAGGCGTTCAAGGCGGACCTGGAGGGCTACATCCACCACTGGAACCACGTGAGACGCCAGGTCAAGCTGAAGGGCCTGACCCCGGTGGAGTTCCGGGAGCAGGCCCTTCGGGAGGCCGCCTAGCGGTTATGATTTATCGCGTCCAAGTTTCGGGGCGCAGTTCATTTTGAGGGCGGGGTGCCTAAACGGACACCTTCTGGTGCGGGCGGTAGGGTCCACATGTGGTCGATGGGGCCGGAGCCGGCACCCAGGTTGAGCCCGGCCTCGAGCGCGCCCATGAGGTACGACTTTGCTGTCGCCACCGATTCTTCAAGCCCGAGACCTCTGGCGAGACCGCAGGCAATGGCCGACGAGAGCGTGCAGCCGGTGCCGTGGGTGTTTTCGGTATCGACGCGGGGGCTGCGAAGCCACGTCGTGCGAACGCCCGCACCGACGTCTGCGGTTTCAGTCGGTGGCAGGGCCAGCACGTCGTTGGCATCGTGGACGCCGTGGCCCCTTTGACGAGCACGGCGCAGCCAAGCGGTCGGCCAGCGCGACGGCCGCCCGCTCCTGGTCCTTCTCGTCGCGCACCTCGAAGCCTGCGAGGACCTCGGCTTCCGGCATGTTGGGCGTGATGAGACGCGCGAGCGGTATGAGTCGATCTTCGAGTGCATGGACCGCGTCCTCGGCGATGAGGCGGGCGCCGGATGTGGCGACCATCACGGGGATCCAGCACGATGTTGGCGGCGCTCCAGCGCGTGAGCGCGTCGGCGACGGCTTCGATGGCGGGCGCCGACGGGCACATGCCGATCTTTATCGCCGCGGGCGGGATGTCCTCGAATATCGCATCGATCTGTTCGGCTATGAACGTCGGCGTCGCCTCGAACACGTTGCGGATGCCCATGGTGTTCTGCGCGGTGAGCGCGGTCACGGCCGTCTCGGCGAACAGCCCGTGGGCCGCGACGGTCTTGATATCCGCCTGGATGCCCGCGCCGCCGCTCGAGTCGGAGCCGGCGATGGCGAGTACGGCGGGCAGTGCGGCGCATGCCGGGGGCAACGCCGGAAAGGCGGATTCGCCGTCGCCGAGTACCTCGTCCAGACGGGCGCGCAGCTTGCGTGCGGCGGCTGGGCATCATCGGCCGCGAAGAGGGCCGAGACCACGGCCGCGCCGTCTACACCTGAGTTCGCGAGCACGTCGAGCGTCTCGACGCGCAGCCCGCCGATGCCCACCACGGGGATGTCCACCGCTCGGCAGATGCGCGCGAGCTCTTCGGAGGTGACATCGACGGCATCGGGCTTGGTGGGGGTGGGGATAAGCGCGCCCACGCCCAGGTAGTCGGCTCCCGCCGCCTGGGCAGCGCGCGCCTCCTCGACGGTCTGGACCGAAACGCCGATGATGGCGCCGTCACCCAGCAGCCGGCGCGCATCGGCGCAGGCGGTATCGCTTTGGCCCACGTGGACGCCGTCGGCACCACCTCGCGTGCGATCTCGACCTCGTCGTCGATCACGAAGGGCACGCCTGCGGCATGGCAGATGGGCATGAGCTCGCGAGCGAGCGCTACGATCTCATCGTGCGTGGCGTGCTTCTCGCGCAGCTGGATGAAGGTGGCGCCGCCGGCTATGGCGTCGGCTACGAGCTCGGGCAGGGTGCGTCCGTTGAGCCAGGCCCGATCGGTCACGGCATAAAGGCGCATATGCGTACGGATGTCCTGGGCGCTCCAGCGCCCGCGGCGAGGTGCCATGTACGAATCTCCTCTCGATTGCGATGCCCTCCGCGTCGGAGGGCTGCCCGGAAGGGCCGTGGGCGAGGGGGCACTGGCACTGCCCTTCGGGGACGGCAGGGCGGGCGGGTGCGTGTCCGCCCTGCCTCGGCTGCAAGGGCGCGGCCCCCCTAGAGCTCCTCCACGAGCGCTCCGGCAGCGAGCTGCTCGGCGGTCATGTTGCAGATAGCGTCGAGCAGGTAGGTGCGGAAGCTGCCGTTTCCATCGAGCTCGCCCATGCGCGAGGCCGCGATCTGGCCGGCCAGGCCCCTCGCCTGCGATGGCGGCGACGACGGCCCGAGCCTGGAGGCGGGGTTGGCCGTCACGTAGGCGCCCACGAGGCACGAGAGCACGCAGCCGGCGCCCGTCATCTTGCCCATGAGGGCACGCCGTTGCGGATGGCAACGGCGCGATCGGCGCTCGCCACGATGTCGATGGCGCCGGTGATGGCCACGATGGCATCGAGCTTTTGCCGCGAGCTCGCGTGCGAAGGCGGCGCTCTCGGCGAGATTCTCGTCGGTCACCACGTCGTCGGGGTTCACGTCGACGCCGCGCGTGGAGGAGGCGGCACCCGCGACGGCCTTGACCTCGCTCATGTTGCCGCGGATGACGGTGATGGGCAGGGTGTCGATGAGCTCGGAGGCGGTGGCGGTGCGCAGCGCCGAGGCGCCGGCGCCCACCGGGTCGAGCACGATGGCGTGCTCGAGCTCGGCCGCGCTTGCCGGCCACGCGCATGCCCTCGATGGAGTGCTGGTTGAGCGTGCCGATGTTGAGCACGAGACCGCTGCAGATGCTCGTGATGTCGGCCACGTCCTCGGGCTCGTCGCTCATGATGGGCGAGCCGCCGCACGCCAGCAGCGCGTTGGCGCAATCGTTGACCGTCACATAGTTGGTGATGCAGTGGACCAGCGGCACCGTCTCGCGAACAGCAGTGAGGGCGTCCTTAAGATCAGCAGCGGAAATAGTCATAGTAAGCAATCCTTCCATAACGAATGAAACGCTTCTGCCGGGGCGGATGCAACGCCAAGGCAGAGCATCAAGCAAGTCTTTTCTTTTTAGGAACGTGGTGGCGCGTAGCCAGCCACCTCCAGCCGTGGCAACGCAGGGTCGGGGGGGGCAGGGTGAACCCCCTCGCGCGATTTCTGAGGCAAAGCCGAAGCTGAACGTGAGAGGTTCACCCCGTCCCCCCGACCCGACCATTATCCTCAGTCACGTCGCCCGAGCCTAGTGCTCCGAGTCCAGATCGATCGTCGTTCCCTCGAGCACCTTGTTGACCGTGCGCACCGCACACATTTTGCCGCACATCGTGCAGGTGCCCTTGGTGGCCGCCGGCGATGTCTCGTAGCGCTCGCGAGCCGTCTGGGGATCGAGGGCGTACTTCCACATCTCTTCCCAGTTGAGCTTGCGACGGGCCTGCGCCATGCGGTTATCCGCGTCGCGCGCGCCGGGGATGCCCTTGGCGATGTCGGCCGCGTGGGCCGCGATCTTGGTCGCCATGAGGCCTTCGAGCACGTCGTGGGCGTCGGGCAGGCACAGGTGCTCGGCGGGGGTCACGTAGCATAGGAAGTCGGCTCCCGCAGAGGCGGAGATGGCCCCGCCAATGGCCGCGGTGATGTGGTCGTAGCCCACGCCGATGTCGGTCACCAAGGGGCCCAGCACGTAATAGGGCGCGTTGTGGCACAACCGCTTTTGCAGCTTGATGTTCGCCGCGATCTCGTCGATCGCCATGTGCCCGGGGCCCTCGACCATGACCTGCACGCCGGCGTCCCAGGCTCGTTTGGTGAGCTTGCCCAGCTCGATCATCTCGGCGGTCTCCATGGCGTCGTTGGCGTCGTAGAGGCAACCCGGGCGGCAGGAGTCGCCGAGCGAGATGGTCACGTCGTACTCGTGGCAGATTTTGAGGACCTCATCGTAGAACTCGTAGAAGGGGTTCTCGTTGCCGGTGACCTCCATCCAGCCAAAGAGCAGGCTGCCGCCGCGGCTCACGATGTTCATGAGGCGGCCGGTCTCCTTGAAGGTCTTCACCACCGAGCGGTTGATGCCCGCGTGCACGGTGACGAAGTCCACGCCGTCCTCGGCGTGCGCGCGCAGGACCTCGAGCAGGTCCTCGGCGGTGAGTTCGACCAGCGGTTTCTCCATGTAGCCGATGGCGTCGTACATGGGCACGGTACCCACCATGAGCGGACACTCGTCGATCACCTGTTGGCGGAAGGCACGGGTCTTGCCGGAGTTGGAGAGGTCCATGATGGCATCGGCGCCGCGGTTGACGGCGATGCCGACCTTCTTCCACTCCTCGGCTGCGTCGGCCTTGTCGCCCGAGATGCCGAGGTTCACGTTGACCTTTGGTGGAGAGGCCCTCGCCCACGCCGCGCGGGGTGAGGCCGCGCTCGATATGGCGGATGTTGGCCGGGATGGCGATTGAGCCGCGCGCCACGCGCTCGCGGATGTACCCGGGGTCGCGCCCCTCGTGCTCGGCCACGGTGCGCATCTGCGGGGTGATCTTGCCCGCGCGGGCGAAGTCCATCTGCGTGATGGGCTCGTTCGGCGGATTGCCGGCGGTGTTGATGGTGCTCATGCACTCGCTCCCTTCGTTGGCATTATCCATATCAGGTTCTTCGGGTCGGGGCGGGCGCTGCCCCTCTCAGCTTGCCGTCTCGTCCTGCAGGCTCCCCGTGATATGCAGTTGTCGGTTCCGATTGTAAGCCCTATCCGCGCACACGGCGCCGTCTTTCGCGCTTTTTACCTAGCGTTTCATGCAGACGAAGGTCTGACGCGGTCCGCTCTCGTTCGAAAGCTCGGGCGCGAAGCGGAACCCCATATCGAAGCGTTTGAGGCCGTCGGGGCCCTCGGCTCCCATCTCGGTCATCCAGCGCACCATCGTGCCCCGGGCCGCCTTGCTCTCGGTCGACTTCTGGACCGGCTTACCGTTGCGCAGGCTGCTTGAGAACACGCAGGTCACAATGGGTATATGATCGGCAAGATGGGGGGGAGTACCGCCTTGGCGTACTCGATTCAGATTCAGATTCAGCGAGCGTGCCGAAGCCGGTCTCGCCTCGGAGCCTGCGCTCCTCGACGGCGTCGGACAGGTCCTCCAGCTCGGCGGGCGTCAGCGACCCGACGAGCCCGGCGTAGGGGCTCGCGTGTTTCATGGCGGGATCGTCCCATCCGCCCGAACGCCCACCCGGAGGGGATTGTCGCCAAACAAAGATCCGGGTGGGCGCTCGTGCACATTCTCTGTTTGGCACGCATAAGGATAGCGCGGCCCCGCGGGCCGCGCTATCTATCACCTATCTAGGTGACTGTTAGATAGTTATTATTGCCTGCTTATCGCGTGGTGCCGTTACCATAGCCCTGCGAGTTCGCTTGGTTGCCCGCGTGTGCTTCCCCATATCGAGGTCGTGTTTGCCGATTCGAGATTGGCGTTTGCGCCCATTTGCTTCTTCAGCGGCGTGAGGGATGGTGAGGGCATCATCTGGGACCTTGATTAAATCTGTCTCGCGCTGCGGGAATGAGCTCAGCCCTTCGCGTGGTCAGTATTTGGAAAGGTGCTGTGTACTTGCGTTCTGTATCGCGATGACGGAACGATTGCGATGTGTGCTCTTCTAAGAAGGGTTCCTGTCTGAACTAGATATGTCGGGAATTGCGTTTCATTCGGGGGCGGGATTGGCTGGCGATCACGGACTCTGGCTCAACGGGAGTAATCCGCTTTTTTTTTTAAAAGCACTGGGAGACATCCCGACCTCTTTCTTAAATGCCTTGCTGAAAGACTGGATGGATTCATAGCCGAGCATTACGGCGATTTCTGAAATGGGCCACACGCCTTCGGTGATCAGCTGCTGCGCCTTCTTCATTTTGACCTGGATGATGTAATGCTTGAGGGTCGTGCCCGTACGCTTCTTGAACAGATGGGATATGTGGTTGTAACTGAAGTGCATCTGTGTCGCGAGAGTCTTGATGTCTGGAATGGAAAAGACGTGATCCTCGATATATTTGATGAGCGTATAGACTGTCGTGCCCACGGAAGTGGTCTTTGCATCGACCAGATCTTCTCCGTGTGAGTAGTTTCCAAACGTGCGATACGAGAGGATGATGATTGTCTCAAGGCAGTTAAGGAGATACTCGAATGAGTAGGGGAGGTTTTCTTTAAACTCATTGATCATAGATGACAGTATCGTTCCGATACCACGTGTATCCGTCCGGCAAACGTTGTCACGTAGACCCATAAGGTACATCTGGAAAACGGTCATGTATTCGAATTGGGTGTCGTTGGCAAGATCGAATCCCAGATAGAGGAAGCGAAATTGGTTGTCGAGTGCCGCAACTGCGTGCCGACCGGTTTTGGGGACAGGACGATGTCGCCCTCCTTTACGGTGATTGTGTTTCCGTTTATGGAAAATGTGCCCGCACCTGACAGAATGACGCTCAGCTCATAGCACCACTGCTCATGTTCGTCATCAAATCCTTGCTCGTAACGAACTTCTCCAAGTTGGTATAAAAGCACGTTTTTATAGCGCATGGGTTCGGAGTGATCGGACTCTATATTGACTTGGAATATCTTGCCTGAAGTCTTGGCGTCCATGCTTCCCCCCCACTCATCGACTCGATATTGTCCAAAATCTATTCTATTGTGCCTATATTTGTCCAAATAATAGGATAAATCGTTAAACGGATGCAATGAAGCGGTGAATGGCTGATTAGCCTCTCGACATCATAGGGACATACGAGAATTAACTTTGCAGCAGAATGCATGTTCAAGGCTCTATTCTTGTCCTTCTATACATCTTTATGTCAATATACTATTGTCAATACACTAAAGATAAAATTAAATAAATAACATGAGAACATGGTATTTGAACGAGAGGATAAACAAATCTGGACAAGTCCAATTTGGATTCTTTTCCTACAATGCAGGCATGCGCACTGATTTCCTGCGCGCGGGGATGGTCGCACGGCACCGCGAGAATGGGGAGCAAAGCCTTGGTATACCGGTATACCCCAACTCCGGCAGCCCACGGTGAAACCATGAGTACCGGGAGGTCGAGTCAGGATGAAATCGGGATTCATAGATAACCTATCTGAGAAAATCATGCCTCTTGCGGCGAAGATTGGTGGCAATCGATGGCTTGGCGCCATCCGAGATGGTTATATCGCCGTTATGCCATTGGTCATTACAGCATCACTGTTCACACTCATGAATTCTGTCATCTTGGGGCCCAACGGGCTGACGAACATGCTGTTCGGCAATCCGTTCACCGAGGCCCAGCAGCTTGGTGGCTTTATCTCCTCAGCATCGATGTCGGTGCTCGGCTTGCTTTTTGGCCTTTACTACATCGAAGGCGCTTTCGAAGCAATACGGGCTCGATACGAGCATCGGGGCGACGACTGCCGTCGTGTGTTACCTGTGCTTGACTCCTTTCGGCACAAGCGATGAGATAGGGGAGTACGTATCCACGGGCTACCTATCCTCTACAGGGAATGTTCACGGCGTTCATTGCTGCGATTCTCGCTGTTGAGCTGTATCGGTTCCTCGTGGGGTTTGACGCGCTTGTCATCAAGATGCCGCCCGAGGTGCCCGGTGGCATCGCACGATCCATCAATTCCATCATTCCCGTTGCCCTGACTGTCATCGTTTTTGGCATTGTGCGTGTTTTTTAAGCGCGTTTGCGGGAATCCCCGTCAACGACCTTATCACTTCCTGGGTGCAAACGCCGCTGCTCGGTTTGGTCAATTCGCCGATTGGTCTCGTCGTTATCTATTTCTGCTACATGATGCTTTGGGGATTCGGCATCCATTCTGCGAGCATCATGAACCCTATTCTCGAGCCCTTGTTTCTTATTACGCTGACCGCCAACGCTGAGGCTGTAGCCTCTGGTGGCGCAATGGCGGGTATCATGACCAAGCCCTTCCTCGATTCGTTCATGTTCATGGGCGGAGCGGGCAACATGCTCGCGCTCGTGATCGCCATCCTCCTTGGTTCACGTCGCGCCGATTACCGCACGGTCGCCAAGGTTGGCTTGGTTCCCGCCATGTTCAATATCTCCGAGCCCATCATGTTCGGCTTGCCGGTCGTGATGAACCCGGTGCTTATCATCCCCATGATTCTCGCGACGCTCGCCGGCATGGGCATCGGCGCGCTGTCGACATCTCTTGGCATCGCTGGATACACCTATATTATGACGCCTTGGGTAACCCCACCTGTTCTCGGTGCCCTCCTCTCTACCGGCGGAAGTGTCGGCGCTGCGCTTACGGCGGTTGTGATTCTTGTTGTGGCGGTTCTCATCTACATGCCCTTCGTTAAGGCTATGGATCGTGAAGTTGAGCCTGCTGAGAACGAGGGGAGTGAAGCTGTGTCTTCTTTCGATCCCCGCGACGTCGTGGTCGCCTTCGACATGGACGGGACGCTTCTCGATGCCGACAACAACGTCACCGGCGGTGAGGAGACGGTTGATATCTTGGCGCGTTTGCAGCGGCGCGGATGCACGATGGCAATTGGCACTGGTCGCCTCGATCATGACATTATTTGCGCTGGCGAGCGCTTCGGGCTCCATTTCGATAACCGGATATCACAGCACGGCGCCGTTCGAAGGAGTAAAAGGGCGCGTTGAGGCTGAGCTTCTGAACTCAGAGGACGCCCTTGAGATCTTCAATCGCATCGAGGACGCTCCCGTGCGAATCGAAGTCAATACGGTTTCCAATCGATATTGGACATCTGAACGCGATCCGGATTTCCCCAAAGAGTTGTATGACTCTCATATCATCAAGGGGGATTTGCGTGAGGTGATTCGTTGCCAACCGATTGTTTTTGTTCCTGCTCGTCGGTGATGGCGTCGATCTTGAGCCGATTGCCCGTATGGTTGGGGAGGAGTATCCAGGCGTGCAGGCGGTGATGTCATCGAAGACCTCTCTTGAGGTGATGCCGCGTGGTGTGTCGAAAGGTTCAGCGCTTGCGCAGATGTACGCGGGTAAGCGGATAATGGCGATTGGAGATGCTCCGAACGATTTCGAGATGTTTGGTAAAGCGGAGCGTTCCTACCTTGTTTCTGATCTGCCGTGCCCGGTCGATGTGGTGCGAGAGCCTTCGATTTTGGAGGCCCTGAAAGATATAGAGGGACTGCTCGCCTGACGTTTTTGTCAGTTGAGTGCTCGGAGGGGGGCCAGCCTAAGGCCCCTTCCTGCTTCAGATTGGAGAGTAAAAGTGAAAGGAAAACTGCTTCCACTTGACGAACGTCCTTGTAACCGTGTCTTTCCTCAAATGATTGCACGGACGAATAAGGACCTGGAGCTTGAGGTTCCAACGCTAGAGATGCTGGGCAGCAAGAGGATCCCCCGCAGATCCGGAAGATATCAATCGATTCCTGCTCAATAAAGTAGAAGACTTCGAGTTTGTTGTCATATCGCTTGACATGCTGCTGTATGGAGGCTTGATCCCCTCGCGTCTCCACCACCTTGATCATGCTGAGGCCGTCCGGCGATTCGACGTCTTGCGGAAGATGCGCATGGCGAAGCCGGCGCTCAAGATCTATGCGTTCCAGTGCATCATGCGTGCACCTTCCTATGACTCTTCGGAGGAGGAGCCAGAGTATTATGCCGATTGGGGGTACCTGCTGTTTCGCCGGAAATACCTCATGGATTTGGGCGAGCGCGAGGGGCTATCTGATGAGGAAGCGGCTGAGCTCGCGTCTATTGAATTCCCGATGAGGTGATTTGCGACTACGAGCGTCGTCGCGCATTCAACGAGTCCATGAACATCGAGGCTCTTCGTTTGCTCGATGACGGGACCATCGATTTCCTTGTCATTCCTCAAGACGATTCCGCCCCGTACGGTTACACGGCGATATCTCAGAAACGTGTTATCTCCGAGCTCAAGCGCCACGAGCTCGATATGCGATGCATGATCATCCGGGCGCAGACGAGGTGTCGATGTCGTTGCTCGCGCGTGCATATAATGAGGCCGGCGGGTACTGACCGCGGGGTGGGCCGTTTTTCGCTTCGGTTCTCGGTCCGCAAATCATACCCTTGTACGAGGACCGTCCGATGATGGAGAGCTTGAAAAATCCCATGTGAGGGTGACAGGCGCACGACTCGCGGATTCACCGCAGGAGGCCGATTTGCTCCTTTGCGATTAACTGCCCCGGCAAGGTGATGCAAGAGTCCTTCGTTCCGGAATCAGAAAAGGATCTCAGCTACACGAGCTATCGGCAGCTGTTCGATTTCACACATCGAATAGCCGAGTACCTTGCCGAGGGTCGACGCGTCGCCCTATGTGATAGCGCTTTTGCCAACGGTGGTGACGTGCAGTGTATTCGCTATTTGGATCGCCTGGGCGCGCTGCAAGGTCTCTGCGCGTATGCCGGATGGAATACGAATTGCAACACATTGGGCACTGTGCTTGCCCAGGCGCTGGTGGGAACCAATCAGGGACGAAATCGTTCGAAACACCTGCTATCGCATTATCGAAGACGTGTATTATCAGGCCCTCGTTCGTCCGCGCGTGGTTGCCGAGGAACTGCCAAGCCTGGTTTGGGCTATTACGACTTCGCGGATCGCGAGGAACTTGTCGCCGATATCATTCGGGCAGACCTGCAGGGGCGTTTCGATGAGCTTGGTCTGGCGCGCAGCTGCCCGACACATATCGAACGCGTTTATATGCCTTGGCACCGCATGTTCGAGATCGGTATGGAGATAGAGGGGGTAGCATGAGGGAGTCGATGAAATACAACCCGGGGTATTATCAGCTGCGCGAGGGACAGCTGCGGCGTATACTCGCTATTATGGAGCAAACAAAGACAGCGCGTCCCGGTGGTGTGGTGTTCTTTGGGGACTCCCCTGACCGAGTGCTATCCGATAGAGCGGTGCTTTCCGAGATAGAGAACAAGTACAATTGTGGCATCGGCGGCGCGGTCGCAGAAGAGTTGCTGTGGGTGGTGGATGAGGCCGTTGTGAAGTACGACCCCCGAGCTCGTGGTGCTCATGGTGGGCATCAACGATTTGGGCAACACGGTCATGAGTTCGCCGCGCGGAGAATAGCGCGCAACGTCAAAATGTAATCGATCTGGTTCGCGGAAATTGCCCGCAGGCGAAGGTGCTACTGTATTCGACGCTGCCGTGTATTGAGGCCTTGCGCAGCTATCATCAGGTTCCCGGGATCCGTAGTAATAATTTCTCCCATATGATTTTCACCGAATACCAAGAATTGATCTTGGATAGGCAGACCGAGCTCTTGGACGTGTTCCCCGCGTTTGTGGATGAGGCGGGGGAAGCGCGCCGCGAATTCTACGTGGATGGGTTGCATCTCAATGATGCGGGCTA
>VOFI01000225.1_pt1 | contig 24000 bp, 25 predicted proteins | sample 5384131 | NCBI WGS metagenome assembly VOFI01 (sample SAMN12384728, study PRJNA508395) | human gut metagenome | isolation source: healthy gut H | host: Homo sapiens | reverse complement strand
TACTGTACGCAAATAATTTGTACGCAAAACACTAACCATAGTCAACTTTTTGTGTGCTATATATCACCAATACAGCGTCACCACTATGTTACAAGTAGTTACACCTATCAGTTTTTTCCAGAAAAAAAGAATCCCCTGAAGAAATCCAGTGGAGCCATTGTTATTTTTGTTCCTCATTGTACAGTCCTTCAACTTATTGAAGTAAAGGTATGCAGCATAGGCATCGGTCATCAACGTGCCCTTGAAGTCACCAAGAAACTCCTTGATAACCTCTTTCTTACGACTGCCATACAGATAATAGCAGACCTTGGTGGTCAAGTTGACAATGACCCACATATATCGTTTCTTATAATGCACCTCACCATTGGCATCCGTCACCTTGGTGTCAACCCAGGACTCATCACAATAAATCGTTGAGCCAGGTTTCAATAGCCATTGTTTGATGGTCTCCTGACAATTCTCCAAGAACTCTGCCCCATGTCGCAACCAGTTGAAAATAGTAGACTTAGACATACGCATCTTCTCATTAACCATGCGATACATCTCACGTCCACTCGTTATCGCATACTGAAAGCGATTGACTATCAAGTCTGAAAGCATGCCACTCGTACTGCTGGTATGAGGAACCATGCTTGGCATGTCATACTTTGACTCATCGACAAAGTGCAAGCACGCTGCGTCTGTTCGGAAGCAACCACTGACTTTCTGTTTTATCTTGATTTTCCTAACTCCCCGCTCACTGGCATTGTTATCGTATGGCACACTTGGATTGGAGAGAAAGGTGAACAGGTAGTCTTTGACCTTAAGGATACCTCTCTTGAATTTCTCAAACTCGTTATCTAAATGCGTGAGGCTTTCACCCAAGAGGTTCTTCATCTTAGTCTTCAGTACTTTTATCTTTCTAGAGGTAATGTTGCCCTCTCTTCTGAGATTTATAGAGTGTTCTATCAGTTGGATGAATCTCCGTGACCAGTCCTGGTTTGAATCCAATTCGTTCAGATACTCTGCATTCCTAAGGAGATGAGCCAGACAGACCTGATGAGCCTTAACATTCATCTTGAAGTAGCTCTGGTGTCTGTCTGTCACAAGTGTCGAATAGGGAAGTCCCTTTGGAAACTTGGAATCTATGGCCTTCTGACCTCGCGATTCTGACTGGAACACGTATGTAAGCAGGTCGTTCTGGAATATCCAGTTCCAATGCAGATGCTTTCCTACCGCAGCACCTGTTTCATCGGCTCCTACGACAGACGCTGTTTCCAGCCTCTTGCGTATTTCCTCGTATGCACTATCTGCCTTGCCGCTATTCTCTTTGAGTATGTTCTGCACTGTTCCCTCACTTATATTCTGGCCGGACAGGTCGGATATAAGTTCTGCAATCCTTTTGAACGGAATACACTGCACTACATTGAGGTATGTCACCAGTGCACGGAGGTTGTCACCATACTTGATACGACAGTTGGGAGCTTCGCAGTTGTTTACGCAACCGCATTCACAGACCTTCTCGTAATACTGTTCCTCACAGGTCTCTACGACCACCTTGATATCAACAATCTGTGTCTTACGGATCTTCTGGCATGGTATATCAATCAAGAGCCGACCACAGCATTTACAATAGACGGGTTCGTGCTTTACAATTACGTCTGGTTCTGCAATAGTCTGTAGTGTGTGCCCCTTGTGGCCAGGCTGTCCACCGCTCGGCTTTCCGCTTGGCTTGCGAAGAGACTTTGTCCTGCGCTGCTCACGAGAAGCGATACTTTCTTGGGATGGAGGGATACTACTGTTGCTGCTGTTTTTCTCGGGCTTCCCTGGTGTACTTGACGTATCGTCAGCAGCTTCCTCGAGTTCCTTGATGCGCTCTTTAGCAACGGCAAGTTCTGTCTTTAGATTATGTATCTCTACGTCCTTCTGGTTAATGACACGGTTGAGGCGTCCGATCTCCTCTGTCTTCTCGGAGTCGGACTTCTCAAGCTTGCGCAGACGCTGGTTTATCTGGCGCAAAACAATATCTATGTCAGTACAGTCGCTTGCCATTGTTTTTTGGTGCAAAGATAAGCATTTTTATCCACATGGCAAAATCACGATTTACATCCCTTAACGCAGACTTTTGACTTGTGGAAAATGCAAAAACGTATCTCCTGCCAGATAAATTGTTGAAGGGCGATAATAGCCAAAGGAGACTTGCTGGAAGCATCACCGAAAAAGAACTCGCAAAATGAGCTGTTTTAAGCAACCTACGTCCTCACCGACTCAATCATTAAAGAGTTTGTAATGATGATGAAAATAAGCAAAATCAAGTTTATACTTTATTAACGAGAAGTTTTCTTCAAGGGGTGCTGAGTAGTTACTCGCCATCAAGGGTGCTGAGTAGTTTCAAACTCTAGACGGACAAAACTCATGTTCTTGTCAAACTTCTGATAATACATCTGACCATTATGTTCATGTCTGATCTTTAATCAGCCCAAGTAAACACGTAAGCGGTGCCATCCTCTGGATCTTCGCCCAAAGCAGCGTATCACTCCACAAAGCTTGTCATAACCTCCACGCATATCATAATAGTTGAAGGAACTGCACTGGTTGAATCTTCATACCATTGCACCTGCAACAACAACATCCTCCACAACATTTGCTTGGATGCCTGGAACTTCTTCTTGTACCACTTTTCAAATACATGATAAGGAACTCCATTGGATTCGAAAAATTGATTTACCGAAATGCCTGCTGGTACCGCCTCCGCTTTATAGCGTTGCCACAGGCTCTCAAGATCTTTACTACTTATTGCCATACTTATAACATTTAATGTTTAACATGGCGCAAAGGTAGCACTTATCAGTGCTGACTTTTCTACCTCTCCGTCTCTCCTGCAAGGGAGAGCTCCACTTTCTCCCCAAGCCCCTCTTCCTCAGGAAGCGGAGATGTAACCGCCCTCCGGTGCTCAGAACCGCTATGCTCTAAGGTTGGCGGACCATCAAAGGTCTTCGCCATGTTGTGCGGGATGGGACCGCCTTACTATAGCTTGCTGATTGGGGACGGCTTGCTATAACTTGCTGATTAGGCCGCCTGGGGGCGGCTTGCAATTACCCTCATAAAGGCATGTTGGAGAACCTTGATATAGAGGATTAATCATTAAACTCTTCAAAGAATTGTTTTCTTTTTCCCTCTAATTCACAAGTCTTCTGACTCATAAATTGACAAGTGAAATCATACATCGGAATGGCAACACAATGCTCATCTGCCTTTTCAAACTTCAACTGATCTGAATAATAGCGTATCAGCTCTTCATAAGGAGTCAAGTCGGCAGCAAATAAGAAAACATATTCACAACCTACTATTTTCAACATTTCCAATATCTTTGGTACTATAAAATACCAAAATACAGTTGTTCCCAAATTCTGAGGTAAACCATATCCATCCCACACTTCACGATGAGCATCATTCGCACAAAAATGAACCAACTCAACTCCAGGGAATGTCTTGCCTACATTCTTTAGATTCTTACCAAATATCTTGGAGAATTCATCTGAATCAACTGACAAATACAAAACTCTCGCAACATCCTCTTTCTTAATACCCTTCTTTGAACGAACGCTTTCAAGAATAGAAGCTATCGCCTTCTTGTTTTCTACAGACTGTGTTTCATCCAAACTCATGCGGAGAATCGTATCATAAAAAGATTGTATCTCTTTCAAACGGTCACCCTCAATGAATTCATCATAAAGCAAACCACATTTTAGTGAAAAGAAAAAAAGAATTTTATCATCCACAGTTTTCACTATGTAATAAGCAATTCGATTATTCTCATCATCATCATAAGCATCTCCTTGCAAAGTATCTACAAGACTATTGTTACGAGTATTGTAGAAATCATCTATCAATGAGAAATTTTCCGGTTTTGACGAGAGTCGCTCACACTTTAAACTTCTGAGCAATTCCAATTGTGATTCTGTTATCTTCATGCGTAAACTGGTTTGTGAAATTGTTCCAAGTTAGTTAACAAGAAACGTCTTACTCGGAAACGGGCGGCATCTTCTTTGATGTCCTGGATATCCATTGATGTACCCTCTCCTTGCATCATGGCACGTTTCCAAGAATCTTCACCATGAATAAGATTGCTCAAACTTCTTGTTTTCTTTGCAGATAACAGTTCGAAAACACTATCAAAAATGGTCTTATATTCTTCTATAATGCTTGACGGTAAAACATCATGCAATGAATTTGATATATATGCGGCATGAACTTCCGGAATATATGGTCCGAGAGTATGAGCATAAAATATTGCTTCAAACAGAGGGCTCCCTGTTTGAACTATACACTCACGCTGCATAAAATAAAGCAAAATCTGCAACTTCATTTCAGCAATACGAGAGCCATACTGGTACTCGTAACGCTGACTGATATAAGATGCTATCGTATGTACATCAACCATAACGTTCCTTTCTTTTTGTTCGTTTACACGAAATGTTACCATTTTTGTGCAAAAATAAGGTTTTTCTGTGAAACTACCAAATTTTTGGGGGAGTTTTTTCTTCATATCCTAATGTCTCACACATCATCCAAATTCACATCCGACAAGTCTGCTCCAATAATCGTCACTCGATTGTTGTATTTACGTATCTCATGCCCATCCTTTATTTGCTTGGTGTAGCGATTAGCCTCCAACTGGAGGCAACGACACACATTGCGACTTGCTGTTTCCATGTTCTTGTCGATAATGATGATTTGTGCATCGTGGTTCTCTCGCAACATATCACAGAAATAGTTGTCGGCAGAAGAGAATGAATAGCCAAGAATGATAATCTTACTTGCACGCAGCACCATCTGAGAAGCATGATACCATGTATCAATGTAATGCTTGGATATAACAGGGCGCAACTTTAATGGTGGCAAGAATGATGGGATGGGTATAGACTTGTGGTCTGGATCAAAACTTATCTCGGCTGCAAGTTGATTCTTGAAGAAATCTTCTAAATCAATGGTCGTTAAATCATCATGCAGAAAATCGTTCTTGTTCTCTACATCTACATACTCTTTGAGTGAGCCATGGAAATAGAGAGCAGTCGGAGAAGTTTGGGAAGCATACGATGTATAGTTGAACGTGATGACTTGGCAGTCTTTTCCGTCCAATTGGTCGTAAATAGTGTGGTTGTCTTTGATCTCTACAGCCACATCCTCTTGCGCCTTTCGCTGCTCCTCGCTTACCAAGTATGCCCATAGAATCCAGGATATGTATAGATAGTCGCGGATATAACTGTTTTTGCCCCGTATAAAATCCATAGAAATACCCTGCGAGCAATTGCTCTATATCGAGCATATTCTTATAGATATGGCGTAAGATGGGATTGTTCGACTCATGGATGCTCTTCTGAAGTATCTCCACGATGATGTTCTTGAATGTGTCGGTATAGTTGAGATGGCTTAAATCTATGATGCTGTCATCTTTTACAACCGTATCAAACACCTCTTCTATCAAGTTCATCGTCTCAGCATCTATCTCAGCTCCTTTCTTGAAGTCCAACACCTTTTTGAAAAAGGCGAACGATAAACGCATACCCAACTTACGTTGTGACTCATCAAGGCTTGCGTTGTTGGCAAAGCTCGTCGTTGATATTATGGCAAATGGAAACAATCTCCTGTCAAGTCCTTTGCCAAACGGTCGATGGCTGTACTCACAAACTTGCTGAAGTGGAAATGTACTCTGCCTATTGCCTTGCGCAAAATGGCATCAAGCGTCTTGCCTTCGTCGGTTTCCAAGAAATCGACAATGCGAGGTATAAGGTCGGCTGATGTCGGCAAGCCTATTGTGGCATCCACTCCAGCACCGAGCACTACCAGACTAAGTGGCTTATCCTTGCTTCCCAATATTTTGCGAGCGAATTCCTCACCATAGAAATATTGGTTCTGAGTCATTGCATTGGGAGCAATTTGATTGGCTCCGTTGTTGATATCAAATGATGTACCTGCCATTTTCAAAATTTTAATGTTAGAAAGAGGGTTAGGATACTTTCCAAAGTATCTTAGGATACTTGGCGAAGTATCTTAGGATACTTGCCCATGTATCTTAAGATACTTTTTTGGGGGTGTTTTAGCGACCTACTTGACGGATAGTTTTTTTGCGGGCCGTCCAGGCATTATTGATTGCCACCCGTATGTTGTCGATGGTCTGTCCTTTTTCCCATTTCGGAACGAAGGGAAGGAGAAGAGAAATGAAACTCTGCTTCACTATCAGCTCATCGGTGAGGGATGGCTCTTGCTGTCGCATGGTTGCCACCACCTCGCCCAGGTCTCTCGCTGTCTTGCAGGAGCGAAGGAGGGTGATGTAGCCTCGCAAGGATTCCACCTTATTTATATATATAGATAAAGCCTGTTCTTCCTCGGTGAGAGGTTGAGATGCTTCGCCATCCTTGGCAAGCATCTTCTCTGCAGGCTTGAACTGGTCTCCATAGAAGTTTTTGCTCTGCCTTTGTAGCGTTGGGGAGGATTTGGTTATTGCCTCCGTATATGTTGAAAGTTACATCTGACATATTATAAAGGTAAAAAGGTAAAAGGGTAAAAAAATGACTTGCTGGCTATGATTTCTTAATGATTTTCTTAACCTTATTCAATAGATATTCAACGTTTTTCAATGCCTTTCAACGGAATTGTTTTCGGACCGCGGATATTGTATCTTTGCAACAGCTTAAACGAAGAACGAAGAGTGATGAGTGAAGAATTCAATACCCGGGGTGCTCGACATTCGAAGTTTGGAGTAGCTGACAATTTTAGTATTAACAATTTAAAAGAAAGGAATCGATTATGATTGAGTATTCTATTTACATGATGGGTAATCCTATCAGTTCTATGTTCCAATATTAACTCACTTGTTTGAGAGTTTTGGTTCGTTCTGTCACCCAGTTTTTGGACAAGTGCTCGGTAGTCCAAGCATCAATGTCCTTTAGTTTAACATTACATAATCGCTCTTTGAAATTAAATGTTTTAGTAACGGATTCGTTCACGACTTTTGGATATAATGGTATCATTAGTGCAAAAGGAGTTATGCCATACAGCTTGTTCGGTGACTTCTTGCTTTTGTATATACCAAAAAGTAGATTCAATGATGTCTGAAGAGATGCAGATATTCATATCCTCAGTAAGTTGCGCTTCTTCCTTTCGGAAGTACTCCAGCATCTTCAAGCCAAGGTGAGCTTGACGAGGATAAGCATTTCCTATAACATGAGCAACTATGTATGACTGGCACTCCTTACTCGTCTTGCAGGAAAAGCCTTTGTTTTTACAGATATGCTCTATATGCCTGATGGCATCCAACGCATCCATGAGTTCTTGCAACAAAGATTCATAGTCGTTGATGAAAGCATACGCTTCCTGCATTTCTTTTGGGAGTTTGTTGTAACAAGCAAGCATAGAGTTGCCCCAGATTACCCATTCAGACATATTCATGAATCTAGCAATAGTCCTCATGTTCGGTGGTAGCAAATATGCTTTATTTGTCAGATGGTATTGCAGTCTTTTCTTTCCTAAAAGTGTTGTAAGCTCAACAAAATCAGGCTGTTTTTCATACACCTTTTTGAGGATCACACCCATAGAATGACTGATGTCCGCATAATGCACATATCCAGAGTCCAAGATACCCCTTACAAGGTTATGGGCATTGTCACTAATCACATATTGAGGTTCTGAACCTGCAGATATAGTGACTTCGCTTATCTTGTTTTCGATATCTTCACCCTTGAAGTTTGCTCCTACCGTCATGTTTAAAACTGTCACATCTCGATCTTGATGCTCTGATGGAATGGCTAGAGCCAAAAGTAGTTTCTGACCGTTTATAGCGATGCTCTCATCCATAACCATGGCAAACTTTTTGCCTTTGCATGGCTGGTCATCTTGATAAACAGACAGTCCCAACTTCTTTATCCAGTTTTCCACCGTATTGTAGCATGGACTTTTTCCGAAGTTCTTACCAAGTACTTCAGAGAATACCTCCAAGATCTTCACTACAGTTCGAAGGCCACAGCCAGTACGCATATAGATAAGAACACAAAGTTGAATTACTACAAGAGGGAATCTATGTCCGGGAACAGGTGCGAGAGTAATGCTCTTTGTTCGTTGGTCATAGTTATTTTCTGAACGTCTTTTTTTTTTGAGTTCTTTCCGAAGACCTTTGATAGTGTTTGTATTCTTCACTTCTTTGCCTTCAAGTTGCTTAACTCTTTTACGAAGACGCTTTAACTCTTCCTCAGGGGTCTCTTTATGCTGTTTTGAATCTAACTTTTTCATTGATTATAAGTATTTGTAATGATGTACAAAGATACTAAAAATCAACGATATACACAAATTTTCAAAGAACTATTTCGTTACATGAAACGTTAAATATCAGAGCGTAATATTAACAATTAACAGGGATGTTTCCAGCTTGTTTTTAAGAACAGAGAACTGGAGCCATCGGGTGATGGTGGTGATACACCAAACCCTGGCGGTGGAAGCAGTACCGACTCTGGCACCGACGGTGGCGGTGATGGTCTGGAGTAGGATTCTCCCTGTGACTGCATCCTGCATAGTGCAGGGTGTGGTCACCCCTTCAAACTTATGTTTCACTTTTAAACACATTTCTGATTATGAAGAATTTTAATGATGGTTCCAAGAAGATTTCTTGGGTTTCAATTTTGAATGCTGCTGTTCAAGCTTTGATTGCAGCTCTTACTGCACTGGGAGTAAGCTCGTGCGCAAATGCCTTATAGCAATGTTAAGTGTTGAATGTTAATTGTGAATTGTGAATTATGAATTATGAGACAAAGTCAATATATGTCGGCTAACGACATTAAATATCTGGTTTTGCATTGCTCGGCTAGCCGATGCAATGAGGACTATAGTGTAGAACAGCTGCGACGCGACCATAAGGCTCGTGGGTTTTATGACATCGGCTACCACTTCTACATCCGTAAGGATGGAACGATGACGCAGCACCGGATGCTGTTGGAGGTTGGTGCTCATGCCAGACCTTATAATAGATGCTCTATCGGCATCTGCTATGAGGGAGGGCTCGATGAGCAAGGCAAGCCTTGTAACACCATGACCACTGAGCAGGAAACGAGACTCATTGACCTTTTCAAGAATCTGAAGATTCTCTTTCCGAAAGCGAAGATTGTGGGGCATCGGGATTTGCCGGGGACTACTCCCAAAGAGTGTCCGTGTTTGGATGCGAGCAGCTGGGCTGCTCATCATCATCTCGATTAATACTCTGTTACTGGCGAGGTACTTTTCCTCGTCAGTACCACTTGCTTAATATCTGACATTTCCATATACTCTATTCGATTTTTTGCAAGTATGCTTTAGGAATATATCCTGTCGTAACAGCACACAACCCCTTGATACTCACATAAAGTTTATGATCTTTTTTGATACGGACGACATAGCCTTCCGCTCCTTTCGAAGATTTTCACTTCACGTTCTGAAATTTTAGAAGGTTCTTTCAAGTTCTCAGAATTTTTGCCACGATAGAGCATCACTTTATTGAGAAAATTGCGTTCAATCTCTTCGGCTTCTGTTCTCGTAGTACGGAAAAGAATGAGAGATGGCATAATAGGAACTTCCTTCACCAGACTCTTTTTCTTATTCTTGTCCCAATATTCTTGTTTCACATCATAAATATGCTCTATTCCTTGGCAACGAAATATGCCTTGATAGGCTTTCCTTTCCCAAAAAATATCTTGAATGCGTACCAACTCTCCTCTTTGTCTGGTTGTATCATTGTTTATTTTTTTTCTATTTTAATCAGGGGGTGTTCTCTTCCCCGTGTCGTGAAATCCCATAAGAGACACAGAATCTTCACCGCAAAAGATTACAGAATTCTACGAAAATCAACATTATTTTACTATTCTTTTCGTACATAATTTCCTAAGTCGTTGATTGAACGAAAGTTTTCGGTATTTTCTGTATCTCTCATATAGAGATTCAGGAAAAATGGTTCATTTTGGTTCATTTTACATAATCCCTCTTTTTTGTGGCTTATAGGGCTGCCAGTATCTTGGCATTGGCATCATCTACTTCTGAGCTTTTGATGGAATTGAGATAGATTTGTGTGGTGGTTTCGGAATGATGTCCCAATGCCTCACTGATGACGGAGATAGAGATATCATTGTCTCTTGCCGCCGTTGCCCAGGAATGGCGGGCGACATAGAGGGTGAGCTTGCCCTTGATGCCAATCTTAGCACCTAACTTTCTGAGATGGTAGGAGATACGCGCTTCGGCATTGTGATATAGGCGCACCTCGTCTTTCTTTTTGTCAATAGTTTTATCCCGTCTTTTGGTCCCATCAACAGCAAGGAAAGGGAAGAGAAAAGGTGAGGAGGCGGTCTGCGCCTGATACTTTTCCAACAACTCCTGCATCTCATCCTCCCATCGGATGGTGAGACGCTGTCCTGTCTTTCTTCTTGTATAATGAAGATAACCGTCCTTGAGGTCAGACTTGCGGAGATGAGCCAGGTCGATGAAAGAGATACCACGCAGATAGAAACTCATCAGGAATGTATCTCTTGCCATCTCTTCCTTGGGATTGAGATCCTTAACAGATTGCAGACTTTTGATCTGGCTGACATTCTCTGTAGGTATGGCTCTCTTGCGAGTTTGGGCAATACCGGTATAGACATCCGAGAAGGGATGCTGCTGTGGCGTCAGTCCCTTTGCCACAGCTTTGTTGTAGGAGGCACGGAGGATGCGGAGATAGAAGGAGCTGGTATTTTTGCATACCTCCGCCGTATGATGCAGGTACGCCTCATACGAGCGCATCACTTCTGCATCTATCTCTTTTAGGGCAATATCCTTGTTGTCACGGTATCGCTTAAAGCTGTTGAGGGATGCCTTGTAATGCAGCGAGGTGCGGTATTGCCCGTTCTTCAGCAACAGGGCGATGAGGAGGTTCATGAACTGGAATAACGACTCTGATGTTTTCTCCGTATGAAAGATTTCGTCATAACTAGGTGGTACAGCAGACCCAGTCAGTATGAACTGCCCATCATCATCACGCTTATCCACTTCATTTCTGACGGCATCCCAGAACTTAGGTGCTATTTGCCATTCATCTATCAAACGTGGCGTTTCACCTCGAAGCAACAGTTTGATATTGGTATTGGCCATAGCAATGTTCTGCTCCATAGTATCTGGATCAGACATAGACAGGATACTTTTTAGCCTGTTGGCTGGCAAGAGTAGTTTTACCGCAATACTTAGGACCTTCTATCAAAACAGCCCCCATCGCATCCAGTTTTTCTGCCAATATTTTATCTGCAATTCTTGCTTTATATTCTTTCATAAAATCTCATTTTTAATTTCTGATGCAAAAATAATATATTTTATTGAATATCAAGCAAATAAAATGGTTAAACTTTGTTGCTTTCCCATTCTATTGTGGCAGTTGACCCAATTTTATTATGACAGTTGACCCAATTTCATTATGGCAGTTGACCCAAATTCGTTGTGGCAGTTGGCGAAATTATTGCTTCTGATACATGTTTTATCCTGTTTCATGGACCATCACCGGCAACATAAAGAGCCGCAGCTACGGCACCTGCAGAGAACTGGGCTTCAACTATCCCAACCATTTCGCCCGCCTCTTCAGACAAAAAGACGGGAATGTCTCCTAGTGCTTTCAGAAAACAGCTGTTAAAAGAATAATCATGCCTGTATCAGGAAGCAACGATGGAATGACTGAACTTATGATGCTTGACCATCCAGCGGTATACAACCACACAGATGATAACAGAGAACAGCGAACCGAACCACGTCGTGATACCCATAGGATAGAGCGTTTCCGGATACATCTCTGAGGCAAGATAAGCCAACGGAATTCTTACCAGAATGACCGACAGGAAATTATAAACAAAAGAGATGATGGAATAGCCGCAGGCTGTAAACAAGCCTGAGAAGCAGAAGTGAATGCCGGCAAAAAAGGCAATCATAAATATATCCCTGCAGATAAACGGCTCCTTTTTCTACTACAACAGGATCATCGGTAAAGATACCCACTGCCACCTCCGGGAAAATCTCCCAAACGGCAATCATCAGAATGCCATAACAAAAGATGATGACAAGAGAACAGCGCAAAGTTTTAAGCACACGGTCTAAATTACCTGCACCATAGTTTTGGGAACAGATGGCAGATACGGTAGACAGCATGGCAGAAGGAAGAATAAAAACCAGACCGATAAACTTCTCTACGATGCCCACAGCACCGGCATCATACACGCCTCGTCCATTGGCAATTACGGCAATGGCAAGAAAGCCCAACTGGATGAAACCATCCTGCATAGCTATCGGGAAGCCTATCTTCAGAATACTTTTTTACCGTCTGACGGTTCGGACGGAAATCATGTCTGTGAACATCAAATACTTCTCGGTGACGCCTGATGGCAAGGAGGGCTACGATCACACTGAACATTTGCGATAAGGTAGTGCCCAATGCAGCACCTCGGGCTCCCCACCCCAGATATCCGATAAAGAAAAAGTCGAGAAGGATGTTGACCACACAGGCCACTGCCACGAAATACATCGGACTCTTCGAATCGCCCAAACCACGGAAGATAGAGGCTATCACATTATAAGCCATGATGAAAGGAATGCCGATAAAGCATACCATAAGATAATCACGGGTACCTTCCACAGCCTCAGGTGGCGTATCCATCAATCGGACAATACCATCACGGCAACAAAGCAACACCACTGCCAGCAATATACTCAAGATAAAGAACATGGTAGCAGTATTACCAATAACCCGGGAAGCCCGGCGCTGATCCTTTGCACCGATGGCATGAGCCGTATTCACAGTAGTACCCATAGCCAGACCAATGACTACGCAAGTAACAAAATACATTACCTGCGCACCATTAGATACAGCCGTAGTACTATCTACATTACAATATCTACCTATCACGAAAAGATCGGCCAAACCATAGCTCCGAAGAACCAAGATTGATTCTTCGGAGTTTTTTGTACACCCTTAGGGATTCGAACCCTAGACCCACTGATTAAGAGTCAGTTGCTCTACCAACTGAGCTAAGGGTGCCTCTGCAAAAAGCTTTGTTTTCAAAAGCGAGTGCAAAGGTAATACATTTTTCTGAAACCGCCAAACTTTTATGGATATTTTTTGATAAAAACTTTCATTTTATCCATTATGATTGGTTGATGAAAGCATTATTCCTTCAGCCAACCACCTATCAGACTGATGATTTCCTGTCTTGCAGGCCCTTTTCTTCTTGTTCTTGGTGAAAGGCAAGCCGTAAATGCCCGAAGCTCCCCAAGTCGATATCGCCATAAATATAAACCATCTTCGGATCATTCTTGGTCAGGAACTCTACCGTATGATTATAGAGTTGGCGAGAACTTCACTTTCTTGGCACCATCAGTTTCTTCAGATAGCCTTTAGCTGTCTTGATACTGAGGTATTTCTTGAATGGTTTGGTATAATAGCCGTAACCCAACTCCCGGGCTGCCTGCACATCAAACGAGGCTGTGGCATTATAATTGGTGAAATAGTCAGGTTCACACATGTTGATCCAATAATCAAACACCGTCTTGTCATCTGCCTCTCTTGCAGGAATCTTGTTGATGTCTTCTCCCCACTGCCAGAAAGCAAAGGCGTATTCGAATACAGAAATCAAAAATCTCTGCCAGCGGAGCATTGAATACATAGTTGCAATATTTCTCGAACAAGCAACGCAGCCTTTCCCCACATTCCCTTGTTGAGCGCTTGAAGAGGAGCAACTGGAAATCGAGCACCTTCTGTCGGTTTTCCTTGGTAGAATAATTAGCCTGAATGCTTACCGGACCCAATACGAAATCATAGGATGCCCGCAAGGCTCCTCCCCACAAATCATCACCGATGAGAATATGGGAAAACTTGCGGGCTTCCTTGCCATACTCTCCCAGAGCGGTAAGATAGAACTTTCCTTTCACCCGATAGCGGAAACCGAGCTGACCAATCACCACATTGCGCTCCAGCAGATGAACATGCTGCGCACTCTCCCATGCCACCTGCCAAGGCAGATAGTAACCGTCAGCTACTCCACCTGCATAATTCTGATAAATGGCTGGTACGGAACTGCCAAACAAGAAGCGGCTCTTGAGCTTAGGAAGCAGATAGAATCTGGAATTGAGACGTACGGCACATTCTCCTTGAAAAGCAACCTCGCCAAAAGGATTACCATCAGCATAATGTATTCCGTCATCCGTATGCAGAATGCCCTGAACCTGAATGCGGCTGCCACGGGTCGGGAAATAGCGGCGGTCGTAGGTATCCATCACAACAGATGCAAAGTAGTTCAGGAAATGGTCTGACGAACGTGTCTGGATGCTTCCGTCGCGTTCGAACATATCAGAATGATAATGATAATAATCAAACTGCACACCCGACTTCAATCTGAAATTGCCGATATCGCGGGTATAGAATCCAGCGAAAGAATGCGAAAGAAACTCCAGGGCATCCAACTTATGCTTGTCTGCATAAAGGTCGAAATCATAATGAGCCATACGATAGGAAATGCCTATTTTCGCTCCGAAAAGGTTGCCATAGGCATATTTCATTTCCAGATAGGGATTACGGGAAATGCGTCCTGTAAAGGCATAGTGGTGACGGGTAGAAAACTGCTGGTTATTGGATATCTGAGCTATGACGCTCGCCAAATCCTGCGTATCAAAACGTGCACCTACACTGATTCTTCTGGATTCGTTGGGTTCCAGCATGAATACCAGGTCATAAGGTTCCTCATTAGACTGTCTGTATTCTACACGCGAAAAGATATTCAGTCCTCTGAGCATGGCAAGTGTGCCATCTATCTCCTCAGGACTGACTTCCGAATTCTCCCGTAGAGCAATTTTCTTTCTAATCCACTTTTCCTCCTCTCCGCTGATGCCTTCTATCCGGATGCTTCCTATATGATAAGCTTCCGTCTGAGAAGGTTTCGGCAGTTTGAGGCGTTTATCCTGTAATGTATCATCAGAGGCTGCAGAATCACAAGCATCAGCATAGATATACTTTCTCAGAGCCATCAGCTCATCCCATTTCTGACGGGCAGCCTGTTCTCCCCGCTGTATCATCGTGTCAATGGCTTCAGATTGGAAACTGGCTGCCGAATAACCTTTCAGAGAAGGATTGATATAAAGATCGGCTTCAGCCATATTCTTCCGGTATTTGTTCTGCCCCATCATACTTATGAGCTGTTCTACAACAGAAGAAGCCGATTTCAGTTCTTCCTTCTTCTTCCAACCGGTACTCAAATCTACACAGATAATCACATCCGCTCCCATTTCCTTTGCCACATCAACCGGCAGATTGTTCAAGGCGCCGCCATCCACCAGCATCTTCCCTTTCCATTCTACCGGAGCAAACACGCCCGGTATCGACATGCTGGCACGCATCGCCAATGGCAACGAGCCCGATGAAAACACCACCTCCTTGCCTTCTACCAGATCTACCGCCACGCAACGGTAAGGAATAGGTAGGTTGGAGAAATCATCCACCTGATGATACCCCACGGTAAGTTTAGAGAAAAGGTTAAAGATATTCTGCCCCTTCACATAACCGGTTGGCAACGAGACCTTCCTCTCTTTGGAAAGAGGAATATGAACGATATATTTCTCCCTTTCTTCTTTAGAAAGAAAAGTCTCCGATTCACGTTTCACCTGGTCGCTCAAAAGGAAAAGCCAGTTCTGGTTACGGTAGAGGCTATCAATATCCGCAGCATCAGATTTATCTGCCAAAAACAGCCATATCAAAACAAAAACGAAATGAAACTTCCCTGAAATTTGGAGGGTTAAAAAAAATATATTACCTTTGCACCCGCAAAAAAGATAAGATTATGAACGGATTGTATACTATATTATTATTGGTGCTGAGCAACATCTTCATGACGCTGGCTTGGTACGGACACCTCAAGTTGCAACAAACGGGCGTGAGCAGCAACTGGCCTCTTATCGGTGTCATCGCCTTCAGTTGGGCTATCGCCTTCTTCGAATATTGCTGTCAGGTACCAGCCAACCGCATCGGTTTCGTGGATAATGGCGGGCCATTTAATCTGGTCCAGCTCAAGGTGATTCAGGAATGCGTATCGCTCATCGTCTTCGCCATCATCGCCAATATCCTCTTCCAGGGGCAGGGATTGCACTGGAATCATTTCGCAGCCTTCTGCTGCCTGATTGCAGCCGTTTATTTCGTATTCATGAAATAGCCAGATAAGGAGTTAACTCAATATAACTCCTTATCCGGCTACCTTTTTAGTTTTACACCTGCCCTACACCAGCTTATAGATTTCGCTCGGTGTCTTGCGCTTCAATACTTCTAGCTGGAAGTCCTTGCCGGCTATGATGCCTTTGCTGCGCAAGATCTGCTCCACGGTTTTGCGTGCCAGCTCAGGATGGTTGTTCTCCTCGCTGAGATGACAGAGCCAGACGTGATGAAGCTCCGGTGTAGCATAATTGGCAAGCGCCTCGCCACAATCGTCGTTGCTCAGATGACCGTTATCTCCCAGAATGCGCTCCTTCAGATACTGGGGATAATGACCCTGCTGGAGCATCTCTACACTATGGTTCGCCTCGAGCACAAGATAGTTGGCACGCCCGATAAAGTCGTGCATCTCTTCAGTAATATGACCCACATCGGTGATGAGACAGAAGTTTACACCACCGCACTCCACAAAATAGCCAACATTGTCGGTACTGTCATGGGGTACGCCGAACGGGGTAATCTTAAACTCGCCCAGTATGAAAGTTACGTTCTTCTCTATCACATGAACATGGTTAGGCTCTATCTTCTTTCGAACACAATAGTTGCGCTCGATGCCTTGATGTACTTTACGGGTCGTATATACCGGTAGATGATAGTCAGTACTCAGACTCCCCACCGACTTTACATGGTCGGCGTGGTCATGGGTGATGAGGACGTGATGCACATCCTCGAAGCGAAGTCCATAGTTATGGAAATGCTTCTTCAATATTCTTATTCCTACTCCTACGTCTATCAGTATCGAATCCGTATCAGTGTAAAGATAATAGCAATTGCCACTACTTCCACTGCCAAAGGATATAAATTTCAGCATTTTAATTGTTATTTTCCATGCAAAGTTAGCAAAAAAGATTCTTATTACAAAGTTTTTTACTATCTTTGTGCCGAAATATCGCAAAAAAATAGAATTTTTAAGATTTGAGAATCATGATGAAGAAGTCGATGATAGGTTTATGCATAGCTGTGGCATGCATGACCGCAAGCATATTCAGCCTTTCGGGCTGTGAACCTCACGAAGGCAGCGAGGACCAGCTGAAGGCTGATGTTGATTCGTTTGCCAACAATTATTTCAACTGGCATTTCCCGAAAGCCGTGAAGTATTGCACCCAGGAATCGGAGCGCTGGTTGCGCTATGCTGCAAGTAATGTGAACGAGACCGACGTGGAACAGCTGCGCCAGAAACCGGAGGATGCCAGCATCGAGATTACGGATATTGATTTCGGTGATGATGAAACAAGTGCCACCGTTACCCTTACGGTTCATAATTTTCTGCAGATGGACAGCATCGGGCAGGATCCGCAGCTCATAGAACAGGCCGATTTCCAACTGCCGATGTGTATGGAAAAGGGGCTCTGGAAGATTAAGTTGGATAGATTGCCTTGAAAAAAGTAAGGAGTTTCTGAGGGGTATCATAATCAAAAAAGATGCCCTACAGAAACTCCTTGCTATAAACTATTAACTATTAGCTGCATTTAGAACGGCAGACCTACTGCGAAATGGAAGGCGAAATCGCGGTCTAGTTTCGGGTGGATAATCGCCCAATGCTCTTCCTTCGTTCCGTAGGCTGGATTGATCGCCTTCATACCCATATCCAAACGGAGGATGAAGTAATCGAAATTCAACCTGAGACCTAAGCCATAGGCTACAGCTATCTGCTTGTAGAATTCATCTATCTTGAACTGGCCACCAGGCTGATCCTGATAATTGCGAAGTGTCCAGATATTACCGGCATCGATAAACGCTGCACCCTCAAACTTCCAAAAGAGCGAAGTGCGGTATTCTGCATTCAAGTTGAGCTTCACATCACCCGTCTGGTTGATGAAATCTATTCTGCCGTCAGTTCCCTTAAACTTGCCCGGACCTAATTCTCTTACGCCCCAACCTCTTACCGAGTTGGCACCACCCGAGAAATAACGCTTTTCGAAAGGTAGCACCGTACTGTTGCCATAAGGATAAGCCACACCGATGCCCGCATGCAGCGCCAGAGCATTGCGCTTATCAAACTGCATCAGATGGGTATAATCTACATCAAACTTGGCATACTGGGCATAAGCTATATTAAATAATGTACGCTGCCCCTGGCTGTTCACCTTGAAACCGAAAGCCTTGGAAACACCGCTCAGCAGATTGCCCGAACTCTCTACATTCACTCGCACAGCATCTACCCCATCGCTATAACTCAAACCGAAACCCATCTTCATGATAAACAGGTCTTCGTAATTGTAGCGGAGGATGGCATTTCTGTTTTCTGCATTATCAAGATAGTCTCTCTTGAATGTCTCGGATATCCATGGCATATACACATAGTTGAGATCGAGCAGGTCGAAACGCCAGGCCAGGTGATGACGCGGTTCTGTCCAGCGATAACGCCAGGCAGTAGAGAATACGCGGCGATGAAACTCCGGTCGGTTCTGAAGATTCCAACTTGCCGACAACTCGCTGTTTGCCGTCTGCCTTCTTCTGAAATTTCTTTGAAAGGAAAGGCGCCAAGAAACGAGGGAAAACCAGTTTGCCTTCAACCGAATATTCAGTATAGTTCTGATCCTGATACCCCTCCAGACCGGTAATGGCCTCGTAGGCTCCACGAAGTTCGATGCTCAGCTGCTCACTACCTCTGAAGAGATTTCGGTTGGTATAAGTGAGCGAAGCTGCAGCTCCCAAGTCGCCCGCCGTATTGGTTCCCTCCGGCTGGAAGGCGATGGTAGAAGGCTTGTTGGTACTGATCTGGATATTGCAATCCATCTGCCGGCTGATGCTGTCCCTCTCCATTCCGTTCTCCGTAACCAGGTTGCTGTCAGGAACTTCAGAGAATCTGATGTTGGTATACTTCACCGCCTGCAAACGGGCGAAGTTGTTATAGGTGCGCTGCAAGGCGGCGGCACTGTAGGGACGGCCTTCTCTGAGGGCAGTGGCATTGAGCAAAACCTGATGGCGCAGATGGATTCGGTCGCTGTCATTACTCAGATAGTTGATGTTTCTGATTTCATATCGGGGATGATCAACCTCAGGAGCATTACTGTTAGCCTTATACTTCATCAGGTGGAGCGTCAGGGCGATGTCCTTCTGTCCCGCAATCGTATCGGCAGAAAACTGGATAAAATCTTTATGAAAGCGGAAATAGCCATCATTGGTCAGAAGGCTGGAGATACGCCTGCGTTCATTATCCAATGTTTCTACCGTAAATCTCATACCCGGCTTAATCTGCTGATTATCGGGGTTATCGAGATGCAGAAGTTGCTGGATATGTTCATCTTCCACCTCATATTTCACCTTACCTATCACAAAAGGTTCTCCGGGATGCAACAGATAGGTAGCATCCAGTTTCTTTCCTTTCTTTGTGGTATAGAGCGACACCCCGGCATGCATGAAGCCCTGGTTCTGCATGGCAGTAAGTAGATCCTGACAGGAGAGCCGCGCCTGCAAAGTATCGTAGATGACAGGCTTCTTGCTGAAAGGATTCTTGAAGAGCGAGAAGAGTTTCGGCTTCTCTTTCTGGCGCACATACTGCTTGAGCGCCCCGGCATTATACCCTGCCGAGTCGCTCTTCACTTCCACCTTATTTAATATATACTCCCCCTTCCGGCACCATTTTGCTTGAAGAACAAGATGCTATGAGCAGCGGCAAGCAAGTAATGAAATCTTCTGTATTTTCAAAATATCTATCGTTTTTGATATGCAAAGATAATGCAAAACAAATTAAATACAAAATATTTAGCACTTTTTATTTTGAAATGTCTATATTTTATGTTACCTTTGCACACATATAGACAAAAAATAAATGATTAGCAAGAATAAAATAAAGTACATACGTTCGCTCGAACTGAAGAAGAACAGAAATAAAGAAGGAAAGTTCGTGGCAGAAGGTTTCAAGGTGGTAGACGATCTGCTCGCTCTGCAACCTGCCGACCTGATTGTGGCTACCGGCGAATGGCTCCGGGGCAAACACTTCGGGGCTGAAACCGAAGTGATAGAGGTTACTGATGAAGAACTGAAGAAGATAAGTTTCCTGCAACATCCGCAACAGGTACTTGCCGTATTCAGACAGGCAACATCAGGAGATTACTCTATTAATACCAGCGAACTGAGTCTGGCGCTCGACGGCGTTCAGGACCCGGGCAACCTGGGCACCATCATCCGCATCGCCGACTGGTTTGGCATCACCCATATCTACTGCAGTCAGGATACTGCCGACGTATACAATCCGAAGGTGGTTCAGGCTACGATGGGCAGCATAGCAAGAGTGAAGGTAGAATATGGCGACCTGCTGGGACTGGTAGAATCACTTCCTGCCGATGTTCCCGTTTACGGCACCCTGTTCGATGGCGACAACATCTATCAGCAAAAGCTCGAAAACCGAGGACTTATCGTAATGGGAAACGAAGGAAAAGGCATCTCGCCAGACCTGGCAAAGAAGGTGAACCACAAGTTGCTCATCCCTAACTTTCCGGAAGGTAGAGCTACAGCCGACAGTCTGAATGTGGCTATCGCCACCGCCATTACCTGCTTTGAATTCAGAAGAAACTTTTAAAGGTAAAAAAGTAAAAGGGTAAAAAAGTAAAAAAATACAAAAGCGATAATTAGAAATTAAAACAAGATAGTTATGGAAGTAAATGAATTATTTAAGCACCGAAGTATAACTTCCTGCATGAGAGCATCATACGATACCATAACAAGTGACTTCAGATTACTTGTAAAACAGACATGGACTACCCATGTTCCATTTGCTGTATTGCTGGCTATCGTACTCTATTTCCTCCTCCCCAACAAACCGCTTCACGATTGGGGAGCCGTAAATCCGATGGCTTCGTTCATCCTGCAAACCATCATTTACGGAGCCACTATCGTAATGGCTATCGTATCATTCTGGCATCTCCTGCCAAGAAAGCAACTGTGTCCTAAGGGCGAAAAGCGCAAGATAAGAAAATCCCTCCTCCGCATTCTCCGCCACTTCGGAGGTTTCTTTTCTGACCAGTTTTCTCGGCATGATTATCGTAGGCATCGCTACCCTTATCGCAGCCCTGCCTTCCATCATCCTCATCATCGCACAGTTCTATTCACAGCTCGGTGCGCTTGATGGTGACCCGCTCGGTGTGCCGGGTTATTTCACCCCACTCCTCTTCCTGGTGTTCACAATCACCTTCCTGCTCATCATCTACGCCCTGAGCTGGCTCGGCATTTCACTTGCCTATCAATTCGCCTCTTACAAGGTGCACGACGAAGAGAAGAAGAGAATGAAGGAAAGCCAGAAGATTGCAACCGCAGAAATTGAAAAATATTAATCGTATTAACATATATAAGAGACATGAAACAGACAAGATTACTCTTCATCGACCGCGATGGAACTCTGATTCAGGAACCAGAGGATGAACAGATTGACAGCTTCAAGAAGCTGGTATTCACCAAGGGCGTGTTCTGCAATCTCGCCTTTATTGCCCAGCACACAGACTACGAGCTGGTGATGGTGAGCAACCAGGACGGACTGGGTACCGACTCCTTTCCGGAAGATACCTTCTGGCCAGTCCATAACTTCATCATCCAGACCCTGGAGAGCGAAGGCATCCACTTTGCCAAGCAGCACATCGACCGCCACTTCCCTGAGGATAACTCGCCGATGCGCAAGCCAGGAACAGGCATGCTGACTGAATATATCGACAACCCGGCATACGACCTGGCAAACAGTTATGTAATCGGCGACCGTGAAACCGATGCCCAGCTTGCAGAAAACCTGGGTTGCAAGAGTCTGATTCTCGGAAAAGACGGCATGGACTGGGATAAGATTGCCGAGATTCTCTTTGCCGGCGACCGCATCGCAGAGGTGAAGCGCACCACCAAGGAAACAGATATCTACATCAAGGTAAATCTCGATGGTTCAGGTAAATGCGACATTTCTACCGGTCTCGGTTTCTTCGACCACATGCTGGAACAGATAGGCAAACACGGCATGATGGACCTCACCATCCATACCAAGGCGATCTCTATGTGGATGAGCATCATACCATTGAGGATACGGGTATTGCACTGGGCGAATGCCTGCTGCAGGCTTTAGGTGATAAGCGCGGAATAGAAAGATACGGCTATAGTCTTCCGATGGACGACTGTCTCTGTCAGGTAGCATTGGATTTCGGTGGCCGTCCATGGCTGATTTGGGATGCCGAGTTCCACAGAGAGAAGGTTGGCGAAATGCCAACCGAGATGTTCAAGCATTTCTTCAAGAGTCTGAGTGATGCAGCAAAGATGAAACCTCAATATCAAGGCTGAAGGCGAAAATGAGCATCACAAGATAGAAGGCATCTTCAAGGCACTTGCCCGTTCGCTGAAAATGGCGGTAAAGAGAGACATCTACCACTTCGAGCTTCCTAGTTCTAAGGGAATGCTGTAAGGAATTTATAGTTAAGAGTTTATAGTTTATAGATGACTGTTGCTATAAACTATAAACTCTTAACTATAAACTATTATTAGAACTTTGTCATGAACTCCACAACAATCTTATCTTTTTCTGAAACTTTAGCTATACCACCTTTACGATAGAAATATTTCTCGTAGTTGATACGGATATCTGAGATGAATGGCTTGGCAAGGCTCAAGGTCACACCGCCCGTAACACGATGGCGCTTATAATCATTGATCTTCAATGCACCCAGTTCTGTATCAGAACCGCCATATCTTGTACCATCACTGTGGTCGCTCATGAAATCATATCTTGCCAAAGGCGAAACCTTCCTGATAAGGCTCTTAGGATTAGCCACCGGAATATCATAGCATACGAAACCATCGAATGCATGAACATCGTGGAAAGCATCCTTACTGTAATGCTTGTAAAGATACTCAGCCTCAGCAATGAAACCACCCTTGTGGAAGGTGATACCGCCATCATACATCGTTACCGTAACATCAGATGGCTTGATCTTCTGGGTACTCAACACCAGGTTGACATTTGGGAAGAGGAACTGAGCCTTGGCTGAATAGTTAACACCCTTGGTCCAGTAATCCTTCTGGTTGGTCAAACCCGAACCGTTGAAGATACCGGCATTCACCACAATTGGGAAACCTACATTCCAGGTGTATCCGATTTCGGCACCCACGTCGCGCACGTTGCCCACCTGCTTGGCGATGAACGAGCGGTTGGCGAAGTACTGCTGATGAGGAGAACGGTGAGCATCAATAGTGAATGGCACACGCTCCTGACCAATGGTAAGCTGCAGTGTCTTCCAAGGCTTGATGCGGGTATAAGCATCGAGCATCTTGATCTTACCCTCATCACAGAGATCAATCTCAGCCTTATAACTAACCTCCTTTGTTACATTTCCTGCTACATTGATACGGGCCGTACGCACCTCAAATCGTCCCTCCCCTTCCTCGGTTTGGTATTCATACTTAGAACGGATGGTTCCACCTATCTTCATTGTCTTGACGAATTCAGGCACATTGTTTCCAAGAGAACTCTTTTCTGAGTTTTGGGCATTCATTCCCATCGACACCATAGCGAGTGCCATCAACAGATACGTTTTCTTCTTCATTTTACCTTATTATATATAGCTTAATTGATTGTTACCAACAAGAAAGCAATCCCGTTATGAATTGAAATCCTACAAGATGCCTTTCTATTTCTTTTCGGCTGCAAAGATAAGGATAAAATATTTCTTTCACAAAACATAAGTATTAAAAAAGTGTTACATTGCCTGTTTACAAAGCGTGTAATATGATTGTAACGCCCGTAATATCGATGTAACATCATCGTC
>VOFI01000139.1_pt1 | contig 24000 bp, 39 predicted proteins | sample 5384131 | NCBI WGS metagenome assembly VOFI01 (sample SAMN12384728, study PRJNA508395) | human gut metagenome | isolation source: healthy gut H | host: Homo sapiens | reverse complement strand
CATATTGAACTGTTTCAATAATTCACGTGCTTCCTCGTCAGTTTTGGCTGTTGTAACAAAGATTACGTCCATACGATGCCACCGTTCTGGTTTGTTTCCTGCGCTCGGCTTTGTGTGCTTTGTCAGCATATTGACGCCTTCAACGAGGACTCTTCCGTCTTTTTTATTTACGGCGATAACTTTGCCCTCTTTGTCTTTATCTTTTCCGGCGATAACCTTTACAGTGTCGCCTGTTTTAATTTTTCATAGTTGACATTCTTAGGCACCTCCCTACAGTACTTCCGGAGCAAGAGAAACAATTTTCATAAAGTGCTTCTCTCTAAGCTCACGGGCTACTGGTCCAAAAATACGTGTTCCACGCGGATTCAAATCGTCTTTTTATAATAACAGCAGCATTTTCATCGAATCTGATATAGGAACCGTCTTTACGACGAGCGCCTTTTACAGAACGAACAACAACAGCTTTTACGACATCGCCTTTTTTAACAACGCCGCCTGGTGTTGCATCTTTTACAGTTGCAACGATCACATCACCGATGCTCGCATATCTTCGACAGAGGTCTTGTTTCCATAACTTTAACGGTATCGCCGATATTGCAATCGTTGTTCTCGTCATGAGCTTTCAGCTTGTAAGTTCTTTTTACGATCTTCTTATAAAGCGGGTGTTTTACATGGTCTTCCACGGCAACAACGATTGTTTTGTCCATCTTGTCGCTTACGACCTTACCCGTACGGGTTTTTCTCAGATTTCTCTCTTCCACTTCTATTCTCCTTTCAATCATTCTGGCAAAGAAGCTGATATCCGCTTATCGTCCAGCCTCTGTGATCATCGTCTGGATACGTGCGATATTTTTTCTTACTTCTTTGATTCTGCTTGTATTGTCCAACTGGTTTGTGGCATTCTGGAACCTTGAAGAGTTCCTTCTTAGCAGCTACTAATTCCTGATTTAATTCCTCTACGGATTTTCCTCTTAATTCTTTTACAAATGTATTAGTTTTCACTGTTATCACCGCCTTCTAAGTCTGCGCGAGAAACGATTTTGCATTTGCAAGGTAATTTATGCATTGCAAGTCGAAGTGCCTCTCTAGCTGTTTCCTCTGGTACTCCTGCAATTTCAAACATCACGCGGCCCGGTTTTACTACAGCTGCCCAATACTCAACTGTACCTTTACCGCTACCCATACGAGTCTCAGCCGGTTTTGCCGTGATCGGCTTATCCGGGAAAATTTTGATCCAAACTTTACCGCCACGTTTGATGTAACGTGTCATGGCAACACGGGCTGCCTCGATCTGATTGGAACGAATCCAGCACGGCTCTGCCGCTACGATACCGTACTCACCATATGCGATCGTGTTACCTCTGAGAGCTTTTCCTTTCATGGTACCACGGAACTGTTTACGACGTTTTACTCTTTTTTGGCATTAACATTATTTATCTCTCCCTTCCTTATCTGCTTTAGTCGGAAGAACTTCGCCTTTGTAAATCCAAACCTTTACACCGACGTTTCCGTAAGTTTTGTCAGCTTCTGCGAATCCATAGTCAATGTCTGCTCTAAGTGTCTGAAGCGGAATTGTTCCTCGCTGTAGAACTCTGTACGAGCCATATCAGCTCCGCCGAGACGTCCGGATACAGAAGTTTTAACTCCAAGAGCTCCTGCTTTCATTGTTCTGGACATGCAGGATTTCATAGCACGTCTGAATGAAATACGGTTCTCAAGCTGCTGGGCAATGTTCTCAGCTACAAGCTGTGCGTCTTTGTCCGGTCTTTTGATCTCTTTGATATCAACGATAAGTTTCTTATCTGTGAACTGAGCAAGCTCTGCTTTTACTTTTTCGATCTCGGAACCGCCCTTACCGATAACAACGCCCGGTTTAGCTGTATAAACAATGATCTTCACGCGATCGGAAGCTCTCTCGATCTCGATTTTGGAGATTCCGGCGCTGTATAATCTTTTCTTTAAAAATGTTCTGATCTCGTGGTCTTCAACCAAGTTGTCAGCGAAATCTTTCTCTGCGTACCATTTGGAATCCCATTCTTTGATAACGCCGACTCTCAAGCCATGAGGATTTACTTTCTGTCCCATATTGTCCTCCTATCTTTCATTCAGCACGATTGTGATGTGGCTCATTCTCTTCTCGATTCTATAAGCTCTACCCTGTGCTCTCGGTCTGATTCTCTTCATTGTCGGTCCTTTGTTTGCGTAGCACTCCTCAATGTAAAGGTTGTCAACGCTCATACCGTTGTTGTTCTCAGCGTTAGCAATCGCTGATTTCAGTAATTTCTCTATAACTGCTGAAGCATGAAATCTTAGCTGAAGGTCTTGTATCTCTCTGCTCGTTTCTTTCTCTCTTGATTTGGGATCTGTGTCCTTTTGCCATGGATGAACCCTCCTTTCAAAATATATGAATCTTATCTGACTTTCGACTTCTTCTCGTCTTTGCCGTGTCCTCTGTAAGTTCTTGTCGCAACGAACTCACCGAGTTTGTGTCCTACCATATCTTCTGTAACATATACCGGTACATGTCTTCTTCCGTCATGTACGGCAAATGTGTGGCCTACAAATGACAGGAAGATTGTAGAACGGCGTGACCATGTCTTAATAACTGATTTATCACCTTCAGCGTTCATAGCGTCTACTTTTTCAGTAAGCTTTCGTCTGCAAATGGTCCTTTTTTTTTTTAAGTGAGCGAGCCATAGGTTCTAACCTCCTTGTGAATCTAATTATTTAATCTCTGAGTGTTGCGTATTTTCCTTCTTTTGCCATTAACTGAGCGCTGTTTCCAGCGGAACGAACAAGCTGTCCGCCTCTTCCAGGATAAAGCTCAATGTTGTGGATCTGAGTACCTACTGGAATCTCAGAAAGTGGAAGGCAGTTACCAACTCTTACTTCAGCTTCTGCTCCGTTCATAACCTTCATTCCATCCTTCAATCCTTCTGGAGCAAGGATGTATGCTTTTTCTCCGTCTGCGTAGCAGAATCAGCGCAATGTTTGCAGATCTGTTCGGATCGTATTCGATACCTACTACTGTTGCCGGGATTCCGTCTTTCTTTCTCTTGAAGTCTACGATTCTATATTTTTTCTTAGCGCCGCCGCCGCGATGTCTTACAGTAATCTTACCCTGTGCGTTACGACCTGCTTTTCTTTTTTTGGAATCAAGAAGTGATTTTTCCGGAGTTGTCTTTGTGATCTCGGAGAAATCAGATCCTGTCATCTGTCTTCTGGAAGGTGTATATGGGTTATATGTTCTGATTCCCATTACTTTCTCTCCTTTCATTTCGTCTAATTATTTGTTTCACGGATTTGCACCGTATATAGTTTCTGATCTTACAGTCCTTCAAAGATTTCGATTTCTTTACTGTCTTCTGTAAGCTGTACGATCGCTTTCTTTGTCTTAGCTGTCTTTCCGACTACCATTCCGCGTCTTCTGTTTTTTTCCTTCAAGGTTCATTGTGTTGACACGAGCAACCTTTGTTCCTTCAAACATTTTTTTCAACAGCTTCTTTGATCTGAGATTTTGTAGCCTCTGTGTGTACAAGGAATGTATATTTCTTGTCAGCCATAAGATCCATGCTTTTCTCTGTGATAACCGGTTTAAGGATTACATCATAATACTGAATGTTTGCCATTATGCGTACACCTCCTCGATTGTTGCAACAGCAGCTTTCGTTGCGATCACTGTGTTGTATTTCAGGATGTCATATACGTTGATCGTATTTGTGCGTGCTGTCTTAACGCCAGCAATGTTTCTAGCAGAAATCTCTGCGTTTGTATTTCCGTCTTCCAAAACAACAAGCGCTTTGTTTACGTTCAGGTTGTTCAGGACATTCTGGAATTTCTTTGTTTTGATCTCATCGAAGTTCATCTCGTCAACTACGATGAATTTGTTCTCTTCTACTCTGGAAGAAAGTGCGGATTTAAGAGCAGCTCTCTTCTCTTTTTTATTCATCTTGAATGAGTAATCTCTCGGAACCGGAGCGAATACAACACCGCCGCCTGTCCACTGCGGAGCTCTTGTTGAACCCTGTCTTGCGTGTCCTGTTCCTTTCTGTCTCCACGGTTTTCTTCCGCCGCCTGAAACCTCAGAACGTGTTTTGGCTTTCTGTGTTCCCTGACGATTGTTTGCAAGCTGATTTACAACTGCCATGTGTACGAGGTGTTCATTAACTTCAACACCGAATACAGCATCGTTTAATTCGATTGTATCAACTTCTTTACCTTCGATATTGTAAACAGATACTTTTGCCATCTGTGTGTTCCTCCTTTCTTATTGTCAGCTTAGTTTCCTTTTACTGTTTCTTTGATCGTTACAAGACATTTCTTCGGTCCCGGAACTGAACCTTTTACGAGAAGCAGGTTGTTCTCTGCATCAACTCTCACGATTTCAAGGTTCTGAACAGTAATCTTCTTGTTACCCATCTGTCCAGGCATTTTTTTGCCTTTGAATACTTTACTCGGATCAGATGCCGCACCATTGGAACCAGCGTGACGATGGAACTTGGAACCATGTGTCATAGGTCCTCTGCTCTGTCCGTGACGTTTGATCGCGCCCTGGAAACCTTTACCTTTGGAGATTGCTGTCGCATCGATGTGATCTCCCTCTGCGAAGATATCAGCTTTGATCTCCTGAGCAAGAGCATATTCCTCTGCATTGTCAAATCTAAATTCTTTTACATATCTTTTTCCGGATACGCCTGCTTTGTCAAAGTGGCCTTTTTCAGCTTTTGTCACACCGTTTCTGTGTGCGATCGCTTTTCTTCCGCTTCCGTCTTTTGTGACAATCTTATCTTTCTTGTCAACATATCCAACCTGCACGGCGCTGTAGCCATCGTTCTCAACTGTTTTAACCTGTGTAACCACACACGGTCCAGCCTGCAGAACTGTTACCGGAATCAGAACTCCGTCTTCGTGATTGAAGATCTGAGTCATTCCAACTTTTGTAGCCAAAATAGCTTTCTTCATTATAAATACCTCCTGTGATTTACAGCGGAACGCTTTCGCGCTCATCCTAAATGTTAGGATTGTTACTGTTAATTTGAATGTTCAGCGGTTTTCGCTTACTTATTTTTCATTTTGATATCGATGTAAACACCTGCCGGCATTTCCAGTCTGGAAAGAGCATCCACAGTTTTCTGTGTCGGTGTAACGATATCGATGAGTCTCTTATGAGTTCTCTGCTCGCACTGCTCTCTTGAGTCTTTGTACTTGTGTACCGCTCTAAGAATTGTCACTACTCTTTCTTTGTCGGCGGCGGCACCGGTCCGCTCACCTGTGACCCATTCTTTTTTACAGTTTCGATGATTTTCTTTGCGGATGCATCAACGAGCTGATGATCATACGCTTTCAATGTGATTCTCATTACTTGACTTGCCATAAAAAAGTCGCCTCCTTTTCGTACTTTTGACTTCAGTACGACAAGCGGTGACTGTACACTCTCCCGTGTGTGTCGTGAGAAACTCACACGTTGTTTCATACTTTTCCCTTGTGGTAATCAGTAATCAGTTGTGATTCGTACAGTGACTTGTCGCCAGTTTCCTAACTTGACATTCGCTCCACGGAAAACCTGCCTCAGCTTATCTTTTTGCCGGGCAGCAACCTCACGCTTCACAGCTATCATGTCACAGCTTTTTTAGTATATAGGAAATAACATTGTATTTCAAGCTATTTTTATGAAAAATTGTATTTTTTTTCAATACAATATCATTTTCTCTTTTTCCCTATTATATATGGAAACAACAGATGTCATACAGTTCGGACATCTGTTGTTTTTCTCAATTTTGACTTTTATAATTCCCTTCCATTTTTAGCTATTACATTTTGATACCAGCCAAAACTTTTTTTTCTTCCAACGCTTTAACGTTCCGCTTCCGTCATCATTTCTATCTACATAAATCATCCCATACCGTTTACTCATTTGGGCCGTAGACGCGCTCACAAGATCAATACATCCCCAAACCGTATATCCCATAACATCGACGCCGTTTTCAATCGCCTTTTCCATTTCCGCAATATGTTTTCGTAAATACTCTATCCGGTAATCGTCGGCAATTTCCACGCTTCCGTCCTCTTTATGAATCGGATAATCTTTCGCTCCAAGTCCGTTTTCGACAACAAACAACGGTTTTTGATATCTTTCCCAGTATATTTCCAATACATATCTCAATCCTTTCGGATCTATCTGCCATCCCCATTCGCTCGATTTCAACATCGGATTAGGAACGCCTCCCAATATATTTCCTTCACCTCTTCGCATCTTTTCCGAATGTGCAGTCGCGCACGCGCTCATATAATAACTCAATGAAATAAAATCTACCGTCTCTTTCAAAACTTCCCGATCCGCTTCTTCTATCTCTAAAGAAATTCCATGTTCTCTAAAATATCTCAGCGCATATCCCGGATATTTTCCCCGAACATGAACGTCTGCAAACATTAAGCTTTTATGCTCCTGTTCTTTTGCCGCCAGGACATCATCCGGTTCCGGAGTCAGCGGATATACAGGCACGCTTAAAATCATACACCCGATTTTAAAATCCGGATTAATTTTATGACCGATCTTCACTGCCCATGCGCTTGCAGTCAGTTCATGATGCGCCGCCTGATAAAGCTGCTCTTCCGTCAGTTCATCTTTCGGAGTCATGATCGCTCCACTCATAAAAGGAGACTCCAGTATTGAGTTGATTTCATTAAATGTAAGCCAGTATTTCACTTCATCTTTATATTCTTCAAATACTGCCTTTACATATGTTTTATAAAAATCAATCATCTTTCTCTCTGCGCCATCCATCGTATTTTTCCGCTAAATACAACGGAGTTTCGTAATGCGACAATGTCACAAGCGGTTCGATTCCGTATTTTCTGCATTCTGCAAACAAGTTGTGATAAAATTCTATTCCCTTCTGATTCGGTTTTTCTTCATCTCCACGCGGAAAAATCCGACTCCATGCAATCGATGTCCGAAAAACTTTAAATCCCATCTCAGCCATCATTTTTAAATCTTCTTTATACCGATGATAAAAATCAATTCCTTTTAACTTTAAATTCTCTTTCACCGGCTCTTCTGTCATTCCACCTTTCAACCCTTTCGGAAGTACATCTTGTATGGAGATTCCTTTTCCCTCTTCATCAAACGCACCTTCGCATTGATTTGCGGAAACCGCTCCGCCCCAAAGAAAATGTTCAGGAAACATATCCACATCGCCCCTTTCGCCAAAGTCATAATCCCGCGCTAATATAATATCCGTCCTCCATCGCATTCCATACCGTTCCTACCCGATTTGCATCGCCGATTATATTCGTGTCCTGCGCGATTCCGAAAAATGTATTCGCCTCATCGGTTCTAGCCTTCATCCCTGCCGCAAAAATAATTGTATCTGCTTTTATTTCAAATTCTTCCCCATCCTTAGATGCCGCAGTTACGAATCCCTCCTCTATCGAAACACATCGAGTCTCTGTCAGCACGGTTAATGTTCTGCATTTTTCCATTTCTGTTTTTAAAGCAGTTTTCATAATATCATTCAAAGTTCGGTTCAACACTTTTTCAATTTCAAGAATCGTCACCTGTTTTCCTTTTTCTGCTCAATTCAACCCCCAACTCACATCCGATAGATCCGCCGCCTATAACGACCACATTTTCACCAATCTTTTCCTGATATTTATAAGCTTCTATGCATGTAAAAACATGATCATTCTTTTCTGTGCCCGGAAGATTTAACTGTATCGGATAAGCTCCAAGTGCAAGGATCAGACTGTCAGGACTCAATTCCTTAACCATTTCCGGTGTAGCGGTTACATTTAATCTTACTTCTACTTCCGCCTTTTGAACTTGAAGGATCAAATAATCTTTCAATCTCTTTAAATCCTGCTTTACCTCATCATACTCTGAGCAGATCAACTGTCCGCCCAATTCCCCTTCTCGTTCTAAAAGAATCACCTGATGTCCTCTTCGTGCCGCCGTCAACGCAGCCTGCATTCCGGCAGGACCTCCGCCGACTACTACTGTCTTTTTCTTTACAGACGCTTCCGGCAGTTCATTCGGGACGCGATCTTCATGCAAATATCTCGGATTCACCGAGCAGCACGGAACTGTATTGAGCCCGACATGCTTTCTTCGTTCTTCCTCTGTTTTATATTGATATGGATTATAACAGTTCATGCATCTGATACACGGAACAATATCTTCCGATCGGCCTTCCCATGCTTTTTTCACCCACCATGGATCGGCGATCAACTGACGTCCTATGACAACAGCATCGGCACATCCGTCCTCAAGTATTTCTTCCGCCTCTTCCGGAGTCATAATCCCTCCCACTACCGCTACAGGTATCTTCACTTTTTCTTTCACAAGTTTTGCCATTTTCGCATTGATTTTATGCGGTGCATATGCCGTAGGCGACATGTAGATTTTTTGTACGATTATCTATTTCCACTCCGCAGGAAATATGAACCATATCTATCTTATCTTCAATCCTTTTTATAAATTCCGCAACTTCATCAATCTCCATGCCGCCTTCTATATGCTCTTCTCCACTTATCCGCATATCCAACATATAATCTCGTCCAACCGCCTGCCGCACCCTGTCTACGATCATCATCGGGAATTTTATTCTATTTTCAAAGCTCCCCCATACTCATCTTTTCTTTTTATTAAAATACGGAGAAAGAAATTGTGCCGGAAGCCATCCGTGTCCGAAATGAAGCAATACCCCATCAAACCCATACTCTTTTGCGTCACATGCCGACTTTGCAAATTTATCTGCGATTTCATCCATCATTTTTTCATCCATAGCCCGCACCTCTGTTCCATCGTTTCTTACGAAGGATACCGGCCCTATGGCATAATCACCTTCTTCCACAACCGCAAACTGACCGCAGTGACACAATTCAAACTCCGCTTTCGCACCGCGCTGTCTGATCAATGAAACTTCTTCTCTGACTTTAGCCGCCTGGAATAAATCTGCAAAACAATACGTTCCCGGAGTTAAACGCATACGCGTATCATCCACCGATCCGCTCGTTCCTCTGATAATCATCCCTATCCCACTTAATGATTTATCTGTATTACTTCCCAATGGAGCCGAAATAATCCTGTTTTTCAAAACAATTTTGTTCACTTTCAACGGTTGAAACAAAAGTGGATATTTACATTTTCCCCTTTCCCTTTCAATATTCATTTTTACGCCTCCTCTTCCGGTATATCTTTAAACCCGATCAATATCGTAATCAAAAATGCTCCGACAAAAGAAACCGCCATCAAAATACACCAAATAACAAATGTATCTCCGAAGAATGCCGGCAGGCCGCCAAGTCCACACATACTTAGTGCCGTACATTTTACTCCGAACATCAAAGAAACCGCCGAGCAGACCGCTCCCATAACTCCTAATGCGATGAGTGGTTTTTTCGCAGGGAGCAACACCCCAAACAATGCCGGTTCTGTAATCCCCACTACAGCCATTAAGCAAGACGACATTGCTGTCGTTTTCAAACGATTATTTTTCGTCTTAAACCAAACGCCAAGAGCAGCTCCTCCGACCGCTATGTTGCCATATGCCAACAATGGAAAAAAATAGGAAAAACCCTGACTCGCAAGTTCCGACAAAGTTATCGGCAAAGCAATTCCATTATGAACGCCGGTCAAAACAAGATACGGCGCAGCCCCTCCGATAAGCAGCCCTCCTACAACCGACATCTTTGTAAATATAAACGAAACAACTCCGCATAATCCGTTTCCAATCCACGTTGCCACAGGACCTGTTACAATCAAAACAACCGGTATTGATAAAATCATTGTAATAATCGGAATCAAAAGACTTGACAATACTTTGGGACTAATTTTTTTTGCTAGTTTGTTGATCCACATGACAACCGGCATAGAAATCAAAATAGGAGTAATTGATGACGCATAAGATACAAGCGTAACCGGCACTCCCAAAAATGATGCCGTACCCCCTGCGCTTCCTGCTTCGATTATCGCAGGATAAACCATTACCGCTCCTACCAATGCCCCAAGATAAGGATTGATCCTTAATTTTTTGGCAGCTGCAAACGCAAGGAATATCGGGAGGAAATAGTATCCCGCCTGTCCTATAGAATTCAATACCTGATATGTATATGTCGTCGTGTCAATATCAAGGTAATTCAGCATCGCCAACACACTCTGTAAAAATCCAGACGCTATCAAGATCGGAACAACAGGCTGTATCGAGTTTGCTATATAGTCAATCACTACCGCCCATACAGACTGCTTCTTAACAATACTCTTTTCACCGTTCGCTTCCGTCTCCGTAATATGAACAATTTTCTCTAATTCATCATAGACATCATTACATCGTCCGCCGAAAATAATCTGCACTGTATTTCCGACCCAATTCACGCCCTGACATCCATCCGCTTCTTTTTAGCTTTTTCTCATCAACCTTTGTTTTATCTTTTTAGTTCCACACGAACACGAGTAAAACAACTCATAATACTGATGATGTTCTCCTCTCCTCCCACATTTTCCAAAACTTCTCTTGCCGTTCTTTTCAGATCCATATGCCTTCTCCTTTCTTTTAACTTTTTATTTTTATATAAGCAAACAGACCCAAAGGCAGAGGCATATTCCACCTTTGAGTCTGGCCTAATCTAATAGTGACCACCTCATCACTCCATGTTTTATTATTTATTACATTTCCATTATTCTTTATTGGCAACACAGTTTCTCAAATGCAATACAAGATAATTTTCTTCTGACACAGTAACCGGTCTTCCATACTTCCTATATAACATTTCCGATAAGCCTTCAATGCAAAGAAACTTCTCTTTGAAACCGTTCTTTTATCGTCTGATCCAAAAGTTCGTCTTCATCCATACTTTCTTTGTTATCTACATACCGTTGCGCAAAATATTTTACATGAGTAACCAATCTTGTATAAGCCAATGAATCTTCTTTTACATCTGTCAAATAATTGTCCCGTATATATTTCAGCGCCAAATCGATCACTTCAAATGTTTTGCTTACAGTACGTCTGCTTTTTTTTGAAATTCCGAAGCAATTATATGCATTGCTATATATCCGACTTCTGCATCCGGTATCTCTATCCCAAATCTTCTTTTTATACATTTCTTCGCATATAATCCAATTTCCCACTCTTTCGGATAAAACTGCCTGATTTCCGTTTCAAACGGATTATCAAGCACCAGATTTTCCTTCATTCGCTTTATCGCAAAATGTATATGATCCAGCAATGCAAGAGTTCCTTTTCTTTCGGCAAAAATCCATACTCCTCTTTCGCCTTCTCAAAAAAATCTCTTCTACAAGCTCAAAGTATTCCGGCGGTATCGCCCCTATCATTTCCAGTAATTGTTTATTTTCTCCTGTAATAAACATTTTTTTTGAATTTTACTTTCATCAACCTGATCACCTTTTTTTGCCCGAAACCCAATGCCTGTTCCGATAATAATAACTTCGCCTTTTTTTCTGTCATATCCCATGACAACATTATTATTCAATGGCTGTACTATTTTAATCATTTCATATGATCCTTTCCAACGTCAATAATCGCCCGCCTGCCCGAATTTGTTTATCCCTTGTACATGCAACTTTAAACTCGTCTGTTTTTTCTAAGATCACCATAACTGTCGCAGGATGGTGCTTTCTGATAAACGGGAGATTTATTTTCATCAACAACTGCCCCGCCTCTACTTTATCTCCCTGTTCCACTTTCACATCGAAGCCTTTTCCCTTAAGTTCTACCGTATCGATCCCGATATGAAGAATGATATTAGCCCCTTCTTCTGTCGTAATTCCCACTACATGCTTTGTCGGAAACACAACCGAAACAGTACCTTTCACCGGAGAATAGATTTCTCCCTTATCCGGTTCCACAGCCACTCCGTCTCCAAGTATTTTTTCAGAAAACACAGCATCATCCACTTCGTCTAACGGAATTACTTCTCCTTCGACAGGCGCATACACTTCGTTCGATTTTATATTTTCTATCTTTACTTTTTTACATGATTCTTCAAAAAAAACATTTTTATTCCTCCAAAAGCAAAACGTTTATTACCATTTGGCTGGTTCTTTTACCGCTAATATTAACTCTTAATATCAAAAAAAACCAAAATCAGCTCTGCTGATTTTGGTTTAGCCTGCATTACCAGTGACATTCCCAATGTCCCTCTTTAATTAAATTCATTATAACAACAACATATAATATTGTCAACCAAAACAATTCCTGTTTTACAGTTTTACAGTATTTCATAAAGCTCGGGAAACAATTCTACGCTTCGCTTTAAAATACCGTTCACATAGGCGATCATAATTCCGTAATTCGTTATCGGAATCCCCTGATCCGCCGCGCAGCTATAACGGTACTTCATCTCCCGCTCATTCAGCATACAGCCGCCGCAGTGAATGATCAACTTATATTTACTTAAGTCATCCGGAAATTCCGTTCCCGATGTTGTCTCTATCTGAATCTCTTTGCCTGTATATTCCCTGATCCAGCGGGGAATCTTCACCGTTCCGATATCCTCGCACTGTCGGTGGTGCGTACATCCTTCGCTGATCAGCACGACATCTCCGTCTTTTAATCGATCCAGTTCTGTCACACCCCTAACTGCCTGTTCCAGATTGCCTTTATACCGCGCCATCAATATCGAAAAAGAAGTAAGCGGCACATCGGCAGGAGTATCCTTTGACACCTTTTTAAAGACCTGACTGTCCGTAATCACCATTCTCGGATTTTTCTTTTAACTGATCAAGAATATTTTTCAGTCCGTTTTCTTTTTACAACTACCGATACCGCCTCTGCTTCAAGAATATCACGGATCACCTGCTTGCTGAGGAAGGATCAGTCTGCCTTTCGGAGCTGCCGAATCGACAGGCACTACAAGAACGACGATATCAGAAGGATGAAGCAGATCTCGAACAAGAACATTCTCCGTCTCCTCCTGATGCACTGCTGCCGCAATCTTCTCTTTCAGCTCACAAATACCGTCGCCTGCCGCCGCGCTCACTTCGATGATCCAGCCACCATCCGAATCAAGTTCTTTCTTGATCCGTTCCATATCCTCTTCTTCTGCAAGTTCTTTTTTATTCAGCGCGACAACATAAGGAATTTTCTTTGCCTTGATCTTTTCAAGGAGCTTTTTGTCTTCCCCGGAAACTCCCGCGCCGCATCGATAACAAGTACAGCCGCGTCTGTCTTATTAAGCGTCTGGTAACTTTTTTTTTTCACCCGCAGTTTCCCAAGTTCCCTTCATCGTCTATTCCCGGTGTATCTATCATCACAACCGGACCGATCGGAAGCGACTCCATTGACTTATATACCGGATCCGTCGTCGTACCTTTCACATCTGATACAACTGCCAGATCCTGCCCTGTAACGGCATTCATAACACTCGACTTTCCGGCATTCCTCCTTCCGAAAAATCCAATATGAACCCGTTCAGACATCGGTGTGTTATTCAATCCCATACCGCCACTTCCTTTCCTTCTTTGATCTGATCCGTTCTTTTTTTCGCCGCTTCTTACTCTGCAACAACCCGGCGGAAGTTTTTTCTTTCCTTTTTTCAAAATAATTCCTTCGCCCGAGAGTTCCTCTTTTCCGAAAGATGCGGCAATATCAGAAACTTTTTCACCGTCTACGGCAACGCCTCCCTGCTGTACCGCGCGTCTTGCCTCGGATTTAGATGTAACAAGTCCGCTCTTCACAAGCATTGTAAGAATATCGATCTTTCCGTCTGTAAGATCTTCTTCTGTAAGCTGTGCAGTCGGCATCTCCGCCGCATTACCTTTACTAAACAAAGCTCTTTGCGCTTTCCTGCGCTTTCTTCGCTTCCTCTTCTCCATGGACAAGTTTTGTCAGCTCATATGCCAGAATCTCTTTCGCAGTATTAAGCTGCGCTCCTTCCCACGAATCCATCTTATCTATTTCCTCAAGCGGAAGGAACGTAAGCATACGAATACATTTCAAAACGTCTGCATCCGCAACATTTCTCCAATACTGATAAAAATCAAACGGCGATGTTTTATTTGGGTCAAGCCATACAGCACCTGACTGTGTTTTTCCCATCTTCTTTCCTTCGAATTCAAAAGCGACGTAATAGTCATCGCGCCTGCATCTTCTCCCAATTTTCTGCGGATAAGCTCTGTTCCCGCAAGCATGTTGCTCCACTGATCGTCGCCGCCGAATTGCATATTACATCCGTATTTCTGGAACAATGCATAGAAATCATAAGCCTGCATGATCATGTAGTTAAACTCAAGGAAACTTAATCCTTTTTCCATCCTCTGCTTATAACACTCTGCCGTAAGCATACGGTTTACCGAAAAATGCGGTCCGATCTCACGAAGCACTTCTACATAATTCAGATCAAGAAGCCAGTCCGCATTATTTACCATAAGCGCTTTTCCTTCTGAGAAATCAATAAACTTGCTCATCTGCTCTTTAAAGCAATCGCAGTTATGACAGATCTGCTCCGGCGTCATCATGCTTCTCATATCTGTTCTTCCTGACGGATCTCCGATATATCCCGTTCCGCCTCCGATCAATGCGATCGGCTTATTTCCCGCTTCCTGTAAACGTTTCATAAGACACAGCGCCATAAAATGTCCTACATGAAGACTATCTGCCGTAGGATCAAACCCAATATAAAATACAGCCTTTCCACTGTTTACTAAATCGCGGATTCGTTCTTCATCCGTCACCTGCGCAATCAAACCTCTTGCCTGAAGTTCCTCGTAAATTCCCTTTCTTTCTCCTTATTCTCTGCAAAATATCAAATGTTTCTAAATCACCGGAAGTGCCAAAAGGCACATTCCGGGATTAGCAGTCGCCAAGGTCTCGGGCAAGCCCGGACTTTGGCTCGTTGCCTATACAAAAAAACCGCCCTTATCGCTCACGCAATAAGGACGGATATTTCCGTGGTACCACCTTAATTCACCGAATCGCCGAACATCGGCGCTTTCAGTCTCATTCCGGTACGATAACGTATACCACTCCGTCACAGCCTACTCATCATCTGCCATTTTACATCCGCGGTAATGGTTTCTCCTGTACCGCAGGACAGACTTCTTTTCAGTGCGAAGCTCCGGGATGTATTCACAGATTCGTCTCACGCGCCTCTCATCAACCGGTCGCTTTCTGTCATCACGTTCACCTGTTACTTCTTCCCTTCAAAGCCTATATAATATGAAGCATATCTTAGCTTACACTTCTTCTTTTTTGTCAAGAGCCGACTACATATTGATCAACCACAAATTCTTCACCGGTCATTTTTAACGACTCTTCTTGTAAATCAATCAATATCCGCTTTGCATTCCCCGACCAGCCCGGCATCCGTCTGCCAAATGTCAAATTCAGGAAAACCCGGTATTCCCATCGGCACGTCTTCTCTGCGAAACTCCATCTTACTGTCAGTCACTTTTTTGCCCGACATATGAAAAGACGTCACGCCTGCATAGTCTGCCAGTTTTCCGATTACTTCAGGACTTATCCCGGCTCCTGCAAGCATCTCAATCTCCCCGGCAGCTTCCCTCACAAGTTCTTTTAAAAGTTCCCTGCCATTCCATGCGCTGTCTTTCTGCCAGCCTTCCGTCCGGTTTTAAAATACCGATAACAACACCGTCGGCTCCCGCCTCTCTAAACAGACAGACTTCTTCCTTCAGCGTCTCGAATTCATATCCGTCATAACAGAAATCTCCGAATCTCGGACGAAGCAAAGACTCTTACAGGAATATCGACATTTTTCTTTACCTGTTCAAACATCGCGACCGACGGAGACAGACCTCCGATCACAAGACCCGAACACAATTCTATGCGATCCGCTCCGCCCGCCTGCGCCTCAACCGCAGATCTTACACTGTCGGCACATACTTCAAGTAAATACGACATCGCCGCGCGACCTTATCTCGGAATCTTCGACAGAGCCGCTTTGTCTCCGACGATCACAACATCGTTATGAAGCTGAAGAATCGATGCCGGAACTTCCGGAGTTACCGGTCCGAAAAATGCCTTTGCAACGATGTCGGCTTTTGCCTCTCCGTTTACAATAAGCAAGATTTTCTTCGCACGCATGATCGTTCCGATACCCATCGTATACGCCTGACGCGGCACGTCATCGGCAGATGCGAAAAATCTCTTATTCGCTTCAATCGTACTCTCCGTCAGATCAACACAGTGTGTTGTCTGTGCAAAAGCGCTGTCCGGCTCGTTAAATCCGATATGTCCGTTGTGTCCCAGACCGAGAAGCTGAATATCAACGCCTCCCATTGATTCGATCAGTTTTTCGTATCTTTCACATTCTTTGTCGGCATCCGGCTCTGTACCGTTCGGAACATTTGTATTCTCAGGATCGATATTCACACGGTCAAACAAATGCTCATGCATAAAATAGTAGTAGCTCTGATCGTTATCACGAGTCAGACCTCTGTATTCATCCAGATTCACTGTCTTTACTTCCGAGAAATCAAGATCACCTTTTTCATACCACTCTACAAGTTTATCGTATGTTCCGATCGGTGTAGATCTCGTTGCAAGACCGAGTACACAATCCGGTTTCAAAATTACCTGTGCGGAAAGAATATTTGCCGCTTTTCTACTCATTTCTTCATAATTCTCTGTTTCATAAATTTTCATATCTTTCGCCCTCCTATCGCTACATTTAAGTCTAACAATCTGCCTTATAAAAGTCAAGCAGAAAGAACGCTCTTCCTACCTGTCTATGCCTGTATCTTTCTGTATCTATCTGCCGTCCGCATCTTCCCGCATCCGGCGCTGTCTGTATCTTTCTGTATCTGTCCTCTTTCTGTATCAGCCTGCCCGTCATACACGATTCTAAAAAGGACAAGACCTTGCGGCGGCGCAGTAGCTCCCGCTCTGCCTCTTTCTTTTTGCTCAAGCATCTCTTTTACTTCTGAAGGAGCAAATGCACCCCGTCCGACTTCTACAAGCGTTCCCGCAATGATCCGAACCATATTATACAAAAAACCCGTTTCCGCTGATGCGTATTTTTATTCGTTCTCCCTTTTTTCAACATCCAGACTGTCGATCCTGCGCACCGTTGTTTTTACACCGGTATGAACGCTGCAAAATGTTTTGTGTTCGCCGATAAAATACCTCGCCGCCTTTTTCATATCATCAATATCCAGCGGAAAAGAAACGAACCACGAGTCTCTTCTTCTGAGCGGATCCGGCATTTCACGGTTTACTATTGTATATTCATACGTTTTTATCGAGTTTTGATATCTGGGGGTGCCAGTCACATCCGACTTCTTCCGACCGCACAACTACGATATCATCGGGAAGAAGCGCGTTGACTGCATACGCAATCCTCTCCGGCGGAATCGGCGACTTTGTATCAAAGACAGCCACATTCCCCCGCGCATGAACGCCTGCGTCCGTTCGGCTTGCACCGATCACCTTCACAGTTTCTTTTGTCAGATCGGACAGCGCTTTATTTAAAACTTCCTCTACCGTAATCCCGTTTGGCTGTATCTGCCACCCGCAATAATCTGTTCCGTCGTAGGCGACAGTTAATTTAATCCGTCTCATATTTTTATTCGTTCCCCTTTATTCTGTCAGATCATATGCGTTTTCAACTTTCCACCGTGTCTTTTCCTTCTTCGCCGTCTATCCCCGGAAAAGCAGACCTGCACAGACCTGTCATGCCAAATACTTTTTCAGCCTCCGCATCGGGCGCCTTTGAGAATCCACAACTGAAACCGAAGTCCGCCAGATACTCTGTATTCTCCTCCGTCACCAGGCTGCTTTTAGAAAATCCACAACTGAAACGGCACGAATTTTCCGACCGCAAACACTCCCCGCCGCATAGAGAATCGTAATCAGATACGCCGCTTTGTCTCTTCCGTTATATTTCAGCGGCTTCATCCTCGTCCTTCCCTCTCCTCCGTGATAGCGCGCGCGCTTCCATCGCCATTGCAAGATCGTTTGCCCGGCGGAAAGCAGAAACAAACAACGGTACAAGAATCGGGATCATCGCCTTTGCCCTCTGAATAATATTCCCGCTCTCAAAATCTGCTCCTCTGGCGATCTGCGCTTTCATGATCTTATCCGTCTCCTCCAAAAGAATCGGAATAAAACGAGCGCGATCGACATGATCATCGCAACCTCATGAACCGGAAGATGAAGCTTGTTCAAAGGATTCAGCAGTTTTTCCATTCCGTCCATCAATCCGTTGGGAGATGTCGTAAACGTCATAAGAGACGATCCCGCCACAAGATACATTAAGCGAAGCGCCATAAACACCGAAGTACGAACGCCTTCTTCCGTAATCGTAAAAATCCAAAAATGCAGCAGCGTTTCGCCGCCTCTTGTCAAAAACAGATTCATAACGACCGTAAACATCAGAAGGATCACGATCGGTTTTAACCCTTTTACAATATATTTCAGAGGGACTTTCGACATATAGATTACCATTCCGAGAAACAATGTCGCAATTACATACCCAAGGAAAGAACTCTGAACAAACAAAGAGACAAGAAATAAAAAGCGTGCAGATAATCTTCACCCGTGGGTCTAAACTATGTATCCGGCTTTTTACCGGGTAATACTGCCCGATCGTAATATCTCTGATCATATAAAACTCCTCATTATCTCATCCGCAGCTTCTTCAATCGTTGTCGCATCAGGCGACACATCAAATCCGCGGTCTTTCAAGTCATGCATCACATAAGTAACCTGAGGCGCCGCAAGTCCGACCTCCTCCAACTCTTTATAATGCCGGAACACTTCTTTCGGAGTACTATCCAGCATCTTTTCCCCTTATTCATCACAATGATACGGTCTACATACCGCGCCACATCTTCCATACTGTGCGACACAAGAACGACCGTCATCCCTGTCTCTTTATGCAGTTTTGCAATCTGGTCAAGAATCTCGTCTCTCCCTTTCGGATCAAGTCCCGCCGTCGGCTCATCCCAAATAAGCACTTTCGGCTTCATAGCCAACACTCCCGCAATCGCCACACGCCTCTTCTGTCCTCCCGAAAGCTCAAACGGAGACTGCTTATAATACTTTTCGGGAAATCCGACTAATTCCAGAGCTTCCCTCGCATTTTTCTCACTCTCTTCCTCCGACAATCCCTGATTCTTCGGGCCGAAACAAACATCACTTATCACATCGACTTCAAACAACTGATGCTCAGGATACTGAAACACAAGACCTACCTGACTGCGCAGTTTTCTCATGTCGTACCCTTCCGCATAAATGCTTTGTCCGTCGTACAGAATATCCCCGGAAGTCGCCTTCATAAGTCCGTTTAAATGCTGAATCAGCGTAGATTTTATGACCGCTGTCCATAACAAACACTGATCCGCATCGATCACTTCTTCCATATAATGAGGATAAGAATGACCGTTACGTTTTTTTCAAACGCGTAACCGCCTGAAGCACCCTTGCGCCCGTTCGATCAAGCATGGCAGTTTGGTTCATCCAAAACAATACACTTGGCTCCATCGCGATCAATCCTGCGATCGCCACACGCCGCTTCTGACCGCCGGAAAGTTTATTCGAGAGAGGACGCCCGATATTCCGTCATCCCTGAATAAGACGCAGACTTTCCCCTACTCTTTCCCATATCTCATCTGTCGGTATCCCTATATTTTCAGGTCCGAACCAAATATCTTCTACGACAGTTCCGATGATCTGGTTGTCAGATTTTTGAAATACCATTCCCGCACTTCTTCGCACGTCCCACAGATTCTCCGGATCTTTCGTATCCCGTCCGTCCACCCATGCAGTACCGCCTGTCGGGATCCATTCGCATGCTTTGCAAGAGTAGACTTTCCCGAACCGTTATGACCGAGAACCGCCACAAAAAAGAACCTTTGCGGCACATCAATATCAACCCCGTCAATGGCGCGGTTTTAATTCCGATCATTTCCTCATCATCCAAGTTTATCATATTCATATACAAGCCTGCATGTATCATATTCCATATAGGCAGACCGCCTTTCCCGGTTTTATTTCACCTTGATTCTTTCAATCTCCGACTTACAAAAACTGCGTTTTCAGACAGATTTATGGATTCCATTTTACTGCATGAAAATGTTTTTTCAACCTCGCCACAAACGTATTTTTTCTCCTGCCAGAAACAAACGCTTTCAATCCGAACTGCCCGAAACCCTTCTCCAAACACTTCAATTTCGTCTCCATAAACATTAAAACATACTTTCATCCGCTTTTTCCGCCGCACTTACACGAGAAATGCTCTCAGATTTGTCAGCATGCATCAGCAAGATTTTTCTCCCTGTATGTTCCCGTCTGCTTGACAGACGTTACCCTTCTCTTTAGTCAGCTCTAAGTGATTCTCAGCCACTTCATCTCCTTGGTTACAACAGCTGTTCCTGCCCGAGTTGATTTCGCCGTTTTCAAAAGAAAACGTTTCCCCAGTGTACGATAACTGATCACGATAAGGGCAGATTTATAAAAAGAGTAAGTGTTCCGACCGGAATCCCGAAAACATGATTCAGCAATAGAGATATTCCCGTAATTCCGCCGGGAGCAAAATCGGCGTTTCCCGCAAACGTATATACCCCTGCCGCAAACAATACCGCCCCCCGCAATATCATAAAATAAATCGCCCCACAATAATTTTGCAGTTTTCCATTTCATTTCCTTTGTTTTTTTCCACATAAAAACCTCTGTATGCCATACTTATTCACAATGCTTAGTTACACTGTATTCAGTATATGCAAAACAGAGGTTTTCTAATCATGCGCTTTTTCTGCGTTCCGAGCTTCTTCCCGCGCATACATTTTCAAATTCACGAAGCTTTTGCTCAGCTTCGATTCAGATATTTCCTTTTCCTTTCAGGCGGATCTTCGTCCCCGACTGCGTTCCCTTTGCGATCTTACATAAAACATCCCCGTACAGCGTCTGCACTTTCGTTTCTCCCGCCAAACACTGCCGTCGTATACGGAACAAAAACTGTCGTATAAACATCGGCGCCTTTCCGTTCGTAGCCTGCTTTTACTCCCACATTTACTTTTAAAAACAGATCTCCGTTCTCTCCGCCGTTCACCCCTGGCATTCCTTTTCCGCGAAGCCGAATACTCTTACCCGTATCAATCCCCGCAGGAATATGAACCTGCAAACTCTTAGAAACGCCCTGACTATTCGGATCTTTAAAGGTAAACGTTTTATCACATCCAAAGACAGCTTCCTCAAAAGTTACCGCTATCTCCGCGTGCAGGTCTTCTCCTTTTGCATCCCTCTGCCGCTCATATCCGCGAAATCCATGAAATCCGCGAAAATCCTCTTCCCCTTTTGCTTCCATGCATTCCGCGGCCGAAAATATCTCCAAACATATCTCCGAACATATCATCCATATTTCCGCTTTCAAAATGGTACTCCCTGATATCCGCCGTTTCCGTTCGTATAAGCTCTGTGATAAGAACCTCCCGAAAACGGATTGCCTGATGTATCTTTGCCAAACGGATCAGCCGATGCTCCCCTGATCAAATGCCGCATGGCCAAACTGATCGTACATCTTTTTCTTCTCCGGGTCGCTCAGTACCGTATACGCCTCCGTCACTTCTTTAAACTTCTTCTCCGCCTGTTTATCGCCTTGATTCGTATCAGGATGATATTTCTTCGCCAGCTTTCTGTAAGCCTTTTTTATCGAGCCGGCATCTGCTCCTTTTGATAGACCGAGCACTTCATAATAATCTCTTTTTACTGACATTTTCCTTCCCTCCCACAATTACAAATTCAAGATCACTGATTTTATTCTTGTTCCATTCTACTAAAAATCATTTTTTATGATATAAAACCACCCCGGAGAAAATTTCCGGGGTATCTTTAGTTCTGTTCTATTTGTAATATCGCCGCAGTTGTCTTTTTAAATGATACCACGCTCTCTCTCTTCTGGAGCTTTATCGATGTTCTCGAAATCTACAGATGCGTTTTCTACTCTGTGAGAAAGTACTTTTGTGATAGCGGCTGTAAGAGTTGTCTTACCGTGGTCAACGTGACCGATAGTACCGATATTACAATGCGGTTTGTTTCTTTCAAATTTAGCCTTTGCCATTTTGAATATCCTCCTTAAAAATATAACCGATATGGGGCAACCTAGTTTTGGTTTCGATTTTAAACCTGGCTAAGTTTGATTATATTTCAAACTTAGCCGATTTTCAAGCCTTTTATAATATTTTTAGGCATTTTTTTATTGGATAATACCTTCTCCTGTACAGACTTCGGTACTTCTGTGAAAGATCACTCAAGGGGACTCACGAAGAAGTCTGTCAACGATGATCTCAAGGTGGCTCACCCATACCAGCGATGATTGTCTGTCCAGTTTCCTGATTTGTATGAGCACGTAATTCGGGTCTTCTTCTGCCAGATTCTCCAATACCCATGAGAAGCCTTGGTCTTCGGCTCGATAGCCAGCTGGATAACCGGTTCCGGGAATTCCATGGATTCCAGGATTACCGGATGCCTTTTTCATCACAGATTGTATCTCCTGTTGTAGAGAATCTTGAATCCGCTTGCCGCAGTCAGCTGATATCTCCTGCGTATACAGTTTCGATATCACGCTTGTTGGCATGCATCTGAAGGATACGTCCCAACACGCTCCTTGTTGTCCTTTGTAGCGTTCAGCACAGTTTGATCCTGCGTTTTACAGTACCGAGTAAACTCTGGAAGAAGCACAGCTTACCAACAAACGGGTCAGTTGCGATCTTGAATACAAGCGCTGAGAACGGCTCTTCTTCATCAGAAGAATGACGAAGGCTCACTGTATCATTTCGTCCATATCTACACCCTGAATAGCCGGAACGTCAAGCGGTGACGGCATGAATCTACGATAGCGTCCAGCGGTTTCTGAACGCGCCCTTGTTACGATAGGAAGTACCGCAGGTAACCGGAACCATCTTTTTGCGATGGTGGACTTTTCGGACTTTCTTTCAGTCTCGTCGATCGACGGCTTCTTCATCGTTAAAGAACTTCTCCATCAAGCGTCGTCTGCTCCAGCAACGTGTTCCATCGAGTTCTGTATGATATTCCTCAGGGAAACATCCTTCAGGTCATCCCGGAATTTCTTCCATGGAGATGTCGCCTCATAGTAAACATAGCCTTCATCTCAACCAGGTCGATGATGCCCTTGAATTCGTCCTCAGAGCCGATCGGCAGCTGAATCGGAACAGCGTTACACTTCAGACGACTCGTGCATCATGTTGACTACGTTGTAGAAGTCCAGCGCCCATGATGTCGTCCAGTGACATGTTGTCGCAAAGAGATGTGATCGTGGATACCTCTTCCTGCCCTGCGCCATCCAGTCCATAGTTGTAGTTCTCCTTCGAGTATCACCGATCTTATGGTTAACAATTCCGGCATTAAAGAATACGCCTTGTTGTCGTAGTCTTTCCGGCATCAATATGCGCCATAATACCGATGTTTGGTCTTGTCTAATGGATATTCTCTACCAGCCAAGATCTTTTTCCTCCTCTATTTATCATTCTTCGATACCCTGAAGAATATGCCTGCACCTGCCCCGCTAAGAGGCGCAGCAGTCCGGCTCTTTAGGAAACGATAAGTGTGCAAACGCTTTATTTGCCTCTGCCATCTTGTGCATATCTTTTTCTCTTCACAGCTCCGCCTGTGTTGTTCGCTCGCGTCAAGAATTTCGTTTGCCAGCTCTCTTCCATTGTCTCTCTCGCCTCTCTGACGGAATACATAGTCAACCAGCGAAGAGCAAGCGCCTGTCTTCTGTCGTCTCTAGCACCTCGATCTGTACACTCGATATGCTGCTTTCACGATACGTGCTTGCTTTTTACTTCCAGAACTGGCATCATGTAGTTCATAGCTTCCTCGAACACTTCGATCGCCGGTTTTTCAGCTTTGCTTCAACCTTTCAAATGTCTGTATACAATCTTCTTCACCTTCTTACCATCTAACATGATGTTGTTGATAAGTTTGGTAACAACTTTATTGTTGTATATTTGATCCGCTATCACTGTCTCTTTTTCTGAGTATGTCCTTACGTGGCACGGTCCTT
>VOFI01000001.1_pt1 | contig 24000 bp, 30 predicted proteins | sample 5384131 | NCBI WGS metagenome assembly VOFI01 (sample SAMN12384728, study PRJNA508395) | human gut metagenome | isolation source: healthy gut H | host: Homo sapiens | reverse complement strand
CGGTATCGGCAAGGGCCGGCTGAAGAAGATCCAGGAGAGCTGGAAGAAACACAAGGCCATCCAGGATGTGATGATCTTCCTCCAGGGCCACGGCGTCACACCTGGCTATGCGGCCCGTATCTATTCCCACTATGGCGAGGATAGTATTGCCGTCATCACCACCGATGAGGTGCGCGGTATTGGCTTCCAGATGGCTGACCATCTGGCCAGCAGCCTTGGGATCGATAAGGACAGCTATGTCCGCATCCGCAGCGGCGTCCTGTTCACCTTGAACCAAGTGAGCAACGACGGCCATGTTTATGCCCGGAGGGACCAGCTGGTCCACAAGGCTATCCAGCTGCTGGATGTGGATGAGGTGAAGCTCCAGGCGACTATCGACGAGATGCTGAAGGTGGGCGAGATCGTCAAAGAGGGGACGGCCGCCATCTATCTGCCCCAGCTTCGGTACTGCGAAATCGGTATTGCCGGCAATCTTGACCGGCTAATGACCAAGCCCAAGGGGCTGAAGGCTGAGGTTGCCAAGATCGAGGCCAAGCTGAAGATCTCCTATGATCCGCTCCAGGCTGACGCCATTATGAGCGCCATGAACGCTCAGGTGATGGTGCTTACGGGCGGACCGGGCACTGGCAAAACGACCGTGACCCGGGGCATCATCGAGGCGTTCCTGCAGAACAAGCTCAAGGTGGCTCTGGCGGCTCCTACCGGCCGGGCGGCCAAGCGGATGCAGGAGGCCACGGGGATGGAGGCCAAGACTATCCACCGGCTCCCTGCGACCAGCTGCCCCTCTGTGGGCCCTGAAAACGGGCACCCGGGTCATCCTGATCGGCGACATCGACCAGCTGCGTGGGCGCCGGTAATGTACTGCGGGACATCATCGACTCAGAGATGGTGCCAACTGTGCGGCTGACCAAGATTTTTCGGCAGGCGCTTACCAGTAAAATCATTGAAAACTGCCATCGCGTTAACGAGGGGCAGATGCCTGATATCCGGGTGAAGAAGGACTCTGATTTCTTCTTTATCCGGGCTGAGAACAAGGATGATATTCCGCGGCTCATCGAGGAGCTGGTAAGTAAGCGGCTGCCCAATACCTATGAGGTGGACCCGCTCGACATCCAGGTGCTGTGCCCGCAGAAAACCTCCGATATTGGCACCGTCGCCCTCAACAAGCGGCTCCAGGCGGCGCTGAGTGACTCCAAGATTTTTGTCCAGTATGGCGATACGATGTTCAAGATCGGCGACAAGGTCATGCAGATGCAGAACAACTACGATAAGAATGTCTTCAATGGGGATGTTGGCAATATCCTATCTATCAACCGGGAGGACGATGAGATCATCATTGTCTTTGATGGCATGCCAGTCACCTACTCGACCTCCGATTTGGGCGATATCTCGCTGGCGTATGCGGCGACTGTCCATAAATCGCAAGGGTCAGAATACCCGATTGTGGTCATGCCCATCCATAATACCAATCACATTATGCTGGAGCGGCATCTAGTCTATACAGGGTTCTCCCGGGCCAAGAAACTGTTGGTGGTGGTTGGCTCGGAGGCAGCCCTGCAGTACGCAGTGCAGCATGAAGTGACGACCAAGCGTAATACGATGCTGAAGGAACGGCTGCGGGGAGAAGTGGGGGATGAGTCCTTGTTAGCCGAAGCGTGATATTCTGAAATTAGATTAGGAAACAGTCCCAGGGGTGCTGAGATGGCATTCCCGGGGCTTTTTCATGTTGTACGAAACCGTTCCGCAGTCCTATTGGCAATTAGAACCCTTAGGGAAACTGTTTTCCCGGTGCCTTGAGGACACAGGCGATCCGTGGCGGCCGTGGGATGGGCAGGGGAGTCCTGGGATATTCCCCATGACAAGCGGCCGTCCAGCGAGCTCCTGGAGGGCTTTCTTGGGACTTTGTTTCTGCAAATAGCTTTCGGCCAAATTGCATAGTATTCCTCCAAAAGAAGTAAAAGAGGGATACTGCACCATGGCCAAAAACAAGAATCTCAGTGCTGCCAAGAAAGCCAAGAACGACGAGTTTTATACCCGCCGCGAAGATATCGAAGCCGAACTCATTCCGCCAGAAATACCTGGAGACGGCCTTTGCCTGGAAGGCAGAGGAAGAGGGTTATACCGGGAAGGACGCCATCGTCCAGTTCATGCAGGCCCACCGGAACGACCCGAATGCGGATGAGCTCTGGAACTATTTTGAGGCCGTCTTCGACTGGGTGCAGCGGATCTTCGGCGCCAGCGCCGACAAGTCAATGAAAGGTGTGCCCTGGGGCCACCTGTACAACGCCCACAAGGGCGACAACCTGGACCCGGCCTTCCTCCAGGCGGAGGTGAAGAGGCTGCTGGCTGACAGTGAGGTGCAGAAGAAGGCGGGCATCTATCCATACCTGCTCACCGGCGAGGAAAAGTATCTCAACATCCGGCAGTTCGACAGCGATGTCGCTCTGTCCGCCTATCATGCCCAGGGTGGCAAGTGCGCCATCTGCGGGCAGGCTAAGGACTTCAAGGATATGCACGCCGACCATATTAAGCCGTGGAGCAGGGGCGGAAAGACGGTGCGGGAGAATTGCCAGATGCTCTGCACGCCTTGCAATATTAAGAAGTCGAACCATTGATTGGTTGAGAGCCCAGGATGGAGGAACATCTGTCCTGGGCTTCTTTCTGCTCTGATAGGGGAGAGTGGGTCTTTTTTAACGAAGAAAAGAGGCTGAGTCCGTTCTATTTGCTGGCATCACTCGCCCGAGCCGGTTCCCTCGCGGGAACTCTATGCCGGGTCCGTGAGGTTCCCTTGTTTTGCACTACGACCCACATAGGTTTTTTTCGAAAACCTACAACCAACTCCGCCGTTGTTGGAAACGCGCCACATAACCTTCGAAGAAGGTCGCAGGTCTCACGGACCCGACATAGGCTCCGGAACGGAGCCGCCCGCGCCACCGCTTTTGGAAAGAAGAAGTCCCTGTGCCACATTTCTTCGTTAAAAAAGATGTTTATGCTTTTCCATGCCCAAGCGCTCCTGCAGACAAAAATCATCCCAGCCCAACCTGCATAGGATAGGCTACATCCAACAAAAAGGAGGTCGACTCCTATGTTCATCGCCAAAGACGGCACCACCATTTCCCAGTCCGGGCCTCTCATCAGTTGTTCTGATGGCACCAGCTACAATCTCTACGGCTCCATGCTGTCCGGCCCGGGCGGCGTTGTGGACACCAATGTCAGCAACATTTCCGAGGTTATCGGCATTGTTCTTGGGCTGCATGGCGGCAAGAGGTTCTAATTCTGGACAAAAGCAACAGCTCCCGAAAATCGGAAGCTGCATCTAACATGGCTACATGCCAACGATATGCAATTTTTGTCTATGCCGCGCCTATATGAATCGGCAAATCGTTTTTGTTCTCCGTGCATAAGATGAAATAGCCTGTATAGGCTGCCATCCCATTTGCGGATGGGAACTAAACCCTCAACGACTGAGGGTCACAGAGATCGCTTCCCGCGACTCCGCGCTAGGCAGAGTATCTTTACTCGAACTGGTTGGGGAACCTGAGGCCGAGCAAAAAAATATCTGCCATAGCATCTGTGTAAGGGCTGTCTCCCGCTGCCTCTTTGAGGTCGGGGGACAGCTCTTTCACTGCGCGCTTAGCGCGCCTGATACGAGCAGCGTGTTCTTGGTCCCGAATTTTCGCTTCCTTTTTCGCCTTGTAGATAGCCGCCTTGGTCTGTATAAACTTGATGGCGGCGTACGCAGCGATGAAAAGAAGCAAGCGGACAACCGGGACTACCAGATTGGCCAAAATAGCTTGCATGTTTGAAAACATAAAGTACCTCCTTTGTCAGGAGTGACAGCAGCTGTTTGGCCATTTCGCTCAGCACATAGGTTCGCCTTTCCCCTTAATGCCATCCCGAGGTCCTTCCTCTGGCCGCAGACGCCTTCTGGGGTGCTGCAGAGGCATTGGTTTGGTGCTTCCTGAGTGCTTGTTTTCCCTATATTTTGAAGTCTCCTAGATATATTGCTTCCAAAGTGGGGTACTGAGAATATCCTATGCAGACTCGTGCTGAACAATTCTGGCGAAACCGTTTCGCTGTGCCCATCGTTTTGCATAACAACGAAGCCTGCAAATCGTTTCGTACAACGCTGAACCGACAGCCCAACAACCTCCAAAATTGCTCGCCGCCAATTTGCATAGGATAGCCCAGTACCCCGATTCAGGTATACATATAACCCAACGGAGAAAACAAAAAATAGGAGGTATTCATTATGTTGGAAGTAAGAGGATTGACCCGAGGTCAGCTCCTCGAACTGAAGCAGTGTCTTCTGTTCGACCGCATGGTCGAGAATGGCAACTGGCCGTCCTACGGCGAGCTTGCCAACGCAGATGAAACGATCTCCGATGAGGCTGTTTTTGCGGCCTATGAGGGGACCGTATTCTCGCCGGACGACTTCTGCTGTTCGGTCGGGATGTGAGGGAGGAGGAGATAAAATATGAACATCGGAAGAAAGCTGACGATCGCCCTTGACTGGGACAATGTGCTGGCCCCCTGCACGGAACTGGCCTGTCAGAAGATGACCCAGCGCGGAACTCCGGTCAGCGTGGAGGATGTGACCCTCTACTCGTTTGCCAACTTCCCCAAGGAGTTGGCAGACGGACCATGGCCATCTTCAAGGAGCCTGACTTCTTTGACTTCCAGGTACTGTACCCGGGCGCCGCCGAGATGGTGGAGGAGCTGCTAGCAGCCGGCCATGAAGTGGTCATTGCTTCAGCGATGCCGCCTGAGCAAATGGGGATCCGCGGAAAGCAGATCTGCTCACTGCTCCCGGGCATCAAGGAGTCCAATGTGATGCTGGGCAGCCGCAAAGACCTGCTGCATGTGGATTTCCTGCTGGATGACGCCGACTACAACATTGCCAGCAGCCCGGCTAAGTACCCGGTCCTCTTTACCCGTCCTTGGAACAAGTCCATGGAGGGCTTCCTGCGGGCCGGCAGCTATGCGGAGTTCATTAAGCTGGTAGAGGCTGTTTCGCTGGCGCCTACTGCCGAGCCCATCAAACTGGGTTCGGCCGGACACCCAGGCATGATCTGCCTGGTTGGGCCTTCGGCTTCCGGCAAGTCCTTCATCTGCGATGAGCTGGTGAAGAATCCGCTGTTCCGCAAGGTCAAGGCGCTGACAACCCGCCCGCCCCGGGCTGACGGATCCGACGCCAAGGAGTACCGGTTTGTGAGCGAGTCAGAATTCAAGGCCGCCATCGACGATGGCAGCCTGGTGGAGCATACCACCTACGCTGGCCATGGCTATGCCATTGCCAAGCAGGAGATCGAGGCGATCTGGGCCGAGGGCCGCATCGCCATCAAGCCTGTGGATATCCACGGTGCCATGGCCTGCAAAGCTGTCTATGGCGAACAGTGCGTAAGCGTGTTCGTGCGCCGCAGCAAGGAGGATATCGTTCTGGCGCTGTTGGAGCGGGACATCTCCAATGCGGATAAGACGCTGCGGCTGATGACCCTGGACCAGGAGATGGAGAATGAGCGGCTGTGTGACTGGACTGTGTCCAATAACGGCAGCCTGGATCATGCCATCCGCCAGATCATGCGCATCGTTGGCTGAGCGGAATGAGTGCCCGGAGGAGAAATCCTCTGGGCATTTTTTGTTGCCCTGAAACGCATTATAAAAAGGCTGGAACTGTGCAGGAAGCGGAAAGGAGGGGCTTCCTTTTGCCAAAAACAAGCTCCCCCATCCTTTCGGACAGGGGAGCATTTCTCATTTTTCGGGTTCCTGCCTGGGCTTTCTGGACATTGCGACCGTACCGCCAATACAGGCGACGACATAAAAGCACATCGTCCCAATATTGATCAAATTCAGCGCAGTGACGACATCAAGTGCTGCACCGGCGGCAACCGCAATTCCGATGCCAGCCAGAGCAACGGCCTCAAACACGATCGCCGCGTACAGTAACCAGCGCCAGCGCCGGGTTGGCGGGGCGCTCAGAAACAGCACCAGGATGGCCAGAAGGCCAACATTGGCCTCCACCACCCCCAGGGCTGCCCGAATCACTGTGCCAGCCGGGAAACGCGCCCGCACAAAGAACAGAACCACGCAGGCGATGATGCAAAGAATCGCGAAGATGACCTCTTTGCAACAGAAATTCTCCAAAAGTTCCTTTTTCCGAGCCTTCTCCATAATCTATTCCTCCTTAAAATTTTCAGGCGACAGTGTCGCCGTCTTCTTCCAGATTCGGTTCATCCCAGATGGTACCCATCATCCGCAGGCACTGGCTGGCCGGAGCCTTCTGCTTCTTGTGCTTCTGCCAGGACTTGCGAGCCTTGGAGCTCTCTTTCCAGGACCAGCTGTGCTGCTTCCAGCAGCGGCTATCATCCATTGGGTTCACCTTCCGGAGCTTATCCGGGATGGTAGCCATGACTTCCAGAATCTCCTCAGCATCGGCAGGGGAGGCCCAGCTGCGACTGCTTGTAGCCCTTGGGCCGGCGGTACATGTGCCGGAACCTGGGCTTGTACCCAGCGCTGAAACTGGGACCACAGATGAGATTCTCGACCTGAGCCTTCCACCGGATCAGGTAGCCCCTGATTTCCGGCAGCCTAGGACGGATATCCACCGGCCGGCCATCCTCCAGGATCATAATGGGCCTGGGATAGAGCGTGGGCCGGCAGCCCCCCAGGAAGCCATAGCAGGCCCCGGGCGCATACTGGTCGTTGGGGTTCATAGCCAGAAGCTGAAACACCGAGGGCGTGTACGACATGATCCGATCCGTGGTACAGATATAAATATTCAGATCGCGCCGGATGAAATACCGAAACAACTCTGCATCTTTGCAACGGCCTTGCCATTCTCGAAAATCTGGAACATACTGATTCCTCCTTGGTTTTGTTGCCGGCAAGCTAATTTTCGCCTGATTTCGTTTTCTCCTTGCCTTTGTTTAGTCTCCGAAATTGGGGACTGGACTGTTGTATGCAGTCAGTCCCACAGCTATTTCTGCTCAGAAAATCAGAGTCTTAAAACCCTCTTCCGAGAGCTTCAAGCTGTCATTCTGGAGCATCTTCGCCAACCTCTGGGAAACACTGGTGTACGGATCCTTATTCCACTCTTCCTTCGGCACGCTGATTGAGAAATTATGGTCCGTGAACAGCCCTGAAGTAACAAAAATAGTCTTCTGGATGTCTGAATCACCGAGAACATGGAATTCAATATCCATACGGCGAAGAGCCGAACAGATGGTTCTCCCCATGTTGTCCAAATCCGTCCCCAAGTCATCCTCACGGGTGACATCGATCATATAGCAGGCACCATCCAGGATGAACACCCAGGAGTCGAACAGGAAGTTCTGAGACTGGGTTTTGCAGACTGTTTCTCCCTTCTCATTGCAGAGGCAGCCCTCTGCCCAGGAGAAAAAAAGTCTACCATCAGGTCGACCTTGGCTTTGTACCCATTTGGGAACGGCACCTCATAGCTTGCTTTGCAGACAGCAGACTGCATCTTGCCATCCATCTGTGAAAGCAAATAATCGATTCGGCTTGCTTCCTCTGCTGGTATAACCAGCTTGGCCCGATAAGTCATGCCTCCTCAACTCCCTCCTGAACAACCTCGATGACATAGGTATCAAGTTCCACGCCCAGGTCACCATCCACGAGGGTCCAGATCCTGGTTCCAAAGAACTCGGACAACGGTTCATCCTGGTAGATTACATCGCCATTCCGGTCGTATAGGCGGCCATCCGCCCATCCAGAGCCATCGAAGCAGAACCGGATCTCGGCCACGACCCCATTGAGGAACGGGATCTCGAAAGATTCTTCATGGTAAGCCTCCAGTTCGGCATCTTCCTCGGAGATGGACATTTTCTTGTTAATAAAGCAGGCCAAGTCCCCTTCGATGAAGATTTTCCCACGATATATCATAAATGCCATGCCTCCTTTCTTGATTTTTTCTCCATTTTGCAATTTCGTGCATCCCCAAATTGATGTATGTAATCATTGTATGCAAGTTCAGACAAGGTCATTTTGGAGGATTGTCTTGCGGCAACCGATTTTTTTGCGGGCCTTTCATGGCCGGATCGGCTCGCCATCGACTTCAATGAGAAGTCGGTTCAAGGCAACAAAACGCAGGCTGCCCGCCGCTGCAAGGAGGATAGCTTGCTTTGGCTGTTAATGCCGTACCACAATTACAAAATGGACCGCGGGAAAGCCCTCTCTGTAAAGGGTGGGAGCAGTCAGATACAAAAGAATCCTCCGCACATTTTTCCCCTTGATTTTGTTATTGCTTGTTTGCAGCAACGCTCGATGTATGCCAATGTGATTGATTTTTGCTGGGATCGGAATTGCTTTTGCTTTGTAGGCATAGGATAGAACATTGACCAATTTGGAGAAAAAATAACTTTTTGGAGGTATATGATATGGTCACAAAAACTTGTCATCCTGCAAATTCCTGCGCCGGTGGCTACGGAATTGTCTCGATGTGAAGATTACAAATGCCTGCAATGCCAACTGTGCATTTTGTATTGAGAAAGGCGGCTATTGTCCGAAAGAGCGGCCGGTTAAGGAGCTGGCTTTGGAAACGATCCACTCGGATGCCGAGACTGTCCTCATTCTGGGGGAGAGCCGACGCTGTACACTCATCTGGCGGAATATCTGGCGATGATTCGTCCTTGGAAGAAACATATCTATATGACCACAAATGGGAGCATGCTCAAGGATGGACTCCCTGAGGCTATTGCCCCTTACCTCGACGGAATCAACATTTCGATTCATCACTACACAGAGAAAAGAAATGATAAGGTCTACAACAAAAAGGGGTTCCATGTTTCGTTCGATGAGATGCGGCGCGCAATACAGATTTTTCATAAGGCTGGTGTATCTGTCCGAATCAACGCAAATTTGGTGAAGGGACTGCTGGAGGATGAAGCTGGTGTGACGGCAATGGTTGAAATGGCCCGGAACTTTTTGGGCGCTGATGAAGTGCGGTTCAGCGAACTCCAGAACTGTGAGGGCCTGTGGGTCGATGCCAGAAACACCTTTCCTGGGCTTCCTGAAGATCCGTTCTGTGCTGGCTGTGAGCAGGAGCTGCCTCAGTTCGATGGCATTCGTGTGCGAGTCAAAATGACCTGCGGCCGAGTCAACAAACTGCGGCCGCCTGTTGAGACGACTCCGGTCAGAACAGGGAAGACCGAGGTGCTGTATCCCAATGCCATTCGTACTGATGGGTGGATGAGTACAGCCCCGCATGACTGTCATAGAGATTTGAGTGACCGCCACTTGAAGTCTATGATTGTTGCAGGACTTCTTCCCAAGTCTCTCGGCTGCCATATTTGACAAGAAAAAGAAGCCGCCCAATTTGGGCGGCTTCTCTGTTATCAAATTTCCAGCAACGGCAGGTCATCACAGATGTGGAAAAAGACCCGGCGGCCCTCACCGACAACGAGCGCGGGGTCCTGGACGAGATCGCCAGAGCACTGCCGGTGATGAACGCTGCTGGCAAGCAGCCTACCGAAGCCGGGGACCGCTATAAGATGCCCGCACAGGGAAAGTCGTTCCTCAGCTACCCCTTCCTGGAAGCGCTGCTTAGGGCATCCAACAACCCGGACTTCCTTTGCGGCAAGCTGCCCCGCCAGGCAGCTCAGGCTGTCCTCAAAGACTGCGTCCAGGAGATGAAGTCCTACTATGCCGCCAAGCGGGAGTACAAACGAGACCCCGGCAAATTCAGGGGAGAGCCCAAGTTTCCTGGCTATAACAAGCCTAGCGGCTGTTGCACGACCACGCTCACCAACCAAGACTGCATCCTTTATGATGCCGGGAGGGGAGTACATGAGCTGAAGCTGCCTCTCACCAGGGAGCGGCTGTCTCTGGGCAAGGCTCCCATCCAGGGCCGGCTCAAGCAGGTAAAGGTCATACCCACCCACGGCATCTTTGTCATCAGCCTCACTACCGAGGTAAAGGCGAGCTGCCGGAGCCGGCAGAGGTCCCTCAGCGTATCATTGGCACCGATCTCGGAGTTAACAACTTCTCAGCCATCACAAACAATCTAGGCAAGCCGTGCCTCTTGTTTAAGGGCGGAGTGGCGAAATCCGCAAACCAATGGTACAACAAGCAGATGGCGGCCCTGGTCAGCGAGCAGACATCGCGCACCGGCGCCAAGTTTGTCCCTACGCCTGAGGCCCGAATGCTGGAGCTCCGGCGGGACAACTACCTCAGCGACTATATGAACAAGGTCGCCAAGCTCGTCATCCGCTGGTGCGTGGAGAACCAAGTGGACACCATCGTCGTGGGGGTTAACAAGGACTGGAAGCAAGGCTCCCACATGGGGAGCCAGAACAACCAGAGCTTCGTATCCCTGCCCTTTGCTAAGTTTCGCTGGCAGCTGCAGTACCGGGTCGAGCGGCTGGGCATCCGCCATATCAAACATGAAGAATCCTATACCTCCAAAGCGTCGTTTCTGGACGGAGATTTCATTCCCGTCCATGGCGAGGCTGGTGCCGACCAGGTGAAGTTCTCCGGGCGGCGGTTCAAGCGCGGGCTGTACCGCAGCAAGAGCGGCCAGGTCCTGAACTCGGACTTCAACGGTAGCGCCCACACGACCCGCTTCGCTAGGGTCGCAACACGATCCGGAAGGCGATCCTGGATGCCTTTGTCAGGGGCATCATGCCCGACTTCGGCAGAGTGCGGGCATCCTCGGCTCCTCATACTTGTGACTTTCGGAGAAAGTCATGTGGCGTCTATTGAAACTCCCTCTAAATGAGGGAACCCGCCCTCATTTAGGGGGAGTAGTTCGCTCTGTCGTTGTATTCAACGACTCGCTCTAATTCTGCAACTGTCCGTCGGTTTTCATCCAAAAATGTGCAGGCGGCTCTCGGTTCTCGGAATGAATTTCTTTCTGTTTGCATATATTGTAAATATGATATTTTTAGAAGGAGGCGTCCCTTTTATGACCGGTGAAAATTATGAGCTTGCCCTGGCTCTCGCAAAAACGACAAAGACCTGTTGGAGGACATCCACGAAATCCTCATGGAGTCTGGCGTCTCCGATGAGGCATACGCTAAGGTCTTTGCCCGCATGTACTATGCCGAGAAGGAGTCTGGAGAGCGGATCTCCTACGACCCAGCCGAGAAGGAGTGGCGGCGGTCAGGCCATACGCTGTCCGACATTCGACTGGTGACAGAACTGGGCCATACCTGTGACCTCATCCATGCCTATGCTATGGCCAGCTGGGACAACTGCGTGTTCTCTGCCTGGGTATCCAAGAAGGAAGTCCAGAAGGCGGAAGAAAAGATGTCAGCTATGGAATCGCTTACCCACGCTAAAGCCATTTTCTCGCTGGCGTCCGAACTTATGCCTTCTAGCGTTTGTGGTTCATCCCGGATTGATTGGACCGCCGACGAGGAAGAGCCAGACTGATATATCCGCAAAGAAAACCTCCCCTTGCGGGGAGGTTTTTTGCTCGCTCAAAGGGTACCGAAAAAGACAGTCGTACTGTGGTGGACAACAGCGCCAGAGGGGGCTCCGGGGCCCGGCTCCGGTTCGCTGCCATCGTCCCAGTTGCCCTTGGCAGCCAAAAAGTTGGCCACCAGCTGCTCGCAGGTCAGGTTGCCGGGAGCCGCGTTGGTTGGCTCAGCAAAACCAGGCTCCAGCTCAAACCAGCAGTGGTCGTCTTCGGTCCAAGAGCCGAACCGCTCCTCATCCAGACCCACCTGACTGGGGATAAAATACTCGCCGTCCTCCAGACAGGAGAGGATGGTCTTCTGGTCCTCCTCAGAGAGCTCACCACGGATGACTGCAGTGTTATGAACCTTATAGTTACTGGCATCCCTGTAGAGGTAATTGATTCTGGTGTTCATAATCTATCTCCTTTCAGATTTGCAAATCTCCGGAATTGGGGTATCTATCCAATACTATGCGAGGCTGGGAAATCTCATTCCAGGAGAGACCCCTTTCTCCATTGTTGCGTACAACATGGGAACCGGTGGCAGGAGAGAGGATGTCTCACGGACCCTACATAGGTTCCTGTGAGGGAACCGACCCGCAGCAAAAGCCTTCAGGCAAAAACAAATCTCTCTGCCACATTTCTTCGTTAAAAAAGACTGCAAACCCCTATACGCTGCCCAGAATTGTTTTTATGCAATTTGCATAGGATTAAGCATTACCCCACTTTGGAGAGCACCAACCTGTGGATAGTTCATATATAAGTCAGGCTACGAACCTGGCAAAGGGGATATCCTTTTTCGCTCCTCATAGTTTTCTGCTCCCCTGGCAGGCTATGAAAACACAGCAAGTCGCACCATGCTCAATGCGCGGCCAGCCATGACAGGCCAAAATGTCATTTTACATATAGGAGGCAACAAACAGAGGGCAAAAAGCCTACGCAGGCGGCCTTGGGGCAAGGTTTGGCTGCGAAATTGGAGGTACATATCGCGTTGGGCGGAATTTCCACAAGTCTGGCCCACGCAGGCGAATGTTGCGGAAATATTCACCTGCGCCAAAATGCGAAGGAGGAGAATACATATGATCGACCGCCGCTTTGAGGTCATCGAGAAAGATGAGAATCAAGAACTATCCAAGATACTCGCCTGCGCCGAGCAGCACTTGACCTGCGTCGAGTTCGGCAGAAAACTGCTGTACATGGCGTCTCAGGGCCGCGCAGACCAGAGCTTCCTCCTCGCAAGAGCGGAAGTCTACTACGGTCTGCAGTCGCAGTACTACTCCGTGATCGCTGGAGAGCACATCCGGAAGCGGACCCAGCAGCGAACCTGGATCCAGCCAGGCATGGTTGTCGAGGTCGCTGTCGGCTGGTTGAACAGCCTGCTCGGCCCCGAAATCGTGGAACATCAGGCCGAATGGGACAGCACTGACAAGTGCATGGTCCCAAAGTCCGGCGACTGGTGTGCCACAGCCATTGTGGACGAAAAACATGGGTTCACCCTAGTCCTTGAGGCCGGTGAAACCTATGTCCATATCGTCACCCTAGTAGACAAAACTCACAGTTTCCAGGCCAAACCTGGCACCCGCGTGTTTGTCATGGATCGGTACGGGGCCTTCGCCGAAGACCCTAGCCGCAGCAGGCCTTTTCGCCGCATCAAAAAAGAGCCCTGACGGGCTCTTTTTTTTGCGCTCAGTTTTCAGACTTGTCGGCCTCCATCTCAGCGAGCTTATCCTGAAGGGACGGATCGTCGGCCACCATAGACGGGCAGCTAATGGCGCCGTACTCATCTACCTCAATGATGAAGTACCTGGGGTTGATAATGGAATCATCGGTCTTTCCTGTAATGGAAGCAATGCGGATATAGTCGGGACCACTCTCATAGATAGCGGTGAACTTGCACTTTTTGTTGATGACAACAGAGAACAGTGCTCCGCTGCCATTGTTAGGTACCGTGTCCAAATCCACATCGTTCCAGGCAACCTTGTTCTCCGCAATGATGGCTCCGATGAGTGGGTCCTCCAGCACATGGAGGGCGGCGCCAAACATCTCATCGATAGTCAGGCCATGCTCAGGGACGGCTGCAGCATCGGTCATGACGACCGGATAGTGCTTTTCGCCAAGGCCCTCAGGGATGGCTACATCGCCACAGCGGATGCCGGAGCCCTTGCTAGAAAAGATGGGGGACAACCAGTGGAAAAACTCGCCTCGGGTCATAGATGTGTTATTGCGCAGGAGCATCTCGCCCAGGTTTTGGGCGGTTATTTCTTTATCGTCGTGCCTTTTCATGTTGTTCCTCCTAAAAATTTTGTGCGGACTCTGACTGCTCCCACCCCTTACGGAGCGGGCTTTCCCGCGGTCCATTTTGTAAAGTTAAATGGCTTCTTTACTTATATTATATGCACTTCTCCATTTTTATATTTTGAGAACCATTCTTTTTAACAAAGAAATGCTGATGGGGCAGTTTTCTTTGCCGGGAACTGTTGCCGCGGGCCGGCTCTGTTCCAGAGCCGGTGCCGTGTCCGTGAGGTTTCCCCGCTCTTAGCAACAACGCCGCAGGTCTCACGGACCACACACGGCTTCCGACCACACAACTGCCCGTAGGAAAGTTGCAGGAACCCAATGTGGCGAGAGCTCATCGCAGAACAAAGACTCCCTCACCGCATTTCTTCGCTAATAAAGATGCGACCCTCACCCGATGACCCAGAATGGCCCATTGGCCCCGGCTTTCTTTGCAGCTTCATCCACAATGAGATGGAAATCCCAGCTGACCTCCGACCGCTCTCTGCTCGACGGATCAGCTACAACGACCTTTCCATCCTCATCCAATCCTCGCAGGATGATGAAATGCCCGCTGGCGGTAAAGTGTCCAGGCCACATCAGCACAACGACCAGTTTCTTCTGCTCCAAAGCTGCCAGCACCTGGTTGGCGTCTTCCGCTTGGTAGCCAACAACATCCAAGCCCCACGCCTGCGCTACGGCCGGAATCAAGTCATGCAGTGCGCCTTTCCTCTCTTTCCAATATCCGTTCTCATACGCCCACTGTGCCATCTGTGCAGGATTCATAGGCTTGTCTGTTAACGAAGATACGACCATCGCCATTGCCGTCGGACCACAGCCATGCGTTTCGATGATGTCAGTCCCAAATGGCAGCTTTCCATATTGCGGGTCTCTCTGGTTGTAGTATATGACCGGCACCGGCTCCTTGTCCAGCGTTGCCATCCCATATCCAACCGAAATTTCCTCCTCGATATTCATGCTTCCTTCCGTCCAGGACAGGGGGGGGACATGGGAGGAGGCTCCAGCGCCACGGCCCCGGCTGACATGCAGAGGGTTGCCACCGATACCACGGCGATTGCTCGCCGGATCGATTCTTTCTTCCTAATTCTAAACTTTTCCATCCAAAACCTCACTTATCCGCCAGCATGGCCGTGACCAGTGGTTCCTCACCGCGGGACCAGCCCATATGGTCAACCATCATATATCCAGCAGGGAGGATTGTCTGAGCCATTCGGGATAGGTCATTCATGCCAATATCTCCGATAAACAGGATGTTCTCCCAATGCGGTTCTCCCATCCAAGCGAAGAGGCCACTCTCCAGCTTCTGCGCATGCAAATCAGACATGACCTGGCTTTCCGCTGGCGGGAAATACATCAGCTCCCGGTTCGCCAACTCCCGCCGCAGCTCCAAGGTTTTGTTGGGCGGCAGCGTCCGTCGGTACCGCTCCAGGGCAGCGAGAAAGTGGCAGATAGCCCGCTCCTCGAACTCTGGAGCGCCAGGGTGCTCCATGGCAATATTCAGATCCTTCCGAAGGGTCGTTTTCATCCAAACCACTCTTTTCCTGCGTTTTCCTAATATGATATGCGACCGGCTCTACAACTATTGGCCTAAAATATAAATCGAGCCATCTGCATATAATAATAGTGAAGAATAACTTTGAAGTTGAAGGAGGCTTTTTCATGGTAAACACGATCATCACCAAGGCAACAGGCCGCAATAAGGTCATTGATTTCCGCGATGGGCTGGTACCTGCCCACGAGGAGGACTATGCCAACCTGCATGGCGCCGGCGGCCGAAAAGGCAAGGCCCCGGTCAGCGTCATTAAGGTCTACATCTGCGACTACACGGCTGGCACCGGCGAGAGCTCCCGCACCCTGAACGCCAATATCAGCCCTGAGCTGTGCGAGCAGTTACTGGAAATCTGCAAGGGCAACATCGGCACCCAGGTCATTGACCCGAACCTGGCCGTCCTCAAGGAGCAGCGGGCCGTTAACCACAAGTTGTCCAAGAGTGCCGAGATGAGCTTTGGCGTCCTGAACAACATTGTCAAGCTCCTGGAGCGCATTGTCAAGTCCGATGAGGATGGCAAGGGTGTTCCTGGGCTGGCAGTCCTGGCTTCCGGTGCCAAGCAGCTGCTAGCCAAGACCAGAGACCGGGCGGCCGAGGAGACTGCGCCTGCGGGCCTGGGCCCCATTATCGTTCCCCGGCACATGGACTTCACCTACTCCCAGGACCGCGTCCATGCATTCGGTCAAGTGAAGGACGGCGATATGGTGCCGGTGCAGCGGCTCAACATCTTCCACCAGACCTTCCGCGGCGATGGCCAACTGGGCAACTACCCCTGGACTGTGAAGATCACCAATGCCAAGGCCCCTGTCCACTTCCAGGAGACGGGCGCCACCACCTTCTCTTCGTCCGGCATGATCGATAAGCAGGAGGCGTTCATCCAGATCTCCGACGCCGACATGTACCGCATGATGTCCCGCATCTGCCACTATATCTCCGCCTGGGAGAATACGGTGGCCGGCGAGGTCATCAAGGCTGGTCTGGCAACCCGTGAGCAGGAGCGTAAGGCCGCCTACAACGCCCCGGCTCAGGAGGCTGAGAACCTAAAACGACTAGGCCCCGCAGCTTCGGCTGCGGGGTTTCTTGTGCCAATAGGCTTCGGGCAGTTTGCATATTATGGTCGTGATCTATGTCGCCGCGCCACATGACCTTCGGAGAAGGTCACAGACCCCTTCTTTAGATGTGGGGTGAGCGGCGGACAATCCATTTAGGTTGAACCATGCCCCCTACATATTGTAGGTCTACATTAGCCCTGAGAGCGAAAGCTCTCGTGGCTTTTTTCGGGGGAAATATTTTTCCTCGCAATTGCATATAATAGATATAGAAATCAGGCCCACAAGAGGTGATGCATCATGCGGACCTTGTCTTCCAAACCAGTTAAAAAGAGGGCTATGCAGGCTGCCGACGCCGAGCTGCTGAATGCAGATTTTGCCATCCACGATCATCTGCTGCATACGATGGTCAGCGACATGCTTCGCCCGGGGCGGCTGGGAAAAAAAGAGCCTGTTCCTCCACTATCGGGGCAAGGGACTTGCGACCAATCATGTCCAAAGTCTAACTGCTGAGGCCAAGGGCATCGTCTCAGCCGCCAAAGAAGCCCTTGCCCTGAATATTAAGACCAAGACCCAGCAGATCGCTAAGGTCGAGGGCAAGATCAAGGATACCTCCAACCAGCTGTCCCGGTCCCTGAAGGCGAAGGAAAACCTCAAGGCCCGCAGCCTGGCCCGCAAGAATGGCGGCATCATCCCACCCTTCAAAAATCCCTTCGGCAGCTGGGTTCGCACGAAGGTCACCAAGGATGGTCTGGCCTTCTTCGTTGGTTTTAAGAACGGCAAGCGCGAGCCCACCAGGTATGGCAACGAGTACCTGTTTGAGACCCTGTACCTGGACCCGCGCATCCGGCGGCTCAAGTCGAATATAAACAACCTGAAATGCCGGCTGCACGACCTCAAGGGCGAGCTGGCCCGCCTGGAGCGGGAGAAGAAGGCCGGCGTCGTCCATATCTGTTTTGGCGGCAAGAAGGCCTTCCGCCAGCGGCGTGAGGTCAGGCGGCGCAACGAGCTCCGCTCCTGGGAGGGTATGTGGAAGCACCGGCGCCGCCGGGAGATGCCCCTGGTTGGCCGCCTGGACGGGCCGCAGGGCAGTTGGATGGCTCGCTACGATGTTGAGAAAAAGATTTTCTCCTACCAGACCTACAGCGGCAAATGGATCTCCATCCCAGGCGTCGAGTTCCCCTATGGACAGGGGGGGTGGGTGGAGGCGGCAGTCAGCGCCTCCGAGATCGCCAAACGCAACAAGAAGCTGCCGCCCGACCAGCAGATCCCCGGATGGCCTGCCGGCTCAGTCAGCTGGTCGCTCAAGGACTGCGGCAACGCCGTCCAGGTAAAGTGCATGGTCACGCTGCCGGAGGATCCGAACAAGAATTTCTGCTACGATGACGGCTGCGTAGCCTTCGACATGAACTACGACCACTTTGCCGCGTCCGAGCTCGGCCCACAGGGAGAGCTGCAGCGGCACTGGACAGTCCCCCTACAGATGGAGGGCCGCACGAGCAACCAGATATCCAATGCCATCTCGGAGGGCCTGGAGGAGATCTTCCGCTATGCCGTAGCCGTGAACAAACCAATCACTATAGAGGGCATCGAACACCCGGACAAATGTCTGCTGTACGGCAATAAAAAGGCTAACCGCAAAATCAGCGAGTTCGCCCATGAAAAGATGACAGCCCTGGCCGAAAGCAAGGGTGAGAAGTACCATCTGTCCGTCCGGGAGGTCAATCCCGCCTATACTTCCCAAATCGGGAAGATCAAATATATGCGGCAGATGGGTCTATCGATCCATGAGGCCGCGGCCTATGTCATCGGACGCCGGGGGATGGGGCTCAAGGACCCTGTTCCCAAGGATATGGCCCGCCTGATCCCCGAGAGAAGAAGAAAGGGACTCATTATTGGTTTCAGTGGGGAGCCATCTACAGCGCCCTCAAGAATGTCCCCGTGAACAACTTCTACCGCAAGATCAACTACCGCGAATACGAATCTCTCGCAGCCCTGAAGGAGGGGTTGCTCAAGGCATAGCAGGTCGTACCTGCACTGCACCGGAAGCCTGGGGGTACCGCCAGAGGACGGCCCTCCGGTCACGGACGAAAGCAGTTGTCCCAGCGTTACTCGAAGGAGGCTCCCCAAACCGGGGAACCGTCTCCGCTTGAACCGCGGCTCCATAGGTCATTCCCCAGATCGACGCCTATGTGGGCTGCGTGGATAGTGGACTCGGAGGTCTAACACCCCGCAGACAGCCTCTGGAGAGCTTTTGCCGGCAAAGGTGAGCATAATAGTCGGCCCTGTGGTAAGTCCTTCCCAGAAGGATACTGCCAATTCGGCGTCCCCTTCGGGGACGCCGATGCATGGTGATGAAGCAACTTGTTGTGGAGCCATGCCAGAAGCCCCTGCCTTTAGGCATGGGGTAGCTCACTTGGAAGACTTGAAGAACAAATACGACTGATATCCAATGAGGACCCCTGTGGCAGAGATGCTGCAGGGGTCCTTTTTGTTTGTGGTATCCCAAAATTGTTGTTGCCAACGGCGGAGCCCTTCACGGACCCGGCATCGGTTCCCGCGAGGGAACCGGCTCCGGCGAGAGATGTCTGGAAAGAAGAATCATCCCGCCCGATTTCTTCGTTAAAAAAGATTGGAGAACCCATGGATGCGACAGTAGGGAAGAGGCATTCTTTCTTAACGGAGAAAAGCCGCCGGGGTTCGTTTTGTTCGCTGAAAGCCGTGGCGCGGGCCGGTTCCGTATCGAAACCGATGCCGGGTCCGTGAGACCTGCCAAAGAAAGCCCCTGCCGCCGAAGCAGCAGGGACTTTTTTGTAGGATTCAGCGCAGCCACTTGCCCATGATTTTGGCAAACTCCTGGAAGCTCGTCCACCAGATACCGGAATGGTCGTCCGGCAAATGGTTGAACAAAATCTCCAGTTTGGCGGCGTACTCCGGCATGTCCACCGTGAGCGCCTCGTGGAAGCAGTAGGACATCCACAGGGCCCGCAGGTGCTCGGCCGGAAGGCCATTCGTCCAGAACTCGGCGCCGGCGGCAAACTTCAACAGGTAGTGGAACTCCTCGTCGTAGTCGCCTACTGGGATCAGCCGGATGCAGTTGGCGTCGCAGCTCTCCGTCTCACAGGCGGCCTTGGTGGCGCCGGCTTCATCCACACCCGCGAACAAACCAATGTACACGGGAGCGTTGGGCCAGTCCTCCCAAACATCGTCCATCTCGGGAGAGACGCTGTTGGGGTCTTCCTTGCAGATCTGGGTATCGCGCACAGCGGCCTCATCGTAGACAGCAACAAATCTCTTCATGTTGGTTCCTCCTTCAGTTGGTTCAAAACATATTCTCCATCAGTTTCCCAGGTGTTGATCGCCCAGGCCTCGGCAGCCTGTTCCGGGTCTTTCGGCAGGCCCTTGAACAACTCCTCCGGGGCATAGGGATCATTCTGAGCCATATGGAACAGCTCATGCAACAGGGTCGTGCAGACTCCGGTGTTGACCTCGGACTTCACCATCATGCCCACCATCGGCCAAAGTTCTCTGGCTGCATTGATGATTGCCTTCAGGTTGATCAGAACAACCTGGTACATCGCCCACTGGTAGCCCACCAGGGTCTCATCGGGCAGGTCACAGACCTCCAAAATTGGGTTTCCATGCCGGTCCTCCAGCTGCGGGAACAGCTCCTCCCAGTCCTTCTCGTCGTCAGTGACAATGATGATTTTCTCCAGCGTATGGAGCACATCCTTGGGGACGACCCGGGTGAGGTACTCGGCCAGGATCTTTGTGTTCACCGTGTAGCGGCACTGTTTTGCCGACTCGGTCACCAGGATGCGCTCCTCCAGCCACGCCGGAGTGATCCGGTCATGGACAATGTAGCGGATATCCCGGCCATAACCTTCTGTGTCGTCCACAATGGTGAACTCGCTGTCCGATTCCTCCAGAATGTAAAGATCCTCGCCAGCGTCGATGTCAGCCTGGACCGACTCACGAATCAGACGAAGGACATCAGCCATCGAGATCACTTCCTTCCCGGATTACCTGCACCTGGTAGATATTCCCCTCGTGGTCGAGGATCCACTGCCCGAAGAATTCTTCTCCAGGCTCGGTGCAGCGGAGCTCTTCGCCATTCTCGGCAAGCAGGGCTGCTTCCGTCCAGGGCGGACAGCCAGAGGCAGCACGGATATCCATACTCTTTCCATCCATGAACGACACCGCATAAAAGATGGCGCGGTCCTTGAAGTCCTTCACCGGGCAGTTCTCCTCGCAGGCATCATCGCCCTCCTTCCGGCCGCCACAGGCAATCAGGAGTTGGTCGATTTCGGCTGACTCGTCCTTTTTCAGCACAAGTTTTCCCTGATATACCATTTTCGTTCCTCCTCAGCAGGCGTCAGCGATGCCATTCTCCTCCTCCAGCACGCTGCGCACTTCTTCGGGCGGGAAGCCCAGGGTGAGCGTCATGTCGTCCTCGCTGAAGCCCAGCTTGGCCAACTTGCGGATGACCGGCAGATTTTCATGAACCTCATCGACCATTGAATCCACCAGCGTGTTCAGCAGACCGCTCAGATGCGCCTCCTTCGCCGTATTTTCTACAACCGGAGGGAAGGCCGGCTGATCCTCATCCTCGAAGACAAAGATGGGGGAGTACAGGTTTCCCTTATTGTGGAAGTAATAGCGCTTGCGGTTGAAGGTGATGTAGCGGCGACCAAGCCCGTCACGCTCGCCAAAACGGACTGTGCGGGTCTCGCCGTTGTGCTCTACCACCATCCGACCGTAGGGCTCTGTGCGGCGGTTGCCGAAAGTGGGGATCATGTACGATTCAATGCAAATAAACCTCATAGTTGTATTCCTCCTTCAAAATATGTATCCAGAATTGGGTTCTGTTTGGATAGTATGCAGGGTGGATGGTTCTCATTCTGGGGAGCAGTTTCCTGTTGCGTACAACGGGCAGACATTCCAGACCAGGCATAGGCTCCCGGAAGGGAACCGGCCCGGGCCACAGCATCCGGAGAGCAAACCAACCCTGTAAGCCTTTTCCCGGTAAAAAAGATGCTTCTGCAAGCTAAATCAGAATAGCATCTGCCACGCCAGCATAGGATAGCTTCAGAAAACAATTTAAGGAGCTTAAAACCAAAGGAGGAATACATATCATGGCAAAGACATTTCTCGGCACTCTAAACATAGACGGCAAGCCAGCTGTGCCCGGGACAAAGTATCTGCGGGCAATGGGGCTAAAGCACTGTCCTCGGATTGGCATCGGCGACACCCAGCCATGGAAGGACATTACCTGGGACATCATTGACGATGTGCTGGTGGCCAGCTCCAACATCCTCCTGGATGTGGACTGGCAGGTGTTGAACTTCTACTGTTTATCCAGCGGACGGATCGTGAACATCGACCATTTGCCATTTGTGATCCGGCTTCCGGTTGGCGGACCTGACCTGACTGAGCCGACTGAGCTCCGGCGTATTGTTCGACAGCTAGACAAGCCGGAGGACGACTATTTGATCCAGTGCGGATCCAGGTTGATGATACCCGCGTTGGGCAGCAGGTCTGGGTCTGGACCAAGTCCGGCCATGGATATGTTGGCATCCTGAGTGAGTATTCTGACTATGACCTGATGCTGGAGTCGGCATGTCACCCGATCGTTGGGAGCGACCGCAAGCATTTTGGAGAGACAGATGGCGACAGAGTTGTCATTGACCGCTCCGGCGTATGGTGCGTGCAGCCATACCAAGGAGGGCTGCCAGGATGAGAACCAGGAGCTTTGGGACGATCATTGTAGGCGACATTTGCGTCCATCCAGGATATCGGATGGGGCAGGAATACCGCCATGTGGAGACGCAGAATATCGAGTTTGGAAACTCATCTGCAGAGAACAGCCTCAATATTCCATGGAACATCACCAACGAGGGGCTGTTCCAGGCGGTGGAGCCAGTCATTAAGGCTGTGCCTGAGCGGTTCGTCCGACAGAATAGTCTGAATCATGATGGACAGATCGTTTATATCGATAATCTGGCCTATGAGCTATCCTTCCTTCCGGCAGTAACAGTCAAGGGAACCGGCCGGGATATCCGCCCACAGTTAAAGCCTGTCTCCAAAGAGATTGGGCCGGAGCTGTGCGGAAAGGACCTGATGATCTGGACCAGAGATTTGGTCCCGGTCATTGGGCACCTGGTCGAGATTTCAGAGTACGACCTGCTTTTACGGGATGGTGCGCAGTTGGTTACCGAACGCAGCCGCTTTGTATCCTCTGTGCAGGGTGTGACGGCCGTGGAACTGGATGGGCTGCTGTCTGTGCAGGCGTTTAGAACAACCGAATAGTCATAGACCCCACGGCTAAAGTCGGGGGCTTCTGCCCTCAGTGGATGCCGGGAAGTCTGTGAGCAGAGACGCGACACGGGCCGCACCCGGGGTGCTTTCCCCACACAGGCCGCTACGCCAGGTCTGCAGCCCCGGGCCATGCATGGCCGTACCTATCACTGCAGAGCCTCAATTAGGGGGAAATATACATACAGGAGGAATATACATGAGTTATACGATTGAGTATGACAAAATTTTTCTGAAGTCGGGAGCCGGCTACACCCCTCTTTGGCTTGCTGGCGACAGCAACTGCTATGAGGGCAGCGGCCGGAACCAGCGCCGGGTTCGTGACTGGTCTGTGTTCATGAGCCAGCTCGGCGTTACTGAGGAAAAGCTGATGGAGCGAATCCAACCGCTGCTCGGCGGTCCCTACCAGGAACACTGGCAGCGTCGCGGCAAATGGGTGGACGACAAGGGCCTGGTTACCTGGGTCAAGAATGGCTGCAAGAATGCCGTGTCCATCGAGCAGCTAATCGAGGCCAACCGGTTCGGCGCCATCAAGTGCTGTGTGATGGAAAGTTACATGAAGATGTCGTCTTTCTCTTACATCCACACCACTGATGAGCTGGACGACTGGATCAAGGCTGCCAAGGAGGAGATTGCCGCTGGTAAGGATTTCTACCCGCGGATCACCCTCAATTACGGTGAACCGGTCCGGCATCCGTCCAAGCCCAAGGCTCAGGATGAGCTGGTCGTGGTTAAGGACGGCAAGTACTTCGTCAGCGAGCGGAGCCCTGGCTCCATCTCAACCAGCAAAAACCGGAGAGAGGCAATGATCTTCAGCGTGGACGACGCAAAGGAGATCCTGCGCGACTTCCCGAAGTGCAAGATCGTCTCTGCCTCTGTGCTGGACGCCCCCTGCAATATAATCGTTGAGGTGGATGACGGCAGTGGTATCCCGAATTATCTGGTTGGGTTTCCGGGGCCCTATAAGGTCCGGTACACGGCCAGTATCAAGGGCGCCAAGCGCTACTCTACCAAGGCTGCGGCTGAAAAAGCCGCACAGACCGCAAAACGGCGGTATCCGGAGTGGAGATACTCAGCCGTTGAACTTCCTGCGGAAGTTTGAAAACCAACAAAAATCTGGAGATATACAAATTATTGGAGGAAAATTACTATGAAGAATATGGTTATGTTTACAGCTAAGGATTTCGCCCGGGTCATTTCTGCCGGACGCAAGTTCATGGACAAGAAGAAGGGGACCTCCTTCGCCGCCGAAATCTGCAACCAGTTCATTATCGAGGTCATCGAAGAGAAAGAAAAGAATCGAATCCGCGCGCTTACTTGTGGGCCAGTGACGGCTATCGCGCCGCCCGCGTGGAAATACCGGTGTTTAACGCTGA